>WNGG01006831.1_pt1 | contig 12675 bp, 10 predicted proteins | sample 5400661 | NCBI WGS metagenome assembly WNGG01 (sample SAMN13153372, study PRJNA577476) | soil metagenome | isolation source: 100 cm soil or saprolite under Garry oak tree replicate 1 | place: USA:California | collected 2016-06-15 | reverse complement strand
CGCCGATCGCGTAAACCGGCAGGCTCGCGCCGCGAGCGATCGTCGCAAAATCCTTCCATCCAAGAACCGGCTGGGCTGCGTGCGAGGCAGTGCGCTTCACCGGCCCGAGGACCGCGAAATCGAGCTCCAGCTGCATCGCACGCTCCAGCTCTTCGCGGCTGTGACACGAGGCTGCGGCGAGGACTTGCGTCGGCCGTGCCTGCAGGCGCATCAGCTCGGCCGCGGTGAAGTGCACGCCGTCGGCCCCGGGAGAGAGCGACTTGACGAGCACCCTGCAGCCGTAACGATGCGCCAGATCGAGCGCCTGCTGCGTGAACAGGCGCCGCTGCTCGCTCGCCAATCCGGGCTCGCGCACCTGAAGCAGCTTCAAGCCGAGCTCAAGGCGTCGCTCCAGCCGCGTCAGCATTTGCCGCGTACCGAATTGCGCCGCATTGGTGATCGCGTATTCCGCCGGAAGCGCGAGAGACGCCAGCACCGGAGCGTTCGCTGGCAGCATCGGCTCCGCCAGCGGCGCGGCCAACGCCTGCCACGCGATCGCCTGGTCTTCCTTCGGACGCGGCTCGCCGTCCCATTCGGTGACGCGAAAGAAGTTGAGGCGCACGGTGGCGTGCGGATAGGCAAAAACGCGCGTGAGCCACGGATAGGCGCGCCGCACCTCGATGCCGAGCTCCTCGTGGAGCTCCCGCGCGAGCGCCCCGACGGCCGGCTCGCCGGGCTCGAACTTGCCACCGGGGAATTCCCAGTAGCCGGCATAGACCTTTCCCGCGGGCCGCTGCGCCAGCAGGAACGCGCCGTCCGGGCGCTGGATCACGGCCGCCGCAACTTCGACGAGTTCAGCGTTTCTTGGAATGCCGGCCCGCCCAATCCCTCGCGAACTGGTAAGCCACGCGGCCGCTTCTCGAGCCGCGCTGCAGCGCCCATTGGAGCCCCTCTTCGCGCGCCGCGTCCATCTCCCTCGCGCCGCAGCCGAACGTCTTCAGCCAATGCGCAACGATGTCGAGGTACTCGTCCTGGTCGAAGGGATAGAACGTGACCCACAGTCCGAAGCGCTCGGAGAGCGAAATCTTCTCCTCTACCGTCTCGCCCGGATGGATTTCCTCGCCGACATACTTGGTCTCGAGGTTTTCCCCCATGTACTCGGGCATCAGGTGGCGGCGGTTCGACGTCGCATAGATGAGCAGGTTCTCCGAGGTGGTCGAGATCGAGCCGTCGAGCGCCACCTTCAGCGCGATGTACCCGTCCTCGGCGCCGTGGAAGCTCAGGTCGTCGCAGAACAGGAGGAAGCGCTCGGCGCGGGAGGCGATGCGATCGACGATATGCGGCAGGTCGACGAGGTCGTTTTTCTCCACCTCGATGAGGCGCAGGCCCTGCTTGCTGTACTTGTCGAGCAGGCCTTTCACGATCGACGACTTGCCGGTGCCGCGCGCGCCGGTCAGAAGCACGTTGTTGGCGGGCTTGCCGTCGATAAACTGCCGCGTGTTCTGCTCGACGCGCTCGATCTGCCGGTCGATGCCGCGCAGGTCGGCGAGCCGGATCCGGTGCACGTGCCGCACCGGCTGCAGCCAGCCGGGCGCGCCGCGCCGGCCGCTCGAGCGCCAGCGATACGCGACGCTCGCCGCCCAGTCGGTCGGCGCGGGAGGCGGGAGCAGGAGCTGCTCGAGGCGCTCGAGAATCTTCTCTAGGTCGCTGCTCACGTGATCGGGGTCAGGTCCGGTATTCGGCGTTGATTTTCACGTAGTCGAAGGAAAGGTCGCAAGTCCAGAGCGTGGCGGCCGCCTTGCCGCGATTCAGCACCGCGCGCACCTTGAATTCCGGTTTTCTCATTGCCGCCACGCCCTGCTCCTCGCGATATGCGGGATGGCGGCTGCCCCCCGCGGCAACCAGCACGTCGTCGAGATAAAGATCTATTTTGTCGGCCTCGATCGGCACACCTGAATTTCCGATCGCCGCCAGGATGCGGCCCAGGTTCGGATCCGAGGCGAAAAATGCCGTTTTCACGAGCGGGGAATGCGCAATCGTGTACGCCACGCGCCGGCATTCCTCGGCGCTGCGGCCGCGGTCGATCTGTATCGTGACGAACTTGGTCGCGCCTTCTGCGTCGCGCACGATGGCCTGCGCAAGTTGCTGCGCAACCGCTGTGATCGCGATCTGCAGCTCCAGCAAGTCGCGCCCGGAGGACGCCTGGGGCCCTTGCCCCGTCGCCGCCACGACGAAAGAATCGTTCGTCGACGTGTCGCCGTCGACGGTCACGCAATTGAAGGATTGCTCCGCTGCCACAGTGACGACGCGCTCGAGCGCCTTGCGCGGCACGCCGGCGTCGGTGCATACGAAGGCGAGCAGCGTCGCCATGTCCGGGCGTATCATGCCCGCCCCTTTGGCAATGCCCGTCACCGTGGCGTCGCCCGTCGAAAGGCGGAGCTTGCGGGAAAAAGCCTTCGGCAGGGTATCGGTCGTCATGATCGCCTCGGCGGCCGACAGCCAGTCACCTTTGTCGAGCAGCGCCTTCGGCAGCGCCGCGGTGATCCGCTCCGCCGGCAATGGCTCCATGATGACACCGGTGGAAAACGGCAGGATCTCCCGCGGCTCGCAGCCGAGATGGTGCGCAAGCGCCTCGCAGACCTGCAGCGCGCGCTGCAATCCCTCGGGTCCGGTCCCGGCATTGGCGTTGCCGGTGTTGACCACCAGGGCGCGCACCGCGTTGCGCAGGTGCCTCTTGGCGATGACGACTGGCGCCGCGCAAAAGCGGTTCTGCGTGAACACGGCCGCTACGGCCGAACCGGCTGCCAGCCGAATCACCAGCAGGTCCTTGCGATTCGGCTTGCGCACCCCGGCCATCGCAACGCCGAGCTCGACGCCGCGAACGGGATGAAGCGACGCCGGGTCGGGCGGCGCTAGATTGACCGCCATTAGGTCAGTTTGCCGTGGCAGTGCTTGTATTTCTTGCCCGAGCCGCAGGGGCAGGGATCGTTGCGGCCGACCTTCTGCGTGTGGCGCACGATCGGCTGCGCCTTCTTCTTGGTCGCCGCCTCGGCGAGCGCGACATCGCCGTTGCCACCGTAATCCGGCTCTGCCTCCAGCATGCCGCCGGAGCTCGGATGTTGCGGCGTTATGTTCTCCACATGCTGTTGATCGTCGGGCTTTAAGTCGTCCCGAGTGCGGATCTCGACCGCGGTCAGAGTCTTCGTCACCTCGAGCTTCACCGCCTCGACCATCGCGCCGAACAGCTCGAACGCCTCGCGCTTGTACTCCTGCTTGGGGTTCTTCTGCGCGTACCCGCGCAAGTGAATTCCCTGGCGCAGATGATCGAGCGCGGCGAGGTGCTCGCGCCAGTGCGCATCGATAACCTGCAGCGTCACGTAACGCTCGTACTGGCGAAATGACTCCTCGGCGCCGACCGGGACCTTGGCCTGGTAGGCCTCGTGCGCCTTTTCGGTAACGCGCTCGAGCAGCCCCTCGTCATCTAGCTCCGGCTCCGCCTCCAGCCAGCCGCGCAGCGGCAGCTCGAGATGGAGCTCGGCCTTGAGCGCTGTCTCCAGGCCCGCCATGTCCCACTGCTCCTCGACGGATTCTTCGGGCACGAACTGCCGGAAAATGTCCGTGATGACGCCGGCGCGCAGCCTCGTCACCAGGGCGGAAACGTCCTTTGCATCAAGAATCTCGTTGCGTTGCGCGTAGATTTCCTTGCGCTGGTCGTTGGCGACATCGTCGTACTCGAGGAGCTGCTTGCGGATGTCGAAGTTCCTCGCCTCGACCTTCCTCTGCGCGCTCTCGATCGAGCGGGTCACCATGGCATGCTCGATCGCCTCGCCCTCGGGCATCTTCAGCATCACCATGATCCGGTTGATGCGGTCGCCGGCGAAGATCCTGAGCAGCGGATCCTCGAGCGCCATGTAGAAGCGGGAGCTGCCGGGATCGCCCTGGCGGCCCGAGCGGCCGCGCAGCTGATTGTCGATGCGCCGCGACTCGTGGCGCTCGGTGCCGATGATGTGCAGGCCGCCCGCCTTGACCACCTGGTTGTGCAGCGCCTGCCACTCGCCGCGCAGCTTGTCGGCGCGCAGCTTCTTTTCCTCCGGTGGCAGGTTCTCGATGGCTTCGATCAGCTCGCACTGCTTCTCGACGCTGCCGCCGAGCACGATGTCGGTGCCGCGGCCCGCCATGTTGGTGGCGATGGTGATCATCTTCGGCCGCCCGGCCTGCGCGACGATCTCGGCTTCGCGCGCGTGCTGCTTGGCGTTGAGCACCTGGTGGGGAAGCTTGTCCTTGCCGAGCAGCCCCGAAAGCAGCTCCGAGTTCTCGATCGAAGTGGTGCCCACCAGCACGGGCTGGCCGCGCTCGTAGCAGCCCTTGATGTCGCGGATCACGGCGTGGTATTTCTCCTTGGCCGTGCGGTACACCTGGTCCTGCCGATCCTCCCGGATCATGTCCATGTGCGTCGGGATCACCACCGTTTCGAGGCCGTAGATCTGCTGGAACTCGTACGCCTCGGTGTCCGCGGTGCCGGTCATGCCGGCGAGCTTGCGGTACATGCGGAAATAGTTCTGGAAGGTGATCGAGGCGAGCGTCTGGTTCTCGTTCTGGATCGCCACGCTCTCCTTCGCCTCCACCGCCTGGTGCAGGCCGTCCGACCAGCGCCTTCCCTGCATCAGCCGGCCGGTGAACTCGTCGACGATGACCACCTGGCCGTCCTGCACCACGTAATGCTGGTCGCGATGGAACAGGTGGTGCGCGCGCAGCGCCGCATACAGCTGGTGCACCAGGTTGATGTACGCCGGCTCGTACAGGCTCGCGCCTTCCGGCAGCAGGCCGATACGGGCGAGGATCTGCTCCGCTTTCTCGTGTCCAGCCTCCGAGAGGACAATCTGGTGGTTCTTCTCGTCGACGAAGAAATCGCCGGGCGCCTCGGGTTCCCCCTGCTTTCGCTCTTCCTTCTGGCGCGTGAGCAGCGGCGGCACCTCGTTCATGCGGTAATAGATCTCGGTGCGGTCCTCGGCCTGGCCGGAGATGATGAGCGGCGTGCGCGCCTCGTCGATCAGGATCGAATCGACCTCGTCGACGATGGCGTAATGCAGCCCGCGCTGGAAGCGCTCGTCGACGTGCATCGCCATGTTGTCGCGCAGATAGTCGAAGCCGAACTCGTTGTTGGTCCCGTAGGTGATGTCCGCCGCGTAGGCCTTCCTCTTGTCCGCCGGCTCCATGTGCGGCAGGTTCACGCCGACGCTCAGGCCCAGGAAGCGATAGATCTTGCCCATCCAGTCAGCGTCGCGGCTCGCAAGATAGTCGTTCACCGTGACGATGTGGACGCCGGCGCCGGTAAGCGCGTTGAGATACGCGGGCAGCGTCGCCACCAGTGTCTTGCCCTCGCCGGTCTTCATCTCGGCGATCTTGCCGTCGTGCAGCACCATGCCGCCGACCAGCTGCACGTCGAAGTGGCGCATGCGCAGCGTGCGCTTCGCCGCCTCTCGCACTACCGCGAAAGCCTCGGGCAGCAGCTGCTCCAGGGTCGCGCCCTCCGAGTAGCGCTTTTTCAGCTCGCCGGTCTTCGCGGCCAAGGCAGCGTCCGGCAGCTTGGCGATTTCAGGCTCCAGCGCATTGATTTGTGCGACGGCACCCGAATAATGCTTGAGCAGGCGCTCGTTACGGCTGCCGAACAGCCGCGTCGGGACGCTCCAGAGAACCTCGAGGAGCTTGCGGAGGAAGTCGATGATCTTCATGAACTCGGGGGCGAGGCGTTACAACCCCCGAAAAATGCGCAATTTTATCACGCCCCGGAGCGGACCCCGAGGGCAGCGCCGCTACTGCGTGTGCGCTACGGCGTTGGAAAGAACGAGAAACTTCGCAGGGTTCTGCGCCGCGCCGCGGAAGCGGACTTCGAAATGCAGGTGCGGACCGGTCGAGCGGCCGGTGTTGCCGGTGAGGGCGATGCGGCGGCCGCGCTGCAGGACGTCGCCTTCCTTCACGAACAGCTTGGACAGGTGCGCATACCGCGTCACCAGATCGTTGCCGTGATCGATGTCGATGACGTAGCCGTACTGCGGGTGGAAGCCTGCAAACTGCACCACGCCCGCCGCGGCGTTGACGACGGGCGAGCCGGCGTCGGCGAGGAAGTCGATGCCCTCGTGCATCGTCCACTGCCCGTTGAAAGGATCGATCCGCTTGCCGAATCCGGAGGCATTGTACGGAGCGGCCACGGGCAGCATGGTCGGCATGAGTTTCTTCTTCACCGCCTGCTCGAAGAGTTGCGCTTCCAGCACGCCAAGCATGTCATTGCGGCTTTCCACCTCCCGCGAGAGCGTAAGCAGCTTCTCGTTGAAGTCGGCGAGCGAAAGGTTCTGCGGCGGCATGAGCGTGGGGGCGGCGCCGCCGAGTCCGGGAGCCTCGGAGAGGCGGAACTCCTGCGGCCGCATCCCCGCGAGCGAGGAAAGACGCTCCCCGAGAGCATCGAGGCGCGTGAGCTGGGCCTGCATTTCTCCGAGCTTGACTGCCATCGCGTTCAGGTTTTGCTGCACGAAGCTGCGCGCCCGCTCCGCCTCGGATTCCTGGGCGGCGAGCACCAGTTGTTGCAGCACCGGAATGCGCAGCTCCGCCGCGTAGCGCAGCGAGATCCAGTAAAGCGCGGCGGTCCCGGCGACGAGCAAAGCGACGGCGAGGAGCGCGCTGCCCACCAGGTGGCGCAGCGAAAGCGTCACTGACCGTGCCTTGGCCAGACGGTCAGAGATCAGGATAATCTGCACGACTCTCCCTTCCGAGCACGCTACTCCCGTGCGACTTCCCAGACTCGACCGCATTCTTGCGGCCGAGGGTGAATTGCAACCCGTCCTCGCGAAAGCGCGAGACATTCGCGCGCTCGCCGGGCTCGTTACCGACTTCCTCCCGTTGGACCTGGCGCGCCAGGCCCGCGCAGCCAACTTCAGGGACGGAGAGGTGATCCTCGTCGCCGCAAATTCCGCGGCTGCGGCCAAGCTCAGATTGCTGGCTCCATCCCTGTGCCGCTACTTGTCCGAGCGGCGCTGGCAGGTTAATTCAGTTTCAGTGAGGGTGCAACCAAACAGGACAACTAAGGACGGTGTTGCGTCGCAAAAAAGTGCGCATTTATCCACACGTACGCTCGATTCCTTGCGGAATCTCTACGAAAGCATGACAGATTCCCCAGCGCGCGAAGCGCTGCGGACGCTTCTGCAGCGGCGCGGAGCAACCCGCCCTACACCCCCTGCAGGAGCCGCTCCCCGAGAAAGAGCAGCAGGATCAGCAAGACCACGAAAACCGCGACCCTGAAAATCCGCCAGGCCAGGGTCAGCCACTTGCGCTCGCCGGTCATGAGCCACAGCAGCACCGAGGTGCTGAGCGCGATCGCGGTCAGCAATCCGATGATGCGGACCAGCAGCACCTAGGCGAATTGGGCGACGAGCCGGGCGACGCCGGCGGGCGCTTCCTCTGCGCGCTCGAAGGTTACCGTTTCCAGCGCGGCACCGTCCGCGAGCAGCGCGCGCAGCAGCCTGTTATTGAGCGAGTGGCCCGACTTGTGCGCGCTGAAGGCGCCAAGCAGCGGCCGACCGAGGAGGTACAGATCGCCAATCGCATCGAGCAGCTTGTGGCGGATGAATTCGTCGGCGAAGCGCAGGCCGTCGCTGTTGAGGACCCGGTATTCGTCCAACACCAGCGCGTTGTCAAGGCCGCCGCCCAGCGCGAGCCCGCTTTCGCGCAGGTCTTCGACTTCGTGCATGAAGCCGAAAGTGCGCGCCCGCGCGATCTCTTTCAGGTACGACGTCTCGGCGAAGTCCACGGCAACCGACTGCGTCGAGCGCTCGATCACCGGGTGCTTGAACTCGATCGAGAACGCGAGCTTGTAGCCGTCGTACGGCTCGAGCCGCGCCCATTTGTCGCCATCCTTGACTTCAACCCGCCGCGTGACGCGCAAAAAGCGCTTCGGCGCCCCCTGCTCCGTGATGCCGGCCTGCTGCACCAGAAGGACGAACGGCGCGGCGCTGCCGTCCATGATCGGCACCTCGGGCGCGTCCAGGTCGACATAGGCATTGTCGACGCCGAGGCCGCCAAGCGCGGACATCAGGTGCTCGACGGTGTAGATCTTGACTCCTTCGCGCACCAGGCACGAGGAAAGCCTAGTTTCGCCCACCAGGTCTGCTCGTGCCGGAATGTCGACCGGCGACGTCAGGTCGACGCGCCGGAAAACAATGCCGCTGTCGGGCGGCGCCTGCCGCAGCGTCATGCGCACCTTCTGGCCGGTGTGGAGCCCGACGCCGGAGGCGCTGACGAGGGATTTCAGAGTGCGTTGGCGAAACATGCGAGCAGCGGATTGTAACGGAACCGACAAGCAGGAAGGCCTAGTCGGCCTGCTTGCGCAAAAAAGCCGGGATGTCGTACTTGTCGACGCCCGACTGCTGCAGCGCTTCGACCGTCGAAGCGCGGTTGCGGCGGATGACCGCCGGCACCTGGTCCAGCCGGTTGTAGTCCACCGCGCCGCCGACCGGCATGTTGTCGGTGCCGGTCTTTTGCGAGTGCACGAGCTGGGGCTTGGGCTGGCGCGCTGCCGCAGTCAGTCCGAGGCCGGTGGCGACCACCGTGACGCGCAGGTTGTCGGCCAGAGCATCGTCGTACACGCCGCCGTAGATGATCGTGGCGTCCTCCGCGGCAAAGGTGCGGATAATGTTCATCACCTCCTTGGTCTCGCGCAGCTTGAGGCTGGGGCGCGAGGCGGTGATATTCACCAGGACCCCGCGCGCGCCGGCCAGGTTGACGCCCTCGAGCAACGGGCAGGCAATCGCCTGCTCCGCGGCGATGCGAGCCCGGTCGATGCCGCTCGCTACCGCCGAGCCCATCATCGCCATGCCCTGCTCCGACATGACGGTGCGCACGTCCTGAAAGTCGACGTTCACCAATCCGGGCAGATTGATGATCTCGGCGATCCCGGCGACCGCGTTATTGAGCACGTCGTCGGCCGCCTTGAATGCGTCTTCCTGCGTCACGTCCTCTCCGAGCACCTCCTCGAGCTTGTCGTTGAGGATGACGATCAGCGAATCGACGTGCGGCGCAAGTTCCTCCAGGCCCTGCTCGGCGGTCTTCATGCGCTTGGAGCCCTCGAAGGTGAATGGCTTGGTCACCACCGCGACCGTGAGAATGCCAAGCGAGCGCGCTACCTCGGCGATGACGGGCGCTGCGCCAGTGCCGGTGCCGCCGCCCATGCCGGCGGTGATGAACACCATGTGCGCGCCGGCAACTGCCTCCTCCAGGCGCTCGCGCTCGGCAACCGCGACCGCCCGCGCTTCCTCGGGCCTGGCGCCCGACCCGAGCCCGCTCGTGCCGAGCTGGATCTGGTTGCGCGACTTGTTGCGCGACAGCACCTGCGCGTCGGTATTGATGGCGATGAACTCGACGCCTTCCACGCCCTGCTCGATCATGTGATTGACGGCGTTGCCGCCCGCGCCGCCGACTCCGATCACCTTGATGATCGGCCCTGTTGCCTGGCTGTCTACGATCTCGAACATGTTGTTTTCTCCTTGCCGTTGGGACATCAAAAGTTTCTTTGAAACCACTCCCTCATCCTCGCCAGCGCGGCTCGGAAAGAGCCGCTCTGGCGCGAAAGCTGCCCGTGCTGCACCTGCGCCACGCCTTCCACCACCAATCCCACCGCGGTGGCGAAGCGCGCGTTGCGTACCACCTCGGCGAGCCCGCCGGTGTAGCGCGGCACGCCCACGCGCACCGGCATGTGGAAGATCTCCTCGCCGAGCTCGACCATGCCCTGCATTACCGAGGAGCCCCCGGTCAGCACCACTCCCGAGGACAGCAGCTCCTCGAATCCCGACTCGCGCAGCACCTGCTGCACCAGCGAGAACAGCTCCTCCACCCGCGGCTCGATCACTTCCGCCAGCGTCTGCCGCGACATCGAGCGCGGCGCGCGCTCGCCGATGCCCGGCACCTCGATCATGTCGTTCGCGTTCGCAAGCTGGCGCAGCGCCACGCCGTGCCGGATCTTGATGTTCTCGGCATCCGGCGTCGGCGTACGCAGTGCCATCGCGATGTCGTTGGTGATCTGGTCGCCGGCGATCGGGATCACCGCCGTATGGCGGATCGCGCCGTGCGTGAACACGGCGATGTCGGTCGTGCCGCCGCCGATGTCGAGCAGACAGACGCCCAGGTCCTTCTCATCCTCCGACAGCACCGCGCGCGACGAGGCGAGCGGCTGCAGGATCAGGTCGTTCACTTCAAGCCCGCAGCGCCGCACGCATTTGACGATGTTCTGCGCCGCCGACACCGCGCCCGTGACGATGTGCACCTTCACTTCCAGGCGGACTCCCGACATGCCGATCGGCTCGCGCACGTCCTCCTGGCCGTCGATGATGAATTCCTGCCGCAGCACGTGCAGGATCTGCTGGTCGGTCGGGATGTTGACCGCCCGCGCGGTATCGATCGCGCGCTCGACGTCGAGCGCGCTCACCTCGCGATCCTTGATCGCGACCATTCCGGTGGAATTGAAGCTGCGGATGTGGCTGCCGGCGATGCCGACGAACGCCGAGCTGATCTTGCAGTCCGCCATCAGCTCGGCCTCCTCCAGGGCGCGCTGGATCGCGCCGACGGTGGCCTCGATGTTCACCACCACGCCTTTCTTCAGGCCTTTCGACTCGTGGCCTCCCATGCCCAGGATCTCGAGCGAGGCATCGGGGCGCAGCTCCGCGACGAGGCAAGCCACTTTGGAGGTTCCGACATCGAGCGCCACGATGAGGTTCTTGTTGTCTTTCGGCATCGGCCCTCAGCCCCTCAGCTCCGGCGTGCGCAATGCGAACCCGTTCGGGTAACGCAGGTCGACGTAGGCATGACGGCGGGCGATCCTGCCGAGCGTCTCGGGATAAGCGGCGACGAAGCGCGCGAGCCGGAGCTCGGCGGAGTCCGCGTCGCGCCCGAGCATGATGTTCAGGCCGCTGGCGAGCCTGAGCTGCCACGCGTAACGCGGCGTGAGCACGACCCGCTCGAGACTGGTGCCCAGCGGCGCCACCAGGCTGGCAAAATGCGCGTAGCGCCTCGCCACTTCCTGCTCGGTCCCGGCGGGCCCGAGGAACGCCGGCAGCAGGGCCTGGCTGCGCCCGGGAAAACGTTCGCCGTAGGTGTTGACCAGCGCCTCGTCGCCCCAGCGCGCGAGCGCAACATGCTCCTCCACCGAAACCTCGATCCGGTCGGGCCAGACGCGGCGCACCGTGACGCGCCTGACCCATGGCAACTGCTCGATGGCGGCCCGAATGGCGGACAGGTCGACGGCGAAGAAATTGCCGGCGATGCTGGCGCGCACGGCCGCCTCGATCTGCTGCCGGGTGGCGTGCTTCAGGCCGTGATCGACCTCCAATTCCCTGATCGGGAACAGCGGCGAGTGAACGAGGAACTGCAATCCCGCGAACGCGAACAGGAGCGCGGCGGCGACGACCAGCAGCCCGGCCGCCGAGTTGAGCAGCCGCGGGTTATCCCACATGCGCGGCCTCCAGGATTCTCAGGCACAGGTCCTCGTACGACATGCCCACGGCGCGCGCCGCCTTCGGCACCAGCGAATGGTCGGTCATGCCGGGCACGGTATTGACTTCCAGCACGAACGCTCGGCCTTGGCGGTTGAGCATCAGATCGACCCGCCCCCAGCCCCTGCAGCCGAGCGCGCGGAATGCCTTCAGGCACAGGGCTTGCATGTCACGCTCGCGCGCCGCGGACAGGCCGCAGGGCACGATATAGCGCGTGTCGTCGGCGATGTACTTGGCCTCGTAGTCGTAGTTGCCCTGAGGCGCCTCGATTCGAATCAACGGCAGCGGCGCGTCCGCGACGATGCTCGCGGTGTACTCGGGACCGTCGATGAACTGCTCGGCGAGCGCGAGATCGCGGTACTTGACAGCGGCCAATTGATAGGCGGCCGGCAGCTGCGTGGCCGACGTAACCTTGGTCAGCCCGAGCGTCGAGCCTTCGTTCGCGGGCTTGACGATCAACGGCAGGGCCAGCTCTTGCGCGATGGCATTCCAGTCGTCGTCGGCTGCGAGAATCCGGTAGCGCGGCGTCGGCAGGCCGTTGGCTAGCCAGATCATCTTGGTGCGCCACTTGTCCATGGCAACCGCTGAGCCCAGCACGCCGCTGCCGGTGTAAGGCATGCCGAGCACTTCGAGCGCGCCCTGGACCGTGCCATCCTCGCCGCCGCGGCCGTGCAACGCGATGAAGCAGCGCGCGAAGCCTTCGCGCCGGAGATCGAACAGATCGCGCTGCGCCGGATCGAAGGGGTGCGCGTCCACGCCTTTCGCGCGCAAGGCCTTGAGCACAGCGTTGCCGCTCATGAGCGAGATCTCGCGTTCCGCCGAGCGGCCGCCCAGGAGCACCGCGACTTTTCCGAAACCCGTTGCTGCCGTCATTTCGCTTCACCCACGATTCGCACCTCGGGGACCAGATCGGCACCCTTCTTTTCCAGCACGATTCTCTTGACCTCGAGGATCAGCCATTCGATGTCCGCGGCGCTGGCCGTTCCATCGGGGTTGACGATGAAATTCGCATGCTTCTCGGACACGCGCGCGCCGCCGCGCGATAGACCCTTCAGCCCGCAGGACTCAATCAGGCGCGCGGCGTGGTCGTGCGCAGGATTCCTGAAAACGCTCCCGGCGTTGGGCAGTGAAAGCGGCTGCGTCGCGATGCGGCGCGCCAGCA
>WNGG01015827.1_pt1 | contig 12676 bp, 11 predicted proteins | sample 5400661 | NCBI WGS metagenome assembly WNGG01 (sample SAMN13153372, study PRJNA577476) | soil metagenome | isolation source: 100 cm soil or saprolite under Garry oak tree replicate 1 | place: USA:California | collected 2016-06-15 | reverse complement strand
TCGGAGAGTTCTCTACCGGCGGAACCGTTACCACCCTCAATGCGTTCAAATGGGTAGGTGGCAGTAGCCCGCTTGCGAACGTCACAGCTACCGGAGGTGCTGACTGTCGTACGGCTATCATAACAGCCAATTTCTGTTCGAGATCGAACACAGTCTCCATCTCAACCCCATGGTCCACTCAAGACAAAACCTCGGATCCAAACACCCTAGCCACTGCAGAATTCTTTGAAGTAGGAATAGACCTCACCGGTCTGTTCGGGTCAAACGCGCCTTGCATCAACAGGTTCATCTTTGACACGAGGACCTCCCCTTCGGTGACTGCTACCCTGAAGGATTACGCCGAAGGTGCGCTCGCAACTTGTCCAACGGCAACGATATCGACAAACGTTTCACCCTCACCCATACCCTTCGGTGGTTCCGCGAATGACACTGCGACTGTGACATTGACTACAGCTTCGACAGTCAATGGCACTGTGACCTTCAACGTCTACGGTCCATTCAGTTCGCCTCCGACATCGACATCGTGCACTTCGAACACTCTCGTCACGCCTTTCAGCCCCAACACTGTGACTATTGGTGCCCCAGGAACGGTAACACTGTCTCCACCACTTGCGGTGACGCTAACGAGACCCTGCTCGTCTTGAGCATTCCAAAGATAACAGCATTCGATTTCACCAATACACCCGACAACAATGATCCCACGCTCGGCAGCGGGACGGTCATGTACACATTCAAAATACACAACTATGGGGCGGCTGTGACACTCAGCGGCTCACTCGCAGTCTCAGGAACAGCTTCGGTCACATGCACCGGCGGCAACACCCTAACATTGTCAGGATCCCTGGCAGCAGACACAGACGCAACATTCAGCCTCACCTGCACATACAGCGGCACCTCCGGACAAAACGTGTCAGCTACCATCAACGCGATGTTCACCGACATAAACGGCGCCACGCACGCAGTCTCGGGAAGCCCAACAACATACACCTTCACCATACAGACAATCTAGAACAGGCGTGCATCACACGCCTCCCCTCCCTTTTTGTTTCGTTCCCGTACGTATCCCTAACGATCTGAACGGCCCTTTGTATAATGCTCGAACTAGTGGTGAGCTCGAGCCAACAACGGTTAGGGACAATTGAACATACTTTATCGCTAAGTCAGGCTTCGAAGCTGAAGGTCACTGCGTTCGGACCCACTTCTTCGAAGTGTACGGCTCTGGGCATTGTGTTCTGGATCAGGACTGTTACGTATTCCTTGATGAACTGGGAGTAGTTGGCGTTCACATCGTGATGAAGCGTGTAGAAATGCATCCTGCCATTGTACCGGTGCTCATAGGCATCAAAGTGGTTTCCCCATATCTCGATAAACTCCATTACGCTGGACAGGTCTATGTGTTGAAACAGGAAGAGTATGTGTTCTCGGCCCGCGGTCTCCGCCAGGTTCTTTGCAATCTCATGTATCTTCTCCTTCGTCATGGCGTGGTAGATCTCCCTCAGCTGGTCCTTGCTCACAGGAATGAGCTTCAGCATTCGAGCGTAACGGCCCCAACCCGTGTGATAGGTGAGGATCTGGGAGACCAGTGTGTTCAGGCTGACGCCACTCCTCTTAGCCTCTTCTTCGAGGCTAAGACGAAGCCCGCTTCCTATCCTGAACGAGACGGTGTCGGTTCTTTGCCTAAATTTCTGAGATAGCATACTCCTCCTGTGCTCAACTCCTCGCAAGACTAGGGGCGAGATTGTGGGGGGGACACGTGGCTGAAGGAGAGGCCAATAACAACCCATTCTTGCCTTCACCCGAACACGGTAAAAAGGGTTACGGGTTGATATTGTTAGCCAAAGCGTCCGCTGGATAGATTTTGATGCGGGTATCTCAATCTCTCCAAGGGGAGACTTTGAAAGACGAGCGAGATACTATACTCGAAGCGAAGATACCTGAGGTCTCCCGGCACGTTTAGTCAGGTCTCCACGCTAAGACGCGCCTGCGTGGGCGTGTGAGCGAGTGAGATGTAGAGTAGTAAAGTTCCATGTAAGGCGTAGGGCCCGTATCATTGCGAAGCTTGTCTGCCGCGTTCACTGGGTCTTTCTCACCTCACAAAACGTTACCAATCTCCCGGCATTATTGTGCAAGAAGCCTGCTCTTGCGAGCAGAAGCTTCACAGGTGGGCGCATTGTACTTCATTTAACTCTATTACCGAAAAACGGTAAGTCCCGCCTGCGAATCGCATCTATGCATCGTATCGGATTCTGATTTGCTTACGAGATGGTAGGTCGTCCTTCAGTATTCTAGTCGGTGTTCTTACTGCCCTGCAATATCTCGAAGAGGAACCATTTCCGCCGTTCTGTTGCGTCGAGGATCTCTTGGAGGTTGTTACTTGTCGGTGAGTCGCGGTTCATGTCGCATACCGCGATCGCGTTCCGTATCATCTTCGCGATATGCGCGGTATCCTCCATCAGGCGTCTTACCATCTCTCCCGCCGGCACCAGATCCTCATCGTCGTCTTGGATCGTCTGCAACTGTCCAACGTGACCGATACTCCTGATAGTAGTTCCGCCCACGCGGCGCACGCGTTCTGCCATGACATCAATCGATTCAAGAATCGCTTCGGCGTGCTCGTCAAACAGCAAGTGATAGTCTCGGAAGTGGGACCCGTAGAGATGCCAGTGAAAGTTTTTCGTCTTGACATAGAGAGCGAAAGCGTCCGCGATCAGAGGGTTGACCGCTTCTGTAACGGCACGCGCCTCCTGAGGCGATAAGTCGGTAACAGTTGCCAGCATACTCGGTGGAGTAGACGACTTAACGAGAGGTTTCGTTTCTAAGGTCGTAGCCATAAGAACCGCATCTGACATGACGGTAATTGATCTTAAGGCCTTCGGTCACGCACAACGAGAGTGATTCGTACCTTGCACTAGTCCTCCGGGTTACAGGACTCTTTTGTTAGCTACACTCCAAACGGGACATTGGACAGCAGGGATGCTCAACCGGGAGCAGGGCTAGAGACCTGAGTTGCCGCGTCAAAGGGCAAGGACTGCTCTTTTCATCATACTATGCTCCATATTCCTGGCGACAATCAGCCCGGTTGTCTGGGCTCCTCCTGGAGAGAGCTATGCCCTTACTATTTCACCAAGTCGGGTTCAGGAGAGCGTCAGCAGCCAGGTCGTTCTATCCCTCACAGTGACGAATGCTACTTTATTCAAGACTTATGGATTCACTTGGACTGTGGTTGACCCGGCCGGGTCCAGCCACACGGCCAGTAACAGCACCAACAGTGGCATCAGCACCTCATTCACTCTAACCACCGACTATCCCAAGAGCTTCACGCCAATTACTAGCCTGAGATATGTGGGAAACTACACCGTTCAAGTAGATCAGACCAGTCCCACAAGCAAGTTGAACATTGCCAGTGGGCAGTTCCAGGTTGGGCTGACGAACGTCGGGACCTACCGGCGAACAGACACCACGTCCATCCAGGGGATAGGATACAGGGCCGGAGAGAACGTCAGCATAACCATGTCTTACGGCTCAAGTCCTGTGCCAGGGTTTCCGACGTGGGGTTCCGCAGATCCCAATGGAGTACTATCATATCTTTGGCAATCCCCTCCCGGGGCTACAATAGGGATCTACAATGTGACCCTTGGGGGTTCAACCACTGTCAAGACCATAGCTGACGCACAAGTCTTTACACTATTCGCGACCAACGTTACCATACCACAATTGATGGTGGCCCGAACCTCTCTGGAGAGGACGGAGACTCAGGATTTCAGTTTCAGCCCGATCTATCTGAGTGGAGTAGCAGTACAATCGGGTGCAGTCACGGTAACAGTGGTTGAACCAGACTCGATCACGACGCATTATGTGACCGCGACATACAACTCGGGCATGGACATGTTCCAGGCCAGCTATCGCATACCGCTGACGAGCCAGGCCGGCACATGGGCATCAAGCATCCGAGCGGCCAGCTTCAATGATGGATATGGAAACACCGGTCCGCTTGTCGGGGTCACTAGGGGTTTCAATGTGCAGCCCGCTCAACTCTCCGTCTCCGTCAGCGTCCAGAACAAGACCTACAGTCCGGGCGACGTCATGGCCATCTACGCGAGCGTGCGTAGCCCTGATGGAAGTCAGTTCACATCCGGAACGCTGACCGCTTTCCTCGCCCCGCTCAACTCGGCTACCCAGATCGGCTCAGGAGTTACCCTTGTGTATGTACCTGGCCAGGGTAAATGGGTTGGAAGTACAGTCGTCAACTCTACGGATCCCGCCGGGGTCTGGCTGGTCAACGTTAACGCCTCGGACACTTATGGCAACATTGGCCAAGGCTCCAGCGTTGCCGTGGTGAACAATGCTCTCGTCCAGCCGCCTAGCCAGCCCCTCAACCTATTCTATTTCATAGTCGTCGCTGGAATAGTCGGCGGCGGTCTTAGCAGCGCCCTGCTATTCAGGAGATTCAACTCGGCAGACGGACCTTTCGAAGAACTGTACAGTATGACGGGAGGCGAGTTCCAGCCACCCACCACGCTGATGATCCGGGGAGAATCCGGCTCAGGAACAAGCACTCTCGGATTAGAGCTGGTCTACGAGGGCCTCCGGTCGGGCAGGTCCGCTGTAATACTGACCTACGACTCGTTCCCAGCTGAGATTCAGAGGCAGATGAAGGGCATGGGCTGCAAGGTCGGTGAGGCCAAGGGTCCAGTCACGGTGCTCCTTGACTCGTTCACGCCCATCTTCAACAGCGCCCAGGTCCGCCACGCGATAAACTTCCTCCGCGTTCTGGGAGCGAAGATCAAGAACGATGGAGGATTCTTCATCCTCACCGGGACACGAGGTTCTCTACCTGAAGCTGTAGAATCCAACCTGGAATCCGTTGTTGATGGGGTCATAGACCTCCATATCATCCGCAGAGGGCATCGACTGGTCAGACTGTTGACCGTGAAGAAGGTCTCAGGCCACCAGATAGGTTTCGTGGAGAAAGAGTTCAGAATAGCTCAGGGAAAGGGAATACTCTTTCGCATACCCCGTGTTGACCTTGGCTTCTTACAGCGACAACAGAAAGAGTAACGGGCAGGCTGCTGCCCGCGACGATTTCTAATACCCTAGGTTCGATTGAAAGCCTGGAGACTCTTCTGCGAGAATGGGAGCAGATCTAGCCCTGTCATCGAGGGCTGCTGAGCGGCGCCTCTGGACCGCCCTAGGCGTCTCCCTTCTAATCGTAATCGTAGAACTTCTCGGAGGATTGTTAGGCCAGAGTCTCGCGCTACTGAGCGACTCGGCTCACGTGCTAACCGATGTTCTCACCATCGGGATCGCGATACTGACGCTGAGACTGGGCCGGAGACGTCACACACCAAAGCGGACCTTCGGCTATCATAGAGCAGAGATATTCGCCGCGCTGGTCAACGGCTCAACACTGATCGCGGTCGCACTTGTGATAATCTACCAGGCCTATCTCCGGCTTCTGCAACCACCAAGAGTCCAGGCACCACTGGTTCTCACAATAGCCTCTCTCGGACTGGTAGGAAACCTGGCCATGGCGGGATTACTGGCCCAAGGTCGCAAAACAAGCCTCAACGTCAGAGGCGCATTCCTCCACGTTGTTGGAGATACTGTCTCATCGCTCGCCGTGATCATTAGCAGCCTGATCATAATACTAGCCGGATACAATGAGATAGATCCCTTGGTAGCAGCTCTGATCGGAGTCCTCATCATCCGAAGCGCTTATGGACTCGTGAGAGACTCAACAAACATATTACTAGAAGCTACTCCAAAACAGTTCAGACTCGAGAAGGTCGCGGAGGCAATTCGGAGTGTCGACGGGGTCAAGGGAGTCCACGATCTTCACGTCTGGACAATAACCTCAGGCCTCTACGCCCTCAGCGGACACATCACAGTAAACTCTGACACGATAGGGGAGGGATCTGCAATTGTCGACAGGGTAGCAGCGAAGTTGAAAGATTCATTCGGGATAGACCATGTAACTCTACAGATGGAGAAAGAGACCCTTGAGGCTATCCAACGCGAAGACACTAGGCTTTGACAAGATCGAGATCAATTCTCTTCACAGCGTCAGCCCTGGGAGTTTCCGGGAACAACTCGGGATGTATAATGTGAGCTAGTAGCTCTAGGCCGTCGACGATTCGTGGTCCGGGTCTGCTAAAGTAGGCGGACGCGTTCACAGCATAGATATTGCGAGACTTGTAAGCAGGAATACTCTCCCATCCAGAATAGGATGCTAACTCGTGGAGTTCGCCCATGACTCCGTTCAGGTCGAAGCCGCAAGGTGAAACGACGATAATCTCAGGTTGATAATCGAGAACCTCGGTCCACTCAACCCTATGGGAAGGCTTTCCCAGTCTGCCCAGACCTTCGAAGCCACCGGCATAATCGACCATTTGGGGTATCCAGTGTCCTCCCGCCCATGGAGGCTGGAGCCACTCCATGAAGAAGACCCGCGGTCTAGACCCTACGTCACGCGTCTTATTCTTCACAGCGTTGACTCTAGTCAGTAGCTGAGATGCTAGCTCTTGAGCTGGGCCCAGCTTGTTGGTGATCTTCCCAACCAGCAGAATGTTATCCACAATATCCTCAAGATTGCTCGGTTCAAGTGAGACAATCTTCGTGTCCGCGTCGAGGACCCGGGCTGCTTCCTTTACCCTGGTGTAGGATACGGCGCAGACGGCACATAGCTCCTGGGTGAGAATCAGATCAGGGTGAAGCTTCTCCAGCTGGTTCTCATCGATCTCGTAGATGTCCCCGCCTCTTTGCTCGACTTCGCGGTCTATGTCGATACTCTTGTGGATCTTGTGATGGAGGGCGGACTTTGTCAGAGCTGGCCGTTTCGAGGCTTCCGGTGGATAATCACACTCATGGGACACGGCAACTACTTGGTCGCCGAGGCCGAGTGAGAAGAGAATCTCCGTCGCGCTGGGAAGCAGAGAAGCAATCCTCATTGATCGTCGAACCTATGTCTTGGAATATTTGACGCAAGCGTCCACGAATCTCTCGGCCATCCGTTCGCCCGAGGCGAAGCTTGTATGCATGTATGATGCAAGAGCGTTGTAGCTTGTCCAGCCGTCTCTACTATCCCTTATCCCCACGCCTCTCTTCAACTCGTAGGCAAATTCCGCGTCCCGAGGGACTTCTGTCGCGGTCGAGTAGTGGTATTCATGGCCTCGAACAGTCGCGCCTGCGCGCGTCAGAATGTTTGGCCGCGTGGTCTTCGCGAGCGTGTAACTCAGCGTCAGTTTCTTGACCATTCTCGTCTTTGCATCCAAGAGCCCCACTGTCTCATGCTCAACTCCGTCTAGGTCCTGAATTGACTTGGTAAGATACATGAAGCCGCCACATTCAGCATACATTGGCATCCCGTCGTGACCAAGGTTCGCGATTGATTTCAGCATCGATTGGTTCTTGGAAAGGTCCGAGGCATAGACCTCGGGATAGCCACCACCGATGTATATTCCGTTCACTCCGTCCGCGACCCTTTCTTCTGTCAGTGGAGAGAAGAACCTCAATTCCGCGCCTGCCTTGACGAGTCCATCGAGATTTTCCTGGTAGTAGAAGTTGAAGGCGCGGTCTCGAGCCACGGCGATACGAGTTTTTCTGGTACGCAGGCCATTCGTCTCTACACTTCTCTTGGGAGATGGTAGTTCGTTGGCCGAACGTGCAAGAGCCTCTACGCGTCCTAGATCGACCGAGGATTCTACAAGGTCGATCATGTTATCGAGAATCTTGTCGTCTTCCATCTCCACAGCGGGTACCAGGCCCAGGTGTCGCTCAGGCAGCGCCACTCTGCTGTCTACAGGAATCGCTCCCAAGACCGGGACGTTCGAATGCCGTGCAATCGCGTCCCGACACATCTCCGCATGAGCTTCACCGGCAACCCTGTTCAGAACCACACCGTCCAGCCGTAGCTGAGGATCCAGGCTCTTGTAACCGAGCACAACTGCAGCAGCACTCCCAGCAAGGCCGTAGACGTCCATCACAAGTATAACGGGTGCTTTGAGCATCTTGGCAACCTCACTTGTGCTGGCCAGCTCGGACTTGCCGTCTATTCCGTCGAAGATACCCATGACTCCTTCAATAATCGCCATATCCGCATTCTGACAACCTTGCATGAAGATTGAGGCGAGCTTCTCTCTTGGGATCATCCAGGAGTCGAGATTCCGCGAGGGTCTCTTCGTGACAACTGTGTGAAAGCTTGTGTCGAGAAAATCTGGTCCGATCTTGAATCCCTGGACTCTGCGGCCTTTCCGTGCAAAGGCTCCCATGAGGCCGATCGCGACTGTTGTCTTACCGACTCCGCTATGGGTCCCACCTATCACGATCCGAGGAATTCTCAAATCGGATAGACCCCGCAGGTTCGGCAGAACGTTGCGTCTTCAGGCACCTCATACTGGCACTGGGGACAGGTTTTGCCTTGGGTCGCCGGCCTCTCTCCGAAAGTCTCTCGGAAGATCTCGTAATACACTAGTTGCTCCTTGTCTCTGAGAGCGACACCGTCGGCCTCTTTGATGCGCCTTCGCTTCTCGTGGAACTCGCTATCAGGAATTCTCTGATCAAAGATCTGAGGCAACGTCGTGGTTCCGCAACCATGCTCGATAGGAGTCTTCACTCGCCAGGTGATCTCCGCCGGTAGCGAATCCTCAAACGCTTTTCGAACAATCCATTTCCCCCACTTTCTTCCATCCTGTTCCACTACCAGAAATGAAGGGTCGATCTCGCTGGCTAGCCGTCGCACCTCCGAGTCAAGGAACGGGATCTTCGCAGTCATTCCAAGCGATTGGCCCATGGGAATCGCGGAGAAGCTCATCACCTTCCAGAGCTTCTCCAGGGAAGATTTCAGACCTTGATTGTCTAGGTTGAAGAGGAAGCTATAGCCCGCAAACAGTTCGTCGCAAGCATCGCCGGTTAGAAAAGTTGATGCGCCATCCTGTTTTACCTGTTTCATTCCAATGTAGACAGCAACGCTGTTTCTGATCTCCATTGGGTCGAAGACGCGTAGCGTCCTGATAACCTCAGGCAGGGTCTTCATCAGCTCGTCCATGCCAAAGACGTGTAGCTTATGGTTCAGTTTGAGGCGGTTTGCCATCAGTCGAGCATATTCGATGTCTGGGGATGGAGCGTCTTCAAGCGCAACAGTGTAGGCTCTGAGCGGACTTTGGTGAGAGGCTAGCGAGGCGACTATGCTTGTGTCGAGACCGCCAGATAGCAGAACCGTTTCAGCAACATTCCTTTGGACTGCAGATGCGATTGTGTTCCGAACCCGATGCACCAGTTCAATGGAAGATTGAGGCACTTGAGCGCTGATGGTCAAAACGAAAACTGGGAGGTGAGCGAATTCTATATAAGCATGCGGGTAACTTTGCCCGCTTCAAGCTTTGTCTCAACCGATCGCATTCAAGCAGCCATTCTCCAACCCGCCTGTGAAAGTGGCGCTAATAGCTGTGTTCACAGCCTTGTCTCTGGGAACCAACTATGCGATGATCGACCTTTGGAACATCAAGCTCATGGACGCACTGGTCTTCATCGCCGCGTTCTTCTTCGGAATACAAGTTGGACTCGCCTCCGCCATCTCCATATGGATCGTCTACGGATTCATCAATCCTTACGGCCAGGCAGACCCAGTCCTACTCCTGTTTCTCATAACTGGTGAATGCTTCTACGCCATAGCTGGCACATTGGCAAGGCGGGCATCCGTAACTCGCGATCTTCTTAGAAGAAGAAACTCGAAATTGACAGCGACGGCTGAAGAATCTGAACGTTGGCCTCGAAAATCTCGCTTCGCGAGGTATGCCCACGTGACTCGCAGCTACTTTCATCGGGTCCACGTCTCTGTCTTCCCGTATGGGCGACTGAGCCTACTCTTTGGACTGATCGGTTTCCAGACAACCTTTGCCTATGATGTTTTGACCAACTTTGGTTCTTTCGTTGGTAAGACGAATTCCTTGTACCAAGCATTCATAATTGGAAATATCACCGGAGTGCCCTTTGCAATTCTTCACGAATCGAGCAACATAGTATTCTTTGCCATCGTCGTCCCATTGGCAATAGCTACGTCGCACCGAGCTGGATTGGTCGTTCAAGACAAGGTTCAGTGAGAAGCACTGAGCAGCCACCGGCTCTTCTATCTAGCTCTTGGACTGATCGTCTTAGGAATGGTATCAGCTCAGTTTGGCGCTTACTATTACCTGCATCGGTTGTACAGTCCCGCCGCATCACAAAGTGGGACCGTAAACACCCTGATCAATTACGGAAACTCAACCATGAGATGGTACAATCAGACGAGTATTTCGGGCAACAAGAATTTTTACGATCTAACATTATTCTTGACGGGCGGTAATGTTGAAGCCCAATTCTACGGGCCACCGTTAAGTGAGCATTTTGTGACAGCAATCAACGGAGTCAAGAATCATTCTCCCTACTTCTGGACGCTCTGGATTCTCTGCCAGAAAGAGAACGCTTGGGAGGTCTCCCCAGTTGGAGCCGACGCAATTCTGCTTGGGAACGGCCAAACCCTTGCGTGGGCATACGAAATACCATATCCCCCGCCAGTTCCGGGAGCGAGAACAGTCGACTCCTGTTCCTGATGAATGTTGAGGATCTTCGTCGCCAACACTTATATGGCAACCGTCAAGTGAAGCGGGTAACTTTGCCCGCTTCACAATCGCCGTTATTTCTCTTGCTCTTCATGGTTCTGGTGACATCGACGATCATTGTTCCGAGCCCGTCAAACATTGTGAGAAACCCGTCGACCACGAGTTTTCTGCGCACTCTATCGTCAGGACTCGATGGGGCTCTGCAATGGCTGGTTGCGAATCAAAATTCAAATGGTTCCTACGGAGCCTTCGAGGAGCACCTCGCCGCCTCTGCGGCTTATGCACTCTGGTTGAACGACTCGAACTCGGCTAATGCCGCGCTATCCTATTCCTATCTTTCAAAGCAGATGAGCGACTCATCATCCTGGTTCTGGGGGGCGTACGGGGAGGCAGATGTTCCCGGATTCATGTTGTACAGCATTGCATCAAGCTCGAACTTGGGTCTCGTCAATCCTAGAGATGTTGCAGCTGAGTTGTTGCAGTTCCAGAAGTCTACTGGCGGTTTCGCAGGATACTACGACCTCGATCGAGGTCAGACGGTCACCAGCAGTGTAGACACAGACATGGCGCTCTTGGGATTGCTCAGTTCGAATCTGTGTTGTCGTCATGGCGGGCATCATCAGCTTGTGCCGGTACAGCTGATTCCGGCACAAAACCGGACTCGAGCAATCCAGTATCTTCTCACTCTTCAGAATCCGGACGGGAGCTTCAACCTGACGAGCACGAGATCGTATGATCCGATCTACTCTCTGGGACCGGACCCTGTCAGCATCACTGCGCTGACCCTTCTCGCCTTGAAGAGTTCCGGATTCACGATAGATCAGGCTCCGATTTCGAACGGGCTAAGGTTTCTCAGCGAGGCCGTCCTCGCGAGTTCCTGCGAAAACGGACAGGTGTACTCAACTGCCGTGTCAACGCTCGTCTTCAAGGCCTTCGACCAACCGTACGAGTCGGCTGCCTCGACGGTCTACATACTCTCCCAACAAAATAGTGACGGTGGATTCAGTGATTCCAGCCGCTCCTCATACCCGGAATCCGACGCGCTAGACAGTGGGTGGGCAGCCATCGCTCTCGAAGCCCAATCAACAGGAGAGGCGAGGATTCCCAGCCCTACCAACTGTCCCCCAGTGGCCGCATTCTCTTTCACCCCTCAGCCATCCACCGTGGGTGTCGCCGTTCAATTCAACGCGAGCAAATCCTACGACCTTGACACAGACCAGCTGTCTTTCATCTGGACATTCGGCGACGGATCTAGTGGGGAGGGCGCGAATCCAAGTCACACGTACACAGAGGCTGGTAATTTCACAGTAACCCTAACTGTCATGGATTCTGGAACAAACCCGGGACCTCTTTCCGTTACAAAGTCAGAGGCCATAACCATACAAGGATCAACCGTTCAAAAGTCTCCCGGCTTACCGATCAGCACTGCAGCCCTCTGGATAATATTAGGCGCTATAGGGCTGGTTGCTGTTATAGCGGTAGCATTCGATGTGGGGAGAAGGAGCACTAGAAGACCCCCTGCCCATACTGCTTAGGCGGATGGGATTCCCCTAAAAAAACGAGGGTTAGATACCGGGTGCGCGTTCGTCTTCCTGTGACTTAGTAGTTTTGGCTCTGGCTCTTCTTTGTCGTGCCGGGGCCTTCGAGTGCGTGGACCATGTTGACGACGACCTTGATGGTCGGGATCAGTGCGATGAGCAGGAACATTAGCGGAAACGCCCACGGCTCTGCGCTAAAGTATGGCTGAGCGATGTCTTTGGTGACTGCGTAGAGTATTCCGATTGCTACGATCTGGAAGAAGTATGCGAGCAGCGGTGTCCAGGTTCTGTAGCTCTTGTACGCGTCGGATACGGTGTTAGCGAGCTGGGTGCCGAACTTGAGTATGACGAAGCAGACGATGAGGCCGATCATGAAGACCACGATGTTCGCGACTGAAATGGTAGAGCCTGTTATTGGGGATGATATTCCTGGAAAGCCAAGAACTACCGCTTCGACGACCACGAGTACGATGACGCCAGCGATCAGTCGTATGAAGGAAGGCATGACAGGAGCAAACGCGCCCCAAGTCTTGTCCGAACTTG
>WNGG01006827.1_pt1 | contig 12677 bp, 11 predicted proteins | sample 5400661 | NCBI WGS metagenome assembly WNGG01 (sample SAMN13153372, study PRJNA577476) | soil metagenome | isolation source: 100 cm soil or saprolite under Garry oak tree replicate 1 | place: USA:California | collected 2016-06-15 | reverse complement strand
ACTTCTCGGATGAGCCACTCCCAGAACCGCACCGGCTTCGTGTGCGGGTTGTCCACCCGGAACGCGCGCACACCGTGGCCGATCCAGAACTCCACGACGCGCTTCATCTCCTCCCAGAGCGGCCCCGGATCGTCGCCGACGAAGTTGAGCGGATAGACATCCTGGTACTTCTTCGGCGGATTCTCCGCGTACTTGATCGTGCCGTTCGGCCGGTGGAAAAACCACTCGGGATGCTCCCGGACCCAGGGATGGTCGGGGGAGCACTGGATCGCGAAGTCGAGCGCGACCTCGAGGCCGAGGGTTCCCGCACGCGCGACGAAGCGATCGAAGTCGGCGAGCGTGCCGAGCTCCGGGTGCACGGCGGTGTGGCCGCCCTCGGCGGCACCGATCGCCCACGGGCTGCCCGGGTCGCCCGGCCGAGCCGTCAGCGCGTTGTTGCGCCCCTTGCGGTGCGCGCGGCCGATGGGGTGGATCGGCGGCAGGTAGACCGTGTCGAAACCCATCGCCGCGGCGCGCTCGAGCATCGCCTCCGCATCCCGGAACGTGGCGTGGCGCCCATCGCCGCGCGCCGAGCGCGGGAAGAACTCGTACCAGGCGGCGAACCGCGCCCGCTCGCGGTCCACGACGACCTCGAAGAGGTACTCGCACCAGGTCGCCTCGGCCCGATCCAGCCCCCACCGCATCAGGTCGCCCAGCACGGGATCGTGGAAGAGGCCGGCGTCGCTCGGCGCCTCGGCGAGGCGTGCGGCGATGACTCGCAGCGCCGCGGCGTCGGCGCCGGCGGCGCGGCCGGCGGCCGCGCGGACGAGCGCCGCCCCCTCGAGCAGCTCGCTCGCCAGATCCTGCCCCGCGGCCTGTCGCTTGCGGAGGTCGACGAGCCACGACTGGAACGGATCCGGGAGCGGTTCGACCGTGAACACCCAACGCGCATTGGCGTCGGGGACGAAGCGGCCCGTCCAGCGGTCGTTGTCCAGCGGACGCATCTCCGCCTCGCGCCACGCGGTCTCGTCGGCGCGGCGGTAGCGCACGAAGGCGACGAGGACCTCGTGCCCCTCCTTGAACACGTCGGCCGTGACCTCGACGACGTCGCCGACCACGCGCTTGATCGGATACCGGCCCCCGGCCACGGTCGGGGCGACGTTCTCGATGACGACGGTGCGCTTGAGGTCCTTCGGCAGCGGCATCAGTCCAGCGGGAGGTGGAAGCCGAGGCTCTCGGCCAGCGGCGTCAGCAGGGGGCGCGCGAGCGCGCGGCGCTGCCAGATGTCGAAGAAGCGGTTCTGCGTCGCCCAGCGGCCGAACGGAATCCGGAGGTATTGCACGCCGTCGAGCAGCTGGCTCGCGCGCAGCACGTGCTCGCGGGTCGGCGCGTCGTCCACCGCGTCCAGCGCGCGGTCGACGATACGGTGCATGGCGTCGCGCGCGGCGGCCAGGTCGAGCGGCAGGCCCAGGTTCCTCGCCTCCTCGCCCAGCTCGAGCACGCGCGGCGGCAGGGGGCCGGCGTCGCCGGCCCCGTCGAGCGCCTGCACCTCGACGACGAGCGCCGTCCCCAGCACGTGCCGCGCGACGAGCGCGAGCGGCTCCGGGACGGGCGCGTCCGCCTCGCGCAGGTAGTGCACGAGCTTCCGGCTCTCCTCCCAGACGCGCCGGTACGTTTCCTCGTGACGCTCGAGCACCGTCGAGATCACGCGCGCGAGGACCCGGCGGCGCTCCTCGATGAAGAGGTGCGGCAGCGCGAAGGCGGTGCCCGGGAAGTGGTCGTCCATGCCGCGCACGAGGTCCGCGAGCGTCGCGCTGTCGCAGCGCGCCAGGAGGTCGGCCTTCACGCGCTCCCACGTCGCCGCGTCGCGCCAGGCGCGGATCGCGCACGTGACGTCATGGCCTCCGAAGTGCGCGGCGGCGTACGTCGCTTCGGTCGTCTCGCCCGTCACCTCCGACGCCACGCTCACCCGCGCCAGGCGCAGCGTCGTCCCGCCCGAGGACGCGCGCGCCTCGTCCAGCCGCCGGACACGGTACGCGTAGACCGCGATCTCCTCCGGGTGATCCTCGAACAGCCCTGTGATCGCGTAGTGCGCGACCACGCGCGGCAGGCGTACCACGGCGGGCCGGATCAGCCGGCGCCAGACGCCGGCGCCGTCCCCGTACTCGGCGACGTTGCTCGGAGCCTCGGCGAGACGCTGCACGAACGCCTGCTCGAAGTCGCCCGCGCCGAGGTCGCGGAGGTACTGGAGCGTCATCGCCGCGTAGCGGAGCACCTGCACCGGCTCGAGACCCGAGATCTCGTCGAAGAACCAGCCGCACGACGTGTACATCAGCAGGCGGTTTCGCTGGAGCTCGAGGAGGCGGCGCGTCTCCAGGCGTGCGGTGGCGTCGAGCGCCGCGCGCTGGTGGCGCGCGAGAAACGACTCGAGCCGCGCGGGCCCGCGGTCGAGGACCACGCTGACGTACTCCTCACGCGCCGCCCACGGGTCCTTGAGCCACGCAGAGGCGCGCGCCTCGTAGAAGGGATCCACCTGGTCGCGCAGCCAGTCGAGCGCGTCGCGTAGCGGGCCGCGCCAGCCCTGGTGTGACTCGGGCCGGACACGACAGCCGCAGTCGGCGCGCCAGCGCTCGACGCCGTGCGCGCACGACCACGACGTTCGCTGGTGGATCTCGACCTCGTGCGTCGGCGGGTGCGCCGCCAGGAAGGCGCCGTAGTTGGTCAGTGCGAGCGTCGGGTCGCCCTCGAGCGCGCGCACCGCCGCCGCGAGCGCCATCTCGCCGAAGCGGCTGTGGTGCCCGTACGACTCGCCGTCCGTCGCGCAGTGCACGAGCTGGGGCCGGTCGCCCCCGTCGGCGAGCGCGGAGGTCAGGCGCGTGACGAAATTCTCGGAGCGGCCGAGCACGCCACCGAACGCGATCGCGTGGGAGATCGTGCCGTCGTAGAAGAAGACCGCGAGGCGGAGGCCACGCGGCCCGCGCCAGAGGTAGGCGCGGGTGGGATCCAGGCGCCCGTCCGTCTCCTCCCAGTCGTCGGCGCCGAGCGGTCGGACACGCCGCGCCTGCTCGGGGGCCAGGATCGTGAAGCGAAGGCCGGCCTCGGCGAGGACCTCGAGCGTTTCGTCGTCCACCGCCGTTTCGGGGAGCCACATCCCCTCGGGATCCCGGTCGAAGCGGGCACGGAAGTCCGTGATGCCCCAGCGCACCTGCGTGACCTTGTCCCGCCGTGTCGCGAGCGGCATGATCATGTGGTTGTAGACCTGCGCGATCGCGTTGCCGTGCCCGCGCTCACGGACGCTGGCGCGGTCCGCCTCGACGATGCGTCGCGCGACCTCGGGGGCGTGACGCGCCAGCCACGCGAAGAGCGTGGGGCCGATGTCGAACGAGATCTTCTCGAAGTTGTTGACGACGTCGAGGATCCGGTTGGCCTCGTCCACGCGCCGGGCGGCCGTGTTCGGCGCGTAGCACTCGGCGGTGATCCGTTCGTTCCAGTCGTGCCACGGCGCCGCCGAGTCCTGGACCTCGACGGCCTCGAGCCACGGGTTCTCGCGCGGGGGCTGGTAGAAGTGGCCGTGGACGGCGACGAACCGGAGCGGCATCACGCGCGCGCTCAGAACTCCTCGAGCCCCAGCAGGAACTCGCGTCGGCCGCCGCGCGGCACGACGATCAGCCCGGAGGCGTCCACGTAATGCCGCCGGCGGTCCAGCACCGGATCGAGGCCGATCTCGCCGTCCGCCGGGATGATGTTGAAGCGGTCGATGATCGCGCGGCGGATGTGGGCGCCCTTGCCGACCGTCGTGTGGTCCATGACGATCGAGTCTTCGATCACGGCGCCCTCGTTGACCCACACCGAGCGGCCGAGGATCGAGTTGCGGATCGTCGCGCGCTTGACGAGCGACGCCTCGCCGATGTGCGCGTTGTCGACGTCGCCGCCGATGAAGCGCGCCGGGGGGCCCGGGTGGTGGCCGGCGTGGATCGGCCAGTGACGGTTGTCGAGGTCGAAGCGCGGCGACTCGCCGAGCAGGTCCATGTGCGCCTCCCAGTAGGCGTTGACCGTGCCGACGTCTCGCCAGTAGCCGTGCTCCTCGTAGGGCTTCACGCCCGGGACCTCGTTGTGCTGGAAGGCGTAGGCGTAGACGCGGCCGGATGGGACCAGCTCGGGAATGATCGAGCGGCCGAAGTCGTGATCGGTGGAGCGCCGCGCGTCGGCGAGCAGCGCGTCGACGAGCGCCTGCCGATTGAACAGATAGTTGCCCATCGAGACCAGCGCGTGCTCGGCGTCGTCGGGTATCGTGAACGGCGCCGTCGGCTTCTCGACGAATTGCACGACACGCCCGGTGCGGTCCACCTCGAGGACGCCGAACTGCGAGGCGTCCCGCAGCGGGGCCGGCCGTGCGGCGATCGTGACGTCGGCGCCCGCGTCTTCGTGGAAGGCAAGCATCTGGCCGATGTCCATCCGGTAGATGTGATCCGCGCCGAAGATCGCGATGATGTCGGGGCCGAAGTCGTCGACGATGTGGAGGTTCTGCAGCACGGCGTCGGCCGTGCCCCGGTACCACGCGGGGCCGAACCGCATCTGCGGCGGCACCACCGTGACGAAGTGGTCGGGGACGATGCCGGTGGTGCGCCACGACTGACGCACGTGCTCGATCAGCGACTGCGATTTGTACTGCACGAGGATGTAGATCGAGAGGATCTCCGAGTTGACGAAGCTCGAGAGCACGAAGTCGACGATGCGGTAACGCCCGCCGAAGGGAACCGCCGGCTTCGAGCGGTCGCGGGTCAGCGGGTGGAGGCGCTCGCCCTTGCCGCCGGCCATGATCATGGCGAGCACGCGCGCGCGACGCCTCACGCCTTCGGCGCCTCCGCCCATCTCGCATCCAGGTCGGGGAAGATGAAGTCCTCGCGCTCGAGACGCCGGAGCGTACCCGCGGCCTCGGGCGAGAGCGGCTCGCCGGAGCGGACCGCCGTCGCCAGCTCGCTGAGACGCTTGAACTCCGCGTAGTGCTCGGCGACACGCCGCTCGGCGTAGTCGCGCGCCGAGCCCGTCGTGATGAGGAACTGCCAGTCCGAGGCCTGCAGCAGCAGGAGCTCGCGCGCGGCCTGGGTGAGCACGCGGCGCTGCTCGGGCGATCCATCCCGGTGGGCCATCTGCTCGGCCCACTCGCGCTCGGTGGAATAGACCCGGTCCCACGTCCACTCGGTGTCGCGGTTGAGCCAGACCCGGTGGTCGCCGCCCTCGCCCCACGAGCCCTCGGGCAGGCTGAGGGTGACCCGCGGCGGCACCGCCGCGAGGGCCTCGCTGAGCGTCATCGGCGTCACGCCCTCGCGCGCCATCGCGCGCGCCACGCGCTCGAGCCAGACGGGTCCCTCGAACCACCAGTGGCCGAACAGCTCGGCGTCGTAGGGCGAGCAGACGAGCGCCGAGCCGGGCGGGCCGGCCTGCTCGAGCGTCTCGCGTACGAGGTTCGCGAAGTGGCTCGCCTGCAGCCCCACCTTGTCGAGCGCGGTCTTGGGCTCGTAGACGACCTTGCGTCCGAGGTCGCCCGAGGCGTCGGTGATCCGCCAGAAGCGGAGCCCGCCGGGGAAGTGCTTCTTGTGGAACTCGAGGAAGTGATAGTCGCCGGGGTAACCGTGGTCGCGACTCCAGACCTGGATCGTCGAGCGCGGATCGCGGATGAAGGCCACGGCGCCGCCCGTGCCGCCCCGCGAGGCGACGCGATACGGCGCGTAGGGCGAGCGCGCCTCGCCGAGGGGCGGCGACGAAGCGCGCTCGAGCGCCTGGCCGCGCCGCGGCAGGTAGTCACGGTAGAGGAAGACCGGCTCGCCCGCGGCGACGAGGTGCGCGTCGGCGACGAAGTATTCGAGCCCGTGCGCCGCGAGCATCTCCTCGATGCCGGGACGCACGCGGCGGTCGCGACCCCGCAGGTGACCCGTCGGAGGCGTCCACTCGTAACGCGGCCGGTACGCGCATTCGGGCAGCCAGATACCGCGCGGCGTCTTGCCGAAGTGACGCCGGTGCGTCTCGACGGCCGTCCGGAGCTGGAGGTGGATGGACTCGTCACGCGAGAGCAATGGGAGGTAGCCGTGCGTCGCCGCGCAGGTGATGATCTCGACGTGGCCCGCGCGCTGCAGCTCCGCGAAGGTACCGGGGATGTCGCCGCCGATGCGGCGATGCAGCTCCCACATGCGCTCGTAGAATTCCTCCCAGAAGTGCGTGAGCGCGACGATGTCCTTCTCGCCCTGCCGGGCGAAGTGCTCGCGGCTCTCCACGCACGCGCGGCGCACGTTCTCGTAGTAGAACGCGAGCTCCTTCTGGAACTCCGGCGAGGCGAGCTGCTCGGTCAGGACCGGCGAGATATTGAGCGTCCACTTGGGCGAGATCCCGTCCGCGACCAGCCGGTGCGCGGCCTCGAGCAGGGGCAGGTAGCATTCGAACGTGGCCTCGCACAGCCAATCACTGCCGTGCGGCCAGCGGCCGTGGTTCAACACCATCGGAAGGTGCGTGTGCAACACGAGGCAGAACGGTTTGGTCATCGGGCAGTGACCCGGGTCAATTGGACCGTATGAGCGCGTCCGGCGCAAGAACCGATCTGGGCGCGACGCTGCGTGACGACGCTGTGACGTTTGGCGTCTGGGCGCCTCGCTGCCGGACGATCGACGTGACGGTGGGGGGGAGCACGCCGGTCCCGCTGCAGCGCCGGGAGGACGACGTCTTCGAGGGAACACTAGCGGGCGTCCAGGCGGGGGCGCGCTACTACTACCGGTTGGATACGGGCCGTCAACGGCCCGACCCGCGCTCGCGCTGGCAGCCGGAGGGTGTGCACGGCCCCTCCGCGGTCGTGGACCCGTCCTCCTTTGCGTGGGCCGACGGAGCCTTCCGCGGCCATGCGCTCGCCGACCTCGTGATCTACGAGCTCCACGTCGGGGCTTTCACGCCGCCGGGCACGTTCGAGGCGGCGATCGGGCGCCTCCCGCGCCTCGTGGACCTCGGCGTGACGGCCGTGGAGCTGATGCCGATCGCCGAGTTCCCCGGCCCGCGCAACTGGGGCTACGACGGCGCGCACCTCTACGCCCCGCAGTCCACCTACGGAGGCCCCCGCGGGCTGAGGCGCTTCGTGGACGCGTGCCACGCCCACGGCCTCAGCGTCATCCTCGATGTCGTCTACAACCACTTCGGCCCGGAGGGCTGCTACCTGGGCGAGTACGCGCCGTACCTCACCGACCGCCGCCGCACGCCCTGGGGCGACGCGGTCAACTTCGACGGGAGAGGCTCCCCCGGCGTGCGTCACCACGTGATCGACAACGCCGCCTTCTGGGTCCGCGAGTTCCACGTCGACGGGCTCCGGCTCGACGCGGTCCACGCGATTGCCGACGCGAGCCCCCTCCATATCCTCACGGAGCTCGCCGAGGCGGCGCGCGCCGAAGCGCGGCGCCTCGGCCGCCCCGTTCACGTGATCGCCGAATCGCACGACAACGACCGGCGCCTCGTGCTCCCTCGCGAGCAGGGGGGACTCGCGCTCGACGCCACCTGGTGCGAGGACTTCCACCACGCGCTGCACCGGCGACTCACCGGCGAGCACCGCGGCTACTACACGGACTACGCCGATCCGTCGCGTCTCACGCGGGCGCTCGCCGAGGGATTCGCCTTCCAGGGCGAGCCGTCGGCGTGGTACGGCATGATGCGCGGCACGCCGTCGCGCGACCTTCCCGGCGAGCGGGTGGTCTTTTTCGTCCAGAACCACGATCTGGTCGGCAACCGGGCGCGCGGCGACCGCCTCGGCGCGCTCGTGCCGCTCGGGGCCGTGAAGTGCGCCGTCGCGCTCCTCTTGGCATCGCCGGCGATCCCGCTGCTCTTCATGGGCGAGGAGTACGGCGAGACGGCGCCCTTCCACTTCTTCACGTCGTTCCTCGATGGGGCGCTCACCGACGCCACGCGACTCGGACGGCGGCGGGAGTTCGAGCGCCTCGGCTGGGCGGCCCTGCCTCCCGATCCCGCGCTCCCGACGACGCTCGCGGCCTCGCGCCTCGACGCGACGCTCGAGGCCGCGTCCGGCCATCACGAGCTGCGGGAGTACTACCGCGCCTGGCTGGCGCTGCGCCGCGCGCATCCGGCGCTCGGCTGCCGGGCCAAGCAGGGGACACGCGCCGAATGGGACGCCACCGGCGCCGTGCTCACCCTCACCCGCTCGGCGCCGTCGGGCGCGCGCGTCCGCCTCGTCGCCAATCTCTCGGCCGAGCGCCGGACGTGGACGCCGGAGCCCGCGTGGCGTCTGCTCCTCGACAGCGAGGATGCGCGCTTCGGGGGCGGGGGCGGGGACGCGCCGCTGGCACCGTGGCAGGTATTGCTGCACGACGCGGTCGGGTGATAGCGTTCGGCGACATGTCGACGCCCGCCCCTGCCTGGGACGCGATCGATCACGTCATCGCGCTCGACCCGGGCGACCGCGGCATCGCTCCGATCTTCCGACCCGGCGCCGCCGCGGGGGCGGCGCGGGCGCTGCGCCGCGCGCGCCGCGTGCTGATCGTCACGGGCTTTTGCGTCGAGCCGGGCAAGGCCGAGACGGACGGCCCGCCGGGCGCCGCGGCGCTCGGCCGGGCGCTCCGCGCGCTCGGCGCTCGCGTGCGGTGGGTGACGGACCGTCCGGTCGTTCCGCTGCTCGCCGCCGCGCTCTCGATCCTCGACGAGGCTCCCGACATCGTCGAGTACGCCGACGCCCCCGAGGCCGCGCGCGGGCTGCTCGCGGTCGAGCGGCCGACGCACCTCGTCGCGATCGAGCGTCCCGGGCGTAACCGCGCCGGAGATTACGTGAACATGCGCGGCGAGTCCGTCGCCGCGCTGAACCTGCCGCTGGACGAGCTGTTCCTGACACGCTCGCGGGCGGTCACGGTCGGTGTCGGCGACGGCGGAAACGAGGTCGGTATGGGCGCCATTCGCGCGCGGCTCTTGCGAAGCGGGGGTCCCATGGCGCGCGTCGCGTCGATCGTCCCGACCGACCACCTCGTCGTCGCCGGCGTGTCGAACTGGGGCGCGTACGGGATCGTCGCCGCGCTGGCGCGCCTCGCGCGCAGGCCATTGATGCACTCGCCGGGGCAGGAGCGTCGGATGATCGAGGCGTGCGTCGCCGCGGGCGCCGTGGACGGCGTCACCCGCCTGCGCGAGGCCACGGTGGACGGCTTCCCCGTCGCCGTGCACGAAGCGGTCGTCACGCTGCTCGGGTTATCATGGAGGGCGCGATGAGCATCCACGACGAGTACCGCGTCAAACACCCGAAGTCGGCCGCCCTCGCGGAGCGCGCGCGTGCCGCGATCCCCGGCGGCATCACTCACGACATCCGTCACCTGCAACCCTTCCCCGTCTACATCGAGCGCGCGCAGGGCACGCGCAAGTGGAGCGTGGACGGTCACGAGTACATCGACTACTGGATGGGCCACGGCGCCCTGTTCCTCGGTCACTGTCACCCGGCGGTCGTCCGCGCGGTCCAGGAGCAGGTGGCGCGGGGCACGCACATGGGGGCCAGCCACGAGCTCGAGGTGCGCTGGGCCGAGCTGGTCAATCGCCTCGTGCCGTGCGCCGAGCTCACGCGCTTCACGATGTCGGGGACCGAGGCCACGCACCTGGCGATGCGCGTCGCGCGCGCCTTCACGGGCCGGCCGAAGATCGTGAAGCTCGCGGGCCACTTCCACGGCTGGCACGACGGCGCCGTCGCGGCCGTGAACCCGCCGTACGACGTGCCGATGTCCGCGGGGATTCCGGGCGCGACGCTGGACCAGGTCGTGATCTGCCCTCCGAACGACGTCAAGGCGGTCGAGGTCGCCATGGAGCGCGGCGACATCGCGGCCGTGATCCTGGAGCCCGCCGGCGGCCAGTCCGGGACGACGCCGACGATCCCCGGCTACCTTCAAGAATTGCGCGCGCGGACGACGCGCCACGGCGTCGTGCTCATCTTCGACGAGGTGATCACGGGCTTCCGGTACGCGCCGGGCGGCGCGCAGGAATACTACGGCGTCACGCCCGACCTGACGACCCTCGCCAAAATCGTCGCGGGCGGTCTGCCCGGCGGGGCGCTCTGCGGCACGCGCGAGCTGATGTCGATGCTGGCGTTCCGCGGCAACCCCGACTGGGACCGTGGCCAGCGGGTCGCCCACGCCGGCACCTTCAACGCCAACCCGCTCAGCGCGGCGGCGGCGATCGCGACGCTCGAGCTCTGCGGCGACGCCTCGCTACAGGCGCGCGCCAACAAGGCCGGCGATCAGCTGCGCGCGGCGCTCGCCGACGCGCTCAAGCGCGCCGGCGCGCCCGGCACCTGTTACGGCGAAGCGTCCATCTACCACGTCTCCTTCGAGGGCAAGCCGGGACTCGCCGGCCTCGACCGGCCGCGCAGGGGCGCGCTCTATCACCTGCTGCGCTGCGCGCTCCTGAACCAGGGCGTGGACTGCTCGATGAACCACGGCTGGATCTCCACGCTCCACACCGACGCGGATCTGGAGGCGACGGCGAAGGCGTACGAGCGCGCCTTCCGGGCGATGGTCGCCGACGGGGCCTTCGGCACGTGACCGTGCGCCGGGCGCTCGTCATTGGGGCCCTCGGGGTCTGGGCGGCGGCCGCGCTCGGCGGGTGCGTCTACTATCCGACCGTCATGGATGTGGGCGGGACCCGCATCCTGCCGTCCAAGGGGCGCGCGGTCCGCGAGGGCGAGGGCGCCGTCTTCTACTGCCAGCTCCAGAGCGTCGGCAAGTTCGGCGACACGATCATCGGCGTCACGTCGACCGTGGCGCGCGACGCGAAGCTCGTGAACGGCCAGGGCCAGCCGCTGAAGAGCCTCGTGATCGCCGGCGAGACGACAGTGACGCTCGCCGAGAAGGGCACGCACGTGGTCCTCGGCGACCTCAAGCGCCCGCTCGTCGCCGGCGAGACGATCATCGTCACGCTGATGCTGCAGAAGGCGGGCGGCCTCGGCGTCGTCACCGTCGTCGAGTGAGCCGGTGACCCCACTCGTCTTCGGCAAGCCCGCGCCTCCGTTCGCGCTGCCCTCGACACTCGGCCGCGAGGTGAGCCTCGCGGAGTACCGCGGCCGCCCCGTCGTCCTCGTCTTCTACTGCTACGACTTCGGCGGCATCTGAACGCCCGAGCTGGGCGGCCTGGACGAGGTCGCGAAGCGGGTGCGTGCCGGTGGCGGCGAGGTGCTCGCGATCAGCGGCGACAGCCCGTGGTGCCACGAGGCCTTCGCGAAGGCGCGGGGCTTTTCGTTCCCGCTCCTGAGCGACGTCCATCGGCGCGTGATCACCGCCTACGGGGCGCTCGACGCCGAGCGCAACGTCGCCTGGCGCTCGACATTCGTCGTCGACGCGGAGGGAAATCTGCGCTGGGGCCAGGCCGGCGACCGGCTGATGGTGCGCGACGGCGCCGAGATCCTGCGCGTGCTGGAGATCGCCGGCCGCAAGTGAACACGTGCGAGGAGGCGAGACCGTGGTGACGATCCAGGACCTGGAAGCGTTTGGCGACGGGTGGAACCGCCACGACGTCGACTTGCTGATGACCTTCATGTCCGACGACTGCGTGTTCGAGACGACCGCCGGCAAGGAAGTGATCTTCCCGGACGCCCATTTCGGAGACGCGCGCCATTTCGTGGCGGGCGACCGAGGCGTGTCGGAGTGGACCTTCACGGGGACCACGGCCGACGGCAAGAAGGTCGAGGTCAACGGCTGCGACGTCTTCACGTTCAAGAACGGCAAGATCGCCGTGAAGAACTCGTATTTCAAGAACCGCACCTGACGCGGGTAGGAGCTAGCGCGAGCCGACGAGGGCGAGCGCGAGCCCGGGCGCGCGCCAGGGCATCTCGGCGGCGAGCCGGCGGATCGCCGTCTGCTCGTCCGTGTGCGCCAGGGCCTCGTTCGCCGCGGCGAGGGTCTCCCGGAGCCGTGCGTCGGCGGGCGCCGCGCTGAGGCCACGGTCGAGACAGGCGATCGCGCGGCACAGCAGCCTGATGCGCTGGTCCGAGGCAGGATCCGGATCTTCCAGCGCCCGCGCGAGGAGCGTCCGACCGACCCGGAGCGCCACTTCGGCGCGGTCTTCCTCGAGGCTGATCACCCGCGCCGGCGCCGACATGTGGATGGGCACGGCCGGTTCTGCGGCGCGGCGCGCCCGATGGCGGCGGGTCGGCCAGATGGCTTCCAGGACTCCCAGGACGAGGAGGGCGGAAGCGGCGAGTCCCGAGAGCAGGATCAGCACTTCTTCCCGCGGGAGCCACTCCACGGGTCCACTGTGACCCGATCGTCCCGCCGGCGCCAAGGAAATTCGGTGGTATCCTCGGTGTTCCTTGGGCAGGTAGCTCAGTTGGTAGAGCACAGGACTGAAAATCCTGGTGTCGGCGGTTCAATCCCGTCCCTGCCCACCATTTTTCAGCCGTTTAGGCGACGCGCTTTCCGCACTGTCACCGAGTTGTCCCCGGAATTGTCACTGAGCGGACCCAAATCCGGCGTCGTTCCCAACACGGCAGTGAGCTTGGTGCCCGCGTCGCGAAGATCGCTCTCGGCGACGATCGCGTAGCGCCGATACACCGCCTCGGTCTTGTGGCCAGTGAGCTTCATCGCGACCGACCGCGAGATGCCCGCACGCTCGAGGTTCCTTACGGCCGAGCGCCTGAGATCGTGGAGCAGGAGCCCGGGCCGACCTACCTCCCTGCACGCGGTCTTCCA
>WNGG01008804.1_pt1 | contig 12680 bp, 10 predicted proteins | sample 5400661 | NCBI WGS metagenome assembly WNGG01 (sample SAMN13153372, study PRJNA577476) | soil metagenome | isolation source: 100 cm soil or saprolite under Garry oak tree replicate 1 | place: USA:California | collected 2016-06-15 | reverse complement strand
TCTCCATGGCTTCGAGCACCTCGCGCGTCTGAAAAGCCGTGGCCTCGAGGACCGCGCGGGCTAAGTGTCCTTTATTCGCGTAGCACGTGAGTCCCATGATTAGGCCCCGAGCATTGGGGTTCCAATACGGCGCGTAAAGGCCGGAAAACGCCGGCACGAAATAGACGCCGCCGTTGTCCTCCACGGCTCGCGCCAGCGTTTCAATCTCCGAGCTTGTCTGGATGAGGCCGAGATTGTCGCGAATCCACTGCACCAGTGCGCCGGTGATGGCGATGCTGCCCTCGAGCGCATACTTCGCAGGCTGATCGCCGAACTTGTAAGACACGGTCGTGAGCAAGCCATGGTTCGAACGGACTACACGCTCGCCAGTGTTCATCAGAAGAAAGCATCCGGTGCCGTAAGTGTTCTTAGCCTCACCGGGGTTGAAACAAGTCTGCCCCACAAGCGCCGCCTGCTGATCGCCCAGGATTCCGGCAATTGCCACATCTTTCACAGCGCTTAAGGTGGCGACCGCGTAGACTTCACTGCTGGAGCAGATGCGCGGCAGTATGGCTTCGGGAATAGCGAATTCGTTCAAGAGTTCTTTGTCCCATGAAAGTTTCTCCAAGTTCATCAATTGAGTGCGGCTGGCATTGGTTACATCGGTGACGTGGGCCCCTCCTTGGGGACCTCCGGTCAGATTCCAAACGAGGAAGCTATCAACATTGCCGAACAAAACCTCTCCGGCTTCTGCCTGCTCGCGAACGTGCGGCACGTGGTCCAGCAGCCAGCGAATTTTTAGACCACTGAAATAAGTGCTAAGAGGGAGGCCAGTTTTCGCCCGGAAGCGATCCGGCCCGCCATGGCGAGCTAGTTCAGCTACATAATTGGCAACGCGCATGTCCTGCCAGACAAGAGCATTCGCCACCGGCTTTCCAGTCTTCCGATTCCAGAGAACGGTTGTTTCCCGCTGGTTGGTGATTCCTATGGCGGAGAGGTCTGCGGCCTTGAGGCCGCATTCTTGCATAGCCTCGGCAATTACATCCCGGGTGCACTGCCAGATCTCTTCCGCGTCGTGCTCTACCCATCCCGGTTGAGGATAGATCTGCTGGTGCTCTTTCTGAGCAATGGCCGCAATCCTGCCAGAACGCTCAAAGACGATGAAGCGAGTACTGGTCGTGCCCTGGTCGATTGCTCCGACGTAACTGGTCACCTGGCAGCCTCCCCAGCTTATTTCATGCAGCAGTCCTCCGTCGGCCCCGGGGCGATCGAAGTGACCAGACAGCGGAAATTTAAACTGAACCGGTTAACGTCTGCCGATGCGCATCCGCCCACCAGGCCCAAGGGACGGTTAGCCACATGGTCATTGCGCCCCAGGCCATGGCAGTTATGCTGGACGGCGCGCCCGCAAATAGGGTGCTCACCCATCCGAAGAAGAGCAGAGCCATCAATGCCCAAAAAGCATAACCGCCAACGCTGTCCCTGGCACGGGTGAAGTCGAGATAGGCCCACAACCCTGCGCCAAAGATCAAAAGCTCCGCGCTAATCGAGCCCGCCCAGGAGTTCCAGAGCCCAAGACCGACCCGCGGACCACCTGGCCACAATGGCAGATCGGGTCGGAAGGCGTAGTAAAGGCCTCCGAGGACGACTGACCAAACCATGACCATCAGTAGGCTGTGCGATATCGGGTAATCGTAAAAGTCGAAAGGCGAGACCTTCGTGATACCCGGCGCAATGCGCACGTGCTCAAGTCCGAGCAGGAGGAAAATCGGCCAGAGCAGATCGATAAATTGCGCGGCCAAGATAAGGGTGCCGAGCGGAAGTCCTGGGCGCAGCTTTCTTGGCAGCCAGTGCCACTCCGAAGTGGCCGATGAACATTGGGTCTTCCTCCAGGCGCATATTCGAAACCGGCCGGGCGATTCCATATCGCTCACGGGCTTACCACGGGCGGGCTGGGCGGTCCTTCGTCGCCCTTCTTCTTATTGCGCACTGGTTTCGCAGAACGCTCTGGCAGGGGTTGCGATCGATCACCGAATCCATCACCGCGAACTGGCCGCGAGGGCACGGTTTTTCCCGAGGATTTGCGGAGGTCTTTGAGAATGTCTTCACGGTCGTGGCCTGCATAGTCACGCGCAAAACGGGTCAGCGCTTCGGTCAAAATGTCATGATGGTGTAATTTATCCAGCCCTGGCTCGCGGGTGATGTTTAGCCACAGTCGGTGGACCAGGTGTACGTCCTCGGTCTTCAAAGAGGGTGTGTGGGGCCCGATGTGGAAGGTGTCCACCTGCATGTCGGGGCGCACGATCTGCAATAGAAACTGCCGCTTGGGTTCCGGCATTGCCTCCCAGGCGCGTCCCAGTTCGAACGCCTGTTCCTGGGACGTCATCTTGCTGGAAAGACCCGCCACTACTGCCGAAGATTCGAGATTATTCGCCGTTTGGGCGATCGCGGACCACACATCGGCCGCCGGTACCACGAGTAGTGAAATGTGTTTACCGAAACTCTCGGCCACGGAAACCGCACGCGTAAACAATGTTTGTTCATAGTCGCTAAAGATCTGCTCCATGGCCAAATCGTAAGCAGCCGAGCCGAACTGGCTCACCCGCGCCGACATAACGACCACGTCCTGCTCGTGGGTATCAATTCTCTCTAGCACCCATTTCAGATGATTGAGGGTGTTGTAATCGCGTACCGTGACCAGCACGTTACCAGGCCGTATGCTCAGAGCACTGCGGTCAACCGTGTCCCGCTGCAGCAACTGGAAATGCTCCGTCATCTGCTGCTTTGCGAGGGCGAATTTCTCTCGATTTGCTCTCTCGGAGACGGTAAAGATCAGAAAGAACACTGCGGCAAAGGAGACTCCGGCTACTGTCGCGATCGACTTCGTGAAGAGATTCACCACCGCAGTAGACAGTAGAACCAGAAATACCGACGCCAGGCCGACCGGAATCTCGTGTCCTGCAATATGTAGGTTCGGCGGAACCTTCCAGCCGCGCTCGCCCTTGTACTTGAAACGCAGAACCAGCATGGCAAGGCTGTTGAAGGTAAAACTCCAGATCACTCCGAAGGCATAAGCCTCACCAAGCAGGTACACATTGCCGCGGCTGGCCAGGATGGTGAATAGCTGGAAGAAAACGACCAAATTGACGATCCTATAGGTTGTGCCAAAACGCGGATGGGGCTGCCGGAACCAGTCGGTCAGCACTCCATCTTCAGAAACTCGGTTGAGCACCCCGTTAGAGCCGATGATTGCGGTATTGACCGCCCCAGAAAGAATCAGGAAACCCACAACCACGACGAACGTCCGGAACAGCAGGCGCAGCAGTTGCGGCCCCCACAGGTGCATGGCCAGGCCAGCAATGAGGTTGTCTTTGTAAATCGTGATCCGCACCGGGTCGGGGATGATCATCACGAACAGCAGTGAACTGAGCCCGGTAAAGACAAAGCTGTAGATCGCGATGATGACGGCCGCGCGCTTCAGGTTCTTCAGCTTGGGATGTGCGAGTTCACGATTCACCTGAGCGAGCGATTCCTCGCCGCTCATGGCCAGCACCGAGTGGCCGAAGGCGATGAGTATGCCCAGGATGCCGAACTTCCTCGCCAAATCGGTCGCTAGCCATGTGTGTCTCAGGAAGCCTAGCGATTCTTCGCGGAATTTCAAGTTGCCAGGAGTCGGAAAGGGTACAACTTGGTATCCGGATTTCAGCAGCGTGATTGCGGACCAAAGCAGTAGTATCACCACCATTACCGTGGTGATCTGCATCACTTGCAATGCTTTTTCGCTGGATTCCTGAATGCCCTTCGTGTTTTGCCACCAGAAGTAGAGCGTGACCGCTACGGCAAAAACCACGGAGGTCCAGTTTTCGTTCACATGCGGAGTGCCGTGGAAGATCGCGTGGACCGCACGCGGGATCCAACCATGAACATCTGCCGTGGAAAAAATATTGTTGATCAGACCAGCGATGTATTGTCCGGCCGACACGCCCGAAATCGGACCGGTCAGGATGTAGTCGAACATGAGGGCTGAGACACTGATCTTGGCCAGGGTTCCGCCCAGCGCTTCCTTTACCACCCGGTACACGCCGCCACGTACGAACATCGAGCAGCTCTCCACGTATACCGCGCGCACAGTAAAAGAGAACAGCATGACTGCGACGATGAACCAGGGAGCGGATTTGCCGACCGCCTGCTCGGCAATGCCTCCTGCGTAGAAAGCCGAAGAACCAAGGTCATTGAGCACGATGGCGGCGGCTCGCCAATACGAAATAAAGGTGAGCATGACCGAGGTCGCGACGACGATGCGAACACGGTCAGAAACTGAGGCTCCGGGTTGGAACGGGGATGGCATCGAGGAGGAACGAATTAACCGTCAGTGTTGGGTAGAATCATCCGCGCCGATAAGTGTCTCAAAGTCAATTCCGCTCAGGACCAGCACAAAGAAGGAACCGATTCCCCCAAAAACATGGCTTCAAGGCCAAAGCATGGCTTTAAGGAAAGATACCGCAATTGTGACCAGCGCTCCCATATAGCCTTCATGTTATCCGATGCGAGGCGCAGGGAGTAGTCGAATGCCAGAGAGGCCTCGACTCGCAGACACTCCGATTCCCGTCGCTACTGAATTGGGCAACCCGTTTGTTATTCTTGCCTGTGCGACAGATTCACTCCAGCGCCTGGATTCTGATCCTCTTCTCTGCGGGCTTGCAGATCGTGATTTTTCCCCTTCCGAGACTGTACATACTTTCCTGGGTTGCGCTAGCACCGCTGCTGGTCGCGCTACTCCGGGCCCGCAAGGCGGCCACTCTGCAACTCGACGCCTCGGTCAAGCTGCTGCCCCCCACCCCAGGACAGGCTTTTCTGCTGGCCTACATATGCGGAGTGTTGTGGTACGCGGGCACGTGCTACTGGATCGCTGACACGATGCACCGGTACGGAGGGCTGAGCAGGCCGGTTGCTTTGCTCATGCTGATTCTCTTCTGCCTTTATCTGGCGCTTTACCATGGTTTGTTTGGGTTTCTCTTAAGTCTGGTGGCGGGCGGCGAGGCCATCAGCCGCCGTGCCCTGCTGGCTGCGCCGTTCCTCTGGGTCGTGGTGGAATTAGCACGCACCCGCATCACGGGTTTCCCGTGGAATCTGCTGGGCATCGCTCAGGTGGACAATATCCCCCTGGCGCGTGTTGCCGCAGTTACGGGCGTGTACGGACTCTCATTCGAGATCATGCTGGTGAATACGGCGATAGCAGCAGCTTTCCTAGTGTATCGCGATAAGCGCAAAGTACTCCTGGCGGCGGCTTTGGGCGCCGCGGTGGTGCTGCAAGCCGGGCGCTGGATGACACCGCCGCGTCTGCCCACGGGTCGGACAGCTCTTCTGGTGCAGGAGAACATCCCCATCTTGCAGGCAGCTGACTGGACTAAGGACTACTTCGAGGGCACGCTACGCGACCTGACTTGGATCAGTTTGAACCCGCCGGGTTCAAGCGAAACCCAGCATGTCGCCCCGATCATCTGGCCGGAGTCGCCGGCTCCCTTTTACAGCGGTGATCCTGACTTCCGCCAGGCGGTCAGCAACCTTGCTCGTGAAGCCCACGCATGGGTCATCACCGGGAGCATTGGGGTGCGCAACGCTTCACAATCTCCGGAGCGGGAGACTCACGTCTACAACTCAGCCGCCCTGATTAGTCCGAGCGGAGATTGGGTTTCGCGCTACGATAAAGTGCACCTCGTACCTTTCGGAGAGTATGTCCCCTTCAAAAATGCCCTGCCATTTATGGACATGCTGACCAAGGAAGTCGGAGATTTCCAACGCGGCCGGTCGCGCGCACCGCTCGAGGCTGACGGGAGTAAGATTGGTGTCTTCATCTGTTACGAATCGATTTTTCCGGATGAGGTGCGGCAGTTTGTCGCGAACGGTGCACAGGTTCTAGTGAACATCTCGAATGATGGCTGGTACGGCGACAGCGGCGCCTACGCACAGCATTTGAGCCAGACGCGCATGCGCGCCATCGAGAACGGCCGCTGGTTGCTCAGCGACACAAATACCGGGGTGACCGCCTCGATTGACCCCTATGGACGCATTGTGGCGCGTGCCGAACGCAAGGTCCGCACTGTACTTGAGGCGCCATATGCACTCACCTCCGTAACCACGTTCTACACCCGGCACGGTGACTGGTTCGCCTACCTGTGTGCGATAATTTTTGTGGGAGCGCTGTTGACGCGCTTTACACTTCAACGCAAGGCAAAGTGATAACCATGGTCGAAGAACTGGAACAGGAATACGCGTTGCTCAAGGGGAAGGTTCGCGACCTGCAGGAGTATCTTTGACGCAGGCAAGCTCCGCCAGCAGCTGGCCGAAATCGAAAAAAAGATCTCCGAGCCGAGTCTCTGGGCGAATCCCGAAAAATCTCAGCAGATCATGCGTGAGCGCAAGCGCCTGGAACACGTGTTGGCCACTGAGGCTGACCTCGGCCGGCACGGCGATGATATTGCCGCCTACTTCGAACTCGCACGTGAGGGCGAAAATGTTGACGCGGATCTGCGTCGTGAAATCGATTCCTTGCGCGAGTTAGTCGATCGTCTCGAAACTGAAACTCTACTTTCCGGCGAAAACGACGCGCGCAATGCCATCGTCACCATCCATCCGGGCGCGGGCGGGACCGAATCACAAGACTGGGCGGAGATGCTGCTTCGCATGTATTTGCGCTGGGCTGAGCGCCAGGGCTTTCAAACTGTGCTCAACGACTACCAACCGGGCGAAGAAGCCGGGATCAAGTCAGCTACATTCACGGTGACCGGCGATTATGCTTTCGGCCTGCTCACCAGCGAAATTGGCGTGCATCGCCTGGTGAGGATTTCGCCATTCGATCAGGCGAAGCGCCGCCATACATCTTTCGCCAGCGTCTTCGTTTCTCCAGAAATCGATGACAGCATCGAGGTCATCATCAAGCCGGAAGACCTTCGCGTGGACACCTATCGCTCCAGTGGCAAGGGCGGCCAGCACGTTAACACCACGGATTCGGCGGTGCGCATCACCCACATTCCGACTGGCATCGTGGTTGCTTGCCAGAATGAACGCTCGCAGCACAAAAACCGTGAACGCGCCATGAGCATGCTCCGCTCCAAGATTTACGAGTACGAAATGGAGAAGAAGCGCGCAGAGACGAAGAAGATCGAAGACTCCAAACTTGACATCGATTTCGGCTCGCAGATTCGCTCTTACGTACTGCAGCCCTACCGCATGGTCAAGGACCACCGTACCAAGGTGGAAATCGGAGACGTGGATCGCGTGCTCGATGGCGACTTACAACCGTTCATCCGCGGCTATCTGCACCTGCGGCGTGATGAGAATCAAACATGAAGAAGCACGTGGGTGTCGGTTCGAACAAAATGCGCAACAAGCTTGGCCGCCGTTTTGATGAGGCATTGCGGTTCGCCTCGAAGAAGCACGGGAGGCAGACGCGCAAAGGTACGGATGTACCTTACATCGCCCATTTGCTGGGTGTCGCGTCACTCGTACTCGAAGCCGGCGGAGACGAAGATATGGCCATTGCCGCGCTCCTACACGACGTAGTAGAAGACTGTGGTGGTGCGCCTATGCTGGAGGAAATCCGTCGACGTTTTGGCAGTCGTGTGGCTCATATCGTGGATGGCTGCACCGATGCCTATACAAACCCCAAGCCACCCTGGCGAGAACGTAAAGAGCAGTATCTAAAGAGGCTGCCCACCGAAGACTCCGACACTCGCCTCGTCTCGGCTGCGGACAAACTTCATAATGCGCGCGCCATTCTCGCCGACTACCGCGAGAGCGGGGAATCAACATGGGAGAGGTTCACCGGAAAACGCGAGGGCACGCTTTGGTACTATCGGCAATTAGTCAAAGAATTCAGCCGGGGTAAGGACAATCGTCTGACCAACGAAATGGAGAGAGTTGTTTCCGAACTGGAAAAGTTGGCTGCCACGAACGGTGGCGATGTTTCGAAGCGGCGCTCCAATCGCAGTCACAAGCAGAAGGATTAGATATTATGTCGCGCCTGATCGACCTCATCCGCGCATCTGCCTTGCCGTCCACCCGCATGCATGCCGCAGCCCGCGGGGGACTCACGGTGCCACCCGCTGAAATGATAGAAATCCTGGTTTACCTGGCGAGTCATCACAGGATTTTCGGTCAGCAGGCTCGGCTCACGCTGGCGGGGTGGGACGAGGTTTCCTCGGTCGCAGTCGCATCTGACCCCGGCACTCCCCGCGAGGTGCTGGAATACCTGGTATCGCCCGATAACCTGCGACCGTGTCTACTCTCCGCCCTGATCGAGAACCCCTCGGTTCCTGCAGATTCCATCATTGAGTTGGCGGCTTCTGGATCGCGTGAAATTATCGAAGCCGTCCGGAATAGCAGGCGCGGGACTCAGTCACCCGCCATCCAGAACGCGCTGGCCTCAAATCCGAACCTCAAAGCGGCGGAGTCCGCTCAAATGGGGGAGGTTTTGGCCTCTTCCGGATTGGAGAGCGCTGACTCGAAGTCCGCACGACCCGAGCCGAACAAGGAAGTCCCATCGGAAGATGCGCTCCCTCCAGAATCAGCTGGCGCCGACGGTGTGCTCGACGAAGCACTCATCACCTATCTCACCGAAAACGCGACCGAGATTTCCGCGCAAGCGGACAGGCCGTTCCGGCCGATCGGCGATTTTTACGACGAGCCGCTGGAAGAACCTGCAGGGGGAGCGGCCAGTTCTATCTCAGTCGCTAATGCGCTCGCAACGGGAGCCCCGACCAGCCCATCGGCTGCTGCCGCCGCTCGGAAAGCCATAACCGGCGGTAAGAAACCTTATCTCAACCCTGAAGGAAGGCGCGATAACACCTTGCAAAAGATCGCGAAAATGGATATCAAAGGGCGCATTCAGTTAGCCATGAAGGGCAGCAAGGAGGAGCGCTCGATTCTAGTTCGTGATGGCACCAAGATTGTGGCACTGGCGGTGCTGGAATCGCCTAAGATCACCGATGGGGAGGTGGAAAATTTCGCCGGTCAAAAGAATGTGCTAGAGGCAGTGCTGCGCGGAATTTCTATGAAGCGCCGTTTCGCCAAGAACTACACCGTGTTGCGCAATCTCATATTCAATCCGCGGACGCCACTCGACACTTCGCTCGGGTTGTTGAAGAATCTGCTGCTGCATGACCTGAAGAACTTGGCGGGCAACAAGGAAGTCTCAGAGACCATTCGTAAGCTGGCGATAAAAATGTTCAAACAAAAAATGGATGTCAAGAAGGAGAAGCAATAAGGAGTACTTGGGGAACCAATTGTGTGCGCTGCGCTCAGCCCAGCTCTAAACTGGCGTCTGTAACCCTGCCCGGATACAATGCTCGCGAAGCGAATGGCGTCTTTGCCCCAGCCCGATCCCATTACAGATCTGCTGAAGCGTGTCCGGACTATTGCGGTAGTGGGGCTTTCCGATAGTCCGCTGCGGCCCAGCCACGGTGTTGCGGCATACATGCAGAGTCACGGTTATCATATTATTCCCGTAAACCCCAAGATCGAGGAGGCTCTGGGAGAGAAGTCCTACCGCTCGCTGCTCGAGGTGCGAGAAAAAATCGATATCGTGGACATCTTTCGCCGTCCGGAGTACGTGGAAGAAATTGTCGATCAGGCCATCCGATTAGAAATCCCTGCCATCTGGATGCAGGAAGAAGTGATCAATGAAAAGGCCGCCGAGAAGGCTCGCCAGGCAGGCATTTTCGTCGTGATGGACCAGTGCATCCTGAAGGAGCACCGCGCCCGTTTCGGCTGAAACCCCTATTGAAGACCGGGGCACTGGCTGCCGAAGAACACTCTAGACGGGGCAGACAATGTCGTTACCGCCTTCCTGGCTGCGCGCGGTAGATAGAGGGTACTCGCCTCAGGTATGCCAGCGGGCTCATACTCTTCTCGCATAGCTCGATCAGCAGGACGCCAACAGTGGTGAGGACAAAGCGTGACAGTTTGTTCATCAGCCGATCTGATCGATGACAGGTCCCCTTGTGGACCGGAGCTCAACTTCTATCTTGAACACGGCTGTTGGCCAGGAAACGTCGCAGGGCGATCTATGGTCGCGGGCGACTGGAACGCTGGAGCCGACGATCGGACTTGAACCGATGACCTGCCGATTACGAATTGTCCAGGCTGACGGCAGGCGACATAACCTCAATCGCTTACACTCGCGTTCCAGCACGAAAAAGCACGCCACGTCACCTCATTCGGCATTCTGGGGACATTTCTCGGGACACTAACCGCGCTGACACATGGCGGAGGAGCAATCGCGACAGGGCATTTTCGTGTAGCTGCCCAAGCTTTGCCGAGTTAAGATTTCAAGGGTTCGTGCGAGAAAAGGATGATTTCAAGGCGCAGCTTTCTCAAAGCAGTTTCCGCGTCGGTCGCTCTAACGACAGCGTCTCGTCGGCTGCTTTCCTGGGCTGATGAAGCAGTCGAAGTTCCCGGCAAAGAGGGTTTGATCGTGCGTTCGGCCCGCTTCCTTGACCTGGAAATGCCGCCGGAATTTTTTGATTCTTGGATCACTCCGGTCCCGCATTTCTTCGTGCGCAATCACATGCACGAGCCCAACACACTGGGTCCCAGTGAGTGGCGTCTGACCATCGGCGGGGAGGTAGAAAAACCTCAGACATTGAATCTCACGGATTTAGCGAAAATCGAGCCACACACGGTCACCAATACGCTCGAGTGTGCCGGCAACGGCCGCGCTTTCCAGCAGCCCCATGTTCCCGGTGTTCAATGGCGGCGTGGGGCAGTGGGAACGGGACGATTCACAGGCCCGCGCCTGCGCGATTTACTGCAGCGTGCCGCTGTGAAGAGCACCGGCAAGCACGTGATGTTTCGGGGTCTCGACGAGGTGCCCGGGAAAGTCCCCCCGTTCATTCGCAGCATTCCCATCGAAAAGGCGATGGACTCCGACACTCTCGTAGCCACTCATATGAACGCAGCGCCGCTCACCAAGCATCACGGATTTCCGGCGCGCGCTCTGGTGCCGGGATGGATCGGTGCGGCTTCGTGCAAGTGGTTGACCGAGATCAAGGTCCTCGACAAAGAGTTTGAAGGCAACTTCATGAAGCCCGGCTACCGGATGCCCAATCAGCCGATTCCGCCGGGCGGTGAAGTAAACCCGGACGATACCCACCCGATTACTTCGCTCGGCGTGAAATCCGTCCTTGCCGGCCCGAGCGATGGTTCAGTGTTGAAATCACGTTCTGTACACATTCATGGCGCAGCCTGGGCGGGTGAAGCCGACATTGCACGGGTGGAGATCTCGACCGACTCAGGCGACAATTGGCGCCCGGCGCAACTTGGCACAGAGCAAGCCCACTATGCGTGGAAGCTGTGGAGTTTCGTTTGGAGAGCGCCAAAACCAGGTGAGTACACGATCAGGGCACGCGCAACTGACCGCCAGGGCCGCACTCAGCCGCCGACCGCGGCATGGAATCCCGGCGGATATCTCTATAACGCCATCGACCAGGTGAAAATCCGTGTTCAAGCCTGATGGGTTCAAGCGTAGCGGATTGACAATCGCATTATTCTGGCTGGCCGCAGTGCCGCTTTCTTGGGCGCAGTCTCCCGACTTGCCGCCTGGGCCCGTGCAAGCCAAGGTGCGTACTGCCTGCCTGGAATGTCACGAGTCGCGCATCATTCTGCAACAACGCCTCAGCCAGAAAACGTGGACCAAGGAAGTCGACAAGATGATCAAATGGGGCGCAGTGGTGGATCCCAACGATCGCGGTGCCTTCATCGATTACCTCGGCACCAACTTTGGATCAGACAAGCCAGCGGAAACCAAGGTCTGTCATGGCGCCGTTCTGCCAGAGGAATGCATGAAACGTTGTGTTGTCCGGCAGTTCCGCACGGCCCACGAATTGCGACCGGTCATTGACGCTATGAGCGACGTTGCCATCCGTGCCCCCGAGGTTTCCGAGGTCAACGGCAGCCGCTGGAGAATACAAATTCCAGCACCGAAGGTTATAAGGGGTTGCTATGAGCAAGATTTCCCTCAGAGTTAATGACCGCGTGGAAACGGTCGACGTCGACCCGACAACACCACTGCTGTACGCCTTGGGCGACGAACTTGGGTTGCGTGGCCCGAAGTTCGGGTGCGGAATGGCCCAGTGCGGAGCCTGCACGGTTATCCTGCGCAGGCGGGCAGTGCGCTCCTGTGTCACGCCGGTGAGTGCGGTCGGCCAAGACGAGGTTACGACCCTGGAAGGCCTCGGCACACCGGAAAAACCTCACCCGATCCAACAGGCTTTCATCGACGAAGAAGCTGCTCAGTGCGGCTTTTGCCTCAGCGGGGTGATACTAACAGCCAAGGCCCTCCTGGACGAGAAACCTAGGGCCTCTGACCAGGAAATCCGCGAATCGCTCGCAGGTGTGTTGTGCCGCTGCTTTGCTCACGTTCGCATGCTTCGAGCGATTCGCAAGTATGCCGACACGAGGAATGTATGATTTCCCGTCGTGATTTTCTGAAAAGCTCTGGCGCCCTGATTGTGAGTTTCAGTGCCACATCGCTGGCCACGCCGTTCGCCATTGCCCAAGGTCCGTTCGACACACGTGCTTCACACATCGATCCCACAAAGCTCGACTCGTGGATAGCGGTCGCGGCCGATGGCACGGTCACGGCATACACGGGTAAGTGCGACTTTGGGCAGGGCATGTTCACCGCGCAGACGCAGCTGGTC
>WNGG01006825.1_pt1 | contig 12681 bp, 10 predicted proteins | sample 5400661 | NCBI WGS metagenome assembly WNGG01 (sample SAMN13153372, study PRJNA577476) | soil metagenome | isolation source: 100 cm soil or saprolite under Garry oak tree replicate 1 | place: USA:California | collected 2016-06-15 | reverse complement strand
TGACCGGTGGTATGTCCAACCTCGTTGAGTGAAGTGCATCGCCGCGTCGCTTGCATTGAACTCGAATGCGCTCCACACATTCAACGGTTCATGGATTGAGACCACGCGCAAGTCGGAGTAGTCGATGATCCCCCCTGCGCCACCGGTGAAAACGAACCATAGACGATTGACCCCATCTTCCACAAACAGACCGAAACCGCTCGTGGGCGCGGCGGCGTCGTACGTGAAGTCAAACGTTGGATAGACGCTCATATTCGTGTGACTCGGAAGGTCCAGCACGAGCTGACTTACCCGGATCTCGGCCAACGCGGCTTTCCCTCGAGGACCGTCTTGATCGACACTCAAGTCGAGGATCGTCCCCGTACCGGCCGTCGGCACGCCCGTAGCCGAAACAACGTCCCCTGGGTCGCCTTCGGACGAGCGACTCCAGCCGAACGGCGTCCCCGAACTCCAGTACAGGAGCCAAGGGTTCACAAGGAGTGGCCGGCTGAAATTCGGTGAAGCCAGTGGGGGGGTCGTGCAGGATCGATCGAACGAGCCGACATAGATTTTGAGGGAGAAGGAGACCCCCGACGGGATTGCCCCGGAGGCCCGGAGCGGGATGAGCGAAAAGTCCTCCTGCGAATGTGCCGGAAGTGCCGCCGCGGAATCGGTCGCGATCCAGGGTTCCTCAATCGAAAGCCCCGGCCAGATCGCCGCGAACGAAAGGACTTGACTCGTATCAGCGAGACTCTTTGCTTCGAGACTGATGCCAGTCCCCGCTCCCATCGACAGCGGATCGCCGACCGACAACACTTGTCCCGAGACCGGACACTGGAGGCGAACACCCACCAGGAGCGCAGCTCCCACCGCCATCAGCACCACCGAGATGGAAAGGACGTACGGTGCCACGCGGAAAGCTCGGCTTCGAATGAAGGCTATGAGCTGAGTGAACGAGCTAGGTCGCCGACCTCGCGGAGTCTCGGAGCTAGGGTCCTCGGCCGGATCGAGATCGCTTTGGAACTCGTGGACAATCGAGCCACCGATTCGGAAGTTGAAAGCGAGTGCGCAAATGGTTGTTGAGACGAGAATGACCGGTATCAGCACTGTTGCGACTTCGCCCGTCAGCAACGCGAGATTGACGTCACCTCCAAGTTGCGGGGGCAAGAACCGAAGCGGGGTGCCTGCCGCTACGAAATACACGGAGAAGGGGAGCAAGATCCGTTTGAGTATCTGCGGTCGGACGAGCAGGACAATGGGGAGGACCATCAGCAGAAACTGTTCGTTCACAACAGGCGCCGCAAACAAAAAGACGAGGAAAGGCAAGACGAATGCCTGCTCAAGAGTAGGGCTCTTGCTTCGCGCATACCGCCAAAGGACGAGGCCAGCGATCGCGACAAGAACGACGGAGTAGACCCGGGTCAGCAGCGGGATTGTGGAAATGTAGCTCGTGGCGTCAAACGTGGGCCCCAAAAGCCAGTTGCCGGTTCCTAGGGCAAACACGAGGAAGTGGAGCAACGTCATGGAATTCAGCCCGCCCCCGATGCGAGTCGTTTGATAGGTAAAGGCATCCGCGAATTGGCTCGCATCCGGGTAGAGTAGTGCATAGGGCAGCCAAGAAGCCGCGAATGCCAACGCAGAAAACAGTGCATACGTGGCCGCGGTCCTCTTGTCGTGTCGTCGAAGGAAGTAGGCGCAGACAAAGGGGACTACAAGGAACGGGACGTACTTCGTCGCGGCACCAATGCCGAGCGCCATCGCCGCCCCGACGTGACGACCGCCGCGTGCCAGGAGAAGCGCGATCAAGACCAACAGCCCGACAATCACATCCGACTGCATGGACGCAATTGCCAGCACCGGCACGAACCACAGCGTCCAGTAGGATTTCGCGGCCCAAGGGGAGACACTCCGGAGGAGGACGTAGGTCAATGCGTCGCTGGCGAACAGCCACAGCTTGATCGAAGATTGGAGAAGGAGCGCACTCGGAGAAATGAGCCGTGAAACGCCCGCGGAAAGGCCCAGGAGGTAGGCGTAGACCGGGGGATAGGTGTAGTAGCCCTCCCCATTGAACGAAGAGGTCCGCCAGTACCCGCCGAATGCGTATACGCCGTGGCCGGACGCCAGGCGTACGGCTGCGTCTGTGAAGACCTGGGAGTCGTACCAGTGCGCAAGGGCGGCGACAGCGAGGATTCGGACACCGAGCCAAGCCGCAAACCAATGGGTTGCGTACCACGCTTGGGAGACCCGGGCTATCGTCCGAGCCAAGCCCATGACATGCTCCCACGAAGGCTCACTGCAAAGCCCGCGAGAATCCCGATGAGATTCGCAACCAGGTAGTTGACTCCGAGCTGAAGGGTGAGGATGGAGAACATGAGTGCATTGAGCGCCACGCTGCCCACGCACACGGCATGGTATTTGGCAAGTCGGGTCCTCCGGTTCGAACCCACACGACGGTCTTTGAACGTCCAACGATCGTTGAGTTCGAAGTTCCACAGGATTGAGGCTTCGATGGCACCGGTGAGGGCGGCCAAGGGCCAGAGACCGAACACCCCGTGCAGCAAGAACAACACACCCTGACTCATGAGGATCCCCGTGGAACCAACCGCGACATAGCGAAGAGCCCGAATCGGTCGATCTCCACCCAGCCGCAGCTCTGCCCAGGTCCGGAGGACGCTCCACAACCACCGGCCCATGGCCTTCGCTCCAAGTTTGCTGCTTCCTTGGCGCCGTTCACGAAACGTGATCGGGACCTCCGCGAGCCGCAGACCGTCGGAGAGGACCGCAAGGAGGCTCCCGAACGACCATTCGTATCCCGTGTACCCCTCCGCTCGAATGGCAGCGGCAGCGGCCGGGCGGGAGTAACAACGGAAGAACGATGTGTGGTCCCGCAGCTCGGTTCGGAAGAGCAGGCGGACCAAGGCGTTGGCGGCCAAGCTGAGGAGGCGACGCGTCCGGGCCCAACCCTCCGTGATCCCGCCCGTGACATACCGGCTGCCCTGTGCGAGGTCCGCATGGGCGGCACCGTTCAGGAGGCGTGAAATCTCGGACGGATCGTGGGAGAGGTCGGCATCCATGGTCACGAGCCGATCGACGTCTTCGTGGAGCAGGCCCTGAACGAGCCCCTCTCGGACCGCCGATCCGATGCCGTACTTCCCGCTGCGCTCCAACAGCTCGATGGGATAGCCTTGCTTTTGCAGAGAGCGGGCGACCTCAACCGTGCCGTCGAGGCTGCCGTCGTCAACGATCACGACGACGTAGCGTTCGCCCGCGAACGCCCGATCGATTCCGCGAACCAGCGCCTCCAGGTTGTTTCGCTCATTCAGCGTTGGGATAACGACACAGGTCCTCCCGTCCAGCCCTACCACGGAGGAAGACGCAAGGTGGGTGATCGTCGGTAAGCTCCGCCCCTGTCCAACAGAATCCGCATCGGGCGAGACGGCAGCAAGGTCGGGGACGACCACCGCGGCGCCGGGGGGATTCGGGCTGAGAGATTCGACATGGGATTCAGTCTCCTGCTCTGTCGCCATGCCCTACTCCTCCACCCGCCGCCGAGCGACGCACCGGGTCGCAACGAGGCTTGCACCATAACCTTATCGGAATCGGTCGCCGTTGGCCGATCTGAACACCTGAAGCGCTCAACCGATCATCGAGCGCCAACGGCCAAGGGGACAAAGCTTAACTACATTACTATTGCTATAGTACAACGATGGAACTGGGCGAACTGGAGTTTGCGGTGTTACATGCCGTCCGGACGCTCCGCGAGGCGACCTCCGGGGAGATCTTCCGGGCGGTCAAGAAGGAGCGAAATGTGGCGTACACGAGCGTCACTACAACACTCTACCGACTTGTCGAGAAAGGTCTAATCGCGGTACGCAAACAGAGCGAGAAGCGGGTGTACTACCGGTTGAATGAGGGCCGCGCCTACCGCCGGGCACTGGCGGCGATAGTGGACCAGCTCGTTTCCGCTTTCGGGGCTCCTGCGGTTTCCTATCTTCTTCAGGGGGACAACGTTTCGTCGGAATCGGACCCGGACGGGCTGCGGACCGAAATCGCGAAGCGGAGAGGGAAGGAAGAGACGAATGGCTGAGGGGATCGCAGTAGTCATCGAGGCGCTCGCCGCGTATTGGACGTCTCCGATCCCCCTCACCATTCTCGCCCTGTGCACGGGGTCGATGGCCACTCTCCTTTACGTTTTCCTGACGAACGCCCAGAACTCGAAACTCCGGGTAAGTGTCCTGACAGGGTTCTACGCGCTCGCGGCCTTTTTCTGGGCTTTCATTGCAATTAGCCTCGCCATTTGCATCTCCCAATCGGGCATGGTCGCGTATCGCAGGGGGGGCGTGCAAGTGGCTGCCGGGTCAGCTCTTGGTGCCGCGCTGGGTGCGTCGGCTCTAATATCGTGGGTTGTCTGGAAGTATGGTTGCCGTTCTGTCCTCCGATCCCTTTCACCCAGACCGCCCGTTCGCGATGAGTCCTGGATGCAGGACTTCATTTCTGTCCTTGCCGAGGTCGAGGCGATGAAACCCGTTCGGCTTTCCGTGGTTGACACGCCCGCGACTGTGGCAATTGCCGTCGGAGGTCCGAATCCTCAAGTACTTGTCTCTACGGGTCTGACGGCCCTGTTGGACCACGAGGAGGTGGAGGCTGTCCTGGCACACGAAGTGATGCACCTCAAGAATCATGACGCTGAATTCAAGGTTTTCTCCCGGGTTTTTTCTAGAATCATGTTCTTTGATCCGTTGAGCAAGCTCTTCGACCCCGCCGTCCAGCGGGAGCGCGAATACTTGGCGGACATGATGGGAGGCCGCACAACTGGCAAACCGGCTTCCCTTGCCTCCGCGCTCCTAAAACTCTCAAAGGCGAGCCCGATCCCTCGCCAAGCATACGGGCTCAGCATCCTAGGATCGAGTCGGGGCATCTTCAGCCCCTATCCCCCCGTCGAGGAACGAATCCGCAGGCTGCTGTCGCTCTCCCGTCTCCTGAAGGGAAACTGACTCGGGAAAAAGGACTTATACTATCGCGGTAGTAACATGGAGTGAGACGGTGCTCGAGGAACTCAACCCGGACGCCAGCGAAAGATCTGAGCTTGTTGCACGTGCCGAGGACACGCTGCGGCTCATGCACGATTGGGGGTACGCGCCGACTCTTCCCATGCTTGCGGCAGATTTGCTAGGGGGCTCGGTAAACGTCCCTGCTTTGGACCAATCTCTCAGATTTGACGCAGGAATCCGTCTCAAGGACGGTTTCGTTTGCCTTCGTGGATATGAACATCTCCTCGACAAGTCCATGCAAAGAGTCCGGAGTCATCGCGTCCTCAATGGGCACGCGCGGATTCTAGCGGAAGACTTTGCTCGCGATGTCGCAACGGTGTGCCCCTACGTGGAGTGTATCGCGCTGTCAGGTTCTGTCGCGTCCGGCGGGTACGATTCACGGGACGACATCGACTTCGATCTGTTCGTTCGTCCCGGGACGAAATATCTCTGCTATCTCCTCACGATCCTGGTCAGTCTGAAGTATTCGTGGCGCTACCGAAAGGTCAAAGGAGCCACTCTCCAAAGAATCGCTGGACTTCCAAAGGTGGCGTGCATCAATGTGGTTTGGACTCAGGACCAAACGAAACCGTTCGTGCGTCAAGATGCCGCGATGGCATTCGAGCTCCTGCACTGTCAGCCCCTTGTAGGCGGAAATGTCTTCCGGCAAGCCTTGGAGGACAACCGTTGGCTCGAAAGGTACTTCCCGCAACTATTCGGGAGGACATTAATCGATGCGATTGAGCCTCGGAACACCAGATTCAGCCGTCTGCTTGCGGGCCTCGAGCGGCGCCCCCGGATGCTCCGATTGCTCGAGAGGATTAGCCGTGCCGCCGCTTGGCTCCTTTACTCGTTCGCTCAGACCGCTTGGGGACGACAACCGGCGACGCGCGCGCGCATGACCTTCCTGAAAAGAGTCAAGTACCCTTACGAGGTCTTCCAGGACTAGCGCGGACTAGAACCAACGCGGGGATCCTCGGTGGCTTCAGGCCTTGTACTAGCCGCATATTTGATTCCGTGGGCCTTCGGTCTTGGAATCTACATCTCACTGCGCCAAAAGCCGGCCCGAGTCGAGGCGCTCGCGGTCTCGTGGGCAATCGGATGGGCGAGCATCAACGTTGTCACAATCCTCGTCAACCAATTCGCCAAAGTCCCCGCCAACGACACCTTCTTCGGAAGCGTGAGTACCGCTTTCGGATTGTCCGCAGGGCTCCTTCTGCTGCGAGGTAGGCGAAGACTAGCGGTACTGATGGATGGACCGGTCATTCCCCACGAATTGCGAAAGGGAGTCGGCCTCGGAGTCCTGTTGCTCTTCGGCGGGTTCCTCGCCTTCGTTTTCTATCAAGCGATAGGCACCCCCCCTTTCTCAACGGACGCCCTCGTCTATCACATGCGAATCCCAGTCCTTGCCTGGCGGACAGGCTACCTCCCGATGAATCCTGGAATCGGGTGGCTCGAGCTCGCGAATACGTTCCCGAATCTCGTGGAAACGCAGCAACTCTGGATTTATTTGGGCGCCCAAGAGGCGAACGAAGTTTTCGTGCGGCCGATCATGCCGATCTACACCTCCCTCACTTTCCTGATCGTGTTTAGTGATACCCGGCGTTGGTTCGGCCTCAGTTCGGCCGCCCTGGCGACGGCGAGTCTGTTCGCACTGAACGAGTTTGCCTCCCTCACGACAGTGCTATGGGCCGAGCTGCCAATTGCTTTCTACTCTTATCTGGCTGTGCGGACAATTGCAGACGAACGGGGAACCCAATCTCGGGCGGTGGCTGGCGCTTATGCTGGAATGGCCTCCCTTGTGAAGTACAATGGCCTCTTGCTGCTGCTTTCCCTTGCCGTGACAGCAGCCCTCCTTGCCCTCCGCGCCAGAAACCACGGAGTGGTCGACCTCGCGAGGAAGCGTTGGTTTCTATCCTTTCTCGAGTTCGGCCTTGTGATCGGAACTGGCCTGTTGGTCTGTTCGCCGCTCTTGCTCCGGAACCTGTACTTTTTTGGCAATCCAATCTACCCGTTCATATGGGGTGGCGCAAATACTGAACAGGTAGGATACTACTTCGCCGATTACTCGCCTAACGACTACCTCCGTTTCCGCCTTCACGAGACGATCATCCTGCTCGGCTCTATCCTCAGCTTCGCTTTTGCCCTTGGCCTGCTCAGGCTGCGGTCATGGTCTCGACTGGAAGCGGTGTTCGTGCTGAGCTCGTTGAGCTACTTGGCTCAGTTTGTATATTCACCCCTGGCCGGCAGCTATGTCCGGTATCTTGCTCCGATCATTCCTGCTGTCGCCGCCTTCGGAGGGCGCCAGCTATGCTGGTGGCTTCTGGAGACAGATCGTCGACGCAGCACCATCGGAGGCGTTCTATTCATGGGGATGGCAGGGGTTGTGGTTGTACTCCTCGGAATTTCGGACGTAAAACCGGAGTATCTTACCCAGTATGTCGCGACATTCGTTGTCGTCGGAGCATGCCTCTTCCTGCTTGCAATCTTGATTCGCTTGACTCGTAGCGATAGGGCACGGAGAGTCACGGCAGCAATTATCACCGGAGTCCTCCTCTTCCCAGGGGTGTTTGCGGTCGCGGCCGAAAGATTCCCCCCGAGGGAAGCATCCTTGGATCTTGAGCTGATGCCACAAGACCCTCAGACGTTTCTCTTGTCGCAGTTCGGTGACGATTGGAGGATGTGGGAATGGATAAACGCCAACCTCCCTCTCGACACGATCCTGTTGACGTTCGAATCGAGACTCTTCTACATCGACCGAAACATTCTTTTTGGATCCGACCACGTGCTGCTTCCCACGTACTCCATGGATCTGGTCGACGCTGTCAGATTCGTGCGCGGCCTCGGGGCCCGGTACATACTCGACTCCCCTTGGAGCCACATTCCTGATGTGAATCGAATCTTCTGGCAACGCTCAGTAATTTTCCAGAATCTTGACAACCGCTCCTACTTCCAGCCGACTCATGCTGAGGGAGCGGTCATCGTCTATTCGATTGTCCCTTGACTCACTATCCGCTATCAATTGCCTGAAAGAGGTAGCACGTGTGGCTCCCTAGGTAGCGAAACGGCCACCGATGGTTCAGGCGACGATCGGCCCTCTGCCACGCAGGTAGTAGAGGACCAGAGAGGCTGACGAGCAAATGCAGATAGTGCGGCGGAATAATCGCGGGAATCGCCCAGAAATCCCGCAAGGCAAATCGTGGAGCGAAAATCCTGCGGATTTGGTCGGGCGTGTAGCTTTTGACGATCAAGTAATGCTTGTCGACTGAAAGCTCAGTCCAACCTTCGAGTCTGTGTAGCGCTCGGCGTGGAAGAAAAAACGGTGCGAGGAGCAGGACTTCCGACAGACAGAACCGATTGAAAATAGAACAGAGGAACGGAGATCCGGGGTTGAGAAGATTCCAAATTTGTTTAGGAACCACGCTGAGATCAGGTTCGTAGCTCAGCGAAAAGCTCGCAAATGCTCCATCGAACGAGTGCCCCCCGAACTCATCGATGAGTGTAGCGACATTCGAGGCCGACAAGTTCCGGGTTAGAATTCGATCGGAAAGGCCGCGACGCAGGGCTTTCTGCCGAAGCACGGCGAGCGATTCCTTCGAAGGATCACAAGCAACGATGTCCTTGCGGAGGCTCGCGAGTTCCAGAGTTTCGCGTCCGGTCCCACAGCCGATCTCCAGAATCCGCTGGCTGGTTGCCATGGCCTTCTTCACAATTTCGAGTGAAACGGCAGCTGAGTGTGCGAGGACGGGGTTGTCGAGAAGCAGCTCGTCGTATCGTGACGCGAGAGAGTCGTACGCTTGTCCGCTTTCGATCTCCGCCCTCAGCACGAATCCCGTCCCCCTAACCGATTCCCGTTCATTTCTGGCGCTTGGCCCTTGCTCCCGTTTCGTTTGAAGGTGAGCAGAGTGAAAAAACCGAGGTGAGAAAAAGGAAACCGTTCTTCGACAAATGCCTCAAGAGAATCTAGCGCTCGCGGAATCCACCAGAGATTCGATCCGTGTGTCCCCCGAGGAGGAGGATAGAGAACGTGCAGCCCGCGAACCCTCGTTAGGCTGAACTCGGGTTCCATTAAAGCGGCGAAATCCTCAGGAGTATAGAGGAAGGTCTCGACGGTGTCAGCACCCGGCCCGACTCTGGTCCGCACTCTTGTTTTCGCGAGCTTGCGGTACCCATGGAACTTCAACAACCAGGGAGCGACTACGAGCTCGTACAAGACAGTCGGATTCAGCAAACCGCAAACGAAAATTCCTCGCTCTCTGAGCAGAGCAAGGACCCCCGATTTGAAGTGTTCTATTCGTGGTTCTAGATTCAACGTTCCGTACACCGAGTAGGCGGTGTCGAACGGGCCGTAACCTCGGTCGAGTAGCACATTGAGTTCGCTTGCGCGCAGGACCTCGAAGTTTACCTGGTCCTGAAGACGCCGTTTCTTGGCTTTCGCTTTCGCTATCTGGACCATCGTGGGTGACAAGTCCACCCCAACAACCCGATATCCCTGTTGAGCAAGGAGCAGAGCCTCGATCCCTGTGTAACACCCGATGTCGAGCAGTAGGCCTCCCCGAGGGGTCAGGTCCTTAACAGTTCGGAGGGCGAGCTGCTTGGCCCGATGGCTGACTGAGGCTCTGCCAATGCCAGCGTCGTAGGAGGGTGCGATTCGATCATATGCGGCCTGGACCCGCATGTAGTACTCATTCTCGTCCATCTTGATCCGATAGATTCCGATGTCCCGCCTTTGGTATTTCTTCCTTTGCCCACGTCGGGAGCGACTCTATTGCAAGCAGCGAGTCACCAAGCCAAGCCGATTCAGCCGGGCATGCCGGCTAGTCGTCGTCGCAATGACTTGGTTTTTTGCAATGGAAACGTTATCCGGGCCCACCGATGACAGCGAAAGAACAGCGGACAAGACCTCAGGCCCTATACATCTGGAGGCTGAAGCATTCCCGTCTGCGAAGCGAAATTCACGACCGAGTTGCAAACTCGATCATCGAGGGATTCACACGAGGCTGGCTCGTAGACGTTGGCTGCGGCCCAGGATTGCTCATGAAAAAGCTCGATATTCTCGCTCCCGGGCTCCGCGTCGTCGGGATAGATATCGACAAGATCATGCTCAGCGAAGCCCGCCGCGGTGGATGTGAGTTCCTCGTCCGAGCGAGCGCGGATGCCCTGCCGTTCCGGGATAATGAGGTGGGCCGCGTCGTCTCAACGACAAGTCTGAAGGATTGGGCAAATCGCGCGCAAGGTCTCGCGGAGATTGGGCGCATCGTTCGTCCAGGCGGAAGGGCGTTCGTCTACGATTTCATCACGACGGGACCCGAGTCGAACCCTCCCAGGTTCATACGGCGATATGGTCTCGTAAGTGAATTGCTGCGTCGGGCGACTCAACTGATGCAGCCATTCTCTCTAGACGATGCATTCGAGCTGGCTGAAAGCGCGCGTACCCCGGCAGTCGATGTCGAAGTCGACATGGAGCGGGACCTCGGGATCGTCAGGCTAGTGATGAACAAGGTTCAACGCGAGAGCATCTCCCCTGCGTGAATCGCGTGGAAACATGAGCACGTCTTCAACCGGATATCAGCCGTGACTCACTAGGCGACGTTGCGTTTAGACGTCCGAGATCGTCAAGGAGCCCGAGCGACGTATGTTGGAAAGGATGCGAATTGGATGCCGACCGCCAGACTCTTGAGTCGCCTTGCGGCCTTGAACCAGATCTGGTGTCGGAGGTCATGGCGTACTACGTCGACAAACCGATCTCGGAGGGAATCCTCCAAGTCGGAGGCAACAAGATGCTGGTGACTTTCGACAACCTCGCCTGACGCTCCCAATCTGCGTATGTCGTTCCGAAAATTCTTGGCCGCTCGACGGGCGCTTTCGGAATCTTGATGGACGGGAGAGTTCATTATTATGAACTGGCCGCTGGATCGCAACACACGGGCAGCCTCGGCGATTGCCAACCGAAAATCTGCGAGGTAGTGTAGGGATGCGTTGCAGATTGCAATGTCAACTGAGTGCGAATGAATGGGCCATCTATCCAGTGTCGCAAGGGCGCGTTCAAACCGATTTGGGCTCGCGTCAAACTGGGTCGCCGCTCCGAGGCCCACCTCCGAATCCGAGGAAATATCTATTGCAAAGCATAGGAAACCGGTTTGGGCGAGTCGAAAGGAAAGCCACCCGGTGCCCGCTCCGACATCAACCAAGTTTCGGTTATGAGAAGAGCCCAGAATCTCCAGCAATTCGCGGAAGCTCTGCGCTTTCTGCCTCCATCCCGATCGCCTGACGAAAGGAAGTTCGAGAATCTCCTCCGCATGCGGTGCCCATTTCGTCTGCTTCCAGGCGGAAGCATAGCTTTGAGCATCCCGGAGCAGGAACTGTTGCTCGGGTCGAACGAGCACGGGCAAGCCCTGCAATCGGGAAAAAAACCGGTTCTCCGACACACACCGAATGGTGTCGCCCTGCGCCGCGAGATCAGAGTAGCACACCGGGCAGGCCCAGATGGCATGATCCATTCAGCTCACCCTGATCGTCTATTCTGCACCCTTTCGAAAGAGTGTGAAATAGCCCATCGAAAGTCGCAGTATTCGAACTAACCGAAAGTGCCATATCGGAACGATTCGCCTCGCGGCGAAACCAGCTGCCGCGGCAAGTCGAGTCGTCTCTCCAAGAGACGTAGCCAAGTTTAGATCCTCGTATCCGGTCGCGCTAAGGACTCGGTTCCGAGTAGAGGAATTCCAGACATAAAGGAGTGGCCATTTGGTGTGTGGTTCGATGGGGAACCTCAACTCGGGTATCTGAAGGAGAGCATATCCGCCGGGCTCTAGTATCCGAGCGAGTTCCCGGAAGAACGCGGACTGATCCGTAATGTGTTCGAGGAGTGATATCGCAATGGCGATTTCTACGCAGCCGTTCCTAAGTGGGAGTCGTTCCGCGAGGCCCTGGATTCTCTGGAATTCCGGTTCGTTCGAACGTTGGCGATCGACGTGAATTGTGTCGATCCCGACCAAGAGCTGCGGTCCCCCCAGAAGGGCGGTCAGCAGGCCCTGTCCACACCCCAAGTCCACTACGACTCGTGCTTTGCGGAGTTCCGAACCGAGAAGCTCTCGGATTGCGGCAGCGTACCGTTCGTTGCGATGGCCATAGAATCCGAATGACTGAAGGATCTTGACGATGGCGAGGTAGGGGACTGCAACAATACTGCGCTTGACCCGTCCGGTTCCGCCGAAAATTCTGTCACGCAATCGCAGCCCTCTCGACACCCAGGTCAGGGTCTATCGTTTGAAGCACCCCTCTAGGTATCGGATCCGCCTTCATCGCGAGAATTGGCTCCGATGTGGCGAGAACCATCTCGCCGAGGTTGTCTAGGTACAAGGTGTAGTATTGCCCGTTCGTCTGGAAATCCCGATATACATGCAGTAGCTGGCCATCCGAGAGCATGAAGTTGAGACCGGTGAACCCGCCGTACTTTTCGACCGCCAGTGTCCGCACCGCAGCGGTGGCCGCTGCGACGTCCTTGTGCGACCGGCCCTTCAGTTGGTCCAGCATCGCGGCGAACAATACCTGCGAATCGATCATGCCGCCCTCCCCCGGATCGTTCACCAGAGACCCGTTGTGCTGGAACGCCCACGTGACCCCGTCCCGCTCTTCGACGAACGGATGGGCGAACTTCTGTGCCACCGGGCCC
>WNGG01028140.1_pt2 | contig 12682 bp, 11 predicted proteins | sample 5400661 | NCBI WGS metagenome assembly WNGG01 (sample SAMN13153372, study PRJNA577476) | soil metagenome | isolation source: 100 cm soil or saprolite under Garry oak tree replicate 1 | place: USA:California | collected 2016-06-15 | reverse complement strand
CTGTTGGCGAGCACGAAGTAGCCCAGCTCGCGCGGTCGCGGCGGCTCACCCTTGCGCGGCGGCGGCGGGCCGAAGCCCGGGCTGCGGGCGACGTCGCTGGACAGGTGCACGTGCGCGTCGATCAGCCCGGGCAGCAGCGTGCGGCCGCCGAGGTCGACCGCGCCGTCGGGCGCGCGCTCGCCGGTGGCGTCGCGGACGTCGGTGATCCTGCCGCCGGCGATGGTGACGCCGGCTCGCTCGCGCACCTGGTGGCCCTGCCCCTCGACCAGCCGTGCGCCCCACAGGGTCAGTGCCCGCTGTCCCATGCCGTAGCCGTCACCCCCGGTCGGTCGGCCGGCCCCCCAGGTCTCTGGGGTCGACTGGCCGTGTGCCACGCACTTCCTTCCGTCCTGCCAGCCTGGGTGCCATCTTGCCAGCCGCGTGGGGAACGGGGACGGACCTGATGCGGGCGCCGCATCAACTGGCGCTTCCCGCTGTGCGACTGGACGGCGTGCGCCTGCAGCTCCTCGGCCAGCAGCCCCACCTGCCAGAGACCCCGACCCGCGTCGCCGTTCAGGCCAGCGGTGGGTAATCGCTCTGGTGATGCAGCCCGGTGCTACGGTGGCTGCTTGCCGGGTTCGATGCCGGACCGGGAGGACGCAGCGTGCCAGTGCCGACGAGCGAGGATCTCCGCATCGGCGAGCGCATCGCGGCTCACCGCCGCCGCCTTGGGCTGACGCAGCAAGGGCTTGCGATGCGGCTGCACCGCTCCAAGAGCTGGGTCACCAAGATCGAGCGTGGCGATCGCCCGCTTGACTCGGTACGCACCCTGCTTGAGATCGCCCGCGCGCTCGGCGTCGAGGTCCGCGAGCTCACCGGCCAGCCATGGTTCCCGGAGCCAGGTGGCCCTGGACACGAGCACGTTCCCGCTCTGCGCGGGGCGCTGACCGCCTTGCGGCCGACCGCGGTGCACAAGGGTGACGGCATGGTCGAGCCGCGCGACCTTGCGACGTTGCGGCGTGACGCGCTGGAAGCGGGTCGCCTGTGGCAGGCCGAGCCGAACTGCTACTCGGCGGTGATCCCCCTCCTCCCCGGGCTCGTCACCGAGGCCCGGCTCACCGCGGCCGCAACCACCGGCGACGAGCAGCGCAGAGCCAACCAGGTGCTCTCGACGGTCTGCCAGCTCGCGCAGGAGGTGGCGGCTCGGCTCGGAGAGCCTGACCTGTCATGGATCGCCGCGCGCCATAGCCTGCTTGCCGCCCAGGACGCCGACGATCGCCTCCTCGCCGCCGCGAGCGCGTGGCGCGTGTGCCACGCGGTGTTGCGGGTCGACAATCTCGATGAGGTCCATGACGTGGCGACGGCGACCGCGGCGGACCTGCGCCCGCGGCTGCATGAGCCGACGCCAGAGGCGTTGTCCGTCTACGGCGCCCTGCACCTGGTGGGTGCGGTCGCCGCCGCTCGCGCGAACGACCGTGCCGCTGCGGTCGGGTTCCTCGACGAGGCGCGCTCTACCGCTGAGCGGCTTGGCAGCGACCGCAACGACTTCTGGCTGACGTTCGGGCCCACCAACGTGGCGATCCATGATGTCGCCGTGCTGCTGGAACTCGGCGACCCGGCGGGGGCGCTTCGTCGAGCTGCGGCCGTCGATCCCTCTCGCCTGCCGTCCCTGGAACGGCGGTCCACCCATCATGTCCAGCTAGCGCATGCGTACAGCCTGCGCCGCAAGGATGGCGAGGCGGTGGGCGCGTTGCTGGCTGCCGAACGGTTCAATCCCGAGGGCCTTCGTTACAACATGCTCGTCCGTGAGCTCGTCCGCGGCCTGCTGCGGCGCGACCGGCGCCGGTCGACCCCCGGCCTGCCTGGCCTGGCTCGCCGTCTTGACCTGCTCGACAGGTAGGCACCAAGTGGCACGCATTGTGTCACTCCAGATCTGCTGGCTCTCCTAGCGTTACAGCCTCGACCTCACGCGAGTCCTGCTGGGAGGCTGACGTTGAGCCAGCGGATGGCAACCTCGCTCCCGCACATGGTGACCCGGGCAAGTCGGCGGCGTGCGATCCAGGGACAGCCGGCATGAGCGCCCTTGGCGTGACCGCGGTCGTGCTCGCCGTGCTGGGTGGGATCGTGCTGATCGGCGGCCTTCTGTACGTCGACTACCAGAACGAGTGCGACCACCAGCGCTGGCTCGCCCGGCAGCAGCGCTGGGCCGCCTACCGGCAGCGCAGGGAGCATCGCTGACCCCTCTGGGCGACCGTGTTGCTCGAGGAGAGCGGTCAAGGATTTCGGAATGCCGTCGTTCTTGGCCAAGCCGCCTCGCATCCCGCCCGGCTGCCCAGGCCGACTGATCGAACAACCCAGCAAACGTACGTGGTCACCGCACTGGCAAGGGCGATACCGGCTGAAGCGCGCGTGTCACAGGCCATGTGCATCTTGGGTGGCGGATAGGGCGCTCTGCGGACTCGTGCCATCGCGAGGCGGCGGTCTGTGATACAGACGGCGGGTCCAGATATCGGAGGTTGCTGGGGGTGCGATGGCCGACAAGAGCGCGATCGAGTGGACCGAGGCGACCTGGAACCCGGTGACCGGGTGCGACCGGGTCTCGGCTGGCTGCGATCACTGCTACGCGCTCACCCTGGCCGCCCGGTTGAAGGCGATGGGCCAGGCCAAGTACCAGCGTGACGGCGACCCTCGCACCAGCGGCCCCGGGTTCGGGGTCACGATGCATCCTGCCGAGCTCGAGGTCCCAAGGCGGTGGCGGCGACCGCGGGTGATCTTCGTCAACTCCATGAGCGACCTGTTCCACCCACATGTGTCGACCGACTTCGTCGCCCGGGTGTTCGAGGTCATGGCCGCCACGCCGCAGCACACCTACCAGATCCTGACCAAGCGCCCCAAGCGTGCCCGGCAACTACTTCGAGGCTGGACGCCGGTCCCCAACGTCTGGCTTGGAGTCTCAATCGAGGACGACCGCGTGGTCGACCGCGCCGACGTCCTGCGCGAGGTGCCCGTGGCGGTGCGGTTTCTGTCGTTGGAGCCGCTGCTCGGCCCGCTCCCGTCGCTGGACCTGACCGAGATCGACTGGGTGATCGTCGGCGGCGAGAGCGGCCCTGACTACCGTCCCATGCGCAAGGAGTGGGTGGTGGACCTTCGCGACCGCTGCCAGGCCGCCCGTGTCGCGTTCTTCTTCAAGCAGTGGGGCGGTCCCACGCCGAAATCGGGTGGGCGTGTGCTCGAGGAGCGGACCTGGGACGAGATGCCCACCCTGGCCTCAGCGCGGGCGTGACACGATGAACTTGTAGAGGTCGCGGCTCATTGGCTTGCCTGCGATCTGCCCCTTCGCCGCCAGGCCCTTCAGGGCCTTGAGTACGTGGCTTTATCCTGCCCGGCCGAGTGTCTCGCCGTAGACCTCGCGGAGCTCATCCACGAGCCGGAATGAGCCGCGGCGCGCCAGGACGGCAAGGACGTTGCGTTCGATCGTGGTAGGCCAGTTCTCCTCGACCTCCGGGGGGAACAGCCGTGGCTGGTCGGCGAAGGTGTGCTCCTGCAGGGCCTTGGCACCGTAGGACACCGCGTTGGCGAACACCCAAAGGCCCAGATCATGTTCGGTGAGCAGGACCAGGTAGTAGCTCGGCGGGCCGTCCCAGTTGTCGGCGACCGGCACCGTGAGCGTCTTCCACTGCGGGAACGCTGCCCGGAACTGCGCGAGGTACTCGTCAAGGATGCGGCGCACCCGGTCCTTTCCGCTCTTCTGCCAGATCGCGCGCCACCACGGGCCGCCCAAGAATGCCTCGAGTTCCTCAAGCCGGGTCTGGTGCATCTTGGCGATGGTCGGGTCGTCGGTCCGGCTGTCTAGGCGACCGGCCGCCCGGTTGATCCCGTTGACCGAGAAGTTGAGGATGACCTCGGTCGGCTGGAAGACCCCGCGAGGTCCGTAGCGGGGCCGGCGTCGCAGCGTGGCGCAGAGCATGGCGAAGGGGATCGCGAGCCCGAACGGGTCGAGGAACATAAAGAGCGACTTGCCTGCTGCTTTGACGAGGACCTCGTCGAGCCGTTCCTCGAGCTTGCCGTACAGCGGCTCGGAGTCGTCGTCGCCGAGCTCGGCGAGCAGCTCCCGGAGCTGTTGCCAGTGGTGAGGGTCCCGCTCGACGAAGATGCAGTGGATGTCCCGGTTCTGCAGGGCCTTGGCGGTGTCCACCATGAGGCGGGGCGAGCCTGGGGAGCCCTCGGCGTACTGGCCAGGCCCAGCGTAGCCGTCCAGCAGCACGACCGGGGCGCGGCTCCCGGTCGTCCGCACATAGACCGCCAGGTGTTGGCGCAGTACTTCGTGCTTGAGTTTCGCCGCGCCCTGCGGCGGCTGCTCGAAGAAGCCGTCCACGCCGCCCCTTTCCCCGCAGGTATAGACAAGCGTCGCTGCCACGGCATCCACCGCGAAACCATCAAACCGCTTACACGCCAGATTGTCCAGAATCTCCAGTATGCCGGGCGAAGCAGATCCTTCAGCCCCTGGGTTGCTGACGGTTGGCGTAGATCGTCTGGCGGTGCCACCGTCCTCGCTGGCGACCAGCCGGACGTCAACGAGTTGCCCGCACACGTCGGTGATACGCAGGTCTTCATGGTTGGTGTCGGCGAACCCAGCCGCGAGCGCCTGGTAGGAGTCGTCCTACGGCCTGTCAAGCCCGGCACCCGCTACTGACCTGCGCCAACTGGTGGTTGATGCCGGCCACCGTCTCGAGCCATGCGTGGAGTTCCGCCGCAGTAGGGGCGAGCTCATACGGGTGGTGGTGGCAGGCGCTGCTCAGCGCGCCCCAGGTCTGGTCGACCTGGGCGGCGAGGCGGTCGTCGTCGAGGTAGACGCGGAGGCAGAGGAGCTGCGACCGGATCGAGCAGGCGTCGAGCGGGAGGCGCCTGGCCGTCCAGACCTCGGCGATGGCGGCCTCGAGCGCCTGGCGGGTCAGGACGGCGACGGCCCGGGCGCGGCAGCCCGCCGGGACGCCGCCGCGCGACCCGAGGAGCCGGTCGGCCCAGGCGAGCAGGTCGTCGGACGAAGGGGCTGGCGCGATCGTAGTCACAACTCTCGCACCCTCGCCGTCAGCCTCCGGGTGCCGTCGACCAGGCCAGGCAGATCGCCATTCCACCCCTGGTGCGCGCCTTGCTTGACCACCATGAAGGTGTCGCCGGCCCACCGGCCGAACCGGGTGTTGAGGGAGCCGAGTACCTTGCCGCCACATGTCTCGTCGTCGAACAGGGCGACGGCGGCCCGCTGGGTGATCGTCCTGAGGGCGACGAGGTCCGCCTCGACCTTCCCGTGCGGGACCCCGCGGGCGAGCCGGCGCCGCCTGGCGACCTCGGTGCAGGCGCTCTCGATTGCGAGCCGGCAGAAGGTGGGGACGACCCGCATGGCGACGTCGGTGGGCAAGTCGTCGGTCCGGGCGAGCGCCATTGCGTCCTCGAGGTAGCGGCGCACCGGGTCGAGCGCGAGGCGGCGGACCGCGTCGGGCAGCCGGTCGTCGTGGGTGAAGACGACGACCTGGCGGCCGGCCGCGGCCCGCTCGAGGACGCGGGCGAGCCCGTCGACACGTGCCGGGTCCATGGACTGCACCGGGTCGTCGATCACCACGAACCGGAACGGGCTCTCGGGCAGCATCGCTCTCGGCAGGAACAGGCTCAGCGCGAGCGCGTGGAGCTCTCCCTGGCTCATCACCCCGAGGGCAGCGCTGCCGACGCCGTCGACGGTCACGCCGAGCTGGACGTGCCGCCTGACCCCCTTGCCGGCGAAGACGACCTCCTCTACGTCGACGTTGGGGTCGTGGCGCAGCAGCCGCCAGTTGGTGAGCGCCTCCCCGGCGATGGGGGCGAACCGCTCTTTGCGGATCGTCCCCGCCGCCTCGGCGAGCCAGGTCTCGGCTACCTTCAGGTCCGCGACCGCGGCCTTGGCCGCGACCGCCTCCCGTGCACGGACGAGCCACACGGTCAGGCGCACGGCGACCGGCCGCCAGCGGTCCTCGCGGCGGGCCAGCTCCGCCCGGGCGGCCTCCTTCACGTCGGCGATGTGCGCCGCCAGGACCGCGTGGCTCGTCTCCAGATGGTCGGCCAGCGGCACGAGCTCCTCGAGGTCGCAGCCCTCGGCCCACCGTGTCCAGGCAGCGGCCAGGGGAGCGGTGTCCACCCCGGCGGACGGTCCCCGGTCGAGGATCGAGGGAACCCGCGCCAGCAGGGCGTGCCCGTCTTGGCGGGCGTCCCGGGCGGCCCGCTCGGCCGCCTCAGCGTCGGCGGCCTGCTGGCGGAGCGCCCGGACCTCGGCCTCCGCCTCCTCCCGCCAGGCCGCGGTCAGGGCGCCCGTTCGGCCGCACACGGGGCAGTCGCCGTCCCCGTGCGTCGCGTGGAGCGCCAAGGCGTCGTCGAGGAGCCGGGCGGTGCGCCGCGCACGGTCGGCGTCCGTGCCCGCGACGCGCTCGAGCTGCTCGTCCGCCGCCCGAAGGCGAGCGACCACCCCGACGACCGCCTCCCGCTCGGGAGCGGCGAGCGCGCGGAGCCCATTGAGCACGTCGATCCTGCCCAGGTCGCCGGCTGTGGAGGGACCGCCAGCGAGCATGTCGGCGACCTCGTCGAGGTCCCACGCCCTCCCAGCGACGGCCGCCAGGCAGCGCCGGGCCCGCTCGTCGTCGACGACCTCCAAGTCGGCGCGGAGCTTCTCCAGGTCGTCGGCGACCGTCTCGACGAGATGGCTCCGCTCGAGCCGCGCCGTCTTCAGCGCCTTCTCCGCGTCGGTCAGCTCCTCAAGCCCGAGCACGAGCGCGAGCGTCTCGTAGAGCTTCGTCGGGCCGGCGTCGAACATCGTGCCGAGCTCGTTGTAGGAGAGGAACGGCCGGTAGCGGACCAGCTCCCGCCGCCACCCGAGGGTCTCGAGGTCCGTCCGGGGCCCGCCCGGGGACCAGCTCGGCGCGGAGCTGGGTCCGCGCCAGGTGGTGGACGTTGCGCCATCCCTCTTTCCAGATGGCGGACCGCTGGCTCCAGCGCCGGGTGTCCTCGGTGAGGAGGAGCTCCAGCGCCTCAGCGAAGCTGGACTTGCCGGACCCGTTGCGGCCGACGACCAGGGTGAGGCCAGGGCCCGGCACCAGCCCGAGCGTCGCCTCGGGCCCGATGCCGCGGAAGCCTTCGACGCACACCGGACCCAGATAAGCTCCCGCCGGATCGACCTCGCTGCCGGCTCCGACCGAGTCGGGCCGCGGTGGCGCCTGGCCGCCGAGGGCGCTCGCGAGCTCGCCGACGCCCTCGCAGGCCGCGAGCACCAGCAGTTTGGCGTCCTCGCGCAGTGCCGCCTGGTCGAGGCGTTCCAGCACGATCTGCTGCAGGACCTGATCCACCGGTTCCTCCCTCTTGGCCAAGAGCGGCGGATTAGCCGCTTAGCGCGGCAACACCCGATGCTACCGAACAGCCAGAGATGCGAACTTTGGCATGTCGAGGCGAGTGATGTCGACCCCGCTGGTCGCATCCTCACTGCGCACATCGGGACCTCGCTGGAACTCCTGAGCGGGTGCCTCGCCAAGCCTTGGCCGGATGCGAGACGCGCTCGTTCACACCAGCGCCTGCGCGGAGGATCAGGATCCCGGCTTTGGCCAGATCTGTACGGCCTCTGGTGCAGAGAAACCGTCACGTTGCTGCTCACCGGTCAGACCCGAGTTCCGCAGAGGGCGCCCCTCGCCGACGGGTGACGTCGGCCTTGTACTGCACGGAGTGGTATGCGGCCCAGCGTTTCCGCGTTGGCTTCTGGCTGTACGTCGTCTATGGTCCGGGAACCGGCGACGAGCGCCTGGTAGCCGTCCAGGATCCGCGGGGCCGCCTGGTGGCGCCCAGGAGATCGCCCAGGTCACCGGATACCGGGTCCCAGGCGCGAGCATCGAGGCGGTGGGCGAGGATGGCCGTGGCTGAGTGTCTGCGACTTGTGGAAGGACGGTGGCCTTGTCGCCTTCCTTCACTAAGATGCGCAGGGGCGACCGACGAAGGCCGGGGTGCACATGAGCGAACCAGCTGAGCTGCTGCCGAGGCTTCGCTCGCGCGTAGAGTACTTCGACTATCTGGATGGCTATTCCGTCACCACGGCTGACGAGCTGCGCGAACGGCGCAGCACCCGTGGCGTCGGCAAGACCTACATGCTCGAGACGGTCGGCCGGTCCAGGACGGCTCCGTCCCTACCGTCGATCTTCGAGCGGATGGGGTTCGGAATGGCGGCGGTCGAGGAGGGAGCGCTGTACCGGGTCTCCGATCCGAGTCTCGGTGGTGACGTCGGGCTCGTCGAGCTCCTGAACGACCGGCACCCGGTCCTCTACACCCTGCTGTCGGCGCAGCATAGCGACGCCTGGATCCGCCGGGTGGTGCAGGGCACGCCCTGGCTCGACCGTCTCTGGCTCTCCGCCCGCCTGTTCAACGAGCTCTGGCGGTGGGTGCAGGCCACTACCAACCCTCGTCGGTTCACCCAGCTCAAGTTCGACTACGAGGCGTTCTACGAGACCGACGAGCAACCGCTGCTTGACGAGGACGACAGCGGTCTGGAAGCCGCGGGTGAGGATGCCGAGGACCGGGAGCCCGTGGCCCGTCGCTCGTCGCGCTTCACGATGGCTGATCGGGTGGAGACGATCCAGGCGCGGCTCAGCCGGCTCCAAGAGATCTACCGGCCGCTCTACTCCATCACCCAGCTCCGCATCCCCGGGGGCGGACGTGGTGGCCATGACTTCTACTTCAACGGCAAGGTCACGAACCGGAGTGACTCCTTCTCCGACCATCGGCTGAACGTGGAGTTCGTCCTCCAGACGTACCGGCGGGTGACCGAGCGCGCGGAGGACTTGCTGTGGTTCGCCTCCGGCGACGCGTTGCTACCGGCCGACGGCGACGGGTTCCGGTTGCGCGGCGCCCCTGTTCTCCTGGAGTTCTCTGAGCGTCTGGGCGAGCAGACGTTCGACCGCTGGATCGACACGACCTTCGGCCGCAGGGCCAACCGGTTCCGGCTGTCCGGCTATCCGATGCGGTTGAGCCGGACCAAGGTGCACGTCTACGGGGTCGACCGTCATCTCTGGCAGCCGTTGATGCTCGAGCTGACCGACCGCCACATGTATGTCGTACTACCGAAGGGCACCTGCGGAAACACGGTGCACCGCCTGGTGACGAACGTGCAGCGCTTTCTCGACCCCGGCGTCACAGCGTGGGTTGGCGACCAACGATTTGAGGACCTGGTCGAGGCTGCCCTTCCGCTACCGCCCCGCGCTGCATGACCCTCGACGCCGCCGCAATCCTCGGCGATCCGGTCTTCCAGCTCAACGTCACGCTGTGGATGCTCCAGCCGGCACCGCCGGGCGCACCCATCCGCCCTGTCCTCCGAGACGTCGGCTACCTCCTGAGTGCGCTGTCGCGCGAGCTTCCTGTCGACAGGCGCTCAAGCTCCTCGCGGTCTCGGGCGATCTCAGCTCGAGCCTTGGCATCGGCGTCGATATCCAACGACTTGGCTTCGTCGCCTATCTCACCCGCCTGGATGAGCGAGATCGCCTGCTCGACACGCTTCTCGAGCTCCGGCGCCGGCTAACCGAGGTCGGGTTGCCGGCCGGTCCAGCCGGCGTGCTCGGGCTCTTCCGGTCGGACGACGGCGACATCCGCGTGCAGCGGTCGTCACAGGCCAGCGGCGGCTGGCCTGAGCCAGCTGCCTCCGCGTTAGAGCCGCCGGCCAGCATTATCCGTCTTGACCCGGAGGAGGACCCTCGGCCTCTCTATCTCGTGCCGTGGGATCCTTCCGTTCAACAGGATCGCGAGATGCGCGCCTTCTGCCGATCAGTGCTGTTCGCCAGGGTTGGTGCCGAGGCCATCGCCGTCCTCGGCCATGAGACCGTCCCGCAGCGCACGATCCTCAAGGTGGAGTCGCTGCTCTCCTCGGCGACCTTCGGCGTCTCCGACCGCTGGCGCTCGAAGAGCGACCTCGCCAGGACTATCCGCGAGTGCGCGCGGTTCCGCTCGGGGTCCGGTGTCAGAGCCCGAGAACCAGTTGAGCTTGCTAGACAACTCGGAAGAAGCCTGAGGTGGGATTCAGTCATCCAGGCTCTCGCGCTTCTGGGGTGTGCCGCAGTCCCTGCCGTCACGCCCATGGCGCACGCTACGCTACCAGCGCGGCCGCTCAACGAAGGTAGGCCCCGGCCGCGACCTGGAAGGCCTCCTCGGGCGGGCCAAGGAACTCGCCCGACGGGAACACCGACAGTTCGTAGCGCTCGTTGCTGTAGGTGTAGAAGGCGAAGCCCCAGCGCTCCTCGCCGCCGAAGTAGCGCAGGCGGCACAGGTGCATCGGGGTGGTGCGCAGCCGCTCCATGTGCTCCTCGCGCGTCTCCGGCCAGTCCGCGGGCGGCCACCCGGCAGGGGGCGGCGCCGGTTCGGTGTAGGCGTCGATGTAACAGAACTGCCCGTGGAAGCGGATCTCGAGCCGGGTGTAGCAGCCCGCGAAGTGCTGCTCGGCGTAGCGGCGCAGCCGCTCCGCGGTGCGGCGCCTGACCGGCTCGGGGATCGGCGTGCCGCCGCGGTCGGGCGCGAAGACCCAGCCCTTGGTTCGTGGCACCAGTGACCTCGCCGCTCGCACTCGTCGCGCTCCCATGATGCACGCTCGACGTAGACCACGTCCGGCAGGTCCTCGTCACCGAACCGCAGGACGCTGAACGCGCCCACCATCGCCGGGTGCGCGCCGACGCCGACGAGCAGCCGGCGGACGGTCGGACCGCCGCCCGGCGAAACCTCGGTCACGCTCCCCTCGCTCGAGGGCACGCAGTCCGATCCGATGGACACCCGCACCCGGCAGCCCACCTGCCGTCGCCCGGCGCGCCCGCACCTGCCTCGGGCATCGTGGCGCCATGCAGACTATCGCACACCAGGCATCCTGCACATACGCGCCAGACCAGAGCTATGGCGTTCAGGTTCCGCCCTGCGCGCCGCACGACTTGTGCAGGAGCGGACTTCGCTGAGGTCGTTGCAGGCGACGTTACCGCTCGCAGCCGATCCCGTCGTGGTCGGCGTCGAAGTGGTGCGGGTCGGGCGACAGGACCGTGAAGTCGTGTACGCCGATGTCGGGGCAGTCGAGGTCGGGTGGCGGCGGCGGGATGCAGAAGTCGGGGTAGGCCGAGTCGCACGCACCCGTCGACCTGCCACCTGTGCGGCTGACCACGTGGAGCCGGGCGCGGGTGATCATGCCGCCGACGACCCGGTAGGTGCCGGCGTAGGTCGTCTGGCGGGTGCCGCCGTCCTGGCTGGCGACCAGCCGGAGGTCGACGAGCTGCCCGCGAACGCCGGTGATGCGCAGGTCGTCATGGTCGGTGTCGGCGAACCCAGCCGCGAACGCCTGGTAGGAGCGATTGCCCAGGTTCTTGCCGCCGAGCCTCCACGCGGTCTGGTAGTCGCCGTCGTTGATGGCAGCGTAGAACCGCCGCACGACCGTCGCCGGATCGGCCGGCTTGGGGCGCGGCCGGGCGGTGGTCGGTGGGGTCGTCGTCGGCGGGGCGGTTGCCGGAGCCGCGGTGGTCAGTTCGGCCGTGGTCGGTTCGGCGGTCGTCGGCGCAACCGTGGCCGGGGCTACCGCTCGACGGCCCGGCTGGGTGCACCCTCCGAGCACGAGGATGATCACGACAGCAACAACCCAGCGCATTTCCCCCCCTTGCTCTGGTTTGTCGTATTCGGGAGGAACCTACCACTACTAGCAAGTGGCTGGAAGGATCAGATTGACCAGAAGCGCGTCGGTTCTCCGAGCACGGTCGCTGCGCCGTCGAGGTCGGCCAGCCGGGCTGCCAGGGTGGCCACGGCGAGCCGCCTGGGCAGTGCCGTGCTGAACTTGAGCCCGTCCAGCGCCTTCTCGTCGACCTCGGGCAGGCAGAGCCGGTCCGGCGCATCCGCGGTGGCGGCCTTCCACGTCTGGGGGGTGAGGTCTTCCCGCAGGCGGACGTAGGCGTCCTCGGTGCGCTGGGCTGGGTCGGCGACGCCGGCCAGGGTCGCGGTCAGCGTCGCGTTCGTCCGGAAGCCCGCCCACGTCCACCATCGGAGGTCACCGCCCGACTCGCGGGCGATCACCGTGCCGCCCGGGTGGACGGTGCCGACCAGCTCCTCCCGGACCTCGGCCAGCCGGGAGACGGCGCGCCTGGTGAGCGCGACCGGCGGGTCCTCGCCTAGGAGGACGTCACGCATGGCCCGGGCCAGCGCGAACGAGGCACCCCCGGTGCCCGTGCCGCCCCAGCGGGCCTTGCCGCCCCCGTCGGCCGGTTCCACGAAGCACCGCCGCCGGGTCCAGTCGACGTAGGTGACGCGCCAGCTCCGCCCACCGAGGAGCAGCAGCCGCGGACCCTCGACCTCTTCGGTGAGCAGCGCCGGATCGGTCCGGCCGATCTCGGTCCGGCCGGACAGCACGGTGAACTCGGGGGCGGCGGTGAACACCGCGGTGAGGTTCATGAAGTGGCGGAAGCCGAACCGCCGCTCCGACTCGGGTCCGATGAACAGCATCCCGCCGTCGCGGTCGAGGTAGCCCTGCTCGACCAGGTGACGGACGATCGGCTCCGAGCCGCGACCGAACGGCCCGAGCCCGTTCCACCACTCGGGCCAGAGCTTGTCGCCGACGCGGTGCTCCTGCAGGCAGACGGCGAGCAGTTGTTGCGCCACGATGTGCCGCGGGTCGGGCGGGGGGACGACCGGCTCG
>WNGG01009731.1_pt1 | contig 12682 bp, 9 predicted proteins | sample 5400661 | NCBI WGS metagenome assembly WNGG01 (sample SAMN13153372, study PRJNA577476) | soil metagenome | isolation source: 100 cm soil or saprolite under Garry oak tree replicate 1 | place: USA:California | collected 2016-06-15 | reverse complement strand
TGGTCCACGATCGGCGACGCGTCGTCGACGCTCAGGCGAGCGGTCGGCCCCGACGGCACCGCGGTCGCCACCGCGAGGACGGCGAACGCGATCGACCAGACCGCGAGCGCGATGCCTGCACGCTGTCGCAGGGACAGCGGCCCCCACACCCGGCCCACGTCGGGAGACGTTGGCCTCGGACCTTATAGTCTCTCGCTCGCGTGCGATGCATCGCGGCGAAGGCCTTAAGTCGCTCCGGAGGTTCGGACGGCCGTGGGCCTGGATTCCGCGCGGAAGTTCGCGCTGCAGAACGCGGTCGAGCACGGCGGCAAGGCGGATCCGAAGGCGGTCCTTGGGCGGCTTTTGGCGGAGGATCCCTCCCTGCGCACCCGCGCGCGCGAGGCGGCGGCGCACGTCGAGCGCATCGTGGGGGACGTGAACCTCCTGTCGGCGAACGTCCAGCGGGCGGAGCTGACGTCCCTCGCGCCGGAGCTCCTCGAGAAGACGAGGGTGGATGCAGGGCCCAAGGAACTCCCGCCGCTCCCGGGAGCCGTCGACGGCAAGGCCGTCCTCCGGCTGGCGCCGTACCCGAGCGGCCCGCTGCACATCGGCAACGCGCGCGCGTTCGTCCTGAACGACGCGTACACGAAGCGATACCACGGCAAGCTCCTCCTCGTCTTCGACGACACGATCGGCTCGGAGGAGAAGCCGCTCCTCCCGGAGGCGTTCGACCAGGTCCGCGAGGGCCTCGACTGGGCGGGGGTTTCCTACGCCGACGTGTTGTACAAGAGCGACCGCATCCCGCTGCACTACGAGTGGGCGGAGCGCCTCCTGACGACGGGCGAGGCGTACGTGTGCGAGTGCGACGCGGAGACGCTACGGAAGAACCGCGAGGCGATGCGCGCGTGCATCCACCGGACGCAGGACGTCGACGAGACGATCGCGATGTGGAAGGCGATGCTCGCCGGCGAGTACGGCGAGGGCGAGGCCGTCGTCCGCCTGAAGACCGACATGGCCCATCCCAACCCCGCGTTCCGGGACCGCGTCCTCTTCCGGATCGCGGAGCGGGAGCATCCGCGGGTCGGCACGCGGTACCGCGTGTGGCCCATGCTCGAGTTCTCGTGGGCCGTCGACGACGCGCTCCTGGGCATCACGCACGTGTTGCGCGGCAAGGACCTCGTCATGGAGGACCTCATGGAGGCGCGGATCTGGGACGTGCTCGAGGTGCGGCGTCGGCCGGCGTTCGTGCACTTCGGCATCCTGCGCTTCAAGGACCTCGAGCTCTCGAAGTCCCGGTACCGGAGGGAGATCGCGGCGGGCCGCCTGGCGGGGATCGACGACCCGCGCACGTGGACGCTCCAATCCCTTCGGCGGCGGGGGATTCGGCCGGCGGCGCTCCGGGAATTCGTCCTCTCGTTCGGCCTGAGCCTGAACGACATCGAGGTCCCTGCGGAGACGCTCTACGCGGAGAACCGCAAGGCGATCGACAAGGACGCGAACCGCTACTTCTTCGTCCCCGACCCGGTGGCGGTCGAGATCGCGGGGCTGCCGCCGGTCAAGCACATCCACGCGCCCCTCCATCCGGACTTCCCCGGTCGCGGGGTGCGCGAGATCCGGGTGGGCCCGAAGGTCGAGGTGGCGCGCGAGGATTTCGAGAAGTTCCGCGGGCAGGAAGTCCGACTCAAGGACTTCTGCAACGTCGTCCTGGACCACCGCGCCAAATTCGTGTCCATGGAGAACAAGGAGATCCCGAAGATCCAGTGGGTCACCCACGGCGTGCAGACGCACCTTGTGATGCCGGACGCGTCGCAGTCGCGCGGCCTCGCGGAGCCGCTGGTCGGATCCCTCAAGGTGGACGACGTCGTGCAATTCGAGAGGGTCGGGTTCGCGCGGATCGATCACGTGAGCAAGGCCGAGGTCCGCGGGTACTTCGCGCATCGATGATTCATCTTCGTCATGGCCGATTTTCAGTTTCACAGATCCCTCCCCATGGAGCTTTGAAGTGTCGTACGTCTTTTTACTCAATTGAGTAAAATGCCAAGTCGAAAATCCGTGCGAAGAGCCCGCCGGCAACGGGCTTCGAGGATGGCCGGATACATCATCACGTGGGATGTGGACAGCCGTGACTTCAGGCAGTGTACGCGGGTTCGCCGCTTCGTTTTCGGCCACGCAGTCTCCGTCGACGGGAAGACGTATCGGTATCCGGGATTCGTCGAGGAACACCTGGTGACCGCCGCTTCGATGGGCCACCTTCTGCCCAACTGAGCAGAAGCGCGTCAAACAAGGTCCGAATTCTACCCAACTGGGCAGAAGTCAACGGGCGCAGAGGGGCTTCGATTTCGTTTGAGGCTTCCGCCCAATTGAGCAGAATCGAGAATCCGTCACCTCCGCGGTGAATCCTTTTCTATGCTCCCGTCTTCACCGCGTCCATGGCCCGGTTCGCGAAGCGCGTCCTCTCGGTCGAGTCGTCTCCGACGGTCCGCATCAGCGACCTCGTCACCGAGATGAAGGCGCGCGGCGAGGAGGTCCTCTCCCTCGCGATCGGCGAGCCGGATTTCCCCACGCCCGCACACATCGTCGAGGCGGCCAAGAAAGCCCTCGACGACGGCTACACGAAGTACACGCCCGCGCCGGGGATCAAGGAATTGCGCGAGGCGATCGCGGAAAAGTCCCAGAAGGACAACCAGATCCCCGCGAAGCCGCAGAACGTGATCGTCGCGCCGACGAAGCACACGCTCTTCATGACGTGCATGGCCCTCCTCGACCGCGGCGACGAGGCCCTGATCCCGGACCCCGGCTGGGTCTCGTATGGCCCAATGGTCACCCTCGCGGGTGCGAAGCCCGTGCCCGTCCGCGCCGCCGACGAAGACGGCTTCGTGCCGTCCGCGCAGACGGTGGCGGAGGCGATCAACCCGCACACCCGACTCCTCATGCTCAACTCCCCCTCGAATCCGGGCGGCTCCGTCTACTCCCGCGACGAGGTGCGGGCCCTCGCGGACCTGGCGAAGGACCGCGACCTGATCGTCGTCAGCGATGAGATCTACGAGAAGATTCTCTACGAGGGCGAGCATGTCTCGCCGGCCTCGCTCGACGGGATGTTCGAGCGCACGGTCACGGTCCATGGCTTCTCGAAGACGTACGCGATGACCGGCTGGCGTCTCGGATGGCTCCTCGCCCCGACGCCTCTCTACCAGGAGATCGTGAAGGTCCAGGAGCACACGATCACCTGTGCCACCGCGTTCGCGCAGAAGGCGGGCGTGGCCGCACTCCGCGGACCTACGGCTCCCCTCGACGCGATGGTGAAGGAGTTCCGCGCGCGGCGGGAGCTCGTGATGGCGGAGTTGGCGAAGATCGATCGCGTCTCGACGGACCGGCCGCGCGGCGCGTTCTATGTGTTCCCGAAGGTCGACGTCACTCTGGACAGCGCGGCCCTGTGCGAGCGGTTCCTCAAGGAGGCCTCCGTGGCGGTGACTCCGGGGACCGCCTTCGGGGATGCGGGCGAGGGCCACATCCGCATCTCGTACGCGACCTCGCGCGACACGATCACCGATGGCGTGCGGCGAATCGGAGAGGTCCTCGCGAAACTCTGAGCCGGATCCGTTTTACCCAATTGAGTAAAATCGCGCGGCTATGCCTTGGCCTCGCGAGACTTCAGAAATTCCGCCACGGCCGCGTGGCCTTTCTCCTTCGCGTCATCGAGCGGCGTGTGCCCGCCGTCCCGGACCGCGGTCACGTCCGCGCCGTGATCGACGAGCATGCGGACGATCTCGAGGTTCCCGTGCACGGCGGCCTTATGCAGCGTCGTGTAGTTCGCCTCGCTCCGGACGTTCGGGTTCGCGCCGGCCTCGAGGAGGATGCGGACGACCTCCGCGTGGTCCCCGGAGACCGCGGCGTCGACGGGCGTGTTCTGGAAGCGGCTCGGCGGCTTCGCGTTCACGTCCGCCCCGTTCTCCAGGAGGACCTTCACGGCCTCGGCGTGGCCGAAGAACGCCGCGAGGCCGAGCGGGTCGAAGCCCTCCTCCTTCGTCGCCTCGTTGACCCGCGTCCGCGACTGTCCGAGGATCGTCTTGAGCCGACGCGCGTTCCCGATCGTCGCGGCCTCCCACACGTTCAGCGCGTCCTCCGGCGTTCGCTCGAGCAGGATCTTCAGCGCGTCGTTGGCGCCGTAGAACGCCGCCGTCAGGACGAGCGTGCCGTTGGGCGTCCGCGTCCGCAGGATCAAGGGGTTGCGATCCAGGATCGCCCGCACCCCGGTCGCGTCGTCCTTCTGGACCGCCGCCAGGATCGCCACTTCGTCCGTCATCGTCCATCTCCCCCGATAGGGTGACGGATGCGGCGCCGACGCTATGAACCTTGCTTCGGTCCGGTCAGGTCACCATCTGCGGCTCGCCGCACGACGGGCACATGACCTCGATCGGGCGCTTGCTCGTCGTGAGGTCGATCGGCTTCCCGCACCGGCGGCAGGCGATGCTCATCGGGGACGAGGCCGGCGCGCGCGTCGGTCCCTCCGGCGGCGGCGGGGTGCCGCGGCCCATCAGGGGACCGCCGCCCATCGAGCGACGCCAGAGGACGAGGACCGCGATCAGGAGGATGACGACCAGGACGCCGAGGAGCGCCGCGACGACGGGCACGCCGCCGACCTCCGCGGACCAGAACCCGTTCTCGGCCCCGACGTGGACCGTCTGGAATCCGGAGGCGCCCGTGTTCAGCTCGTTCGCGGCCACCAGGAGGTCGCCGTTGCTCACGCCGGCCGGGATCGCCAGGTACAGATCCGCTCCGGGGAATGTGCTGATCGCGGACGCCGAGGTGACGCCGAACAGGCTCATCGTGAAGCGGAACTGGGAGGGCAGGCTCGCGGTCCCGCGCGCGGACACGGTCAGGTGCGCGTGGATCGTGTCGCCCGGCAGGTACGAGGTCTTGTCGAGGCTGATGCTCAGGACGTACCCGCCCGCCTGGAAGATCGTCAGGCTGCCGGACGCGAATCGGCCGGCCTGCGACGCGGTCACGCTGAACGTGTATCCGCGGCTCGACGGGTTCGGGGTCGTGAAGGAGAAGAACGTGTTGTTCGTCGTGCCGGAGAGGACGGTCGTGCCCTCGACGTCGACCACGCTGTACGCGTACGAGGGCTGCGTGATCACGTGCGAGGAGACGCTGTAGAACGCCGAGATCCGTTCGCCCGGTGCGAACTCGGAGCGGTCGAGCGTGAGCCCGAGGTACCCGGCGGCGACGTTGGCCGTTCGGGCCGCGGCCTGGCTCAGGCCCGTGTCGTCGTCGACCGTGACGCGGAACCGGAGGATGCCTTCGTAGGTGAGCGGGATCATGTACGTGTAGCTCGACGTGCCGTTCGCCAGGGTCGCGAGGGTGCCGCCGAAGAAGTCCTCGACCCGCCACGTGTAGGTGTAGTTCGCCGGACCCGGGGTGCGATAGACGACGACCGTCGCGGTCGCGTTGTCGCCGCTCACATACGACGACTTGTCGAGCAGCAGCGTGATGCTCAGGACGTCCGCGGGGCTCGGCGCCACGGTCGGACTCGCCTGCGCGAGCGGCGCGAGGACGAACCCTCCGACGAGGAGGGCCAAGGCGATCGCAAACGCAAGGCTTCCCGGCGAGCGGCTCGCCGCTCGCGAAGCGGATAACATCGACGTCCCATCCCATTGGCCCGCGGGAGAGACCCCGCGGAATGCGGCGTCATCATGTCGGACCTACTTAATCATTTGGTCGGCCGCTTGTCCGACGTGACAATTCCGGTCTCAGGGCCTCGCTGCGCCGCTGCCGTCCCGGAGCCGCGCGAAGAGCGAGTCCGCGCGCGCCCGCCACGGCGCCGCGTCTCCCGTGCGGCCCTGCGCCTCGTACAGGCGGGCGAGCTCCTCGTACCGCGTCGCGAGGGAGTACGGGTTGTCGAGGCGCGCGATCATCTCGACGGACTCGAGCAGATGCGCCTCCGCCTTCGTCCACTCGCCGCGCTTCGCGAAGACGAGTCCGAGGTTCGCCCGCGCGGTCGACACCGCAACGGGATCGCCGATCGTGCTCGCGAGGTGGAGCGCCTGCTCCGCTTTCGCCGCGGCGGCCTCCGTCTCTTCGAGCTGGAGCAGGTTGTCCACCGCGTTCGCGAGTGCGTACGAGGCGAAGCGGACGTCTCCGGTGCGCATCGCAACCTCCGCGGATCGCTCGAACGATGTGGCGGCGCTTCGCGCGTCGCCCTCCCGACTCTGGACGATTCCGAGGTTGATGTGGATCGTCGCCTCTTCCCGCGTCCCGCGCCGGGCCATGGCCGCCGCCTCGGTGAGACGCGCGCGGGCGCCCGCCATGTCGCCGCGGGCGATGAGCGCAGCGCCGAGGTCCGTGAGGGCCCGGACCTTCTCCCGCGAGCCGTTTTCCAGTAGCTCTGCGGCCTCCGCGAGGTGCTGGAGCGCGGACGGCAGGTCGCCGAGCTTCCGTTCGACGCCGCCGAGCGCGCGGAGCGCCTCACCTTGGAGGTCGCGCACGCCGACCGTCCGCGCGTCCTTCACGGTTTCCTCCAGGATTGTGCGGGCCTCCGAATACGTGCCGAGGCGGTTCGCGATCCGCCCGATCTGGATCCGGGCCCGGAGCCGCGCGGGGGCGGGCCCGCTCGTCGCGATGCCTTCGAGCACCCGCTTCGCGTCGTCGAACTTCCCGAGGAACATCTCCGTCTCCGCGAGCACGCCATCGAGCCGCGCGTCCCGCGGGACCCGGAGGAGACACGCCTCGAGGTCGCCCGCGCGGGCGCTCTCTGCATATCCGGGCCCGACCTCGACGAGCCGCGCGGCGGCGCCCTCCGCGTCGCCTGTCTCGATCCGATGGAAGGCCTCCTCGAGGCCGTCGTCCCGCGCACTCCAATACGCCGCGGCCCGTGCATGCGCCTCACGCCGGGCGGACGGGGCCATCCGTCGAACGAAGAACTCCTTCACCAGATCGTGCAACTGGTAGCCGTCCTCCCGGTGATGGAGCAGCGCGCGCCGCACGAGCCGGCGGATCTGCGCGACCGTCGCGCCGAGGGCCTCGGGCGACCGTGCGGGCCGCCGCAAGATCGCGAACGTCCGGAGGATCGCCTCCGACGCGTCGTCGAGTTCCTCGAGGACCGTCTCGAGGATGTATCGCTCCGTCTCGACCGCGCCCGCGTCGAGACCGCTCGCGGCGAACAGCTCGAGGGCGAGCGGATGCCCTCGGGTCGCGGCGATGACCCGCTCGAGCGCATCGTGCGGCAGCGAGGCGCCTTTCGCCGCCAGCAGTTCCGTCGCCGCGGGTTCATCGAGGCCTTCGAGGCGCATCTCGAGGATCGCCCCGCGGAGCAGGTCCGGCCGCTCGTAGAACGAGGGCTGCGTGCGGCTCGCGACCAGGATCTTGGCCGCGGGCGGCCGCTCGAGCAACGACTTCAGGAGGGCGTCCGCCGCCGGCGAGGCGTGCAGGTCGTCCACCACGACGACGTATCCGGCGAGGTCCTCTCGAAGGACCGCGATCGCCTCCGTCGGATCGTACGCGGGGCGGACGAGGACGGCCCGCAACCGACGTCGGCCCTGGCGCGCGAGGAAATCCGCGAAGGAGGAGAGGAGGCCGTGCGCATCATCGTGGGCGTACACGCGCCGCACGCACGTCGGTCGGGCCTCGGATCCGACGAGGGTCGCGAGGAGGGCGGACTTTCCGATGCCCGCGACGCCGATCACAATGGCGACCGGCCGTGTGTCGGACGCGAGCCAATCCCGCAACGCGGTGATCTCCATCGCGCGCCCGAAGAACGCGCGGCCCGGGGCCGGGGACGGCTTCGCCGCCGGACGCAGGATCTCGACGACGTCCGCGGCGAGGATCCGCTGGACCGCCTCGGACTCCCGGAGCCCGGCGCGACGGAGCGCGTCGATGGCCTCGTGGCCCGCGACCTCGCGGCGGCCCTCGGGTCCGAGGAGGGTGACCGCGCGACCCTTCGCGTGCTCACGCATCCGCCGCGCGACCTCCTGCCCCGCGGGCGTGAGATCGTACACCTTGCGACGGGAGCGCGCGTTCGCGACGTGGGCCATCCGCTCCGCCACCTTGCCCGTCGTCTTGAGGCGCTTCAACTCGAGGGCGACGTGCGCCCGGCTGATCGACAGGGAGGCCGCGATCCCGTCCTGCGTCATGTCGACGGGGCACTCGTAGGCGTCCGCGTGGCGCAAGAACCCGGAGAGGTGGACGAGGATGCGCTCTCCGACGGTGACGCCGGGCAACCTTCCGCCCCCTCCGCCTCCGGTATCGTGCGGAGCTTACTTAATCGTGCGCGCGGTCTGTCCCATCTTGCCCCGGCCGAACGCGCAGAGCGCGGATACGGGGCAGCGGTCGCAGAGCGGCGTCGGCCGGCACAACGATTTCGCGTGCGCGACCAGGACGGCGTGGTCCTCTGCGTACGTCGCGGTGTCGCGCGGTCTCCGGTCCTCGAAGTACCGCTGGACGTCCGCGTAGTCGTCCGTGTCGAACCATCCGATCCGTCGGCCGATCCGGATTGTGTAGGCATCGACGACGAAGATCGGATGGCCGCCCGCGTACAGGAGAATTGAATCGGCGGTCTCGGGCCCGACGCCGGATTGCGCGAGCAAATCGGCCCGCACCTCCGCCGTAGGGCGATTGAAATATCGAGGGAGATTGCCGCCCGACCGCTCGAGCAGATGGCGGCAGAACGCCTTCAACCGCGCGGGCTTCGTCCGATACAGCCCCGCCACGCGAATGTGTCGACGCAGCTCGGAAACGGGAGCGCTCGCGATCTTCCGAGGATCGAGCAATCCAGCGGCCCGCAGGTTCCGGATCGCCGCATCGACGTTCCGCCACGCGGTCTGCTGCATGAGGAGGGCGCCGACGATCACCTCGAACGCGGTCTCGGCGGGCCACCAGTGCTGCGGGCCGTAGTGCGCGCGCAGCCGATCGAAGATCTCCGCGGTCGCGTCCATCCCCGCACGGATGGCAGCACGTCCCATGAGGATTGTCCGAGGCGCCACGTTAAAGTCCCCGGGACGGTTGCGCTGCTGTGCTCCCCCTCGCATCGTCCGCACAGGGTTGGGACGAGATCCTCTTCACCGCGCTCAACCTCGCCGGGACGAACCCCGTCGTGGACGCCTTCATGGTCCTCGTCACGACGCTCGGGGCCGCGTACATCGTCGTCCTCGTCGTCGTGCCCCTGTGGTGGCGGGGCCAGCGCGAGGCGACGTTCGACCTGCTGCTCCTGCTCGGGATCACGGTCCTCCTCACAGAGGCGATCCGGTTCGCCGTGGACCGGCCGCGTCCCTGCCTGCTCCCCGGCGTGCGGACCCTCGCGGGATACGGCTGCGACGTGGAGACGGACCCCTCCTTCCCGAGCGGCCATGCCTCCCGCGCCTTCGCCCTGGCGGCGTTCGTGACGTTGCGGTTCCGATGGCGCGCGGGGAGCGCCGCGACCGCCTTCGCCATCCTCGTGGGACTGAGCCGCATCTACCTGGGGGTCCACTGGCCCTCCGACGTCCTCGCGGGCGCCCTCCTCGGAGTCGGGCTGGCGTTGCTCGTCGAACTCCTTGCGCGGCGATCCTCCGGCTACCGGAACGCGCGGGCGAAGGTCCTCTCGTGGATCCCGCGCCGCCGACGGCCCGCGGCGGCCTAGGTCTCTCCGAGGAATCCTCGCGCCTTCGCGATCGCCTCGTCGATCGCTTTCCCCTGGGCGGCGGTGCGCTTCTCCGCGAGCGAGACGAAAAACATCTTTCCGGTGACGTCGCGGACCGTCAGGACGCCGGCCTCGGACTCCACCGTGACGTCCCGCGGCGGGGTGTCCGACTTCATCGTCGAATAGATTACTTCGAGGGCGCCGAGGAGCGTCGCCGCCATCGTCGCGAAGTTGTCCACCTGGACGTCCTCGGGGAGGGACCACGCGACCGGGACGCCGGACCGCGAGACGATCGCGGACATCCGCGCGCCCGAGCGGCCGTTGAAGTCATGGAGCATCTTCCGCAACGCTTCCACGGCAACGGGCAGCGGAGTTCCCTCCGAATGACGGGCCGATGCGCCCTTCGTTATATAGCTCTTGTTCCGCGGAGATGCGGGCGCGGCCGCCCTCGGGGTCGCCGAAAAAATGTCAAATAGCCGGAGGGCGATGGGGTGAGGCAGGGAGGGATTTGCGGGGACTCTTCCTCGCCGCGACGGTTGCCGTACTGCTCTCAGTCGGCTCCCTCGCGGGCGACTTCTCCGGGACCGCGTCAGCCCGAGGCGCCGTGCTGTCGGACTCCGTTCCGTTCGGGTCCGCGTACGATTGGACGAACATGAGCCCGAGCGGCGGACCCTCGGGGACGATCGTGAACATGGCGATGGTCTACGACTCCGCGGCGGACCGCATGGTGGTGTTCGGCGGGACCTCCTTCCGAGGTAACGGGAGCAACAAGACGTGGGCGTACGACTTCGAGTCGAACACCTGGACGGACCGGAACCCCGAAACGCATCCTCACGCGGGCTGGCTCGACCGCGCCGCGTACGACAGCTGGGCCCATCGGATGATCATGTTCGGCGGCTACGACAACGTAACGAAATGGTTCACGAACGAGACGTGGGCATACGACTACGCTGGGAACAACTGGAGGAACCTCTCCGCCGCCCGGGCTCCCTCCCCGCGTACGAGGCCGGGCCTCGCCTTCGATTCGCAGTCGGACCGAGTCATCTTGGTCGGCGGTGAGACAGGTTTCGGCAGTTACAGCAACGAGACCTTCTCGTACAATCTGTTCTGGAACACCTGGACGAACATGTCGCCCGCCGCGCATCCGGAAGCCCGGCGATCGTCGATGATGGCGTACGACTCGAAGGCGGACCGCATGATCCTCTTCGGCGGCACGGGGTACGGCAACCAGGTGTACAACGACACCTGGGCGTACGATTACGAGACGAACACCTGGACGGACATGAGCCCGGCCACCGCACCGTCCCCTCGCTACCACGGCGGCTTCGCGTACGACCCCACCGTCGACCTCTTCGTGCTGTACGGCGGCATCGGGGACGACAACGCGCCCTATGAAACGTGGCTGTACGACTACAACAACAATACCTGGAGCCAGATTGCGCCGGACCACTCGCCCCCGCCGAAGGCGCTGATGGGCATGGCCTTCGATACGCAATCGGCCCGGACGATCATGTTCGGCGGCAACGCCGGCGGGAACACCCCGGGGAACGAGACGTGGGCGTTCACGGCCGAGAATCCGCAGGACTCCGAGACCAACTGGACGAACATGAACCCGAGCGACGCGCCGGCCGGCTATCTCAACATGGCGATGGTCTACGACTCCGACGCGGACCGCATGGTCGCCTACGGCGGCTTCGACGGAACCGAAGACTCTAGCAACGAGACGTGGGCGTACGATTTCGAATCGAATACGTGGACGAACTTGGATCCGGCGGGGCATCCGGATGCCACACACCTCTTGCGCGCTGCGTACGACAGCGGATCCCGGCAGACGATTCTGTTCGGCGGATGGGTGGGCACCTTTAGCGATGGAACGTACTCGAACGAGACGTGGGCGTACGATTTCTCGTCGAATACATGGACGAGCCTCACCCCGGCCGAACATCCGTCCGGACGATCGAGACAGGGGATGGCGTACGATGCGCAGTCGGCCCGGACGATCCTGTTCGGCGGCCACACGATCGAAAACCGATACGATAACGAAACATGGGCGTACGACGCGGCCCAGAACCGGTGGACGAACACGGCGCCCGCCGTCGCGCCGCCCGGCCGGCGGTCGCCCGGCATGACGTACGATTCGAAGTCGGACCGGATGATCCTGTTCGGCGGCTACGACCCGTATTCGAACCTAAACAACGGGGTGTATAATGATACCTGGGCGTACGACTTCGACACGAACACGTGGACGAACATGACCCCGCCCGAATCGCCGTCCGGAAGATGGGGGATGGGCTTCTCCTACGATTCCGGTGTCGATCGGTGCATCCTGTTCGGAGGGACGAGCGGCGATACGTACACGTGGGCGTACGATTTCACGAACAACTCCTGGAGCCTCCTGCGCCCGCTCCACTCTCCGCCCTCCCATGAGTTCCAGGGGATGGCCTACGATTCGCAATCCGCCCGGACGATCATGTTCGGCGGCAGCACCAACGACACGTGGGCGCTCGCGACCGCGCCCGGGCTCCCCTCCCCGCCGGACAACATTCGGATCCGGCCGGGAAACGGATCTCTCGAGCTTCACTGGCGGGCTCCTCCGGACGACGGCATGTCGCCGATCACTGGCTACCGCATCTACCGCTCCACGATCCCGGGACAGGAGGCGCTATTCGCGGAGCTCGGCACCGTGAACACGTGGACCGACTCGAACGTGACGAACGGCGAGACGTACTACTACCAGCTGAGCGCGCTCAATGCGTACGGCGAAGGGCCGCGTTCCGGCGCGGTCTCCGCCGAGCCGGACGGGACGCCTCCCGTGACGAACGCCTCCCTGTCGGGGCGTCTCGGGAACGATGGCTGGTGGCTGTCCACCGTCTCCGTCACCCTCACGGCCTCGGACGACAACAGCGGCGTGGCGTCGACCTCGTTCCGCGTGGACGGGGGCGCCTGGCAGGCGTACACGTCGCCGATGGCGATCAGCGGCGACGGCGAGCACACGGTCGACTTCTACTCGACCGACAACGCGGGGAACGTCGAGGGGTGGCACAGCGTCGGATTCCGGATCGACGCGACGGCCCCGCAGACCGCGATCTC
>WNGG01006822.1_pt1 | contig 12685 bp, 7 predicted proteins | sample 5400661 | NCBI WGS metagenome assembly WNGG01 (sample SAMN13153372, study PRJNA577476) | soil metagenome | isolation source: 100 cm soil or saprolite under Garry oak tree replicate 1 | place: USA:California | collected 2016-06-15 | reverse complement strand
TCGCCCGGGCCGTCGACGATGCCGAGCTCGTGCATTTCCGGACCCGGTTGTCCAGAGCCCATGCGCCACCGTCTGCCGAAAAGGGCCATTCACGGCGGCTCGGTGGGCGAATTTCTGGCCGAAGTGGCGGAAGGTACCGGTCTGGACGCGCCAGGCGCACGCCGAATTACCGAGGCGGTACTGGGAACGCTTGCCAAGCGCATTCCCGGAGCCGAAGTTGTCGACCTGATCAGCCGATTGCCATTGCGACTACGGGCCGCTAGCGAGCGGGCATAGCACCCGCCGACGACAGCGCCCGCATGCCGGTGGTGGAGTTCGAGCATCGGGTTGTCCGCCCGGCCGGAGTGCCGCCCCGGAGGGGTACCCGAAAATGCGCAAGGTGTGCTCATAGGCTCAGGAACGGCGCCGCCGGCCGGGAAATCCCGGACATAGCGGCACAACTTTCCGAAGGCACGCAGGCGTATGAGGTAGTCCGCCGTTTTCCGGCAAGATCGGCTCTACGTCCGCAATAGCCGTATCGGCTGATTGGGTAACGCAAACGCAACACTTTCCTAGCCTGCGCGAGTTCAACTCCTGTTTTACTATCTGTCATCTGGCACAGCTCTATTGTCAGCCGCTCGATCCGCCGGATCAGATTGTTCGCACGCGGTCGAAACCCGCTCGATGGGGTGACGCCAACTGAGAGGAGCAGCCCGGGAAAGAAGTCCAGTTCGGGTAGCGGCGACCAGAAGATGGTGTCCCGCGACGTGCCTTCCATAGAACCGTCCGAGTCGCATCTGATCCTCGAATGTTGATTCTGCGTCTTCGCGACCGGCCGGATGGCCGTTTGTCCATCCGTATCGACGAAGAAGCCTTTCTCTGTTGCCGTCCTCGCCGCGCCGAGCGCGTCGGTTGGTACCCGTCCCGGAGGCCCCCGTGTCTGACCTTGCCGAACTGATCTCGTCCCCGTCCGCCGACCCGGCTGACCGGGTGCCGGTCCGCACCGCGCTGGGCAGCGCCCAGGGCCATCCAGAGCCGGTCGGTCTCAACGACCCGACTCCGGACCGGCCGGTGCGGTTGAGCGTGATCGTGCCGACCCGCAACGAGGCGGCGAACGTGGCGGCGTTGCTCGGCGGACTGGGTCCGGCCCTGGCGTCCCTGGCGGCGGAGATCCTCGTGGTGGACGACAGCGACGACGACACCCCGGCGGCGCTGGCGCGACACGCGAGCGGGTGCCCGGTACCGGTGCGGTTGCTGCATCGCGCCGGCGCGCACCGCAAGGGCGGCCTCGGCGGCGCCGTGGTTGCCGGCACGCGCTTCGCGCGCGGCGCCTGGGTCCTGGTGATGGACGCCGACCTGCAGCACCCGCCGGAGGCGGCGGCCACCGTGGCGCGCACAGTGATGCGCCACGACGTGGACATCGTCGTCGGTACCCGCTACGCCGGTACCGGCTCCTCCGGCGACGGGCTCGCCGGCGTCGTTCGCACGGCAATGTCGTCGTCGGCAACCCGCCTGGCCAAGGCGCTGTTCCCCCGCCGTCTCGCGACGATCACCGATCCGATGAGCGGGCTATTCGCCTTCCGTACCGCCGCCATCGACGTCGAGCGGCTCAAGCCGGCCGGGTTCAAGGTGTTGCTGGAGATCCTGGTCCGGCACCCCGGCGCCCGGGTCGCCGAGGCCACGTACGAGATGGCGCCGCGTAACGCCGGCGAGTCGAAGGCGTCCTTCCGCGAGGGCGCGACCTTCCTGCGGCAGCTCCTCCGGTTACGCCGGCAGCGCCTGGTCCGGCAGATCCGGCAGCGGCCGCCGACTCCGAAGGAGCGGCTGCGCCAGCTGTTCCGGATGGTGCTCTTCGGCCTGGTCGGGCTTTCCGGGGTCGCGGTCAACACCGGCGCGTTGTGGTTCTTCTACAAGGTGTTGGGCATGAACCACCTGATCGGCGCCGCGCTCGCGACCCAGGTGTCGACGACGTGGAACTTCCTCCTTGTGGAGGGGGTGGTCTACCACGGGAAGGGCAACGGTACCCGCCGCGGGCGCCTGCTGCGCTTCGCGTTGATGAACAACCTGCTGCTGGTGGCCCGGCTGCCCGTTCTGCAGGCGCTCGTGTGGGCCGGCGTGGAGGTGCTGTGGGCCAACGGTGTCACGCTGGTCGGGCTGTTCCTGGTGCGGTTCTTTGTCAGCGACCGGGTCATCTACGGCGCCTCGTGGGAGGTCAGCCGCGACCCGGTGCGGGTACTGGTCGACGCCGGCTCCGGCGAGCAGTCCGCCCCGCCGAGCCGCAAGCGGTACCACCACCTGCGGTACCGGTACGACATCGCCGGCGTGCTCACCATCGGTTCCCAGATCCTGCTGCCAGAGCTGGAGTTCTTCCGCGCGCAGTGGGTCGCGGACTCCGACGTGGACATCGCGGTCCGGGTCGGTGACGTCGGCCACCGGCGGCCGCGGCGGCGCGCGGCGATGACCGAGTACGCCAACGCCAACACGCTGCGGTACGAGGAGCACCTCGGCCGGTTCGGCGCGAACTTCCGGGTGGAGCTGGGCGAGCCGATCAACGTGCTGGTCGGTCCGCTGCTGGCGCGTTCGCCGCACGTGGTCTACACCAACGTGATCGAGGCGCTGCTGCGGTTCGTCATGGTCTCCCGCGGCCGGATGCTGCTGCACTCCGCCTGCCTGAGCTTGGGCGGCGTCGGCGTGATGCTGTCCGCGCTGACCGACACCGGCAAGACCGCGACGGTACTGCGGCTGCTGCGCGACCACGGCGGGCTGTTCCTGTCCGACGACATGACGCTGGTCGACCGGCACGGCAACGCGACCTGCTTCCCGAAGCCACTGACGATCAGCGCACACACGCTGCGCGCGGTCCAGGCCGAGGACCTCACCCCGAAGGAGTGGCGCCGGCTGCGGTTCCAAAGCCAGCTGCACTCCAGGGGCGGCCGGTCGATCGCGCTGACGTTGAGCCGGTTCAACGTACCCATCATGGGCATCAACGCGATCACCCAGATGCTCGTCCCGCCGCCGAAGTACATGGTGGACCGCTTGGTGCCGTGCCGGCTGGGCAGCTCGACACGGGTGGAGGAGCTGTTCATCATCGAGCGGGGTACCCCGAACATCCGCGACCTCGACCACGCCAGCACCCTGGCCCGGATGATCGAGAACACCGACGACGCTTACGGGTTCCCGCCGTTCCGGTACCTGGCGCCGGCGATCACCATCGGCGGCCTGGGCTACACCGAGTTGCGGGCCAAGGAGAAGGAGATCCTGGCCGGCTTCCTGTCCCACATCCGCACCCGCGTGGTCGCGTCGGACAACTTCGGCTGGGCCGACCAGATTCCTCGCCTCGTCGCCCAGGACCGGTACCCGACCGCCGACGAGTTGCCGAGTGCGGCCCCGCACCGCGCCAACGGCCAGGTCTTCCCGCGGTGGAACGGCGGCTCGGTAGTCGCCTTCCCGGGTGGCGCGTGAGCGACGCGTGACCGGTACCGCGAGCCGGCCCACCCGGGGCGACGCCACCTACGTGGTGCCCCGGGTGAACGGCCACGACGCCACGCACGCGATCGCGCTGCTGAGCGACGCGAGCGAGGTCGTCGCCCAGACCGACCGGGACGAGGCGATCCAGGCCATCCGGGCGCGGCTCGCGGCCGATCCCGCGGTCGGCGTGGGGTGGCTGCGCACGGCCTGGCTCCGGCTCGGCCCCGAGGTGCTGCCGCTGCTGGTACGCCTGGCTCCGATCGCGGGCATCACGGCTGTCGCGGCGTTCCTCCGGTTCTGGCAGCTGACCGCGGTGGGCTTCAACAGCGACGAGGCCGTGTACGCCGGTACGGCGGCCTCCATCGCCGGAGACCAGTCACTGCGCGCCATGTTCCCGGTGTTCCGCGCGCATCCGCTGCTGTTCCAACTGCTCCTGGCCATCGCCGGGCACGGTCACCCGCCCAGCGAGTGGGCCGCGCGGGCGGTACCGGCCGCGATCGGCGTGGCCACGGTCGTGGTCGCCTATCTGCTCGGCGGCCGGCTGTACGGGCGCACGGCCGGCCGGTTCGGCGCCGCGATCCTCGCGGTGATGCCCTACCACGTCGTGGTCAGCCGGCAGGTGCTGCTCGACGGGCTGATGACCCTGTGCGCGACCGCGGCGCTGTACTGCGTGGTCCGGTACGCTCACTCGAAACGGCTGCTGTGGCTGCTGTCCGCGGGCGGGGTGATGGGGCTGTCCGTCCTCGCCAAGGAGACCAGCGTGGTGTTGTTCGGCGGGCTCTACGCGTTCTTCGCGCTGACCCCGGCGATCCGGGTACGCCTGCGGCACCTGGCGCTGGCCGTGGTGACCGTGGTTCTCGTGGTGACCGTGCACCCCGTTGTGCTCTCCATGGCCGGTCGGGCGAGCACGGGGCAGAACTACCTGTTGTGGCAGATGTTCCGGCGCAGCAACCACGGGCCGGATTTCTACTTCACCGTGGTGCCCGCCGCGGTCGGCCTTTCCGTGGTCACCGCGGCACTGGCCGGTCTGGTCTGGCTGCGCCGGGAGAACGGCTGGCGGGAGCGGCTGCTGCTGTGCTGGATGGCGGTACCGGTCGCGTTCTTCTCATTCTGGCCGGTCAAGGGGTACCAGTACCTGCTACCGATCGCGCCGTCGATGGCGATCCTCGCCGGGCGTACCCTCACCCGGCTGCGCGGTGCGCCGGTACTGGCCCGGCGCCGGTGGCTGCCGCGGGCCGCCGTCGTCGTGGCGACCCTGGCCACGCTGCTCAGCCTCGCCCTTCCGTCGTGGGCCCAGGTGAACCCGGCGCCCACGGGTACCTTCCTCGCCGGTACCGGAGGGCTGCCCGGCGGCCGCGAGGCGGGGGACTGGGTACGCGCGCACGTACCCGCCGGCGCGCAGTTGCTGGCGAGCGGCCCGTCCATCGCCAACGTGCTGGAGTTCTACGGCGGCCGGCGGGTCTTCGCCCTGTCGGTCAGCACCAACCCCAACTCGCGCAACCCCGCGTACGTGCCCGTACCCAACCCCGACCATGCGCTGCGGGCCGGGCAGTTCCAGTACGTCGTCTGGGACTCGTACACCGCCGCCCGGGCGAAGTTCTTCGCCGACGAGACCCGGCGGCTCGTCGACAAGTACCACGGCGTCGCGGTGTTCACCATTACCCGCACCGTGCGCGCCGGATCCGGCCACGACGTCGTCGCCCCGGTCATCGTCATCTACCAGGTGCGTGCCACATGAGGATCGCCGGTACCGCCGTCGCTGGGCTGGTCGTCCTCGGCACTGTTCTGGCCGGTGCGGCACCGGCGCGGGCCGAGGACCGGTCGACCCGGACGACCACGCCGATCCGGCACTTCGTCTATCTGATGCAGGGCGACCGCACCTTCGACAACTACTTCGGCACCTACCCCGGCGCGGAGGGAATCCCGAAGGACACCTGCCAGCCGCTCGTGCTGGGCCGGCCGGAGAGCGGGTGCGTCAAGCCGTTCCCCTTGCACGGCAAGACGCCGCCGCCGCTGGAGCCGGGCAGGAACGTCATCGACGGGCAGTTGCACGGCGGAAAGCTCGACGGCTTCGTTGCGACCTACGCGGCGCAGGGCCGGGACGGCACCGCGACGATGGGCTATTACGACAACCGCGACCTCCAGTTCTACTGGAACGTCGCGGACCGGTACGTGTTGTTCGACCGGTTCTTCGCCGGGGCGCCGTACGGCTACCGCGCCAACCGCGCCATCTGGGTGGCCGGCGCACCGCAGCCTACCGACAAGGTGCCCGCGGGCGGGTACGGCGACCAGCCGACCATCTTCGACCGGCTGGACGCCGCGGGCATCAGTTGGAAGTTCTACGTGCAGGACTACCAACCCAAGGAGACGTTCCGGGCGGTGTCCAACAGCGACCCGGCCGCGCAGACGGTACGGGTGCCGCTGCTCAACTACGCCCGGTTCGTCGACGACCCGAGGCTGCGCGGGCACATCGTCGACCTCGACGAGTACTACCGCGACCTCACCGACGGCACGCTTCCCGCGGTGGCCTACGTCAGCAGCTCGGGATCGAGCGAACGCTCGGCGCGGTCGATCCCGGCCGGGCAGGACCTGGTGCGCAACATGCTGACCCAGCTGATGGTCAGCAGGTTCTGGGACACCTCGGCGTTCCTGTGGTCCTACGACGGCTCGGGCGGCTGGTACGACCACGTGCCGCCACCGCCCGGCAACGGGCTGCGGGTACCGGCCCTGTTGGTCAGCCCCTACGCGCACCGGGGTCAGGTGAACAACCGGACGCTGGACTACACCAGCGCGCTGCGGTTCATCGAGCAGAACTGGGAGGTACCGGCACTGACCGACCGGGATGCCAAGGCCACCAGCCTCGCGAGCGCCTTCGACTTCCGCGGGCCGCCGCGCCGGCCCGAGATCGTTTCGGCCGACCCGCCGGGCCGGGACCATCCGCCGTCGGTCCGGGTGGGCATCATCTACCGGTTCTACGGCGGCGTGACGGTACTCGTGCTGCTCGTCGTTGGGTTCGCCGGGTACCGGTCGATCGTCAACCCGCACAAGCCGGTCGGCCGCGCGAAGGCCCTGCCCCCGGCGGCACCGACGTCGCCGGCGCCGTCCATATCGCCGCAGGGGGAGGTGCCGGTCGCGTGAAGCCTGTCGTCGGGGTGGTGGTCGCCGTGCTGGCCGGGTTCGTTCCGGTGCTGTCCGCGGACGCCCCGGCGTCGGCGGCGCCGGCCGGGGTCGTGCGCAGCGTCGGCCGGTCGCCGTCCCCGCCGCCCCTGCTGCACCGGCCGCCCCGGCCGCGCCGGCCACACCCGAAACGCGCCCCGTGGCCGATCACTGTCACCATCCAGACCGTGCCACCGCTGGCCGGCGTGCACGTCAGGTTCGACGGCACGGAGCTCGTCACCGACGCCGCGGGGCGCACCGCATACACCGCCGAGCACAACTTCAACCAGCACACCGTGGCGCTCGTGGACACCGCGATCGACCTGTCCGACCGCCACTACCGCTTCGCGCGCTGGGCCGGACAGCGCGATCCGGGCCAGGCGTTCCGCTCGTCGGTGGGCGGGCTGCCGATGCGCGCCAACTACACGGTGACCGCCGCCTTCACCGTGCAGTACCCGGTGACCGCGCGCTTCCTTGACGAGCAGGGGCGGCCGGTGGAGACCGACCGCATCTCGTCCGTGCAGATAAAGAGCGACACCGGCCAACTGCTGGACTTCCCCAAGAATGGAACGATCTGGCTGGACGGTACGCTCCCGTCGTACCGCAAGAGCGAACTGGTGGAGACCGATGTCAGCTACTCGCTGCAGAGCCTCGTGGTCGGCGGCACCAACATCGTCGACGCCGGCCGGCAGAAGTTCCTCCCCGCCAAGACCTCGACGGTGACCTTCACCGGAGAGTTCTTCGACTTGACCCTACACGCGCACGACGCGATGTTCGGCGGCTTCGCCGGGCGCCAGGCGAAGGTGACCTACCCCGACGGCCGGGCACTTCTGGTTCCGTTGGGGCCCAACGGAAACGCCACGCTGGCCGGGCTGCCGCGCGGCCGGTACAAGGTGACGGTCAGCGGGGCGAGCGGGGTCGTGCTGGCCGACGAGTTCGTGCTGTCCCGGGACAAGGCGCTGGACCTCGCCGTGGTCAGCATCGTGGACGCTGCGACCATCGGGCTGGTGCTGCTCCTACTCGCCGTGGGGCTGCTGCTCGTCGGGCGGGCGCGGGTGCGCCGGTACCTGGGTGGCCGGCTGGGCCGGCTCGCCTACCGTACCGACGCGCGGCTCCGGTCGGTGCAGCTCGCCCAGTTGGCGATCGGGCTTGCGGCCGGCATTCCGGCCCGCATTCCGGTCCGTATCCCGGCACGACGCCGGGATCACCCGGCCCCGCCCCTGCAACTGTCCATCGCCCGGACGCCCGTGGCGCTGCGCGAGGCGACCGGGTCGGAGTTGGAAATGCCCATCGTCCGGGCGCCGGAGGCGGTCGACGACCAGCCCGATCCGGCGATCGCGCCCGAATCCTCGCGCCCGATGTCCGGTGTGGTCCCCGGATCGGACGCGTCAGACAGGAAGCCGCCGGTATGAAAAGCATTTGTCTGGTACGCGTGCGGTCGTGGCTGGGACTGTTGGCCGGGTGCCTGCTCGCCGGGCTTTCCCTCGGTTTACCGCCGATCCCCGCGACCGGTGCGCCGAGTACCACGCCGACGCGTCCGGTACCGCTGTTCGCGTTCTACTACATCTGGTTCGACACCACGTCCTGGGATCGCGCCAAAATCGACTACCCGCAGCTCGGCCGGTACTCCAGTGACGACCCGCGGATCATGCGGCAGCACATCGCGTGGGCGAAGTCGGCGGGCATCGACGGCTTCATCGTCAGCTGGAAGGACAACCCGACCAACGACCGACGGTTGCGCCTGCTGATGGACGTGGCGCGGCAGATGGACTTCAAGCTCTCGATGATCTACCAGGGGCTCGACTTCGACCGCAACCCGTTGCCCGCCAAGCAGGTCGCCGCGGACTTCGTGATGTTCCGCGACAACTTCGCCCCCGACCCGGTGTTCTACAAGCTCGGCGGCAAGCCGCTGACGATCTGGAGCGGCACCTGGGGGTTCAGCCACGACGAGGTCGCTGCGGTGACCCGGCCGGTACGCGACTCCATGCTCGTGCTGAACACCGAGAAGAGCCTCGACGACTACCGGCGCATCGCCGGCCTGACCGACGGGGACGCGTACTACTGGTCGTCGGTGAACCCGGACACCAACGGCAACTACGGCGCCAAGCTCAACGCGATGAGCGACGCGATCCACCGGGACGGCAAGTACTGGATCGCGCCGTTCGCGCCCGGGTTCGACGCGCGGCTGGTGGGCGGCTCCAACGTCGTGGACCGCAAGGACGGCGCGACGCTACGCACCGAGTACGGCATGGCTGCCCGCTCCTCACCGGACGTCCTCGGTCTGATCAGTTGGAACGAGTTCAGCGAGAACTCCTTCGTGGAGCCGTCTCAGAAGTACGGCACCCGGTACCTGGACGTGCTGCGCGAGCTGCGCGACACACCGCTACCGGCGCCGGCGACGGCCGTCGACTCCAGCGGCGAGCCGCCGGCCAAGGCCGGCTCGAAGGGCACCACGAACGGCGCGAACGGCGACCTGCCGTCCCGCTTCTGGCCGACTGCCCTGCTCATCGGCTTCCCGGTCATCCTCGCGCTCGGGGTCGGAGTGCTCGCCGTCCGGCGGCGCCGCGACCGATCGCTGGCCGAGCTGGAAGAACCCGCCGAGCTGGCCGGAACAGATCGACAGTAAGCAGCGGTAATCCCGTCCACACCCCAGGAGGAACCGTGACACCACATCCGCGCCGATTATCAGTGGTTCTCGCCCTATCGTTGGCGGCGCTGGGCCTGCCGGCCAGCGCGGCACAGGCAGACTTCTCCGGGGGTGACGCGGACCTGACGCGGGCACCCTACCTGTCCGACCTGACCTCCTCGTCGGTCCAGGTGAGCTGGGGCTCGAGCACGCAGAGCCGCGGGGTGGTCCGGTACGGTCCGCCGGGTAACTGCACGGCCAACGCCGTCACCGCGCCCGCGTCCGGCAACCCCATCACAGTCAACGGCTTACGCGAGTACCACAACGTGCTCGCCATCACCGGACTGTCGGCCGGCACCGCCTACTGCTACCGCGTGTACGCCGGCTCGGGCGGTGCGGATCTGCTCGGCGGCAACGCCGCGCCGACCTTCACCACGCTGGAGGCCCCGGGGAGCAGCACGCCGTACAGCTTCGTCGTCCTCGGGGACTGGGGCGACACCACCAACAGCGGGGTCGATGACGGTACGCCCAACGTCAACCAGGCCGCGATCGACGGGTTGCTGGCCACCAGCGGGGCGCGGTTTGCCATCTCCACCGGCGACGTCGGGTACCAGGGCGGCACCGAGACCAACTACGGCGACCTCAACCAGTCGGGTATCGACGTCAGCGCCGTCTTCGGGCCGTCCTACTGGGCGGTGCCCGGACAGCGCCTCCCGGTGCACGGAGTCAGCGGCAACCACGGCTTCAACTCGCTGTTCCTGAAGACCTGGCCGCAGACCGCCTCGGTGGCGGCCTCCGACGGCGTGTACGACACCGTGTACTACCCGTCCATCGACGGCACCGACCCGGGCTCGTTCACCACCGCCTACTACGCCTTCACCACCGGCGGGGTCCGCTTCTACCTGCTGGAGGCCTCCTGGGGCAACAGCAACGTCGGTACCGCCGACGGCGGCCCGTGCGGCTCGCACTGCGCCATGTACCAGGTCGACCACGACGCCCACTGGACGATCACGTCCAAGGAGTACCAGTGGTTGCAGCAGGACCTGGCCGCGCACCCGGGCGGGCTGAAGATGGCCGCGTTCCACTTCCCGTTGCGCTCGGACGACTCCGCGCAGCCCTCCGACGCGTACCTGCAGAACACGCCGGGCAGCACGGACAGCCTGGAGCAGTTGCTGCACGACAACGGCGTGGGCCTGATCTTCAACGGCCACTCACACACCTACCAGCGGCATGTGGCCACGCCGGGCGGAGTCACCAGCTACGTGACCGGCGGCGGCGGCGCGAAGGCGACGTCCATCGCCGGCAACGGCTGCTCGACCACCGACGCGTACGGGATCGGCTGGTCCTACACCAAGTCGAAGGGCAACACATGCGGTGCCGCACCGACACCGACCAGCGACGCGCAGGTGTACCACTTCCTCAAGGTGGCGGTGAGCGGCTCGACCGTGACGGTCACGCCGACCGACTCGACCGGGCACACGTTCGACGGCATGACCTACAACTTCGGCCCGGACGGGGTCGCGCCCTCGGCACCCGCAGCACTGCACGCCAGCCAGCCGACGTCGACGAAGGTCGTGCTCGGCTGGTCGGCCGCCACGGACGACGTCGCGGTCAGCGCATACGACATTTACCGCAACGACACCTACCTGGCGACCACCGCCGCGAACCTGACCGGCTACACCGACGCCACCGTCGTGGCCGGCGCCGGATACACCTACCGGGTCTTCGCCCGCGACCTGGCCGGCAACTCGACCGCAGCCGCGGTGGACGTCAACGGCGGCGGCGTCACCGACACTACGCCGCCGACGACTCCGGGCAACTTCGCGGCCACCGCGACCGGGCCCACCACTACCCAGCTGTCCTGGACGGCGTCGACCGACAATGTCGCGGTGAGCAGCTACACGATCCTGCGTGGCGGAGCGCCGGTCGCGTCGGTGCCGGCGGGTGTGACCTCGTACGGCGACGCCGGGCTGCAGCCGGATACCGCCTACACGTACCAGGTGCTGGCCAAGGACAGCGCCGGAAACACCTCACCACCGAGCGTCGCGGTGACGGCCACCACGCAGCCGGACACCACACCGCCGACGGCGCCGGGTACCCCGACCGCGACGGGCGTGGCCGCGAACCAGGTCAGCCTGGCCTGGACCGCCGCCACCGACGACGTCGGCGTGCTCCGCTATGACGTCCTTCGCAACGGCGCGGTCATCGGTACCGCCACCGGCACCAACTACACCGACACCACCGTCGCGGCGAACACCACATACGACTACGCGATCCGGGCGTTCGACGCGGCCGGGAACTCGAGTACGAGCGCGACGCTGACAGTCACCACACCGACCGCCGGGTCGGTCTTCGCCGACGGCTTCGAGTCAGGTGGGCTGTCCGGATACAGCAACGTCACCGGGCTCGCCGTGCAGTCGTCTATCGTGCACACCGGTTCGTTCGCGGCGCGGGAGACCAGCTCCGGCGCGGTGACGTACGCCTACCGGGTCCTGCCGTCCAGCTACACCGAACTATGGGCGCAGAGCTGGGTGTACGTGTCCAGCCGGTCGACATCGGCGAACCTGTTCGGCTTCCGCGCCGGTACCGGCGGGTCGATCGTCAACGTCTACCTCGACACCAACGGCCGTATCTCGCTGCGCAACAACGTCGGATCGGTGACGACATATGGCACCACCACGGTCGCAGCCGGCGGCTGGCACCGGATCGTGCTGCACGCCGTCATCAACGGCACGAACAGCAGCCTGGACGTCTCCGCTGACGGCACCCCCGTGCCGAACCTGACACTCACCGGCCAGGACCTGGGCGCCACCCCGATCGCCAAGCTCCAGGTCGGCGAGACGTCAAGCGGACGGACCTACGACATCGTGCTGGACGACATCGCGGTGTCGCAGACCCCCCTCTGACCCGGATCCGCGGATTGGAATACAACACGGCGTGGCATAGACGAACGGATGCCTTGGAAAGCGCCGGGATAAACCGACATGGAGAAGGAATTGGGGCTCTCCCGGCATCCATGTGGATGGGTTTGAGGGTTAAGGGTGGCTGCGGCCTGGCAGGTATGGAGATCGCGGACACGCTGGTGGAATGCAGGGTGCGCACGGCTGCTGGTCCTAACTTCAAGGTCGACGAAGACACCAGAAGCCGCAGGAAGCCGCTACAGCCGTGCGCGAGACCACCTTACTCAACCGTCTGCTCGACCTGCCCGGCATCGTCGTGCGCGGCGTGTCGGTGTCCGGTGGGCAGGTCGTCGTCGATGTGGCGCTGCGCCGCAGGCGGCTGCACTGCCCGCACTGCGATTACCGCACCCGGTGGCGCTATGCCTCGGGTCGGGTAGCCTGGGGGAATCTCACCCCCAGGCTCCCGCAGATCCCGGCGTGACAGTCTCCCGTCACCGGGCTCTTCTCACCAATCAGTCAGTACGAGCGGACCCAGGCCCAGTGAGCGAACAGTCCG
>WNGG01035596.1_pt1 | contig 12689 bp, 12 predicted proteins | sample 5400661 | NCBI WGS metagenome assembly WNGG01 (sample SAMN13153372, study PRJNA577476) | soil metagenome | isolation source: 100 cm soil or saprolite under Garry oak tree replicate 1 | place: USA:California | collected 2016-06-15 | reverse complement strand
GAATTGTTTCCCCAAAACTGGATCGCCGCCGCCGCCGGTGACCCGGTTAACGGAAACGGCGCCCCGTAGAACCTCAAGCCGCCGCTGTTGTTCTGCATCGTGATGTCTCTGAAGACCTGCGGCGTGAAGATGATGTTGCCGTTGACCGTCAGGTCTTCGTTCACATCGAACCCCGGCGACACCTGCTTCTGTCCCTTCCTTGCTTTAGCCGCCGTCTGATTTCCACCTCCTGGATGTCCCGGCAGCTTGACGCCTGGCGTCTGTTGCGGGTCGTTAGCCGTTGCCGCAGTCGTCTGGATCGAGCCATCAGGAAAGATAATGCCTTGCGTCGTGCGAATCAGCCCGTCCACATCGAGCCTCGCCTGCGGATGAGCGATGCCGATCCCCAGATTGCCTTCCGCAGTCAGCCGCATCTGCTCGGAGTCTTTGCCGCTGAAGAAATCGCCGATGCGAAACGATAGCGCCCCGCGCCCTCGGGTGATCTGCCCGTCTTCACCGTTGTGCGCGATGATTGTTGTCGTTTGATTGTCATCCTCTTTCAGCGCCGTCAATGAAGAGTTCTCTTCCATCGGCCCGATAGCTTGCGACTGTTGGGCGGTCATCTGCGAAGCGGACGCTGGTTGAACCGACGCTGAATTTTTTTCCACCGTCACTGAACCGATCCTCTGAGTGATTCTTCCTGAAAGGCTCTTGACCGTAACCACGCACAAGTAAGTCTCATCTGCGAGAGGCTCAGCTTGTCCGTCTTGGAGGTGCCAGTCGAGCACATTCCCGCCGCGCACTTCATTGTCGAAGAGCTTCTTGCCGATTGAGTTGTAGACCTCGAGCCGAATCTGCACGACTGAAGCCGGGGCGGTGAATCGCACACGCTCGCCGGAAACAGAAGAGGTGACGGTCAGGGCTTCGGATTTCTCGCTCTTAGCCATGTCAATCTGAGCTTGCCCGTTGGTAAGCGAGAAGGTCATTAAGAGTAAGCTTGCGACAATCGCGTGCGGTTTCAACATTGGTGATCCCCCTTGAAGCAAGAAAGCAGGACTGAGATGGTGTTACAGCGACTCTCAGATCACGTGTCAAACCGTTGACCCGGTTTCAGTCCGCTTCTTCGTTTAATGCTGCTGTTATGTCAATGACGGGCGCCGGCGTGCTCGTTTCTACTGACCGAAGCGTTCGAGACTATCAGATCGGAACTGCAATTCCCAGCCATCCTTCGACGCACCGGCCTCGCGACATGATCATCGGCCTGCTCTGGCGGCGATCGCGAAGTAGAGGAAGTACTTTTTCAGGCCCTCGACGGAGTCTTTCCTGGCTTCATCTCCGAAGAAGACGTTGCAAACTTCTTCGCGCAAACGACGCAGCTCCCTCAGGCGGCAATGTGTACGCCACTTCGGGTCGTCGACGGTAAGGTCAAGCAACTCGAGCATTCGCTCAAACGCTTTCTCGAAACGCTCGCGGTCTCCGCGTTCGAGCGCTCTTGCTGCGCGCTCGAATTCGCTTCCGATGTTGCCAAGCTGCTCGTAGATCGAGAAGGTGAACCAGCGGCCGCCGCCGAGCTCTTTGTGTATTAGTGGTCTCATCGAATGAGGGAATCAACGAGCTCTTGAATCCGTTGTCGTATTTCGGGGTCCTCCACGTCGCGTGAACGGTTCCCTGAGCGCGGCCTAATGTTGATCAGAGAATCAAACTCTATCCATTCGGACCTCGGCTTGTCAGGGTAGATGTTGATGCCCCAAAGATCAGTCTGCGCGGAGCCCTGCTCCAAGAGCACAGCCTCCTCATCGGAGTGCATACCACCTCCGATCGCGAGCATTCGGCGATTGATGTCGACGACGGCCTTTACCATGTCGCCAAACTGCTCGGCGGCGATCTCGGTCAATTGCTCAGCGCTGATCGGCTCGCTGATGACGACAATCTCGCTGTGCTCATCTTCCGGCATGGTCCGCCCGCTTTCACCCACTGAGTTGTGGAGTGCTAGAATATCTTCGGCAGCGATCAGAATCAAATACTTCGACCGACGAACGCGCGGCTCGCCGCCGCCGTATTAACTGTCGCGGCATCTAAACGAGCTATGGACCTCAAATTCGGCTACGTCTGTGACCGAGGGTTGAACCCGAAACGCCCTGTCAACCAGGACCGTTTTTTGGCGGTGGCAAACCACGGACTATTCGCCGTATTCGATGGTGTGGGCGGCCAGCGCGCGGGCGAGGTCGCAAGCCAGACCGCTGCCGACACGATCGAGGAAGCCTTGACCCACCGCTCGCCTGACGGCTCGTCAGCCGAGTTGATACGCCGGGCGATTGACTTCGCCAACCGCGATATTTTTGAAATGGCTGAGAGTGACCCAGCCTATAAAACCATGGCGACCACCGTCGCGCTAATACACATCGCCGGCAGGCAAGTCACCATCGCTCACGTCGGCGACAGTCGCGTTTATCGGCTCGAAGGCGGGAGGTTCAGCCGCGAGACGATCGATCACACGGATTTGAATGATGCCCTCCGCGCGGGTCGGGTTGGGCCGGAACAGGCAGCCGAACTCGCGAGCCGCAATGTAATCAACCGGGCGCTGGGAGTCGAAGACAAGGTCGAAGTGGAGATCAAATCGATAGACGCGTGCGACGGCGCGCGATTCCTTCTGTGCAGCGACGGCATCTATCGGCATGTGTCCGACGAAGAGATCGCCCGAGTCCTAGCCGAGAACAAAGACACGCAGCGGGCCGCGGACGAGCTGAAACGAATCGTTACCCAGCGCGGCGCCGACGACAACCTAACAGCAGTGGTCGTACAAATGGGACGCGCACGGCAGACTCCGATCATCGCGATTGATGACGGAATGCCCAAGCCTCGCACGAGACGCGAGGTCACCACACAGATCGCCGCTGCTTCGGCGGTCTCGCGATCACCCGAGCGCAGCGGGCGCATTCACGTCGAGTTCGATCAACAGCGACCCGAGGCAGATGAAGTCACACGGCGACTCGACCGGCAACCTTCAACAGTCGACAGCGACAAGCGAGCGTCGCGAGTGTTTATGTATGCGCTGCTGGTTTTGGTGCTGATGGCGGGGTCTTTTTATGGAGGCTTGCGCGCTTCGGAGTTTATAAACAAAAAAGCCCCTGGCTCGAGCGCCGCCGCGGCTGCCGATTCACTGCAGCGAGGACGGGACGCTTTCGAAAGAGGTGACTACCGGGCCGCTGCAGTAGAGTTCGATTCCTTATCGACGAGGGACCCGTCAAACGCGTCGTCGTTCTATTGGCTCGGACGTTCCCTGCTGGAGCAAGGCGACTACGCCGCCGCCGTGAAGAGCTTTGACGAGGCGATCGCCCGGCAGCCGTCCTTGCGAGATGCATACGTTCATCAGGCGGCAGCGTACGAAGCCATGGGCGAGAAGGCAAAAGCAGCAACGGCGCTCTCTCGATACGCCGAGGAGCGTCGCAAGGATGAACACGGAATCACAAGTGGTAAGGAGGATCGAAGATAGGGGATAGGAAATAAAGGTTCGACAATGCGCCTACTGAAAAAGTCGGTAGCCGATTAACACCTCACTTCAGTGAGGTGTGCGATAAGTTAACCGGTGTTCCCATCGCGGCCACCTCACTGAAGTGAGGTGTTAATGAATTGGGACGGCTAAGCCTGAGAGATGTGCGTTACCGAGCTTGAATTGGCGCGCTGGCGGATCGAACCTCAGTTTTCTCTTCGCAATCTTCAACGCTACGTGCCGGAGCTCAGACTAGAAAGCAGCCTGGTTGATGATCGTTACCTGGTGGAGCGCTGCCTGGGGCGAGGAAGTTACGCCGAAATCTTTCTCGCCTACGATCAACTGATCGAGGGCGAGCCGGTGATAATCAAATCGCTGAACACCTCGCTTCAGGGAACGCCCGATCCGGAGCTTGAACAGACGCTGGTTGAGAACTTCCAGAACGAGGCAATGGCGCTCGATCGGGTCCGGCATACTCACATAATTCAGAGACTCGGGCACGGGACCGCCGCTGATCTTGAAGGCGTGCCGTTCCACTATTTGGTGATCGAGTACATGCCCGGCGGCGATTTGTGGTCGTTGTGCCGCAAGCAACCGCTCGCTCTCGAGGCTGTGTTGTTCTATTTCGAGCAAGTCGCCGAGGCGCTCGCTTACGCGCACAGCCAGCAGGTAATCCATCGAGACATCAAGCCCAACAACCTGCTGCTATCGGCCGATCAGCAGGTAATAAAAGTCGCAGACTTTGGCGTCGCCAAAATGTCACTGGACGACGCGTGCGAGATAACTCGCGTCGGAACAAATGTCTACGCTCCGCCCGAGCACCATCCTGACGTCAAGGCGGGAGAGCAGAATGAAAGGCTCACGCCGTCGGCCGACGTCTACTCGATGGCGAAGACTATTTATACCGCACTGACGGGTCGCGCGCCGCGGCAGTTCGCGCGCGAGCCGATAACCGAACTTCCGTTCGAACTGGACCGTGAGCCGTGGTCGGGGCCGATGGTGAAGGTATTGGCGAAGGCAACCGCATCGCGAGTTGCGGATCGCTATCAGACCGTGGACGAGTTTTGGGGAGACTTCGCTCGAGTGCGGTTGCTTGGCGCCGCCGGCAACGAGTTTGATGACGAAGCCACAATAGTGCGTCCGCGTTTGAGCGCTACAAGCACAGTCGAGCGCGCTGCCCCGCGGCCGAACTTTCAAGTGTTGGCGAACCCGCCTCGCGAAATTTCCGGTCCGCACAAAGCGAAAATTGTAGTCGAACTTCCGGGCTACGTGGAGGCGGCGAGCGTGCACGAGAGCGATGGAGCAGAGGCGCAGGGGAGCAGAGGTGAAGAAAACACTCGCGCATTCGGCTCTGTGGAACACGCGCCTAACCAAGTTGAGAGAGCAATCATACAAGCCTTTCGCGCTGAGCGAGGATTTTTTGATCGAATGCGCGGGTTCATGACCTCGGAGTGGTTGCGTCGCGTTTTCATCATCTTCCTTGTCGTTGCTCTCATTGGGCTCGCTGCATCAACCTATTACCATTTCGCCGATCAGAAAGCCGGACTGCCTCTCCCCTGGCAAGCAAAGGAGGGTCGAATCGCGGGGGCAACGAACGTCAACCTTCGCAGCGATCCTTTCGGCGCCGTGCTGGTGCCAATGCCTGCAGGCACACGAGTCCGCGTGATCGAAGAACGTGGCGGGTGGATGAGGGTGAAGGTTGTGGAGTGGGCCGGCGGCGCTCCCGACAACGCGCCTGACAGCGGATGGGTCGATGGGAGGTTCGTGAGATTGGATTGAGAATAGAACCACGGGGAACACCGGGAGCACGGACCATTTAGAAAGAAAATTCCCGTGCTCCCCGTGTTCCCCGTAGTTGGTCTCTTGGAGGAAATGATGCCAGGATGGTTTGAGAGTCTAAGAAAATGGATCGACGGCGAGGACGACTTCGACGAACAGGGCCAGCCTCGCCCGCGCTCTAAGTGGGATGATTTTCTCGTGGCCGTCGCGCGCGAGATAGAAGCTTGCATGCAGCGCGAGATGTTCACGCCGCCGGGCGGACCGACCTACGTGCCGCGCGAGTACGTAGTTTTCCTGAGCCCAGGCGATGACGCCGAATGGCAGGGCGAGAAGCGCGAAGGTCTCGAGCGCGGCCTTCATCACGTTTTGTCGCAGCGCGCGAAGGAACTGGCGGGCCAAAACGAGTTTCAAACGCGCACGTTGACCGTTGAGCTTCGAGTCGATCCGGCGCTCGAGGCTGGCCGCTTCCGCGTGCAGCACGTGTGGGACACCGAAGCGCAAGAGACTATGGTGAAGCCTCGCAAGCGAAGCGAGCGCGCGGACGACCTTGTGACTGTTTCAGACCGGATCGACGACGAAGCGACCATCGTGCGTCAACGCAAGCCGCTCGCCCCGCTCGTGCCAAACTTCTCGGTGCGCGTTTACCGCAGAGTTCCCGGCGCTGACACCGCACCGCCCGATGTGCGCGAGTTTTTCAAGGACGAGATCACCATCGGACGAGGCTCGCATCATGTCGCAGTAGACTTGCGGCTCGAAGGTGATCTCGAAGTCAGCCGGCAGCACGCGACTATCTCGAAAACAGGCGACGGGTACACGCTCACTTGCAAAGGCGCTAACGCGATTGTTTTGAACGATGAAAAGGAAGTAGCGACGGGTGAAAGCGCAACAGTGGGGCCGGGCGATAAGATCACAGTCTGCAGCTACGATCTCACGATTCAATCCGCCTCTTCGGCATCTTAACGATCGCGAGAGATGACGACCAGCCCGGCGGTAATCAAAACGAGGTTCTTCGCCAAAAACTCCCCGTCCATTGTCAGCACGGGGAACGCCGGCGCGAAGACAACAGTCGGCGCGATTATCGCAACGCTCAACGTGCAAAACAGATGAAATATCATCAATGTCGCGGCTTGGTTGGCAAGCCGTTCGATCACCAACCCGATCGCTATTATGATCTCCGCTAGACCAAGCAGCTCTATATAGGGTGATCCCGCCAGAAACGGAACCGAGTTGCGCAGCAGGCTGACGACGGGGCTGACTCCTGCAAGTTTCAACATCCCAAACCAGAAAAAGATCGCAGCCAGACTGAACCTCAGAAGCAGTGTTACTCTATTCACTCGCGCAAATCCGGCTACGTTGCTGCGTGTCCGCAGCCTTCTAATCGCGATTGGCTGCATTGGAAAGAGTTCTCTTTGTTCGACCATAATGCTCTTCTTTCATTTCACCCCATCACAGCTTATTTGACGCTGCCAGAATGGACAGGGTTTGAAAAAGACGGCTGGAGACCGCGCGGGCGCAAAGGAGGGGGTTAACACTGCGCGGCCCATCGTGCTAGGGTGAGCAGAATGACGATCACTGACGCTATCAAGAAAGCCGTCGACCGCGCGGACCTCTCGGTTGAAGAAGCCGAGTCGGTGCTCGAACAGATAATGACCGGGCAGTGCACCGATGCGCAGATCGCCTCGCTGCTGACCGCGCTTCGAATGAAAGGCGAGACCGTAGCCGAGCTTACCGGTTTCGCCCGAGTGATGCGCCGCAAAGCCTCGCGCGTCCGCCCGCGGGGAGCGGTGAGCGCCGAACTTGGCGGCACCGGACGCGAGGCGCTCATCGACACTTGCGGAACCGGAGGCGACGTAAGCGGAAGCTTTAACGTGTCAACCGCGACAGCTTTCGTAGTCGCAGGGGCGGGCGTCCGAGTAGCCAAGCACGGCAATCGGTCGGTGTCGAGCCAGTGTGGCAGCGCCGACGTGATGGAAGCGCTGGGCGTGAAGATTGAACTTTCACCCGATCGAATCGCCCGATGCGTTGACGAGGTCGGCATTGGCTTTCTTCACGCACCACTGCTTCACGACGCAATGAAGTACGTAGCGTTAGCTCGAAGACAAATGGGGATTCGAACGATCTTCAACATGCTCGGACCGCTTACGAACCCGGCCGGCGCGAACACGCAAGTCGCCGGAGTTTACGCTGCGCATCTGACCGAGTTGCTGGCCAGCGTGCTAAGCGAGCTTGGCGCGATACGAGCGCTCGTCGTCCACGGGAGCGACGGGCTCGATGAGATCACAATCACTGCCGAGACGAAGATTACCGAATTGAAAGACGATGAGTTGACGACTTACTTTGTCGCGCCCGAGGACTTCGGCCTCTCGCGAGCAACCCTTACAGAAATTCAAGGAGGGGACGCTCGCCAGAACCGCGAGATCATTCTTGACGTGCTGCGCGGCGCGCGCGGGCCGCGGCGCGACATCGTATTGTTGAACGCGGCGGCGGCCTTCGTTGCGGCGAGTAGAGTAACTGATTTGAAAGAAGGGGTGTCGCTCGCCGCAGAATCGATCGACAACGGGAAAGCGCTTAACAAGCTGGAGCAGTTGGTTGTGTTTTCTAATCGCTGAGCCGCTCCACGGATGTCGCGCAGGATCTTGAAATCTGAAATTTGAAATGCCCTCGCCTCACGAGCGTCCAAACAGAAACCACTTCTTTTTTTTGAGCGGCACCGTGGGATTCGGGCGACTTGAGATTGGTTTTCCCTCTACGACCGCCAAGGGATTGGCTTCGGCTATCGCGCGGGCATATTCTTCCCCAACTATTTCCGCACTCGCAGCTACCGCAAGCGACATTCCCGGCAGACGATTTCGCATGTTGTGGCAGTCGCTTGCAATGAAATGTATCAACCCGTTTTCGAGCATCACTCGCGATGCGTGCTCGACCTTCTTCCCGAACTGGCCCGCGATCGAGCCAGTATCCATCTGACCAAGCACGCCCGCTGAGACCATCTCGTAGAATCGCTCGGGCTCCGACATCAACATAAAGTTGCGCTCCGGATGCGCAATGATCGGCGTAATTCCGTTGCTCATAAGCTCGAACAGCAGGCGCTCGCTTCCTGCCGGAACGACTGCGTGAGGAAACTCGACGAGCGCGTAAGGCCCACTGGCAATGGTCGGCGCGTTGCGAGTCTCGCAAATTTGTTTGACGAGTTCGTGCGTGAACCGAAGCTCGCATCCGAGCATTATCTTCGGATCGCCATTCAGCAGCTTGTTTAGCTCATCAACTTTATGCCGCAAAAAATCGGGAGCATGCGTGTGGTGTACGCCATCATAAGCGTGAGGTGTTGCGACCATCACACTGACGCCGTCGGCGGCCGACGCGCGGCACATTTCGATCGATTCGTCCAGACTGCGTGCTCCGTCGTCCACCTCGGGCAAGATGTGAGTGTGAATATCAATCATGAAACCCTACCGAAATACTACGATGGGGAGAGAAGCTCTACAACGGCTTGACTTCAAAGTACCGGCGAGGAATTCATTTCTTAAACATCGACGATGCGGGCCTCGGACAGCAGCGATTTCAACCGTTGGTGATTGATTGGTGGGGGCGAGCTTCTTCAGTTTCTGGTTTCCCAGATAACACCGCGACAGACTCTTGGATTTTCCATATAGTGAGTACCTCCTTCTGTAGACGCGACGAGCACGGCAACGACGCGTCGAAAGTTGTGTCTCGTCTGGTAGTTATACAATCGCGGTGCCTGCATAGGAGGCGCTGTTAACTCTCAATTCTATCGACGTTTGCCGGATCGTCCGAAATGAGAGTTCCGCGTTGGTCGATCATTTTGATGGGCCGGGATCGGTCAGATTGATTTTGCAGCGAAACCTTTTGGGACTTGATGTCACTGACAGTTGAGCGTGGCAGAGTCTTCGGTCGCGCGTGAAGCCTTTTACAAGTCAAACGAATAAGGAGATCACATCGATGAAAAGAACCGCGTTCTTGGTTGCGATATTGTTTGCAGGTCTGTTTTCGGCAACGTCCCTGGCTCAGGACAAGTTCAAGGGCGGATGGATGGGCGAGTTTGAAAAAGACAGGTTTAGGATTTCTTTAAAGGGCATCCCGGGAACGGTCGATTCGATCTTCGATTGGTCTTTTGGCTTCGATCTGGAAGACGTGAAGGAACTCTCTGCCGCGAGGGCAAACTCGGCGGCCGCTCCGGTGCACTTCGAGATCAGAAGAGACGCAGGAACGATTGTATTCGACGGCACGATGAAGGACGGGCGCGGAATTGGAGATTATCAGTTCACCGCAAACCCCGATTATCTCGCGTCTCTAAGGGCGATGGGTTATGACAACTTGTTGCCGGAGCAGCTAGTGAGGCTGACGATCCGCGATGTCAACCGGGGCTTTATCAGTGAGATGAGAGCGTCGGGCTACGACACCGCGACCGTCGATCAACTTATTCGCATGCGAAACCACCGCATCACTTCCGGTTTCATAACGGAGATGAAAGCCCTGGGGTTAGACAAGCTTTCGGTCGAGGATCTGATTCGCGCGCACAATCACAACATAACCGCGGCGTTCGTTCAGGAAATGAAGGCGGCGGGATTGGAGCACTTGTCGGTAGATCGACTCGTCCGATTGCGCAATCACAAAATCGACGCGACATACATCGGATCGCTCGGTGAGGTTGGATACAAGTCGCTCACGGCCGAACAGCTTATTCGGCTCCGAAATCACGACGTCAACGCGGCATTCATAAAGAAGGTCAACGATGCGGGATACAAGGATCTTTCCGCTGAGGACTTGATCTACATTCGGAGTCACGGCCTCGACGCATACTCAACGAGACGCGCGCGTGTTCGATAGAATCGGGAGATCTAGATCGACCCTATCACGGAATGGCTACGTCAACCACGATCGGATCGTGATCCGAAAGCGGCGATCCGTTGTGCGTGAGCCCGACGAAAGTTTGAGCGTCGACGCTCGCGACGCCGGTCTGCTCGTCAACCATTTCCCCGGCTTTGAGCGGTCTCAACCCGCGCGCGGCCAACCAATCGAGCCGAAACTCGAGGAGCAACCCTTGAGGGCCGATTCGTTTCTTGACCCACCATTTCATGGGCCGAGGCAAGTCTTGCGGATCGTCGAGATTAGAAACGATCCCGCGGCTGGTTGAATTCCTGTCGTTGAAGCCCTCAGTCTCATAGCCGAACCGCGCGAACTCGCGGATGGCAGGCTCTTTCAGCGCGGGATTTAGAAGTCTTCTACTCAGCCGAGGGCGATTGGTTGTCAGCACCCTTACCGTGTTCTTCATTGCTTCCAGCCGAGTGCCTCGGGCAAAGGTGTGAGTATTTAAATCTCCGCCAACGATTGCCGCGCCATTTGAGACTTGGGTTCGCGCCTCTATCGCTTCAAGCATCGCACGCAATTGGCTTGCGCGACAGCGTGGCGAGTTGACGACGTCCAGATGAGTGTTCCCGATCGCCAACGTCGCATCGCCGATATGCAAGTCGACCAGGATGCCGATGCGCCCGCCGAGTCGCTTTTCGCGGCTTTCGAAATTGTTTTCACAACGGGGAAGCCGCACGATTTCGGGATGAGAGAACTCGTGGCGGGTGAGGATCGCGTTTCCGTGGAGCGCTGCCATGTTCTCGCCTTCTAGCGATAGCTCAGCACCAACGCCTTTCGTGAGTTCGAGATACTCGACGCCAAACACTGCGTGCGTCTCGAGGGCGCGGCTCAGCTCCAGCGCGACATTCACGTTGCCCGAGCGAAGCATCCCATCATCAAGCTCGTTGATTAGAAGCAGATCGGCAAATTGCAACGCTGGATCCGAATTCAAGACCTCGATTATCCCATCGAGCCGCGAGCCGCGTTCGATGTTCCATTCAACCACCCGAAGGAAAGACCGCAGCCTTGGCTTGAGGCCGCCAGGAGTGTAGACCCGCGGGTCATCAAGCAAGTGTTTCAACTCGGCCTTGTGTGCGTGATAGAACTCTGAGTGCCGAAGCTCTGAAAAGTTTGCGAAGCGCCGCAACTCGGCCACGAAGTTTTGACTGTTTGGAGAGGTGTGTTCGGGAGCTTTCCGTTCTATCACTCGAGCGTGTCCGTATCCAACGACGAATGTGCGATAGATCAGAGTAGCTTGAAGCACGGACTTGAGCAACCAAAGCGCTTGTCGCCGACTCTAACGCGCTGCGCGTTTTAATGTCGTTTTTGATATGCTCTGTCGAACCGAAAGAGGAACAGAATGGCCGGCATCGCAGTCGCTCAAGCAAGGAACACTACGCTTAGATCGGTCGAGTTTTACGCTTTCTGTGTCACCAGCTTCAGCTTAAAGTCGCTGTTGCTGATCGGTCTTCCATATCGCGAGTGGCCAGTCAACACCGTTTACACGGTGTCCCTTCTAGTGTTCTTCTATTGCTTTTTCAGATTTCGGCAGGGCTTGCGAGCGCCGGTCCTGGTGATCATATCGCTGATTCTCGTCGGTCGCCGCACTTTGGTTACTGCGAGCCGGCACGCGGCGAATGGGGCTCAAGCTCTCGAGCGGTCTGCTTGGATTTCTCGCGACCTTTGTGGCGTTCGCATATTGCGGCTGGTACGAAATCCTCGAATTGTGGGATGAGTACTGGTGGAGTCACTTCGAGCGAATACATTGGTGGTACGACACGGCGAACGATCTGTTTTACGATTTCCTGGGCGTTATAGCGTTCATCGCCCTCGTCGCTTTTATCTTCCGACTTCGAGAGCGGCGCGAACGCGACAATCTGATCCTCGTTAACTGGAAGAGTTTATTCACCGCGCTGCCGAAACCCTTGCTGGCCTTTGTGATCGCGGCGGTAGCGTTTGGGTTATCCTGTTGGTTCGAGATCTTCGTGATGTTCGACCAACAGTTGTTCGGCAGGATTCATCTGATAGGAAACCGCGACACCGCGATCAGGCTTCAGTGGGAGCTTGCGGCGTGTGTGGTGTTTGCAGTTGCTCTGACGGCGATATCCAAGTTTCCGAAAATCGCGGTGCAGAAAGATAACACGTTATGAAGAAGCTAAGCCGTTGCCGGTTCGAGCCTGATTAAGATATTGTCAGAACGTTGCAACTCGCTTTTGCTACAAAGTCGCTCCGCCAGCTCTGTGAGAGCGGAGTCAAAGCGAAACGCCGCTTGGGGGTAACGATAGCTGAGCAGCTAAGGGCACGACTGGCAGACTTGCGAGCCGCCAGTTGCGTGAAGGACTTAGTTGCGGGCCGGCCACGTGAAGTCGAAGGCGAAAGTCTCACGGTCATTGCGTTGGACTTGGACGAGGACTCGTACCTCGTTTTCTGCGCGAACCATAACGCGAATCCATTACTTGAATCAGGTGGCATCGATTGGTCGAGGGTCACCAGAATCAAAATACTAGGGATTGACAGCAAAAATGACTGAAAAGGACTTCCAACCTGACTGGGTGTCTGCGCCCGGAGATAC
>WNGG01018911.1_pt1 | contig 12689 bp, 11 predicted proteins | sample 5400661 | NCBI WGS metagenome assembly WNGG01 (sample SAMN13153372, study PRJNA577476) | soil metagenome | isolation source: 100 cm soil or saprolite under Garry oak tree replicate 1 | place: USA:California | collected 2016-06-15 | reverse complement strand
TCCCCGCCCAGGTCGTACTCGACCGTTTCCAGGTCGAAATCGTCCGCCACCGCGTGCAGCACCTTCAGGCCCTCCTGGATGACCTCCGGTCCGGTCCCGTCCCCTGGGATCACGGCGATGCGGTGGCGCGGGCGGCCGCTCAATCGAGCCTCCAGTCCGCCTGGGGCGGTTCGTTCGGGGCGACACCCACGCGGACGGGCTGCCCGACCGACAGGCGGCGGCCCACCCAGGGCATGAGGCCACCGGCATCGAGGATCTCCTGCATGAACGGAGGCAGGGGGGTGGCCCGGAACCGCATTCCCTTCGTGAGGTTCTCGACCGTGCCGGCCTCCAGATCCACGATGAACCCGTCTCCGGTCTCGGCGCCGTCCGTGACGCCCGGGCACTCGACGATCGGAAGCCCGATGTTGATGGCGTTACGGAAGAAGATGCGGGCGAACGACTCCGCCACGATCACGGAGATTCCGGCGCCCTTGATGGCGAGGGGGGCGTGCTCCCGGGAGGAGCCGGACCCGAAATTGCGCCCCCCCACCATCACATCGCCCGGGCGGACCCGGGAGACGAAGTCGGCGTCGATGTCCTCCATGCAATGTCGTGCAAGCTCTTCGGGATCGGTGGAGGTCAGGTACCGAGCCGGGATGATCACGTCGGTGTCGACGTTGTCGCCGTAGACGTGGGCCCGCCCTTCGATCATTGGGAGCCACCTCGGGCGTCGCGGCTGTCCGGTGGGCTGGGGACCCCCCCGTCGGCGGACGGGTCCTCCCCACCCACCGGCGCCGCGCCGCTCATCATCGCTACCAACACCGGAGGCTCAACCCCGACCTCGTCGGGATGCGCCAATCTGCCCATCACTGCTGTGGCGGCGGCGACGGCCGGGTTGGCCAGATACACCTTTGCGTCGCGGTGGCCCATGCGACCCACGTAGTTGCGGTTCGACGTGGACACGCAGACCTCGCCCGGACCGAGGACCCCCATGTGGCCGCCCAGGCAGGCCCCGCAGGTCGGCGTGGACACGGTGGCGCCGGCTTCGGCGAACACTTGGAGCAGACCCTCTTCGTTCGCCTTCAGCCAGATCTCCTGGGTGGCCGGAATGACCATGAGGCGAACCCGAGGATCGGCGGTTCGGCCCCGCAGGATGTGTGCCGCCATGCGGAGGTCCTCGAGCTTCGCGTTGGTGCACGAGCCGATGAAGACCTGATCAACCGGGACCTTCTCGGCGGTCGAGACGGGCTGGGCCTTGGACGGCAGCGACGGCAGCGCCACCTGCGGCTCGAGCGCGTCGACGTCGACGGTGTGCTCGGCCGCGTACGACGCGTCGGGATCGCTGGCCAGGACGTCGAACTCGCGGCCGCGGCCGGTCAGTCTCTGCCTGGTGCGAACGTACTCGAGCGTCACGTCGTCGGGAGGGATGATCCCGGACTTCGCGCCCGCCTCGATGGCCATGTTCGTGAGGGTGAACCGCGAATCCATCGACAGGTGTTGGAGCGCGGGTCCGGTGTGTTCCATGACCTGGTAGGCGCATCCGTCATCCCCGACCCGGGCGATGACCGACAGGATGAGGTCCTTGCCCACGACCCACGGCCCGGGCCGGCCCGTGTACACGAATTTTACCGATTCCGGGACCCGCAGCCAGATCTGCCCGGTGGCCAGAACGGCGGCGAGGTCCGTCGAGCCCACCCCTGTCGAGAAGGCACCCAGGGCGCCGTAGGTGCAGGAGTGCGAATCGGCTCCGATGATGACCATGCCGGGCAGGGCCAGGGCCTGCTCCGGCAGCAGGATGTGCTCGATCCCTCCGCGGCCCAGCTCGAAGAAGTGTTCGATGCCTTGCTGGCGGGCGAACTCGCGCATGGTCATCCCGAGCTTCGCCGACGCGATGTCTTTCGCCGGCACGAAGTGCGACGGGACCAGCGCGACCTTCGAGGGATCCCAGACGTTCTCGATACCGAGCTCTCGGAACCGCGCGATGGCTACGGGTGCCGTGACGTCGTTCCCCATCGCCAGATCGACGTCCGCCATGATCAAGTCACCGGGCTCGACGCTTTCGCGGCCCGCGGCCCTGGCAAGGACCTTCTGGGTGATGGTCTGGCCGGTCATCGCGCGTCTCCCGCGGGACGCGAGGGCGGGGGCGCGGCCGGACGGGAAGGTACCGTCTGCTGACGGGAGGGGCCCGTCCGGTCGACAGCCCCCGCCCCTTCTGTCAGCACGAGTGCGCGGTTGATCGCCGCCAGATACGCTCGGGCACCTGCCTCCACCACATCAGCGGCGACCCCTCGGCCAGTAACCAGCCGTCCTTCCACATCCAGCTGAACCACGACGTCCCCCAAGGCATCACTTCCTGGAGTCACCGCGCAGACGTTGAAGCTCACCAGCTTCGCGTCGACGCCGGTGGCGCGGCCGATGGCGCCGTACGCAGCGTCGATCATCCCGTCGCCCATCGCCGAGTCCTCGAGCTGGTCACCGTTTCGACGAAGCCTGACCGTGGCCGTGGGAGATAGGTGCGTTCCGCCGGCCACGGCCAGCGACTCCATCGCGAAGACGGCGTCCTCCGAGACCCCGAGCTCCTCGGCCACGATGGCCTCGAGGTCGGTGTCCGTGACGGTGACCTTTCGGTCGGCCAGGTCCTTGAACCGGGCGAAGGCCCGATTGACCTGTTCGGGATCGAGCTGGCGGCCGAGCTTCGCCACCGCGTCGGCGAAGGCGTGCCGGCCCGAGTGCTTGCCGAGGACGATCTTCGAGCCCTCGTATCCGACCTCGACCGGATCCATGATCTCGTAGGTGGCCCGGTTCATGAGCACGCCGTGCTGGTGGATGCCGGACTCGTGGGCGAAGGCGTTGGCCCCGACCACCGACTTGTTCGGCTGAACCGAGTAGCCGGTCAGCAGAGAGACCAGCCGTGAGGTCCGGGCGATCTCGCGGATGTCCAGACCATGACCGAGACCCAGCGCTTCGCCGCGGGTCGAAAAGATCATGGCCACTTCTTCCAACGAGCAGTTCCCGGCCCGCTCGCCGATGCCGTTGACGGCGACCTCGACCTGCCGGGCCCCATTCAGAACGCCGGCCATCGAGTTCGCCACCGCCAGTCCGAGGTCGTTGTGGCAGTGGGTGGATATGACGATCTCGTCCGGCATGGCCTCACGAACCAGCCGAACCAGCTCGCCGAACTCGGTCGGCAGCGCGTAGCCCACCGTGTCGGGGACGTTGATTGTGGTGGCACCTTCGTCCGCCGCCACCCGGCACACGTCGAGCATGAAGTCCGGATCGGTGCGGGTGGCGTCCTGCGCGGAGAACTCCACATCGTCGGTGTAGCCGCGGGCTCGGAGGACGCTGGCCCGAGTCGCTGCGAGGACGTCGTCCTTCGACATCCGCAACATGGCCTCCCGGTGGACGTCGCTGGTGGATATGAACACGTGCAGCCGAGCGTGCTGGGCGTCGGCGATGGCTTCCCACGCCCGGTCGATGTCGGCGTCGCCCGCACGGCACAGAGCCGCGATCACCGGACCCTTGACGCTGAGGGCGATCCTCCGAACCGCGTCGAATTCGCCGGTGGAGGACGCGGGGAAGCCGGCCTCGATGACGTCGACGCCCAAGCGGGCCAGCTGTTCGGCGATCTCCAGCTTCTCGGCGGCGGTCAGGGCGATGCCCGGGGCTTGTTCGCCGTCCCGCAGCGTGGTGTCGAAGAACCGGACTACGTCAGTCGACACGGGCTGTACCGCCTTGGCCCTCGCGCCTCAGCCAGGGCATCATCGACCGAAGCTCCGCGCCCACTCGCTCTATGGGGTGTTCGCGCTGGCGAGCCCGCAAGGCCTCGAACCGGGGGAACCCCGCCTTGGCCTCGCTCACCCATTCCGTGGCGAACGCACCGGTGCGGATCTCCTCGAGGATCCGGCGCATCTCCTGACGCGTCCGTTCGTCGACCACGCGAGGCCCGCGCGTGTAGTCCCCGTACTCCGCCGTGTCCGAGACCGAGTACCGCATCCATCCGAACCCGCCCTCGTACAGCAAGTCGACGATGAGCTTCAGCTCGTGCAGGCACTCGAAGTACGCCACCTCCGGCTGGTAGCCGGCCTCGACTAGCGTCTCGAAGCCAGCCTGGACGAGGGCGGAGACGCCGCCGCACAAGACCGCCTGCTCGCCGAACAGATCCGTTTCGGTCTCCTCGGCGAACGTCGTCTCGATCACGCCCGCGCGGCCCGACCCGATGCCCGCGGCGTAAGCGAGCGTCCGGCCTCGCGCCGTTCCCGTGGCGTCGTGATGCACGGCGAACAACGACGGCGTCCCGATGCCCTCGGTGTACGTCCGCCGGACCAGGTGGCCGGGAGCCTTGGGGGCCACCATGGAGACGTCAACGCCGTCCGGCGGACGGATCTGATGGAAGTGGATGTTGAACCCGTGCGCGAACATCAGCAGGTTTCCAGGGGCCAGGTTGGGCTCGACGTCAGCTGCGTACGCGGCCGCTTGAGCCGTGTCGGGGAGCAGCATCATGACGACCTCGGCTTCGGCGGCGACCTCGGCCGGCGTGCCCACTCGAAGGTCATCCTCTGCGGCCTTCGGCCACGACTTCGAATCGGGGCGGAGTCCGACCCGGACGTCGAAGCCTGAGTCACGCAGGTTCAATGCATGCGCGTGGCCCTGGCTGCCGTAACCGAGCACGGCGATGCGCTGGCCGTCGAGCGCGGCCCGGTCGATGTCTGCGTCGTACAGAACGCTTCCCATGTCGATCTCCCGTCTGCTGGTCAGGCCCCCGAGGCCGTCATTCGTCGAAGGCGTCGTTCCCGGATGCCGGTGTCCCCGCGCCCCAGGGCGATGCGACCGGTGCGGACGAGCTCGACGATCCCGTGCGGCTCCAGCAGCTCCCGAAAGGCTTCGATCTTGTCCGGCGTCCCCGTGGCCTCGACCGTCACCGACCCATGGGCCACGTCCACGATGCGGGCCCGGAAGATCTGGGCGATCTCGATCACACCGGCCCGCGTGTCCGGCGACGTTCGAACCTTGATCAGCGCGAGCTCCCGTTCGACGCGTGACGCCGGCTCGAGCTCGACGACCTTCAGCACGTTGACCAGCTTGTGGAGCTGCTTCTCGACCTGCTCGAGCGGCTTCGACTGGACGTCGACCACAATGGTCATCCGGGACAGGCCTGGGGCTTCGGTCGACCCCACGGCGAGCGAGTCGATGTTGAAGCCGCGCCGGGCGAACAGCCCCGAGACGCGCGCCAGCACGCCGGGCTGGTCCTCCACCAGGACGGAGATGGTGTGATGGCTCATGCGATGGGTGCCTCGGCCGGATCGCAGGTCGGCTGGGCGAACTCCGGGCCCAGGATGATGTCGTCGTTGGACGCCCCCGCCGGGACCATGGGGAACACCATCTCGGCCGGGTCGCACCGGAAGTCGATGACCACGCTGCGGTCGGTGACGGACAGGGCCTTGTCCAGGATCGGGTCGACGTCGTCCGGTGTTTCGGCCCGAAGCCCGACGCATCCGTACGCCTCCGCCAGCTTCGCGTAGTCCGGCACGTCGTGGCTCAAGTACACCTGCGAGTACCGCCGGTCGTAGAAGAGCTCCTGCCACTGCCGAACCATCCCCAGGTGGGCGTTGTTCACGATGGCCACCACGATCGGGATCCGCTCCGCGGTGGAGGTGGCCAGCTCCTGCGCCGTCATCTGGAAGCAGCCGTCGCCGTCGATGGCGACCACCTGCTGGTCGGGCCGGGCCACCTTCGCTCCCAGCGCCGCCGGGACGGCGAAGCCCATCGTCCCCAGGCCGCCCGAGTTGATCCACTGCCGGGGCCGGGTGAACCGATAGTGCTGCGACGCCCACATCTGGTGCTGCCCCACGCCGGCCACGATGGTGGCCCCTCCCCGCGTGGCCTCGTAGATCCGCTCAACCACGAACTGTGGCTTCAGTGGGCCACCGTCGTCCTGCGTGTACCGGTACGGGAACCGCTCCTGCCAGTCACGCACCGTGCCGAGCCACGTCGCCCGGTCCGGCTTGCCCCTTTGCTCCTGGGCCCGGGCCAGCTCACGGGCCAGCGCGGCGGTCACCTCGCGAGCGTCACCCACGATGGGCACGTCGGCGGCCCTGTTCTTGCCGATCTCCGCCGGGTCGATGTCCACGTGGATGACCTTCGCGTCCGGGGCGAACGTGGCCAGGTTGCCGGTGACCCGGTCGTCGAACCGCGACCCCAGCGCGATCAGCAGGTCGGCCTGCTGCATGGCGGTCACGGCCGTGTAGCACCCGTGCATGCCAGGCATGCCCAGGCCGAGCGGATGTGTATCGGGGAAGGCTCCTCGAGCCATGAGCGTGGTGACCACCGGCAGGTCGCCGGTCTCGGCCAGGACTCGAAGCTCCGTCGACGCGTTCGCCTTGATGATCCCTCCGCCGGCGTAGACCACCGGCCGGTCGGATTCCAGGATCAGCCGAACCGCCTCCTTCACCTGCTTGGCGTTGCCCTTCGTGGTCGGCTTGTATCCGGGGAGGTCGAGCTCATCCGGCCATACGAACGGGGTCTCGGTCAGCAGGACGTCCTTCGGGATGTCCACGAGGACCGGCCCCGGCCGTCCCGTCGAGGCGATATGAAAGGCCTGCCGGATGACTTGCGGCACGTCCGCGGCGTCGGTCACCAGCCAGTTGTGCTTGGTGATCGGCATGGTGATGCCGCGGATGTCGGCCTCCTGGAACGCGTCGTTGCCGATCACGCCGGAGGGAACCTGACCGGTGATGGCCACCACGGGGATGGAGTCCATGAACGCGTCGGCAAGGGCCGTGACCAGGTTGCATCCTCCGGGTCCGGACGTGGCCATGCACACGCCCGGCCGGCCGGTGGCGTGGGCGTAGCCTTCGGCCGCGTGCCCGGCGCCCTGCTCGTGCCGCATGAGCACGTGGCGGACGGAGGACTCGATGAGGGGGTCGTAGGCGGGCAGGATGGCCCCGCCGGGGATTCCGAACACGACCTCGACCCCTTCCAGCTCGAGGCTCCTGAACAGGGCCTGGGCGCCGGTCAGGCGTGGAGACGCCGGCATCTAGCTCGCCGCCCCCCTCGCCTCGACGGGCTGTGAGGGCGTCTGCTCGACGCGGTAGCCCATGGCGTGTGCCAGGGCCCGGCAGGCCCGCTCGAACTCCCACGGGGTCCAGTCGCGCCGGCGGCTCTGGAAGGCCTCCTCGTCCTCGTCGAACACGGTGCCGAAGTAGTCGGCTTCCTGGGCGAAGTAGCGCTCCAGGCGTTCCCGTTCGGCATGGTTGTCGTGGAACTCGAATCGCATCTGCTGCCTCCTTTCGATCCCTGGTGAACGAACCCGGAAAACGAAAGACCCCTCGGGTCCTCCCGAAGGGTCTCTGGCGCAGGTCTGGGCGTGGTCGCCCGGACCCGCGGCTACGTAATAAGCAGTACGAAGGTGGTCAGTCGCTCAGCGGTCCTCGCGTTCGTGTCCATATGAAGTGCCGAGGATACGGATATCTCGCCGTCTGTCAAGCCGAGCGCCCAAGAAGTGCCTTCTTCGTCGCCGCCCAGTGCTCCTCGGTCGTCCGTCCCCGCTCGGCCGGCGAACAGCGGCGAACTTTGGGTCTCATGTCGCCATCAAGACGACGCTGGACCCAAAGTTCGCGTGAACAGGAAGGACTAGTCCGTGACGGGTCGCCCTACAGCGGTGGGCCGCCGATCTGGCGGGCGAACTCGATCTGGGTCTTGATGTCGTTCGGATGGGTCGTCCCATCGTCCGTCCACACGACGTTCACGTGTCCCCGGTGATCGATGGCGACGGCGAGCAGGTCGAAGAGCGTCGACATGGCGTTCGCCTCCGATCCCACGTAGACGACGTGATGGCTCGCCGAGGCATAGGTGAACGTTGTTCCCCCGTCGCGACTCACGGCGACGTCGGTCGTCCAGTCCCGTACGTTGTCGAGCGCATCTGCGGCGGTGGAGTGGTAGTAGGCGACGGCCAGGTGGCCGTTGCCGGTGGCCCGGACCGACGGCTCCATGGCGCTGCCACCAACGGGATCGACGCGGATCGGCTTGCTCCACGATCCGTCGCGGTCCGACCTCAGCAGGAACGCGCCAACCCCGTGGCTTCCGATCGGGGCGTCGTACGCGAGGTACTCGTGCCCGCGGACGTCGGACGTGAGGGTGGGGACGCTGAGGACGCCGTGGCCGGCCGGCAGCGTGGCCGCGGTTTCCGTGGTCCACGTGGCGCCGTGGTCCTTCGACCGGGCGATGCCGATCACGTTGAACGATCCGGTCGACCCGACCACTCCGGCGAGCAGGGATGTGCTGTAGGCGTAACTGAGCACCAGCTCGTGCCGGAGGGTGTCGACCGTCGGCTCGCCGTTCAGGCTCAGCACGAGCGCCGGCGGCACCGGCATCACCGGTAGCGGCAGGCTCCACGTGCGTCCTTGGTCGTGCGACCGCATCACGAAGATGTTGCCGGGGGCCGTGGTGAACGAGATCAAGACATTGCTCTCCGACTCGGCCAAGACGAACGGGCGATCCTGCACCACCTGCTTGTCCGCATCGAGCTGGAACGTCCACGTCTTGCCGTTGTCGGTGCTTCGCGACACCGAAAGACCGGGGAGGCCGAGCCCGGCGCCGATGTTGCTCATGTACTCCTCGAGCAGGGTGCCGCTGACGGGCGTCTGCGCGAGGCTGACGTCGTCGCCGTTCTGGCAGCAGTCGCCACCGATGATGTGAAACGTCCTTCCGCCGTCGCTGGAGGCCCAGACGCACGCGCGCTGCTCGTCCGTCCCGAACCCCTGGTAGGTGATGCCGGTATTCGCAAGGGGCTGTCCCGTTTGGCAGTCCCACATCTCGAACTGGGCGGCGACCAGGATCCGGCCGTCCTTGGCGATGAGTATCCGTGGCTCTGACGTGGGCTCCGGCCTGCCGGGCTTGGTGACGGTGCCCGGGTAGGGGATCGCAACGACGGCGTGGCCGAACCTGATCGATCCGCTCGCGCCGGCTGGGTCACCGGCGAGAATTGCCACGAACAGGACGGCGGCTGCGACCAGTAAGCCTGGCCGTTTCCGCGGGAACCATCGGCCTCGCTCACGATTTGGTTTGCGGACGACGCTTGACACCGAGGACATTCTAGAGACGTCTCTCATGGCGAACTTTGGGTCCCACGTCATCTCTGAGGTAACGCTGTTCCCAAAGTTCGACTCAGACACGACGGGGAGGCGCCGTTGGTCAGAATTGGCCGGCCGATTGGCTCGCTCATCCGCAGACGGCGCCGCGGGAAGCTGATCCGACCAGCCGGGCGTACTTGGCCAGAGCCCCCTTGGCGTAGCGAGGCTCGGGCGCCTTCCAGCCATCGCGGCGCTTGGCCAGCTCTTGGTCGGAGACGTTCAGGTCGAGCCGCCGCGCGTCGACGTCCAGCACGATCTCGTCGCCCTCTTCGATCAGCGCGATGGGCCCGCCCACCGCGGCCTCGGGGGCCACGTGCCCGACGCAGAACCCATGGGTTGCTCCGGAGAACCGGCCGTCAGTGATCAGGGCCACGTCTCGCCGGAGGCCCTCGCCGACCACGGCAGCGGTCACTGCCAGCATCTCCCGCATCCCGGGCCCGCCCTTCGGGCCCTCGTACCGGATGACGATCACGTCACCCGAGGCGTTGCGCTTGCGCGTGACTGCCTCGAAGGCCTCCTCTTCCGAGTCGAACACCCGGGCCCGTCCGCGGAAGGTCTTGCCTTCCATCCCCACCACTTTCGCCACTGCCCCTTCGGGGGCAAGCGACCCCCTCAGGATGGCCATGCCGCCGTAGGGATGAATGGGCGAAGCCAGTGAACGGACGACGTCTCCGTCGGGCCGCGGAGGGTCAAGGGCGGAAAGATTCGACTGGAGCGATTCGCCTGTGACCGTCATCGCGTCGCCATGGAGCAGCCCGGCATCCAAGAGCTCTCGCATGATGACGGGCACCCCGCCGACCCGGTCCAAGTCGCTCATCACGAACCTGCCGGCGGGGCGGACGTCACCAATGTGTGGAGTTCGGCGGCTGATCCGGTCGAAGTCATCGAGCTCGAGCTCGACCCCGGCCTCGGCCGCGATGGCCAAGAGGTGCAACACGGCGTTCGTCGATCCGCCGCACGCCATGACCACCGCTATGGCGTTCTCGAAACCTTCACGGGTCAGGACGTCCCGAGGCCGGATCCCCTTCTCCAGACACGTCACGACGGCGCGCCCGGACGCGCCGGCGAACTCGTCGCGCCGCGAATCGACGGCTGGGGGCGACGCGCTTCCGGGAAGCGACATCCCCAGAGCTTCGACCGCCACGGCCATGGTGTTCGCCGTGTACATCCCCGCGCAGGAGCCGGGCCCGGGGCACGCGGTTCGCTCGAGCTCCTTCAGCTCGTCCATGCTCATCCGGCCCGCTGCCGCCGCTCCGACCGCTTCGAACACATCCTGGATGGTCACGTCCCGGCCCTGGAAATGGCCGGGCAGGATGGTCCCGCCGTACAGGAACACCGTCGGCACGTTCAGGCGGGCCGCGGCCATCACCATTCCAGGCAGGCTCTTGTCGCACCCGGCGATGGTGACCATGGCGTCGAATCGTTCGGCGTGCATGACCAGCTCGACCGAATCGGCGATGACCTCGCGCGAGACCAGCGACGCCCGCATGCCCTCGTGCCCCATGGCGATGCCGTCGGAGACCGCGATGGTGGTGAACTCGATGGGTACGCCGCCCGCCCTGCGGACGCCCTCCTTCGCCGCAGCCGCCAACCGGTTCAAGTGGTAGTTGCACGGCGTGACCTCGTTCCACGATGAGGCCACGCCGATCTGCGGCTTGTCGAAGTCCTCGTCGGTGAAGCCGGTGGCCCGAAGCATGGCCCTGGCTGGGGCCCGCTTTGCCCCCTCGGTGACGTCCCGGCTGCGTGGACGGGGCATCGCGTCTTTCATCTGTAAGCCTTTCGGTTCCGCATGTTCGCTCCTCCGCAGGGAGGTGGGAGGGGCGACCCTACCGGAGACCCCCCTGGCCAACAACCGTGATCGGTGAAGGTGCCGGTCCTGCCTCCGTCAGCTGGCCAGGTACCGGGCGAGGCCGAACTCGGTGGTGTTCGAGCTCGTCCCCGCGGCCACGATCTTGCCATCGGACTGAATGGCCATAGCCCAGGCGAGGTCATCGTACGAAGAGATATCCGTCGTCACGATTCCACCGGAACCGAATGTGGAGTCCAGAGCGCCTGTTGACCGGTACCGGGCCAGGGCGAAATCGACGTGAGCGGAAGTGGTCGTGTAGCCCACGGCCACGATCTTCCCGTCGGATTGGATCCCCATGGCTGAGGCCGACGCGTTCGTGCCGATCGGCGTTCGTACCGAGCCACCTGAACCGAAGCTGCCATCCAGCACGCCCGAGGCGGTATATCGCGCGACGAGGAACGCGTTGTTGGTGCCGTCATAGTCTTATCCGGCGGCCACGATCTTGCCGTCCGATTGCAGGGCGACGCCGTACGCGAAGGTTTCGGAACTCCCACCTATCGCGCTGATCACCCTGCCTCCGGTCCCGAACGTCGGGTCCAATGAGCCAGAAGCGGTGTAACGCGCCAGGGCGAATCGGTACACGCTCTGGTCGGAGTTCGTGGTGTACCCGGCCACCACGATGTTGCCGTCCGACTGCATGGCCATCGCGGTGGCTTCGTCGTCCGAAGGCCCGAAGGCTGTAACCACGTTGCCGTTCGTGCCGAACGAAGTGTCGAGCGCGCCGGAAGGCATGTATCTAGCCAGGGCGAAATCGTCGCAGCAACCGTTCAGCGTCCTTCCGACGGCCACGATCTTGCCATCGGACTGGATCGAGATCGCGGAGATGACGTCGTAACGGGATCCGATGGCGGTGACCACCTTTCCGCCCTTGCCGAAGGTGGAATCGAGGGAGCCGTCGGGGTTGTATCGGACCAGGGCGAAGAGGGCCCGCGAGCCGTGAGCCCAGCCGCCCCCGACCACGATCTTCCCGTCGGATTGGAGCGCCGCCGCGAAGGCCGCGGTCTGGTCGGACGAGGAGCCGATCCGTGTGAGAACCCTCCCTCCGAAGCCAAAGGCGGAGTCCAGGCTCCCGTTCGGGTTGTAGCGGGCTAGGGCGATGACGTTGGGGCTCGTGTAGGAGCTCCGGAATCCGACGGCCACAATCTTCCCGTCCGACTGGACGACGACCGCCTTGCCGTAGGCATAGGCGCCAAAGCCGGTGGTGACCTTGCCCCCCGTGCCGAAGCTGGTGTCCAGGTCCCCCGCCGCGGCCTGAGCCGGAAGAGAGCCGGTCGCCACCGCGAGAACCAACGAAAGAGCCACCGGGAACCACCAGTGATGCCGGGCAAACATTCGGCTCCCTCCCTCCCGCGTGACCTGGCGCCCCAGGTGCCTGGACCAGATGGCGCGCACCACTTAGCTGGCCAGGTATCGAGCCAGCGCGAAGTCTGGGTAGGGAGGCGACTCGGTAAACCCTGCCGCCACGATCTTGCCGTCGGATTGAATGGCCGCTGCCAGCGCGACGTCGTTCTGCGAGGCGAAGTCCGTCGTCACGACCCCGCCGGAGCCGAAGGAGCCGTCCAAGGCCCCGGAGCTCCGGTACCGGGCCAGGGCGAAGTCCGAGTGTGTCGTTGTACCGGTGACCCCGATCGCGACGATCTTTCCATCCGACTGGACCAGGACCGCACTGGCTCGCGCATTCCCACCGATCGTTGTGGTCACCGAACCCCCCGAGCCGAACGTGCCGTCGA
>WNGG01013177.1_pt1 | contig 12689 bp, 6 predicted proteins | sample 5400661 | NCBI WGS metagenome assembly WNGG01 (sample SAMN13153372, study PRJNA577476) | soil metagenome | isolation source: 100 cm soil or saprolite under Garry oak tree replicate 1 | place: USA:California | collected 2016-06-15 | reverse complement strand
CGGACCGGTGCTGCTGACGTTTGCGGGCATTCTTTTGTCGACCCTGGGCTTTGCGCAACAGCCACAACCTGCCCAGCCGCAGCCGGCACAAACGACGCAGCCAGCACAAACGCCGCAACCGGCGCAAAAGCCGCAGCCACGCAACGCTCCGGCTGAAGTCGGCAACATGCCCACGCCCAATGACATGTACTGCTCGGGCTTTATCACCACGGAGAAGGTTGCCGACAAAATATTTGTCGCAGCCGGGCACAACACTCCTGACCAGAGCCGTTATGCGGGCAAGTCTGACGTTATTTTCCTCCATGGGCCGGGACTGAAGGAAGGCGAACGTTACCAGATCGTCCGGCACGTGAAAGACACAAATCATTATGAGATCTATCGCGGCCAGAAATCGGCGGTACACAATGCCGGCGAGCCTTATTTCGAGATGGCCATTGTACAAGTGAATGAGGTGCAGAAAGATACGGGGATCGCAACTTTTGAGCTGAGCTGCGCCGACGTGATGCCCGGTGACATTGCCATTCCGCTGGTCGAGCGGGAAGCGCCTCCGTTCCGCAAAGTTGCGCTTGAGCGCTACGCGCCGCCCAGCGGTAAACCCCAGGGCCGCATCCTGATGGCCAAGGAATTTGATTCGTTTCTGGGATCGAAATACAAGGCTTATGTAAGCATCGGCGCCGACAAGGGACTCAAACCGGGTGATTACCTGCGCGCCACGCGCACCTATTCTTATACCTATCACGATCCTGAAGCCGGGCTTTCGCGCAAGGCCAGCGAATATGAAGATACGCAGGTACATCCGCAAAAGCTGCCCGTAGGTGATCTTTCCAGCCTGCCGCGTCGCACGCTGGGAGATATGATCGTGCTGCAAGTGCATGCCAAAAGCGCCACCGCCATGGTCTTGACGGCGCTGGAAGACATCCACGTGGGCGATGGAGTGGAAATGATGGACATCAGTGACGCGCCGGTCCTGCCGCCCATCAGGCCTTCTTTCAGCAATGCGCCGCAGCCGGACGCCGCGAACGCCACCACCACGCCGCCCAAGATCACCTGCTCAGCCTCACCGGCCAGCCTGCGTGCCGGTGAAAGCGCCTCCGTCAGTTGTGAAGCCGTGAGCCCTGATAACCGCCCAATCAACATCACCTATGTTGCTAACGGCGGCAAACTTTCTTCCAATCGCAACCAGGCCACGCTCGATACCACTGACGTGGGACCGGGGCCAATCTCAGTCCGCGCCACCGCTTTTGATGACCGCCAGCTGAGCGCCTCAACCGTTGTCACGGTAAACGTGGAAGCGCCCGCGGCGGCGCTGCCCACAGCGCAGAAGCTGATGGAACTCGACTTCAAACCTGGCAGCGGCTACGTAGATAACCGCTCCAAGGCCGTGCTGGACGACGTCGCCCTGAAGTTGCAACAGGACCCGAACCTGACAGCGGTGCTTTCCGGATCGGCCGATGCCGGCGAACCGCGCAGCATGGCATTGCAGCGCGCCCAGAACGCGATGGCGTACCTGACGAAATCCAAAGGGATCGACCCGCAGCGCATCCAGGTAAAGGCGGGCACGGAGCCCGGCCGCAAAGTAGACGTATGGACTCTGCCGGCAGGAGCGACATTGCCCGGAAACGCGCCGGCACAGCCGCCGCAAGGAACGATCCAGCCACAAGGGACGGTCCAGCCACAAGAGCCAGTTCAGCCTGCGGCGCAACCGCCGGCCAGCCAGACTCCGGCGACGCAGCCGCCCGCCGATCAACCGACAGCCACACCACAGCCAACGCCGCCACCGCAGGCTTAACGACCGGAAACTGTTTTTGGGGCACAGCGACCGAGCTGCTGCCCTTTTTGTTTTTTCTTCAGGACGCCGAGTCGCTCTGTGCGGCCCCTTCCTTTCTTTTCGATAATTCATTTAAGCTGCACCACATGAGACTTTGTATCTTTCGCGCGGCATGCTGCTGGATTGTCTCTTTCCTGGCCTGCACCGCGGCCCTCGCCCAACAACAAATCGAAGCGGCCGGCCCTGACATTGTGATCCACGGCGGCCGCATCATCGACGGCACCGGCAATCCATGGTATGTGGGCGATATTGGGATTACCGATGGCCGCATCGTCGCAATAGGAAAGATTCCCAGTGGAATTGCCAAGCGCGTAATCGAGGCGAAGGGCCTGGTGGTGGCGCCCGGATTCATTGACATGCTGGGCCAGTCAGAGACAGCGCTGCTCATCGACAACCGATCTGTAAGCAAGCTGGCGCAGGGCATCACATCGGAAATTACGGGCGAAGGCGGCTCCATTGCGCCGCAAAACGCGCTCACGATTGCCGCGGCGCAGCCGTCGCTCGATCCTTACCACCTGAAGATTGACTGGAACACGCTGGACGAATACTGGCAGCGGCTGGCGAAGAAAGGCACGCCGATCAACATTGGAACCTACGTTGGCGCCGCGCAGGCGCGGGAGGCCGTGCTGGGCGACGTGAATCGCGCACCCATGGCGGAAGAACTGGAAAAGATGAAGGCGCTGGTGGCGCAGGCCATGCAGCAGGGCGCGCTGGGAATCTCCACTGCGCTGATCTATCCGCCCGGACACTATGCCAAAACAGAAGAGTTGATTGAACTAGCTAAAGTTGCCGCGAGCTATGGCGGGATTTATGCCACGCACATGCGCAGTGAAGGCCAGAACGAGGTGGCGGCCGTTCGCGAGGCATTGCGCATTGGCCAGGAAGCCGGCTTGCCGGTGGAGATATTTCATTTGAAAGTCAGCGGCAAGGGCCGCGCAGGAAAGATGATCGAGATCGTGCGCATGATCCAGGAAGCGCGCGACCGCGGCCAGGACGTGACCGCCGATATGTATCCCTATCTGGCCGGCGCTACTGCGCTTGCGTCCAGCCTGCCGCCGTGGGTGGCCGATGGCGGCCTGAACAAGTTGCTGGAGCGCCTGCATGACCCGGCAGTGCGGCAGCGGATCAAGACAGAAATGTCGAGTACCGGCGAACGCACCTGGGAGAACTTGTATCTTGATTCCGGCGGAGCGGCGGGCGTGATGGTGGCGTCCGTGGTGAATCCGGACCTGAAGCAGTACACGGGCAAGACCATTGCGGAGGTTGCGGAACTTTGGAAAGGTTCGGGCGGCAAGCCCGAGCAACAAGGCTCCGCACAGCAAAGTGTCGCGGACCACAAGTCCGCGCCACAAAGTAAAGACCCGTTGGACACGCTCATGGATTTTGTGCTCGCCGACAAAGGTCTCTCTGGCGCGCTGTATTTCATCGCCAGCGAAGAAGACCTGCAAACCGGCTTGCGGCAGCCCTGGACGAGCATCGGCCTTGACGCTAACGAGCTTTCGCTCGATGGGCCTTTATTTGAGCCGCACACACATCCCCGCGCCTTCGGTAGCATGCCGCGTTTTCTTGGCCATTACGTCCGCGATCTGCAACTGGTGCCGCTGGAGCAGGCGGTCCGCAAGATTACTTCCCTGCCCGCGCAGCGCGAGCACCTCGTTGGACGCGGCTTGATCAAAGAAGGCTTCTTCGCTGACATCACAATCTTTAATCCCGATGCCATCATCGACAAGGCCACCTACACCGAGCCGGCGCAACTGGCGGAAGGCGTGAGCTACGTTCTGGTCAATGGGCAGGTGGCGTTTGAAAACGGCAAAGCGACAGGAGTAATGGCGGGCAAGCCGTTGAAGGGCCAGGGAGCGAAGTGAAGGCTGCTCTCAAGAGTTGGCAACATCCTCGCTGTTGCGTCGATGTATTCCCAGGATGCAAAGCAATCAGACCAGCAAATCCATTTAGTCGTGGTCCTGATAGATCCACTCGCGGGTAATTTTCTCTGGGAGAGGTGGCACTTTGTCTGAAAACTGAGCCAATGAATCCAACCAGGCGCGGATTTCTCTGGGAGTTCGAGGTGTACTTTCTGGCTTTTGTTCCTTTATTTGCTGCGCCAAAATCTGCTCGACGTAAGCTTCTAATGCCAGCCCGAGAGCTTCGGCCTGCGCCGCCAACTCCTCGGGAACTTTGACATTGATCTTCATGAAGTCACTTTAACATGGAATCCGGTCAAATCGCGCGGGTCAGCAGCGGGCCTTATTGCCGGAAGACATCGTCGAAGAGTGCAGCGAGTGAAAGAGAGAAATTATGTCCACCGAATAATTTCGATTCCTGGAGGGATTCAGGCTCAGTGATACGGCGGGCTCCATCGTGGTCGTGGACCTCAATAAGCCGCAATGCCGGATAAACAAGCCACACCGCGAGGCTTCCAGCTTCAAGATACTGGCGGACTTTTTTGGCCGTATCCTGCGCAAGATTGCTTGGCGAGATGACCTCTATGGCCAAAGCGGGCGCGCCCTCAACTGGCGAAGCGTATGGGTCGATGTTCCGTAAATGGTCTGAGGTGATGAAGGCCACATCCGGATTTCTGACGGTGTCGGTCCCCAGGCGGAAGTCCATCTCCTCAACCACGATGCCGAGACTATGCGAACGCACAAACTGCGTTAAGTGGCCGGCAATCCTTTGGCGGATCAGATTGTGGTTAAGCGCAGGCGAGGGCTCCATCAGAAGCGTTCCTTCATCGAGTTCATAGCGGACACCCTCCTTTTCCGGGAGCTTCTCGTATTCCGCAAATGTCAGCCTGGTTGTGGTGCCCATATTCAGCCTGCAAAACACTGCTAATTTGCCGGTCCTTGCATAAAACCAATGTAGCATGAAGTTGGTGGTTTGAACGCCGGTTTGCTGCGCCGTTTTTGCGGTATAACAGTTATCTCAGTATGGTTTCACTTTTGAGACTTTATGAAGAACACTCGTAAATCCGGGAAGGCGTCGGCGGAAAAGATTGCGCGCTTGGCAGAGCGCGGCGAGGACGTTTCCCGATTTTTTACTAACACGGGGAGCATGATGGGACCAATCTAGCGAGTAAACGTGGATTTTGCGTCCCCATGTTGCAGGAACTCGATACGGCAGCAAAAGACCTGAATATCAGCCGGCAGGCGCTCATTTAAGACCCTGATTCGACAGGCGCTGGATCAGCGATATCTTGCAAGTAACGCACGCAAGAAAGTGAGAAGAGCCTGAGACCGCAGCCGATCCCGGCAAACACTCCATTTACCACCCAATCTCCTTTAACAATTATTTACAAAAACTAGTGTTGTGAAGGCCCGATATGCCCTCAAACTAGAGTGGTTGGCGCAGTGAGCTTAGAATCGGCACATTCCTAGCGGTGCCGGCCCCCGCCGGAAACCGGCAATTGCTGAAAAATCGAAGTCTGTATAGGATTTCAGATTTCCAGAATCCTGCCCTGAGAGGACAGATGTCGAAACCCTTGCCTTATTTTTTGGCCGTCCGCGCGCTGATGTGCGCTTGTATCGCTTTGGTCCTGAGCGGTTGTGGCAATACCAGCGCTGATTCCAAACAGAAAGGCGGCCGGGGCGGCGGGCAGATGACGGTTCCCGTGGCCGTGGCCCAGGCTGAGGTGCGCGATCTGCCCATTCTGCTGAACGGTCTGGGATCGGTGGAGGCCTACAACACGGTTGCGGTCAAGAGCCGGCTTGACGGCCAACTGGTCAAAGTAAACGTCAGAGAGGGGCAGGAAGTAAAGCTCGGAGACCTGCTGGCCGAGATTGATCCCCGCCCCTATGAAGTACAGTTGAGCCAGACGCAGGCGACTCTCTTCAAAGACCAGGCCGCATTGAAAGACGCCCGGCTGAACCTGGAGCGATTTCAGCAGCTCTATAAAGATGGCGTGATTCCCAAGCAGCAGTTCGATACGCAGGGTTCGCTTGAGGCCCAGTTGGATGGCGCGGTCCGCGCCGACCAGGCCCAGGTGGACACGGTGAAGCTGAACCTGGTGTATACACGCATTACGGCGCCGGTAAGCGGGCGCATCGGACTGCGGCAGGTCGACGTGGGCAATATGGTCCACGCGGCTGATCCCAATGGCCTGTTGGTGATCACGCAGTTGCAGCCGATCGCTGTAATCTTCAGCCTGCCCCAGGACAATCTCCAGGCGGTTTCCCAGCACATGCGCAATGGCAAGCTTTCAGTGGACGCTTACAGCCGCGACGACCAGACCAAGCTGGCCACGGGATCGCTAACCACCATCGACAACCAGATTGACGTTACGACGGGAACGGGAAAATTAAAAGCCGTTTTCGAAAACCGCGATCGCTCGCTCTGGCCCAATCAGTTTGTGAATGTTCATCTGCTGCTGGAGGTAAAAAAGAACAATACCGTGGTGCCCAGCGCGGCCATCCAGCGCGGACCGCAGGGGACATATGTATTCGTGGTCAAGCCGGACAACACAGCAGAGATGCGTAATGTGACGGTATCGATCAGCCAGGGAAATTTAACTGCTATTACGCAAGGCATCAAGCCCGACGAAAAAGTAGTGACCGACGGACAAGACAAGCTTCAGCCCGGCACGAAGGTTGAAATTCGCGGCGGCGCAAGGCCAACCGCTACCCCGGCACAAACGGGCGAGGGGCAGGGGCAGTAAGGCGCGTTAGGTGCAGGATCGCACAAGGAATAAAAGTCAGAGAAAACGATAAAAAGAATTTAAGCAGACATCATGCCTAACGGCGGCCCATCAAAATTATTCATTCTCCGTCCTGTAGCCACGTCGCTGCTGATGATCGGGGTGCTGCTGGTGGGCGTGGTGGCGTACCTGCAACTGCCGGTCTCCGCTCTTCCCCAGGTCGACTATCCCACAATTCAGGTCATCACTTTTTATCCCGGTGCGGGCCCGGAAGTAATGGCGTCCTCGGTCACGGCGCCGATGGAGCGGCAGTTTGGCCAGGTGCCGGGACTGAGCCAGATGACTTCAACCAGCTCTTTTGGCAGCTCGGTCATCACGCTGCAATTCAACCTGGAACAGAGCATCGACATTGCGGAACAGGAAGTGCAGGCCGCCATCAATGCAGCCACCACGTTCCTGCCGCGCGACCTGCCCAATCCGCCGATCTATAGCAAGGTCAACCCCGCGGACGCGCCCATCCTTACGCTTGCGCTGACTTCCGACAGCTTGCCGCTTTCCAAGGTGGAAGACCTTGCGGATACAACGCTGGCGCAGAAAATTTCTCAGCTTACTGGCGTCGGCATGGTTTCGATCAGCGGCGGGCAGAAGCCGGCTGTACGCATACAGGCCAATCCAACGGCGCTGGCTTCCTATGGCTTGAGTCTTGAAGACCTGCGTACGGTGTTGGGACAGGCGAACGTGGACCAGGCCAAGGGCATTCTGGAAAACCAGCGGCAGGCGTTCACCATCTCGACGAACGATCAGCTGCTTTCCGGCAATGAATATAAGGACGTGATCGTGGCGTTTCGCAATGGCGCTCCGGTGCGCCTGCGCGACGTAGCCACCATCATCGACGGCGCGGAGAATGCCAAGCAAGCCGCGTGGATGAATCTTTCGCCGGCGGTCATCGTCAATATCCAGCGACAGCCCGGGGCCAACATCATCAGCGTGGTGGATCGCATCAAGAAAGTCTTGCCGCAGTTGCAGGGCGCGTTGCCCAGCTCAGTCAAAGTCGCCATCCTCACAGACCGCACAGAGACCATCCGCGCCTCCGTGAAGGACGTGGAATTTGAAATGATGCTCACCATCTGCCTGGTGGTGATGGTGATTTTTCTTTTCCTGCGAAATCTTTCGGCCACTATTATTCCCGCCGTGGCGGTGCCGCTTTCCATTGTCGGCACGTTTGCCGTGATGTACTTGCTGGGCTACAGCCTGGACAACCTGTCACTGATGGCGCTCACGATCTCCACTGGGTTTGTGGTGGACGACGCCATTGTGATGATCGAAAACATCGACCGCTTTCTTGAAGAAGGCCATTCGCCGCTGGAGGCGGCGCTCAAGGGCGCGGGACAGATCGGCTTCACCATCATCTCTCTGACGGTTTCGTTGATCGCCGTGTTGATTCCGCTGCTCTTCATGGGCGACATTGTGGGCAGGCTCTTCCGCGAGTTTGCCGTGACGCTGGCCGTGACCATCGTGATCTCGGCCATAGTTTCACTTACGCTCACGCCGATGATGGCCGCGCGGCTGCTCAAGAATCCCAAGACCGTCAAGCACGGCCGCGTTTACTTGGCCACAGAACGCGCGTATGAGCGCGTGATTGAATATTACGGATCGACGCTGCGCTGGGTGCTGAAACACCAGACCCTGACGCTGCTGGCAACCGCAGGCGCGCTGGCGCTGACGCTGTATCTCTATGTCATCGTGCCGAAAGGATTTTTCCCGGTGCAGGATACGGGCGTGATCCTGGGCATCTCTGAAGGGCCGGAGAGCGTATCTTTCGCTTCCATGTCTGAGCGCCAGCAAAAGCTGGCCAAGGTGATTCTTGACGATCCGGATGTTGCCAGCCTGTCATCGTTTATCGGCATTGACGGCACCAACACCACGCAGAACGCCGGCCGCATCCAGATCAACCTCAAGCCCCATGAAGACCGCGACGTGACCGCCTCTGACGTTATCCGGCGATTGCAGCCGGAGCTGGCCAAGGTGGAAGGCATCACCTTATATATGCAGCCGGTGCAGGACCTGACGGTGGAAGATCGCGTGAGCCGCACGCAGTTCCAGTATTCGCTGGAAGATGCCGACGCCAGCGAGTTGAACGACTGGTCAAAGCGCATACTAGACAAGCTGCGCACGCTGCCGGAGCTGCGCGACGTGGCCAGCGACCAGCAAAACGGCGGACTCAAGGCCGATCTGGTCATCGACCGCGATACCGCCGCGCCAGGTATCTACGATCTTTACGCAATTGAATCAGTATCACGTGGTGCTGGAAGTGGGACAGCAGTTTCAGGACGATCCCAGCGACCTGAGCACGATTTACGTGAAGTCGGCGAGTGGGCAGCAAGTGCCGCTTTCAACCTTCAGCCATTTTGAGAGAGCGAGCACCCCGCTGGCCATCAATCACCAGGGACAGTTTCCGGTGGTGACGATCTCATTCAATCTTGCGCCGGGCGAATCGCTGGGCAAGGCCACCAAAGCAATAGCCCAGGCGGAGCAGGAGATGGGAATGCCGGTGAGCATTCATCCCAGCTTCCAGGGGACCGCGGCGGCGTTCCAGAATTCTCTGGCATCAGAGCCGTGGCTGATTCTGGCCGCGCTGATCACGGTCTACATTGTGCTGGGCGTGTTGTACGAAAGCTACATCCATCCGGTAACCATTCTTTCCACGCTGCCCTCGGCCGGCGTCGGCGCGATTCTGGCCATGATCATTACGCGCAATGACCTGACGGTGGTGGCGCTGATAGGAATTATTCTGCTGAATCTGGTTTGACAAGCTGGCGAGCAAGTTCTCGCGCTTCCAGATCGGCAATGAGATAACGCCGGAGAAGGAGCCGAGCGGAGCGGACTGAGGCTCCTTCCTATGACGATGATCGCCAAAACGACGCGAAGGATTTATGGCTCCTGGCAGGGACCATATCTGTTTCAAGATTGGTGTGAACAGGAACGCCAGAAATATGTGGCACAGACACTCCTGTCTGTGTTTGCGTTCTTCACGCTCCTGCCGCCACAGGCAGGGCCCCATTCTCGCGCCGCTTTTGCGCGTGAATGGGCAGAAGAGTGCCTGTGCCACACAAGTCAGATTGCCATTTCCCCGGCCATAAAGGCTGGAGCTTCCACTATGGATGGGAAATCGTGTACGCGGGTAGGGGGCCTTCGCTCCGCTCGGGATAATGCTGCATGAACATCTCCGCACCATTTATCCGGCGGCCTGTAGCCACGTCATTGCTCGCCCTGGGCCTGTTGATGGCGGGCATCCTGGCCTACACGCGGCTGCCGGTAGCGCCGATTCCGCAGGTGGAGTATCCGGTGATCAGCGTGAACGCCGGACTGCCCGGCGCCAGCCCGGAAACCATGGCTTCGTCAGTGGCGACACCGCTGGAGCGGCAATTTGGGCGCATTGCCGGCGTCAACCAGATGACCTCGACGAGCCAACTCGGCTCAACAGGCATCACGCTTCAGTTCGATCTTTCACGCAACATCGACGCCGCGGCGCGCGATGTGCAAGCTTCAATCAATGCCGCGCTGGGACAGTTGCCGGCCAACCTGCCAACGCGCCCGAACTGGCGCAAAGTAAACCCCGCTGATGCGCCCATCATGATTCTGTCGCTCACTTCAGAGAGCATTACCAAGCCGCGGATGTATGACGTGGCTGATTCGGTGTTGGCGCAGAAGCTCTCACAGGTGCCGGGCATCGGACAGGTATTTGTAGGTGGCGGAGCCAAGCCGGCGGTGCGCGCAGAGGTGAATCCCACGCTGTTGAACAAGCTGGGCGTGGGCGTGGAGCAGGTGCGCGCTGCGCTGGGCGCGGCGAATGCGAACCGTCCTAAGGGCGAATTTGCCGGTGCGGTAAACGCGTGGCAGATCACCGCGAATGATCAGCTCTTCAAGGCCGAAGACTACAAAAAGATTATCGTGGCCAGAAATACCACGGGCGGCGTGGTGCGCCTGCAGGATGTGGCTGACGTGCAGGATTCGGTGGAAGATATCCGCAATACCGGCGTGGCCAACGGCAAGCCGGCGGTGCTGATGATCGTCTTTCGCCAGCCCGGCGCCAACATTATTCAAGCCGTGGACCACGTAAAAACGCTGCTGCCGGAGCTGCAAGCATCGATTCCCGCCGGGATCAAGCTGGAAGTAGCGCTGGACCGCACCACGACTATTCGCGCGTCAGTGGCCGACATCCAGATCACGCTGGTGATTTCCATTGTGCTGGTGGTGCTGGTGGTTTTTGTTTTTCTGCGCAACCTGCGCGCCACATTTATCCCCAGCGTGGCCGTGCCGCTCTCACTCATCGGCACGTTTGGCGTGATGTACCTGCTGGATTACAGCGTGGACAATCTCTCGCTCATGGCGCTGGCCATCTCTACCGGGTTTGTGGTGGACGATGCGATTGTGGTGCTGGAAGACATTACTCGCTACATGGAACAGGGCATGGGGCCGGTGCAGGCGGCGTTCCGCGGGGCGCGAGAGATCGGCTTTACCGTGCTCTCCATGAGCACGTCCCTTATCGCGGTGTTCATTCCCATCCTGCTGATGCAGGGGCTGGTGGGACGGCTCTTCCGCGAGTTTGCCGTGGTGCTAAGCACGGCCATCGCCATGTCATTGGTGGTGTCGCTTACGGTCACGCCGATGCTGTGCGCCAAGTTTCTGCGCCCAGAGAGCGAGAAGAAACATGGCCGCATTTATCGCTTCAGTGAAAGAGCATTTGACTGGATGCTGAAGGTCTATCGCAGCAGCCTGGGTGTGGTGCTGCGACATCAACCGCTAACGCTGCTGGTAACAATCGGAACGGCGGTCTTGAGCATCTATCTTTACGTCATTGCGCCGAAGGGATTTTTTCCGCAGCAGGACACGGGGCGGCTGGGCGGCGCAATTCAGGCATCGCAGGACATCTCTTTCCCGGCGCTTCAGCAAAAAATGCAACAGTATGTGCAGATCGTGCTGAAAGATCCGGCAGTAAATAACGCCGTGGGCTTCGCCGGAGGCCAGGGCAGCTCCAATACCGGACGCATGTTCGTGGTGCTGAAGCCGCCAAACGAGCGCAAGGCCACGGCAGACCAGATCATCAACCGGCTGCGGGGAAAGCTGGCCGTCATTCCGGGGGCCACGCTGTTTCTTACGGCCACGCAGGACTTGAACATTGGCGGAAGGTTTTCTAACGCACAGTTCCAATACACCATCCAGTCAGAAGACCTGCAGGAGCTGAATTACTGGGCGCCGCGAATCCTGGCCAAGCTGCGCACGCTGACGGAGTTGCGCGACGTGAACTCCGACCAGCAGGACAAAGGATTGGCGGCTGAGGTGATTGTCGATCGCGACACGGCATCGCGGCTGGGCATCACGCCGGCGCAGGTGGATGCCGCGCTCTACGCGTCGTTTGGGCAGGCGCAGGTTTCAACCATGTACCGGCAGTTGAACCAGTACCACGTGGTAATGGAGGTAGACCCCAAGCTGCTGCCCGGCACGGACGCGCTGAAAGATACGTACGTGAAATCATCCACCGGGGTTGAAGTGCCGCTGGTGTCATTCACGCGCTATCAGCCTTCAAACACAGCGTTGCAGGTGAACCATCAAGGGTTCTATCCGGCGGTGACAGTATCATTCAACCTGGCGCCGGGCGTTCCGCTGGGGAACGCGGCCAGCGTGGTGGAAGGAGCTATGCGTGCGCTGGGAGTCCCGGCCAGTGTGCATGGCGGCTTCCAGGGAACGGCTGCCGCGTTCAAGGACTCAGCACAGAGCCAGCCGTTGCTGATCCTGACCGCATTGATCACCGTCTATATTGTGCTGGGCATGCTCTATGAGAGCGTGATTCATCCCATTACGATTCTTTCCACGCTGCCTTCGGCGGGTGTGGGCGCGATCCTGGCGATCATGCTCACCGGCAACGACCTGAACGTGATTGCCTTGATCGGCATTATTTTGCTGATCGGCATTGTGAAGAAGAACGCCATATTGATGATCGATTTTGCTGTGAACGCTTCGCGGGTTGACAACAAGACCCCCGAAGAAGCTATCTTCCAGGCGTGCCTGCTCCGCTTCCGCCCGATCATGATGACGACCATGGCCGCGCTGCTGGGCGGATTGCCGCTGGCGCTGGGCGGTGGAACCGGATCAGAGCTGCGCCGTCCGCTGGGCATCGCGATTGTTGGCGGGCTGATCGTAAGCCAGGCGCTGACGCTGTTTACCACTCCGGTT
>WNGG01016519.1_pt1 | contig 12690 bp, 12 predicted proteins | sample 5400661 | NCBI WGS metagenome assembly WNGG01 (sample SAMN13153372, study PRJNA577476) | soil metagenome | isolation source: 100 cm soil or saprolite under Garry oak tree replicate 1 | place: USA:California | collected 2016-06-15 | reverse complement strand
GAGCAGGCTGGCAGCTTCGGCGGCCCCGGCGGCCCCGCGGCCTGGCCGCCGCCTGCGCCGCCGCGCTGACCACGGCCGCCATGGCGGCCTGCGGCTCAGCCACCGGGGCGGCCGACGCTAGCCCGCCCGGGGCGTGCACGACGTCCGATCTGATCGTGACCATCGACATCAAGGCCGCGGGCACGGCAGCGGGCAGCACCTACTACCCGATCGACTTCACCAACGCCTCAGCGGCCCGCTGCAGCATGGACGGCTACCCGGACACCTGGTTCGGCACGTCCACGGGCAAGCGGATCGGCGACCCTGCCACGCGGAATCGCAGCGTCAGGGCCAGGCCGGTGCCGCTCGCGCCGGGCGCGAGCGCCCATGCCTGGCTGCAGGTCACCGATGCGGCCAACTACCCGGCCAAGGCATGCCACCCGGTCACCGCCAATATGCTGCTCGTCCGCGCACCTGGCGCGACGCAGGCCAGCCAGGTCTGGCGCGCGTTCCCTACCTGCGCGGCGGCCATGCACGGCCATGGCATCCTCAGCGTCCAGCCAGTCTTGCCCGGCCGGGGCCGTCGGGGATCGGCGTAGCGGTAACCAGGCGTCCAGCCCAGAACTAGCCGGGCTCGCCAGGGAAGTCGCCCGGTATGACGATGCCGGCCTCGTACGCCATGATCGCTGCCTGGACCCGGTCGCGCAGGCCGAGCTTGGCGAGCACGTGGCCAACGTGCGTCTTGACCGTCGCCTCGCTGACGAACAGGGCCACGGCGATCTCGGCGTTACTGCGGCCGCGGGCCACCTGCAGCAAGATGTCACGCTCGCGCGCGGTCAGCGACGCCAGCAGCGACGGCGATGGCGCCAAGGCCGGCGGCCGGCGGACGAACGCCTCGATCAGGCGGCGGGTGACGGTCGGCGCGAGCAGCGCGTTGCCGGCCGCCGCCGCCCGCACCGCGGCGATCAGGTCGTGCCGCGGCGCGTCCTTCAGCAGGAACCCGCAGGCGCCGGCCCGCAGCGCCGCGTAGACGTACTCGTCAAGGTCGAAGGTGGTCAGCATCACCACCCGGGGAACCGACCCGGCTCTGGTGATCAGCCTGGTCGCCTCAAGCCCGTCCATCTCGGGCATCCGCACGTCCATCAGCACCACGTCCGGCGAGGCCGCCGCCACGGCGGCGACCGCCTGCGCACCGTCGGCGGCCTCGCCGACCACGGTGATGCCGTCGGCCGCCTCGAGGATGACGCAGAATCCGGACCGGACAAGCTCCTGGTCGTCGGCGACGAGGACGCGGATGGGATCCGGCGCGGCAGCGGCCGGCCCGCCCGGCTGGGCGGATGTCATCGGGCCGGCAGCCTGGCGGTGACGGCGAAGCCGCCTGCGCCGGTCGGGCCGGCCGTCAGGCTGCCGCCGCAGGACGCGACCCGCTCAGCGATCCCGGCCAGACCGAAGCCGCCCGGGCCTGCATCGGGCGCCTGGCCGTCACCGGGTGACCCGGAATCCGACACCGAGACCGTGATGTAGCCGGGCTCGTAGCGCAGCGTCACGTCGGCGCAGGCGTCCGGGGCGTGCCGCATCGTGTTGGTCAGCGCTTCCTGGACTATCCGGTAGGCGGTCACGTCGATGCCGGGCGCCAGCAGGTACGGCGTTCCCTCCAGGTGGAAGTCGACCGGCAGGCCCGCGCACCGCACCTTCTCCAGCACCGCGCTGAGCTCACCAAGCGACGGCGACGGCTCCGTGTCCAGCTCCTCGGACGGGCCGCGCAGCACCCCGAGCAGCCGTCGCAGCTCGGTCAGCGCCTGCCTGGCCGTGTCGCCGATGATCTGCACCGACTGCCTGGCCTCGGCGGGATGGCCGGGCAGCAGCGACGAGGCCGCCTCGGCCTGCACGGCCATCAGGCTGACGTGGTGCGCCACCACGTCGTGCAGTTCCCGCGCGATCCTGGCCCGCTCCATCGCGGCAGCCCGCGACGACTCACGGTCCCGGTCGGACTCCGCCCTGGCCGCGCGGGCCAGGACCTCGGCAATGTAGGCCCGCCTGGTGCTGGACAGGACGCCTGCCATCCCGGCCGAGGCGAAGATCAGGGCAGCCACGGCGAAGTCATAAGGCTCGTTGTGCCCCGGCGACAGCTGCGACGTGGTGATCGCCGCCAGCGCGACGATGCACAGGACCAGGCGGACCCGCGGACGGGAGCGGTCCATCGCCGTGTAGAACGCGATGGCGGGCCCGAGCGGCAGCGGCGCGTAGCCGAGCCCGATCAGGTCATAGGCCACCCGGGCGGCGCCGATCACGGCCAGCACCGCGATGGGCTGCGCCCGGCGCCAGGCCAGCGGCATGTTCTCGCCGATGATCAGCACGGCCGCCCAGCCCAGCGGGTGCAGCTGACGGCGGTACACCAGCAGCACCGCCAGGTCGGCGACCGTCAGCGTTACCGCGAGGACGAGATCCTGCAGCCGCGGATTCCGCGCAGCCACCCCGGTCGGTGTCACGAGCCGATCGTATGACCGGGGCCCGGCCCGGAGGATCCCCCGCGCGGCTGATCCGGCGGCTGCGACCAGCGGCGGATGGCACCGGCCCCGGCGGCCGGGATCTCGGCCGCGCGGCTGAGCCGGGACTTCGTAGCGGCGGGCGATGCCCCGGCCGGGGCGCAGCCGCCACGATGCAGCCATGGAACGCGCCATGACCGACGACCGGCCCGATTCAGCTGCCCGCCCGCTTCCCCCGCCTGAGCCCGGCCCGCTCGGGCGCGCTGCCGGAATCGCGCTGATCTGCGCCGCCGCCGTCGGCCTCGAGCTGGCGGTCAGCGGCCGCTACGGCTACCACAGGGACGAGCTGTACTTCCTCGCGGCAGGCCAGCACCCGGCCCCCGGCTACGTGGACCAGCCGGCCATCGCGCCCCTGCTGGCGCGGGTGTCCGCGGCGCTGTTCGGCAACTCGCCGGCCGGGCTCCGCGTCCTTCCCGCGCTGGCCCTGGCCGGCCTCATCGTGATCACCGCGACGCTGAGCCGCATGCTCGGGGCGGGCCGGGCCGGCCAGCTGCTTGCCGCGCTGGCGACCGCGACCTGCGCCGAGTACCTCGGTACGGCGCACCTGCTGACCACGACCGTCCCCGACTTCCTGGCCTGGGGCATCATGCTGGTGCTCGTCCTGCGGCTGCTCGCCAGCGAGGACCGGCGGTGGTGGCTGGCCATCGGCGCCTGCGCGGGAATCGGCGCCAGCGCGAAATGGAACATCGGCTTCCTCGCCGCGGCGCTGGCCGCCGGGTTCGCGCTCACCCCGGCCCGGAAGCTGCTGCGGAGCCGCTACCTGCTGGCCGGCGCCGCGCTGGCGGCGGCGCTCGCCTCGCCCGACGTGATCTGGCAGGCCGCCCATGGCTGGCCGAACCTGGCGGTGTTCCACGTGCTGCAGGGCGCTGCCTGGCACAACCGGGTCACGTACGCCCCGGCCCAGGTCGTCTACACGGGCCTGGCGCTCACGCCGGTCTGGATCGCCGGGCTGGCGTGGTCGCTGCGCAGCGAGGAAGCCCGCCGCTTCCGGCCGGTCGCCATCGCCTGCGCCATCGCGGCGGCGCTGATCTTCGTGCTGGGCGGGAAGCCGTACTACGACGGCGCCATCTTCCTGTTCCTGTTCGCGGCAGGCGCGGTGCCGCTGGAGCGTCGGCTGGCGGCGTGCGGGCGCCGGGTCCCGGCGGCCGCGCTGACGGCCGCGGTGATGATCGCGTCCGCGGCGCCGGCCGTGCCGGTCGCGATCCCGGTGCTGCCGGCCGCCGCGCTGCGCGCCGTCCCGCTCCAGAAGATCAATTACGACCTGGCCGAGACCATCGCCTGGCCCAGGCTGGTCGCCCTGGTGGCGCGGGAGTACCGCTTGCTGCCAGCCCCGCGGCGGCGGCTGACCGCGATCCTGGCCGGGAACTACGGCGAGGCCGGGGCCATCGACCGCTACGGCGCTCAGTTCGGCCTCCCGCGCGCCTACAGCGGCGCTAACAACTTCTGGTTCTGGGGACCGCCGCCGGCCGCCGACACCTCGGCCATCGCGGTGAACATGGACCCGGCATTCCTGCGCCGCGAGTTCACCCGGGTCCGCCTGGTGGCGACCTTCCGGAACGGGCTCGGCGTCAGCGACGACGAGCAGGGCGTCCAGGTCTTCGCGGTCAGCGGCCTGCGGTCCGCCTGGGCGCAGGCCTGGCCGGCGTTCAGGGACTATTCCTGAGTATTCTGCTCAGCCGGGCCGCGTTGGCTTGCTGTTGATCATATCGAGATATATCTTCTTGCTGTCAGCACCGTGAGTTCTGTCAGCACCGTGAGCTCCGGGTACGGGAGGAACAGATGGCACCTGGACCGGACCTGCGCATCGGCGACGCCGAGCGCGACGCGACCGCGCAGCGGCTGCGGGAGCACTACGCGCTGGGCCGACTGACCCTGGAGGAGTTCAACGAGCGCCTCAGCGCCGCGCTGGCGGCGAAGACCGAGCGCGACCTGAGCCAGCTCACCCGGGATCTCCCGGCCGCGCCGGAGCCGTCGTCGCGGCTGCCGCAGGCCGTGCCCGGCGGCCGGCCGGATTCCGGGCACGCGCGGGGGGACCGGGCGGGCCGGCCGCCGTTCCTGCCCGTGTTCGTCCTGGTCGCGCTGACCTTCCTGATGGTCTTCGCGTGGCTGCCGGGATTCCGGGTGTTCCCGTTCCCCGGCAAGCTGGCGATCGTGCTGCTTGTCGTCGGGCTCCTCCGCGGCCTGCTCCGCCGGCTCTGGCGGCGCGGCGGGCGGTGCTGAGCCGCTGCCTTCAGCTGTCGGCTGAGCGGCCGGCTCAGCCCCTGGCCGGAACGCGGAGCGGGACCACCAGGTAACGGAACGCCGGGACGTCCGGGGCTGCCTCGTCCTGCGGGTCGCCGTCCGGCGGCGGCCCGGCCGCCCAGGTGATCAGCGCCGGCTTGGCCGGGCTGGAGAACTCGATCCGGATCCGCCCGCCTGCCTCGGCCGGCCCGCCGCCGTCGCCGGACGAGCCCGGGGCGCGGGCCGGCGCCTCCACCGCAACCGCGGCCAGGCCGTCCAGCAGGTAGTGCGGGTTGAAGGAGATCACGGGCTCGTCGCCGTCGAACTGAGCGGGCACCGTTTCCACCGCCCGGGCCCGGCCCTCCGCCTGCGCCTCCACCACGACGATGTCCGGGCCGAACGCCAGCCTGACCGGGCTGGCCCGCTCGGCGACCAGCGACACCCGCCGGACGGCCTCGGTGAACGGGCCCGCGGGCAGCTCGGCCCGGCAGCTGAACTCGGTGGGGAACCGGGACCGGTACCTGATGAACTCGCCGCCGATCAGCCGCGCCGTCAGCCTCCGGCCGCCGCCCTCGAAGCTGATCATGCCCTCGGCTGGCCGCGGCTCGCCGCTGCCCGGCCTGCCGCTCCCCCGGCCGGCGTCCGCCGCCGCCTGGCCCCCGCCGTGCGCGCCGAAGGCGATGCTGACGTCGGTCCCGGCGGCCATCGTCCGTGCCACGTCTGCCAGTGTCCGCGCCGGGACGAGCGCGGCTGCCCGCAGCTGCGGATCGGCCGGCTGCCAGCCGATCTCCCTGACCGCCAGCCGGTACCGGTCGGTGGCGGCGAGCGTGATCGCGGCGCCGTCGAAGTCCAGGCATACCCCGGTCAGCATCGGCAGCGTGTCATCCCGGCTGGCGGCCGGCCCGACCTGCCCGGCCGCCGCGGCCAGCGTTCCGCCGTCCACCGTGCCGGCCGCCTGCGGCGGCTCCGGCAGCGCGGGAAATTCCTCCAGCGGCAGCGTTACCAGCATGAACTCGGCGCTGCCGCAGGTCAGCCCGACCGCGTCGCCGTCCGAGGTGAACTCCGCCGACTGGCTCGGCAGGCTCCTGGTGATCTCGGCGAGCAGGCGGCCGGGCACCAGCGCCGTGCCGGGCTCCGCCACCTCGGCCTCGACGGCGACCCGCGCGGACACCTCGTAGTCGAAGCAGGACAGCACCAGGCCGTCCCCCGCCTCGAGCAGCATCCCGGCAAGCACCGGCACGACCGGCCGCGACGGCAGCGCGCGTGCCACCCAGGCCACCGCCTCACCCAGTACATCTCGCTCGACCTGGAACTTCATCGCACTGCCACCGCCTCTACCGCTTTGCCCTGATCCTGACATGGGCTACCGACATTGCGGAACCGAACCCAGGCCGCTGCCCCGGCCGTCCGGCGGCCCGGTCAGGTCAGCCCGGCGGGCGCGGCCGCCAGGGCCGCCTCGATGGCCCGGGCCAGGGCCCGCGCGGACTCCGCGGTCAGCTCGACGGCAACCCGCGCGGACGGCCCCCTGCCCGGGTTCGTGAAGTCGATGTTGAGCGTGTGCTCGGCCTGGGCGTGCTGCGGGTGGTCGAAGTACACGGCGGCGTCGCTGAGCGCGAACCAGCCCGCCGGCCCCTTCCCGCTGCCGGTGATCGCGATCTGCTCGGTCAGGTACGTGCACATGCGCGCCCCCTCAGCCGGCCACGAGGCGGCCGAAGAAATCCCAGATCCTCGCCCAGCCGTCGGTTGCGGCGCCGACCCGGTAGGACGGCCTGTCCACGGCGAAGAAGGCATGCCCGGCGCCGTCGTAGGTGTGGAACTCGTGCGCCTTCCCGAGCGCGGTCAGCTCCCTGGACATCTCCGCGGTCTCCGCCGGGTCGGGGAACTTGTCGTCGGCGCCGAACAGGCCGAGCAGCGGGCAGGACAGGTCCTTGGCCAGCCCGATGATCGGCTCCATCTTCAGCGGGAAGTCCGGCGGCGGCGGGTTCACGATGCGGGCGCCGTAGCAGTCCACCGCCGCATCGAGCTGGAGGCTGCACGCCGCGAGGAAGGACTGCCTGCCGCCGGAGCAGTAGCCGATCACGCCCACCTTGCCGTTCGAGCCGTCCATGGCCCGCAGGTAGGCGGCGCCGCCGCCGACATCGCCGACCAGGCGCTCGTCCGGGACCCCGCCCTGGGCCCTCGCGGTTGCGGCGGCGTCGTCCGGGCTGGCGCCGGGAGCCTCCCGGTGGTACAGGTTCGGCATCAGCGCCGCGTAGCCGTGCGCCGCGAACTTCCTGGTGATCTCCTTCGTCGCCCCGTCATAGCCGGGCATGTGATGGATCACCACCACGCCGCCGAATGGCCCGGCGCCGAGCGGGTGCGCGAGATACGCCTCCACCTCGTCCCTGCCGTGCCCGGTAATGCTGATCGTTCCTGCCGTCATCGCGTCTTTCATGCCGCCTCTTCCTGGTCGCGTGCATGGTCGGCCCCGGCCCAATCCTGCCAGCTACGGCGGGCACGGCCGCACGCGCCTGGACACCTCAGCGGCCCGCCGAATAGCCGCCGCAGCGGCGCGTTTACTGGCGCGAGCCGTTCTTTCTGCGAGAAGATCTGCGCGTGCGGAATTTTCCGAGGGAGGCTCACATTCATGGGAGCAGCAGCCACGGTACTGGCGTTAATAGTGCTGGTCGTGGGTGCCCTGATGGGCTGGCACGCCAATCGCGCCCACGCCGCCCACGGTGACCTGCGCACTACTCGCCGGCGGCTGCCCGGATACCGGCGGACCAGGCTCCGGAGCGGCCTGCTGGCCATAGTATTGTTTGCGGTCTCGCTTATTCTCATTCGGGATCTTATCCATCATTAGTGACGTTGCGAATCCCCTCGCCGGTCACTTCCGCGGGCGGCCGAATGCGGGATTCATCCGGGAATGCGAGCGAGCCGCCCGGATTTCTCCGGTTACCTGGACGGCGCAATTCCCTGGGGGAAGCGGAAAAGCCGGCCAGGGTCGTAGGTGGCCTTGATCCTGGCCAGCCGCTGATAGTTGGCGCCGTAGTACGCCTGCCGCTCACGTGCGGCCGCATCGACGCGTGCAGCGCGTTCTGCCAGGCCCGCTGCCGCGCCGCGCCGGGGCTCACCACGCCGCGCGCCGTGGCGCCGCCCGCCGCGGCGCCGCCCGCCGCGGCGCCGCCGCCACCGCCAGCCGCCCAGGTCGTCGTGTACTGGATCAGGAACAGCGCATCCCGGTGCACGAACGCGGTGGCCGCCGGGTGCACCCGGTTGATCGCGCCGCCGCACGCGTCGAACGCGATCGCGCCGGTGGCCTGCGCCGCCGGCCGGATGCTGAGGAACCGCTCGGCGGCTGCCAGCGCCGCGGCGATGCCCGCTGGCGGCAGCGGCCTGGCGACGAAGTCGGACCTGGCGAACTCGGGCTGGCGGGCCAGCCTGCCGCCGGGCGCCAGCGCGGGCAGGTGGCACTGCCGGGTGGTGCGCTCGCCGCAGCCGGCCTCGGCCAGCATCGCGTCCAGGTAGGGCAGCTCGAAGGGCTCGCCGGAGGGCGCCGACCCGACCGCCGCCGTCAGCTTCTCCAGCGCCGCGGCCGCCTCCGCGGGGCTGCCCAGGAACGTGCCGCCGACCTGCACAGACAGCGGGGCTGCGGTGCCCGGCGCGGCCGTCAGGTGCAGGTTCGACCACAGCTCGTCGCGCTGGTAAGGCGCCCAGGACTGCCAGCCGGATACCACCCGCGCCGCCTGTGACCACGGCCAGGAGAGGAAAAACAGGGTCAGCGCGGACAGCCGGTGCGCGGCGAAGGTCAGCGAGGTGGCCACGCCGAAATTGCCCCCGCCGCCGCCCCGGCAGGCCCAGAACAGGTCGGCGTTGCGCCGGCTGTCGCAGCCGAGCAGTCGCCCGTCCGCCGTGACGATCTGCACGGCGGTGAGGTTGTCGCAGGTCAGGCCCAGTGCCCGGCCGAGAACGCCGACGCCGCCGCCGAGCGTGAGCCCGGCGATGCCGACCGTGGGGCAGGACCCGCCCGGCACGGCGAGGCCGCGGGCCGCGAGCTGCGCGTAGAAGTCGATAAGACGGATGCCGGTGCCGACCCTGACGCTGTCGCCGTCCGCCGCGAACGAGGCCATCGGCGTCACGTCCACGACCAGCCCGGTGCCGGACGACCAGCCCGCATAGCTGTGGCCGCCAGAACGCGCGGCCACCGGCAGGGCGAACCGGCGGGCGAAGGCCAGGCATGCGCTCACGTCGGCCGCCGAGCGGCAGTAGGCGATGCCCGCGGGCCTGAGCTGATCGAAGCGCGGGTCGAAGAGCTGGCGCGCGCGGCGGTATCCCCGCTCGCCCGGGCGGATGAGCAGCGCGGGCGACAGTTCGCCTGCCAGCACCGCCCAGTCTGCCGCTACCGGCCCCGCGGAGCGCGGCCGACGGCTTGCCGTGCCGCCGTGCCCCGCGCTGGCGGGCCGGCCGGGGGTCCCGCGGAAGGCCAGCGGCCAGGCACGGTCGATGACCGCAGCGGCCGCCGCAGCCCCGCCGACGGCGGCGGTGATCAGCACGGCGCGCCGGGCCGGCCCGCGGCCGGGCTGCTCACCGGGGTCAGCGCCGCCCGGCCGGGCGGGATCGGAGTTCATGCCTCTGAGACTCGGCCGGGCTCCCGCCGGTTGGCACCGGCCCGCCCCGGGCTGAGAGCTTGACGAAATATAAAGTTGACTAGCTAAAGCTTTCCTCGTACTCTGGGGCAGAAGCTTGAGCTACTGAACTATTGAGCAGCTCAGGCACCGCGGCTCTACCGGGGGCCGGGGCGCACGTGCGGCACGCGCACGGGCATGAGGACAGGCAGAGGACCGGCGGCATGAGCAGCACCGAACGCTCCGAGCAGCTGGACACTGACATCCTCAACGCGGTCGCCGAGATGATCGGCCTGATCATCGCTCATGGCGAGCAGATAGCCCAGCGCATGTCGTTTCCGTCCTTCTTCGTCAAGGCACTGCACATGCTCGACTGCCCGATGGCGATGAAGGAGCTAGGCCGACGCCTGCGCTGCGACCCGTCGTTCGTGACGGTGATCGCAGACGGGCTGGAGAAGCGCGGGCTTGCCCGCCGTGAGGCCCACCCGGGCGACCGGCGGATCAAGAACATCGTGCTCACCGACGCCGGCCAGCAGATGCGCCAGCAGATGGAGCGCGAGATCGCTGCCCAGATGCCGTGGAGCACGATCCTGGAGGTGGAAGACGCAGTGAGCTCTGCTTCCGCTGCCCTCACCTAATCCACGGCCAGTCCGCCACCCAATCCAACTGACTTCGCAGAACGCAGGGCCGCACGGCCCCCGCGCTAGATCAGCACGGCCTCGGCGCGGGCCACGCGGCGCACGTTACAAAGGAGAAATCTGAATGTCTGCCAGAACGCCAGAAACTGAGCGCTCGGCGGCAGCACGCGGCACCGTCGTCATCGATGAAAGGCCCGCGGGCGCCAACGCCCCCGCTCACCGCCATCTCGGCCTGGCTCTTGTCGTCATCGCCACGGCGCAGCTCATGGTGGTGCTCGACGCGACGATCGTGAACGTGGCGCTGCCGCATGTCCAGCGGGCGCTCGGCTTCTCCGGCTCCGGCCTGGAGTGGGTCGTCAACGCGTATGCCCTGACCTTCGGCGGGCTGCTGCTGCTCGGCGGCCGGGCCGGGGACATCCTCGGCCGCCGGCGGGTCTTCATCGCCGGCATCATCCTGTTCTCGGTGGCCTCGCTGCTCGGCGGCTTCGCCACCACCCAGGCCTGGCTGCTGGCCGCCAGGGCCCTGCAGGGCGTGGGCGGCGCCATCGTCGCCCCGACCGCGCTGTCGCTGGTCACCACCACGTTCCCGGAAGGCCCGCCGCGCAACCGGGCGATGGGCGTCTACGCCGCGATGAGCATCGGCGGCGCAGCCGTCGGCCTGCTGGCAGGCGGCCTGCTGACCACCTACTTCTCCTGGCGCTGGGTGCTATTCGTGAACGTGCCGATCGGGATCGCGGTGGCGCTGCTCGCGCCGCGGGCGATCGGCAAGTCGGAACGGCTCCGCGGCCGGCGGTTCGACCTGCCCGGCGCGATTACCGCGACGTTCGGCCTCGCCGCCCTGGTCTATGGGCTGTCCAGCGCCGCGACCAGCCCCAACGGCGTATCGCACTGGAGCGACACCAAGGTCGTGGCCTCGCTGGTGGCTGCCGTCGTGCTGCTCGTCACGTTCGTGATCATCGAGGCACGCAGCTCGCACGCGCTGATGCCGCTGCGGATCTTCGCCAACCGGAGCAGGTCAGGCGCGTACCTGATCATGCTGTGCGTCGGCACCGCGATGTTCGGGATGTTCTTCTTCCTGACCATCTTCGTGCAGACCGTCTGGGGTTACAGCCCGCTGAAGACCGGCGTGGCCTACCTGCCGATGGTCGCCACCATCATGCTGATGGCCGGGGTCAGCTCGCAGCTGGTGCCGCGGATCGGCGCCCGGCCGCTGCTGCTCGCCGCGTCGGCGATCACCGCGACCGGCATGTTCTGGCTGTCCCGGATCAACGAGCACAGCACTTACGTCGGCGGCCTGCTCGGCCCGATGCTGGTCACCGCGGCCGGCCTGGGCATGCTGTTCATGCCGGCCACGCTCGTCGCCCTGACCAAGGTCGATGACAGGGACGCCGGCCTGGCTTCCAGCCTGGTCAACACCGGCCAGCAGGTCGGCGGCTCCATCGGGCTCGCGCTGCTCGGCACGGTGGCATGGACGGTCGTCGCCAACACCGTGCACAGCTCGGCGAAGGCCGCGGCGCAGGCGGGTAACGCGGTGGGCGGAAATGCCGCGCAGGCCAAGGCGGCAATCTACCACCACGCGCTGGCGGTCGGCTTCTCCCGCGGGTTCGTGGTGTCCGCCGGGATCATGCTGCTCGCGCTGATCGTGACGATCATCATGATCCGGGTGAGGCGCGCCGACCTGGCCGGTGTGCAGCCGGTACCCGCATAAGACCAGGATCAGAAACGGGATAGTCCGGGGCAGTTCCTGCTCCGCATCGCCGATGGCCCGCCGGGTACTCGCCCGGCGGGCCATCGGGCGTTCGCGCCACCCGCAGGGCGACGGCGCACCCGGTCCGGCGTCCGTGCGCCATCGCGGAAGCCGGGCCCGTCGACGTGGCGATGGGCAGGCTCGACCCGGCACAGCCCGATCCAGTCCGCCTCGTCGCGGGTCCGACATAGACCGCGCCGGCTGCTCAGCTCGCGCTTGCCGCGGTTACCACGACGAGGATGAAGGTGGCCATTGCGGCCAGGCCGTGCGCTGCCGGGACCAGGACTGCCCAGTGCACGCCGGGTTTCTTCGGCGCCGGGTGTGGCTCCGCGTGTATGCCCGCGATCACCTGATCGACCAGCTGGCCGGCTAGTACCTCGTCGTTGAGTGCCCGGGCGAGCACCTCGTCGCTGACCTTGCGCGCCGGAGCGTCACTGGCTGATGCGGCGGGCCGTTCGCCTTCGGCGCGGACGCCCCCGGCGCCGCCGTGGCGGCCGACGGCTCTGCCACGAGGGCCGGGAAACGGAGTCCACAGGGTCACCGTGGATATGCCAAGCCCGATCACCGGCATCAGGATGCCGACGGCCGCCCAGGCCAGCGCGGTCAAGCCGGCGGCCAGGTAGCCGATCCACACCGCCAGGCCGGTCAGGGCCAGGCTGAAATGCCCGACAAGGAAAACAGGAGACAGGCCGCCCCGGACCGCCCGCTGCTGCCGCAGACCGCCCCGGGAGATCAGCGCCGCCAGCATGCTGGCACCGATCCCGGCCGTCACCAGCCACGTCGCCAGCGCCGCGATGCCCAGCGCCCCGCTGGGCGAAGAAGACACCGCGACCGCCACGCTGCGCACCTACCCGCCTGCGCGCTAATCAGCTGCTGGCTGGCTCCCGCGATAGGACTCGAACCTATAACCTGCCGGTTAACAGCCGGACGCTCTGCCGATTGAGCTACGCGGGATC
>WNGG01006817.1_pt1 | contig 12692 bp, 11 predicted proteins | sample 5400661 | NCBI WGS metagenome assembly WNGG01 (sample SAMN13153372, study PRJNA577476) | soil metagenome | isolation source: 100 cm soil or saprolite under Garry oak tree replicate 1 | place: USA:California | collected 2016-06-15 | reverse complement strand
AGGCGTCCAGGATGCCGGTGAGGCCGACCCGAAGCCTCACCTCCTCGCGCGTCTCCCGGATCGCGGCCGCCGAGACCTCCTCGCCCCGCTCCACGAAGCCGCCCGGGAAGACCCACCGGCCCTTCTGCGGCTCGTTGGCACGCTTGAGCAGGACGATGCCGCCGTCCACCATCGCGATCGCGCCCGCCGCCAACCGCGGGTTCGAGTACGCCACGAAGCCACAGGCGTCGCACCACGGCCGCGGGGGCTCGCCCTCCTTCACCACCTTCGGCTGAAGGGGGGCGGCGCAGATGGGGCAGAAGCGGTAGGTCGCGGGGTCCGGCGGGTGCATGGCTCGGGGCGAATTATAGGCCACGGGGGCGTCGGGCCACCCCAGGGCGCGGTGCTATACTTCCTCGACAACGAGGGGCTTGGGGGTGACTGAGTCGGGTTCCCGCCGTCAGTTCAGCGACATTCTGGCCCGGGAGGACGAGTCCGTCGATCTCGCCGAGGCGGCGTTGCTCATCGCCTGCGAGGAGTACCCGGATCTCGACGTCCCCGCCTATCTCACCCGTCTCAATCGGATGGCCGGCGAGCTGCGGGACCGCTTGGCCGAGGAGCCGCGCCCCGAGCGCGCCGTCATGGCCTTGAACCGCTACCTCTTCCAGGAGAAGGGATTTCGCGGCAACACCGAGGCCTACTACGACCCGCGCAACAGCTACCTGAACGACGTCCTCGACCGGCGCACCGGAATCCCCATCACGCTCTCCACCGTCTACATGGAGGTGGCGCGCCGGGCGGGCCTCCACGTCGAGGGGGTGGGCCTACCCGGGCACTTCATCGTGCGGGTGAACGTCCCCGGGCGGGGTGTCCTCATCGACCCCTTCCACTGCGGCGCCCTCCTCTCCGAGCAGGAATGCCAGGACCGGCTGGACCGCATCTTCGGGGGCCGGGTGAAGATGGAGTCCCGGATGCTGACGGGTTGCGGGCCCAGGGCCATGATCGAGCGCATGCTGCGGAACCTGGAGGCCATTCACGTGAAGGACCAGGACTACCCCCGTGCGCTGCGGGCGGTGGAGCTGCTCCTCCTGATGGACCCGGAGAGCGCCGAGGACGTGCGCGACCGCGGTGTGATCTACGCGGCCCTCGACTGCTACGACCTCGCGGCGCGGGACCTCGAGGCCTACGTCGGCCTCGCCCCCCGCGCCCCCGATGCCGAAGAGCTCCGGGGGCGCATCGCCGTGCTGCGCCAGAAGGCGTCCCGCTTGAACTGATCCGGAGGCCCGGAGACTCCCGGGGTCGGCGGCATTATCATCATCATGATGACGAAGGAAGGAGCTCGGTCATGAGCACGACGATCGGCGCCATCGCGGACACGCTGGGGGGCGACGCCAAATCGCTCCTCGAGTACCGCTGCAAGGGGATCCCGAAGGAGCGCCTGCACCTGCCGGGTCCGGACATCGTGGACCGCGTGTGGGCGGCCTCCGACCGGACGACCCCCGTGCTGCGCAGCATCCAGGCCATGATCGGCCACGGCCGCCTCGCGGGTACGGGCTACCTCTCGATCCTCCCGGTGGACCAGGGGATCGAGCACTCGGCGGGGGCGTCCTTCGCCAAGAACCCCGCCTACTTCGATCCCGAGAACATCGTCAAGCTGGCCATCGAGGGGGGATGCAACGCGGTGGCCTCCACCCTGGGCGTGCTGGGCGCGGTGGCCCGCAAGTACGCCCACAAGATCCCCTTCCTCCTCAAGTTCAACCACAACGAGTTCCTGACCTACCCGAACAAGTTCGACCAGATCTTCTTCGCGAGGGTCGAGCAGGCCCGAGACATGGGTGCAGTGGCGGTGGGGGCGACCGTGTACTTCGGCTCCGACCAGTCCGCGCGCCAGATCGTCGAGGTCAGCCAGGCCTTCGAGGCCGCCCACGAGATGGGGCTGGCCACCGTGCTCTGGTGCTACCTGCGCAACCCCGCGTTCAAGATGGACAAGGACTACCACCTCTCGGCGGACCTGACCGGCCAGGCCAACCACCTGGGGGTCACGATCGAGGCCGACATCATCAAGCAGAAGCTCCCCGAGAACAACGGCGGGTACAACGCCCTCAGCAGCAAGGAGAACCCGTACGGCAAGATCGACAAGCGGGTCTACACTGAGCTCACCACCGATCACCCCATCGACCTCTGCCGCTACCAGGTGGCCAACTGCTACATGGGCCGGGTCGGGCTCATCAACTCCGGGGGGGCCTCGGGGGAGAACGACTTCGGGGAGGCGGTGAAGACCGCGGTCGTGAACAAGCGGGCGGGCGGGATGGGGCTCATCTCGGGACGCAAGGCCTTCCAGCGGCCCATGGACGAGGGGACCAAGCTGCTCAACCTCATCCAGGACGTCTACCTCTGCAAGGAGGTGACGGTGGCGTAGGCGGCCTTCACCTCGGGCGTAGCGTGAACGTGGCCACGGTCTCGGCTCCCGCGGGGTCGCGGGATATAGTGCCGGCGAGCGCTTGGCCGTCCCAGCGGCCGTTGTAGTAGCGGATCCCCCCCCGGTACTGGAGGCTGAAGCGGACCGCGTTGTTCTGCGGCGCCTCCAGGCTGAGCAGGGGCACGGTCAGGGTGACCATGCCCTCGTACGCCACGCTGCCCGAATCGGCCTTGAAGGTCGCGGTCACGTCGCGCCGCAGGCCCTCTTCGATCTCGATCCCTCCCCAGGTGCCCTCGAGGTGCAGGGGCGTCCCCACCGCCGCGGCCGGCGCCACCGCGACGCTGGCCGGACCCTGGGGTCCCGGGATCGTGGGGGGGACGCGGAAGGCGACGAGGCGCAGCGCCTCCCGAGTGGCCGGCTTCATCGCCGCCAGCACCTGCAAGGGCAGGCCGTTTCCGCCCGCCTTCTGCCCGGCCTGGAAAACCTCGGCCAGCACGCGGCCCTCCGGGGCGAGCGCGGCCGCGAACTGCGGCCGCTCGTTGCGGACGAGCATCAGCACGAGGTCGCGAGCCACCGCCTCCCACCACCGCGCGAGGCGCGTGCGGGACACCGCGCCGCCGCGGCCGCGGAGCCCGGTCCAGTCCTCGTTGTAGGCGGAGGCGTCTTCCTCGGTCACCTCCAGCAGGAGCTCGGGGCGGCCGGCCAGGGCAAGGGCGGGGGTCGTGTCGGGCGTCCGTACCTCGAAGTTCAGTCCGCCGGTACTCAGGACGAGGACGGCCTCGTTCAGGCGGCGCTGCGCCTCCACGGCCCGGTCGGCCGCGGTCCTCCCCCCGGAAGCCGCGAGCACGAAGGCCGGGCCGAGGGCGGTGGCGAGCACGGCGTGGGTCTTGCCGTAGGCGGCGTCGAAGGGCTCGGCCACGAAGCGGAAATCGGCCATCTCGGGCGGCGCGGGCACCTGCAGGGTGGTCTGGCCCACGTTCTCCGAGCCGGCGACGCGGACCTGCAGGGGCCGCGCCTCCGGCCCCGCGGGCACGCGTGGCACCACGACCTTCAGATCGTCGTCGACCGCGGTGACGATCAGGGCCCGGGCTCCCCCGATCAGGACCGCGTTGCGGAGGACGTCGCGCTGGAACCCTCGTCCCCGGATCACGACCAGGTCGCCGGGGGCGGCCGCGGGCGGCTCGACCTTCAGCACGAGCGGCACCCGTCCGATGTAGAACGGCGCGGGGTTCGACTCCCCTCCCCCGACCGACACCACGACGGGCGCAAAGGTGCCGGGGCCGCCCAGGATGGGGGGCACCCGCGTGCGGATCGAGGTCTCCTTCACGTCGAGCACCTCCGCCGCCTGCACGCCGAACCGCACGGCGGCCCCGAGCCTCCAGCCCGCCCCGGCGAGCACGACCTCGTCCCCCGGCATGGCCACGTCGGGGGAGATCCCGTGCAGGGTCGGCCCGGCGAACACCGCCAGCTCCACCGGCCTCGACTCGCCCCGCCCGGCCCGCACGCGCACGGGGACGCGCACGTCCTGCCCGGGCGCGGTCACGACCTCGGGGACCACGACTTCGAGCTGGCTCTCCGTGGCCTTGACCACCGTCCCCGGCTTGTCGCCGAACAGCACGACGTTGGCCTGCGGGTCGGAGGCGAAGCCCTTGCCGGTGAGGACCACCGTCTGGCCGGTCCGCGCCCGCGTCGGCTCGATCGACGCGACCTGGGCAGCGCCCAGGAAGCGCGTCACCACGAAAGCGAGGCCGCCCAGCACCGCGAGCGCGGCCAGACCCATGGGGGCATATCGCGCCAGGGGTGCAGCACCCGCACGATGCGCCGGCGCGGTCGGGCGCGGCGACCGACGTGCGGTCGGCCTCACCCCGGCGGGAGCTTCGGGCTGGCGGGTCGGCGCGGGCCTGGCCACCCCGGGTGCAGCCCTGGCCACGGCCGGGGTGTGAGGCTTGGCCGTCGCCGCGGCCGGCTTCGCAGCGCGGGCCGCCACCGGCGGCGGCGCGGCCACGGGGGCGGGCCTTGCAACGGGAGGCGCCACGGGGGGGGCGGGCTTTGCGACTGGTGGCGCGACGGGCGGGGCGGGCTTCGGTGGCGGGACGGGGGCGGGTCGCGGAGCCGGGATCGCGGCCGGGGTCGGGGTCGGCGGAACGAGGGGTGGCAGATCGATCGGCACGCTCGTGGGCATCGCGGGCGGGGCGGCGTCGAAAAAGAACTCGTCCGCCGTGAACGAGACGGCATCCGGCTCGGGGGCCGGCGAAGGCAAGCTGGGCGGCGGCCCGGCGACCCCCGGATCTTCCTCGACGAAGAACGGATCGTCCGCGGGTCCGGACGTGGGGGCCGGGGGAGGCGCGACCGCGGCCTCGCCGATGAAGAACGCGTCGTCGCTCGCCTCTGCCGGCCTGCTCGCAACGGGCGCGGCGGGCGGCGTGGGCGATGCCGGCGGGGCCGGTGCCACCTGCGGCCAGTCCGCGTCGAACCCGGCCACCAGGAACGCGGCGTCTTCCGGCGGTGACGCGGGAGCCGGCTCGGGTTCCTCGACGACGAACTCGCCGAGGTTCAACTGGTCTGCGAGCTCGGGCCCCGGCGCGGCCTGGCCGGGGGGAGCCGTCTCTTCCAGGGCCGGTTCGGCCATGTCGTCCGTGGCCGGGAGCCCCGCGCCGGGATAATCGTCGGCGTCCCCCGCCACGAAACCGCACTGGATCTGAACGCTGCCCGGCTCCTGGGGAGGTCCCAGCCAGATCACGTCTCCTTCCCGGACCGGCGACTGGCCCTCCACGCGGTCGAAGTTCACGAACACGCCGGTCGGGCTCCTGGTGTCGTGGACGACGGCGCCGTTCAGGTCGACCCAGAGACGGGCGTGGATGGGGCTGATGCCGGGAAGGTCGAGGTGAAAGGAGCAGCCGGGATCGGAGCCGATCAGCACCTCGTCCACGACGTCGACGTCGACCTTCGCGCCGCGGAGAGCGCCTCCGAGGACGGACAGGCTCGAGAGGCGCTGGGGAGCGGCAGACATCGACGGATTCTAGGACCCGCTTCGGGGAGGGTCAAGACCGCGGGCCGCGCCCCTGCCTCTGCTACAATCCTGCGGTGCCCCAGAAGATCGCGGAAAAGACCATCTTCTCGTACGAGCGAGCGGCGGAGCTGCTCCCCGAGGTTCGGCGCCTCACCGAAGCCGCCCACCTGAAGGCAGAGGAGCTCACCCGCGACGGCCGGAGCAAGGACGCCGAAGACCGCCTCAACGAGGTGGTGGGCCAATGGGCGGAGGCCATGATGCGCCGCGGGCTCGAGGTGAAGGGCCTCTGGCTCGTGGACTTCGACAACGGCTCCGGCTACTACTGCTGGCGCTACCCCGAAACGAACCTCATGTTCTACCATTCCTACGAAGAAGGCTTCGGCGGCCGGATGCGGATCCAATAAGGCAACGCCATGGACCATCCCCTGCGAGACCAGCTCGTGCAGTTCCTGTTCATCGTGGTCCTCCCCCTGGTGGTCGTGGGGGGCGGGCTCGTCACCCTCTTTGCCGTCGGCGCGCTCTTCGACTTCCTGGACAACCAGGAGGCGGTCGCGAAACGCATCGAGGCCCTCTTCCGCCGTCCCCCCAAGACCCCCAAGCTCGCGGGGCCCGACCACTACTACAAGGCTTACTGGGTTCGGTAAGTCCTCAGCTCCTTCGTCGCTCCGCGACCATCCGCATCCCGTAGCGCGGTCGCAGGGTGATGAGAGCCTGGGGCTCCACCCGGTGGCCGGGGAGGAGCCGGAGCCGCCAACCCTGGGCGATGGTGGCCAGGATCAGCACCCCCTCCATCCAGGCGAAGGGCTCGCCGATGCACTGGCGCGCCCCGCCCCCGAAGGGAAAGTAGGCGAACTTGGGCCGGGCGGCCTTCGCCTCGGCCGCGAACCGGTCGGGGTTGAAGCGCCAGGGATCGGGAAAGAAGCGCGCGTCGTGCTGGGTCACGAAGGCCGACATGAGGACGTAGGCGCCGGCGGGAACCTGGTGGCCGCCGACCTCCTGGTCGCGGACGGCCTTGCGCCCGAGGCCCCAGGCGGGCGGATAGAGGCGCATTGATTCGGCGAACACCTGCTCAGTGAACCGTAGCGCCGCGAGGTCCTCCACCGCAGGCGGGCGGCCGCCGAGAACACGGTCGACTTCATCGAAGAGCCGAGCCTCGGCCTCCGGATTCTGCGAGAGCAGGTAGCACGTCCAGGTGAGGGCGTTGGCGGTGGTCTCGTGCCCGGCCAGGAAGATCGTCATGACCTCGTCCCGGAGCTGCCGGTCCGTCATCCCGCTGCCGTCGCCCTCGACGTCGGTGGCCAGGAGCAGCATCGAAAGCAGGTCGCCCCGGTCTTCCCCGCTCTTCCGCCGCTCGCCGATCATCCGGTAGATCGTCGCGTCCAGCCGGTGGCGGGCACGCCGGAAGCGCAGGTTGCTCGGCAGCGGGAGCTTCTGGATGAGGGGGGCGAGCGGATTGTTGAACCGGTGGAAGAGGCCGATGATCGTGGTCAACGACGCGCCGATCTCGTCCGCCTCGCCCGAGACGTCGGCGTCGAAGAGCGTCTTGCCCACCACCGCCATGGTGAGGCTCATCATCTCGTGGGCGAGGTCCATGGGCTGCCCGTCTCGCCAGCGCTCGCGGGCCCGCAGCGCGTAGTCCGTCATGACCGTACCGTAGGACTGGACGCGCTGGCGGTGAAAGGCGGGCTGGCTGAGCCGCCGTTGGCGGCGGTGGAACTCGCCCTCGCTCGTGAGCAGCCCCTCCCCCAGGAACTGCTTGGCCCACTGGAGCCCCCGGCCCTTCGCGAAGCTGTGCTGGTGGGTGACCAGCACGTCCCTCACCTGGTCGGGGTGGCGAAAAAAGAACGCGTGGGTCCGCGGGCCCACGCGGTAGTGGACGCTGTCCCCGAACTCGTCTGAGCTCCGGGTGAGAAAGCCGATGGGATCGCGGCGCAGGTCGAACAGCGATCCGAAGACGGGCGCCCCGGCCGGGCCGGGCGGCCAGACCGCGGGGGCGGCGCTCACGCGAGCACGCGGAGATAGCGGCCGACCTTGGTAAAGGCGGCTACCGCGCGCTCGATGTGATCGGGGCGGTGGGCCGCCGAGAGCTGGACCCGGATCCGCGACTGGCCTCTCGGCACCACCGGGTAGAAGAAGCCCTTCACGTAGATCCCCTCGTCGAGCAGCGCCCGGGCGAAGCGTTGGGCGAGGGGCGCGTCTTCGGGGGCAAAGCGGGTGAAGAGGATCGGCACGATGGGATGGACCCCGGGCGGGATCTCGAAGCCGGCCGCGGTCATCCGCTCGCGGAAGGCCCGGGTGTTGGCCTCCAGCCGGTCGCGCAGCTCGGTGCTCGCGGTCAGCAGCTCGAGGGCGCGAAGGGTGGCGCCCACCACCATCGGGGGCAGGGTGTTCGAGAAGAGGTAGGGACGGCTGCGCTGGCGCAGCAGGCCCACGATCTCGCGGCTCCCAGCAATGCAGCCCCCGGACGCGCCACCCAGGGCCTTGCCGAAGGTCGTGGTCAGGATGTCCACCCGCCCTCCGACCCCGTGGTGCTCCCAGGTGCCCCGCCCCGTCTTCCCCATGAATCCCGTGGCGTGCGAATCGTCCACCAGCACCAGGGCCCGGTGGCGGTCCGCCAGGTCGCAGATGGCGGGAAGCGGCGCGAGGTCACCGTCCATGGAGAAGACCCCATCGGTGACGACGAGGCGGAAGCGCGCTCCTTCTGCCTCCGTCAGCTTGGTCTCGAGGTCCGCCAGGTCGGCGTGCTCGTAGAGGTAGCGCGTGGCCTTGCAGAGGCGCACCCCGTCGATGATCGAGGCGTGGTTCAGCTTGTCGGTGACGATCGCGTCCTCGGGGCCCAGGAGTGGCTCGAACACGCCTCCGTTCGCGTCGAAGCAGGCCGCGTACAGGATCGCGTCCTCCATCCCCAGGAAGGCCGCGACCTTCCGCTCGAGCTCCAGGTGCAGGGCCTGGGTGCCGCAGATGAAGCGCACGCTCGACAACCCGTAGCCCCATTCCTCGAGGGCCCGGCGGGCGGCGGCCAGCAGCTCCGGATGGCCCGACAGGCCGAGGTAGTTGTTGGCACAGAAGTTGAGGACGGGCCGGGCCCGGCCCTCCACTCGGACCTCGGGACCCTGGGGCCCCAGGATCGGCCACTCTTCCTTGAAGAGGCCCTGCTCGCGGATCTGCGCCAGCTCGGCGGAAAGGAACTCGCGGAACCTCTGGTCCATGGTGCCTCCGACCCGGACCCGCCGCTACGTGTGATCGTGCACGTGGTCGGACACGAATCCGCTCTTCTCCCGGTCCAGCACGAGGGGAGGCGGCTCGTCCCGGACCAGGTACTCGAACTCGTCGCGGAACTGCTGGAGGTGCAGCCCGCAGGTGGCGGCGAACTTGGCCAGCTCGTGCGGGTCCTCGAAGTCGTCCTTGCGCAGCCGGATCATGTAGCGCCGGGCGATCGCGTATCGCGTGGAGTGCACATCCACCATCCGGACCTTGGCCTTGCCCGTCTGGGGATCGAGGAGCTGGGCGAAGGGGACGGGGACGAAGTGGCCGCCCTGGATCGAGATCATGGCCGCGTTGCCCCCCGACAAGAGGAACTTGGTCGCGCAGTACCCGAGGTCGCGGGTGTACTCCAGGTCGAAGGGGATGGGATCGGCGCAGCGCAGCTCGTAGCCGATGTTCTTGGCCACGATCGTGGTCTTGATCCCGAACTGCTTGAGGCGGGCCGCCACCTGGCTCTTCAGGATCTCGCCGATGTTCACCTCCGCGATGCGCACGTTGCCGTGGGCGTCGCGCTCCACGTCGTGGAGGGCGGCCAGGTCCGCGGGCTCGATTCCCAGCACGAGGCCTTCGGCGATGACGGCCACCCCGTCGCGGCGCCCGTAGCTGTGGCGCTTGATGATCGAGCCCACCAGGGTGTCCACGATCGTCTGGAGGCGCACCTTCGTCCCTTCGAACTCCTCGGGGATCAGGGTGAGGGTGGAGCCCGCGGCCTTGCCGATGCCGAGGGCGAGGTGGCCGGCCTTCCGCCCCATGGCGATCACGAAGTACCAGCGCGAGGTGGTCTTCGCGTCCACCATCAGGTTCTTCACGATGTCCACCCCGATGTGGCGGGCGGTCTGGAAGCCGAAGGTGTCCACGTAGGCCGGCAGGTCGAGGTCGTTGTCGATCGTCTTGGGCACGTGCACGACCTGCATGCGGCCTCCCGCCTTCTCCTCGAGCTTCATGGCCGAGTAGGCGGTGTCGTCGCCCCCGATGGTGATGAGCTGGGACACGTTCAAGCGCAGGAGGGAGATCACCGTGTTCTCGAGGTGCTGGGGGTCCTGGGTGGGGTTGGCCCGGGAGATCCCGATGTGAGAGCCCCCGCGGAAGTGGATCCGGCTCACCTCCTCGATGGTCAAGGCGGTGATCCGGTCCACGTTGCCGTGCATGATCCACTCGAAGCCGTCGCGGACCCCGAGCACCTCCACCCCTTCGAGCACGCCGCGGATGGTGGCGGCGCCGATCACGCTGTTGATCCCGGGGGCGGGCCCTCCGCCCACGAGGATGGCGAGTCTCTTCTGATGGCTCACGGCGGCACCTCGAGCCCGTTCGTTCTCCGACCCCCACCCTGTCCCTCCCCACGTAGGGTGAGGGAAACGCTGCCCTCGGGGACCGGCCCCGCTCCACGCGTCAGTATAGCGCCTACGACCTGCCGACCGCCCGGGCGGGCGCGTCACATCTCGTACAGCTCGGGGTCGACGGCCGGCGGGAGGAGGCGGCGCCGCAGGCCGGCCAGGCCTCGGCCCGCGTCCTCGGGGCCCTTCTCGCCCAGGCCCCCGAACGGGTCCTGCTCGAACACGTCGCCCATCTCGGCCTCGATCTTCTCGGGGTCCTCCCCCGCCTCCATCCGGCGCAGCGCCTCCTCCATGCCACCCGCCACGGGCAGGCCCGCCGCCTGGAACATCCGGCGCATGAAGCGCGCCCCCTGGCGCGGGTCGTTCTCGTCGATCCCCTCCATCTCGCCCGCCATCGCCTCCATGGCCCGCTCCAGCCGGGCCTCGTCGAGGTCGGGCTCCGAGCCCGAGGGCTTCGCCGGCTCCTCCTTTCTTCCCTTGGAGATCGCGAACGGGGAGACGCGCCGCGCGAGGTCCCTGCGCTGGCAGCGGGGACAGGCGGGCACCTTCTCGGTGTTCACGGTCCGGGAGAGGAAGTTGAACACGCGGTGACAGTGGGAGCAGTAGAACTCGTAGATCGGCATGGTCGTTCTTCGCTCCTCCGGGCGGCCATTCTATCCGATACGCGCCGGCCGCCCCGAACGATGTACCATCGCACCGTGTCACGACGCGGTGACCAGGGCGTGAAGCGGGTCGTGGTCGGTATCTCGGGAGCCTCCGGCTCGATCTATGGGATCCGCCTGCTGGAGTACCTGCGCAAGGACCCGACCGTCGAGATCCACCTCGTCCTGAGCGCCTCCGGCAAGCGCACCCTGGTGGAGGAGACGGACCGCACGGTCCCCCAGGTGGAGGCCCTGGGACACGTGGTCTACGACAACCGGGACCTCGGCGCCTCCCTGGCCAGCGGATCCTTCCGCACCGCGGGCATGGTCATCATCCCGTGCAGCATCAAGACCGTGTCCGCCCTCGCGAACTCCTACGCGGAAACCTTGATCGCCCGCGCGGGGGACGTCACCCTCAAGGAAGGCCGGCCGCTCCTGGCGGTGGTGCGGGAGACCCCCCTGCACGCGGGGCACCTCAAGCAGATGCTGGCCTTCGTCGAGATGGGCGGGATCCTGCTCCCCCCCATGCCGGCCTTCTACCAGCGGCCGAAGACCGTGGACGACATCGTGAATCACACCGTGGGCCGCGTGCTCGAGCGGATGGGGCTCGGCCAGGACCTCGTGCCCGAGTGGACGGGAGGCGGCCGCCCTCCTTCCCGGGAGTGACCGGGGAGCGGTGACCGACTTGAGTAGCGCCACCGCGGACGTGGCGGTCGTGGGCGCCGGCTCCTTCGGGGCCTGGACGGCCTGGCACCTGCGCCAGGCCGGGCTCTCCGTGCTCCTGCTCGACGCCTACGGACCGGGAAACGCGCGGGCGAGCTCGGGCGGCGAGTCGCGCGTCATCCGCGTCGGCTACGGGCCGGACGAGGTCTACAGCCGCTCCGCTCTGCGCTCGCTCGCCCAATGGAAGGAGCTGGCCGCGGAGACCGGCGAGGCCCTGTTCCACGAGGCCGGCGTCCTCTGGCTCGCGCGGAAGGGCGACGCCTACGCGACCGCTACCCTCGGCACCCTCGAGCGCCTGGGCGTGCGGCACGAGCAGCTCTCGCCCGACGCGCTGCCCGCGCGCTACCCGCAGTTTGCTTTGGCTCCCGGCACCTGGGGGATCCTGGAGCTGTCGAGCGGCGCTCTCATGGCGCGTCGGGCCGTGCAGGCCGTGGTCCGACGGGCGGTGCTGAGAGGAGTCGCCTACGACACCGCGGCCGTGGTCCCCTTCGCGGGCTCCGCCGCCATCACGACCACGAGCGGCGAACGGGTGAGGGCCGGCACGTTCGTCTTCGCGTGCGGCTCCTGGCTGCCCAAGCTCTTTCCCGGCCTGCTCGGCGATCGCATCTTCCCGACCCGGCAGGAGGTCTTCTTCTTCGGCCCTCCCGCGGGGGACGACGCCTACGCGCCGCTCCGCATGCCCGCCTGGATCGACTTCGGCGACGAGGTCTACGGCCTGCCCGACCTCGAGAGCCGCGGCTTCAAGGTCGCCCCCGACCGCCACGGGCCGTCCTTCGATCCCGACGCGGGCGAGCGCGTGGTGACCGCGGAGAGCGTCTCCCGCATCCGGGGGTTCCTGGCCAGGCGGTTCCCCGCCCTGGCCACGGCCCCCCTCCTGGAGACGCGGGTCTGCCAGTACGAGAACACGTCGAACGGCGACTTCCTGATCGACCGCCATCCCGACCGGGCCGACGTGTGGCTGGTGGGGGGCGGATCGGGCCACGGCTTCAAGCACGGCCCCGCTGTGGGCGAGCACGTCGCGGACCGGATCGCCCGCGGAGGGCCGGGCGAGCCGCGCTTCGCCCTCACGACGAAGAAGGCCGAGCGGCGACGCGAGGTGTACTGAGCGACCCGCGCCCCAGGAGGTCCAGGGCGGGCGCCGCCAGGAGGGTCGTGACCACCGCCATCACGACCATCATGCTGAACAGGGCCGGCGAGATCACACCCTGGTCGAGACCCACGTTGAGGACGATCAGCTCCATGAGGCCGCGGGTGTTCATGAGCGCGCCCAGGGCCACGGAGTGGCGCCAGTCGAGGCCGCTCATCCGCGAGGCCACCGCGGT
>WNGG01006812.1_pt1 | contig 12696 bp, 7 predicted proteins | sample 5400661 | NCBI WGS metagenome assembly WNGG01 (sample SAMN13153372, study PRJNA577476) | soil metagenome | isolation source: 100 cm soil or saprolite under Garry oak tree replicate 1 | place: USA:California | collected 2016-06-15 | reverse complement strand
CCTCGGCCGTCTTGCCCTCTCGGAACAGTAGGTCAGCCAGATTGTTCCGCGCGATTGGATAATCGGGGGTGATCTCGAGCACGCGCCTGAACATCTTCTCGGCGGCGGCGTAATCACCGCGACGCACGTAAATTTGAGCGAGGTTGACAGCGACCCTCGTGCTCGTGCCGCCTGCGGCAAGCGTGCGCTTGTAAAACGTTTCCTCGTTTACCCAATCGCTGCTGCGCACAACGCTGCGGATGCCAAAGGCAATTACCGCGACAGATGCGAATGCGACGACGATACGCCGATAGCGCACCGGCAATTCAAACGCGCAGCCGGCGAGAAAAATCAGGAACCCGACGCTCGGCAAGTAGAGCCAATGCTCAGCGACCGTCGCATCCAACTGGATGACATTGGAAATCGGCAAATAACCAGCGAGAAACCAGCCTGCACCGAAGATGCGCGCCGGCTGACCGGGACCTTTTTTTGCGCTGCCGCAGACCAAAGCAACGAGGACAAACAATCCAACCACGGACAGGTATTCGATACCAATAGCCTGTCGCCAGTCTGCATTGCTGCGGCATGCCGCCGGATTGAATACCGTGCGTTCCATGTGCAGATTGCTGGGAAAAATCATCAGGCGACCGTAATCGCCGAGCGTTCGCGCCATCAGCACGGCGCGAAGGGGCGCACTCCAGCCCGCATCGGGCATAGGCGTCGTGCGTTGTTCTGGCAGATAACGGAGACCCATGTAGATGGCGAGGAGCGCACCGCAGCAGGCCACCGCCCAAATGCGCGTGCGAAGCCGCATCTGTTTCTCGACGAAAAGCAGGTGCGCGACAAAGAGCGCGAGCCAGACGCAGGCAATCTCGCGCGATAACAACGCGAGCAGACCTGAGACGGCGGCGAGGAAATAGAGCGAGCCACGGAGAATCCGGCATCTGCCGGACGGGACCCGTTGCGCGCGCAGAAACAGCAGCCATCCGGCGCTGGCAAAGAGAAATGAAAGACTGTCGGCGCGTCCTGAGATGTAATCCACTGCCGCGCTGTGAACCGGGTGCACAACCCAGATCGTCGCAACGGAGAACGCGGCCATGGAGAGCCAGGGGAAGCGCCGGTGCGCACGGTCACGGACCGCAACTGAGACCCGGCGCAAGAAGAGCGACGCGAATAGTTGGCGGAGCAAGAAATAGAGCAGAACACCGCTGCCGGCGTGCAGCAGCACGTTGGTCAGGTGAAAGCCGTACGAGTCGGTGTTCCAAAAAAAGTAATCGACGATGAATGAGATGTTCTGCACCGGCCGGTAATGGGCCGAGAACGAGTCCAGAAACAGATAGTGCCGAAAGGCCTCCAGGATCAGGAGCGGGCTCTTGATGAACGGATTATCATGGGACAAATACTGATCGTCCCAGATGCGCTCGCCTTGCAGGGCCGGCGCGCGCACGATGACGCCGATAACGATGAGGAGAAGAACGCGCAGCCATTCTCTGCGCAGATGAGTCGCGAATTTCGACAGGCGGGAAATTGGAGCCCAATTTCCAATTGCGGACGGGAACGGAACCGGGGGCGTGATTCTCGGTCTAACGAGCGGAGTTGGTGAGGCGAGCACGAGACACAGTTGCGAGATGGGGCGACTTCCGAGTCTTGTTCGCACGACTCATTCCCTGCCACTCTTGCTCTACGGGAATGACAGGAGAATGAATCGTCGCCAGATTCCTACGGGGTGCGGTAGGGCGACCAGAACGGTGACGGTGCAACGTCCGACAACCCGTTGAAACTGGTCGTTGGAACAATCGGCAGGGTATCCACGACCTGGTCACCGTAGCTGGCGCCGAGGAGGTCATTGCCCGTGTTGTAAAGGACCGTTCCACTTTTCAGGTAGTTGGTCCAATCCTTAACGAGAACCTGAGCGCCGGTGATCCGGTTGGTTTCGATCGCGTATTGATCGACCGCGGAGTCGATCATGCGCAGATCGTTTAGGATTCGGGTGGCCTGCGAGCGTTTGCGGGCCCGGAGGAAGCCAGGCACGGCAATCGCCGCGAGCAACGCGATGATCGCGACCACGATCATGATTTCTACGAGGGTAAAGCCCCCCCGCTTTTTATTTAGTTCGTTTAACATGCTATTTGCTTTCGTTTATCTATTGTTTGTTTGACTGCGCTCCGCGATACGATCGTGGAGGTGCCTTTATGAAGCACCGTTGATGCCAACTGGTCCGTTTTTTAGAATTTCTAGAACGCTCGAAACGGCCTGGACGAGCGAGCCAAGAGTCCGGCCCGTAGCTGGCCAACCCGGGGTATCGCCTGACGGCGCACGCCTCTTGCTTGTTTGCCACCCGTGAAGAGTCTCAAACCGGGGCGGCAGCACATCCTCTCGCCCAGCTACTATCTCTTTGCCGCTGTTTTCTTGCTCCGGTTGATCGTGCTCGTGCGCCTGACCAGTTCGCCGTTTCTCCTGCCGAATTCCGGGGACATGCATTTCTACAACGAATGGGCCCAACGCATTCTCCACCGACAAGTCACCGAGCAGCACGCCTTTTACGGTTTGCCGCTTTATCCTTATCTCCTGGCCTGTCTCTACGCGCTATTTGGCTACAGCCCATTCATTCCTGGATTCCTCCAGGCGATCCTGGACGGCGGGACTGCCATGCTGCTTTATAAGCTGGCGGTAAAGATCTTTGGCAGTCCCGCGCCGGCCACCTACGAGCAGTCGTCAAAGAATGGCACGCGGAATTTTTTCAAGCGATATCGCGGCGAATGTATTGGAGTTTTGGCGGCTTTGGGCTGGGGATTTTTCCTTCCGGAAGAAGCTTATTCCGCCATTCTCATGCCGGCGGCCGGCTTCGTCTTCGTTTTTTGGTTCGTTGTTTGGCAAATCGTGCATCGCCGCGAAGCGCCCACACCGCTGGGATCGTTAATGCTAGGCGTCCTGATCGGGTTCAGTGCGATGGGCATCGCCACGATTTTGTTTTTGGCGCCACTTCTCTTCGTCGCGCTCTTCTTCAAATGGAACTGGACGGGAGACACGCGCAGTATTTGGTTTGCGAAAGGTGCGGCCACGGGCCTCGTCCTCATCGGCATCGGAATTGGCGCGTCGCCTTGCTGGATCCACAACTACTTCGTCGCGCGCGATCCTGTTTTTCTGTCCGCTCACAGCGGCGTGAACTTTTGGATCGGCAACAATCCGCTCGCCACCGGCTATCCGCGCTTTCCGCCGGGTCTGCATGCGGGCCAAAAAGCGATGTTGGAGGATTCGATCATAACCGCCGAAAAAGCGGCTGGTCGATCGCTGAAGCGCTCGGAAGTATCTGCCTATTGGTCGGAAAAGGCGCAATTCTACATAAAAAACAACTTCGGGGCCTGGCTCAAATTGCTCCTCGTCAAAGCTGGCAACTTCTGGAACGCGTTCCAATACGACGATCTCAGCATCATCACGATCCTGCGCGAGCAAAACGTAATTCTCCCCGGTCTGAAATTCGGCCTGGTCGCGGCGCTGGCGATTCCAGGGTTTCTCCTCGCCTTCGCAAAATTTCCGCTTTCGCGCTGGGTGGCCGCGGCCGTTTTACTGCACATGGCCTCACTTCTAACGGTTTTTGTTACCGAACGATACCGCGTCGCGGCAGTCCCGGGACTATTGTTAGGCGCATCGTTCGGAGTATCGGAGCTGTGGCAAAGCTGCGTCAGCGCGAAATATTCTCGCGCAGCTCTTTACCTGGTCCTTCTTCTGGCCGCGACCCTGTTCGTTTCAATTCCACAAAAGGATTCCGGCCTTTGGGCGCTCGATGCTTACAATGCTGGATGGCAGGCTCTCCAATCGAACAATCTGCCTTTGGCTGAGAAGAAGTTAAACGTCGCGTATGCCTATGCGCCCGAGAACGCGGAGGTAAATTTTGCCCTCGGCAATCTGCGGCTCGATCAAGGGAACAAGTCGACGGCGGAATCTTATTATCTTGCAGCGCTTTCCCTCGATCCAAACCACGAAGGCGCCTACAACAATCTTGGCATCCTGGCCCTCGAACAAAAACGTTGGAGTCGCGCGGCCACGTTTTTTGCCAAGGCGTTACGAGAAGATCCGCGCGACGCGAAAACCCACTACCTGCTCGCCGAGGCACATTTCAGGGCCGGCGATATCGAGAGTGCCAGCGCCGAAATTGACATGGCGATTCGGCTACAACCCGACCAGGCGGAATTCAAAGAGCTAAAGCAACAGATCGAAAGCGGCACTCCTTAACGCGTATCTCCTTCGTCGCATGGTCACAACGAGCAAGGGCATCGAAGCTGCTGGACTGTGCAGACTGATGGCGCTCTCTCTTCGCGACGGTTTGCAATTCACGTCGGCGCTAGATGCGGGATCCATTCAAGTAACGTCCTTGGAAGAAACGTCCTCGCGCAAGCGTTCGAATCTACTCAAGCGCGCCGAATGGATACTAGGGGTCATACTCTCCGCAACCGTCCTCTTTCTCCTCATGGTGCGCGGGACGCACGCGGGCGCACTTTGGCGGGATGAATGTGCGGCGGTGCAACTCGCGCGGATGCCGAGCTTCGCCGACATCAGCCGCAACTTTCAACATGAAGCCTTTCCTCTCCTTTTCCCGACCATGGTCCGCGGCTACACCGGCATTTTCGGGACAAGCGATGGTGCTTTGCGATGCTTTGGCATTGGCGCGGGAGTAGTGCTGATCTGCGCGTTGTGGTTCAGTTCGCGTCTCATCGGGCGCGGTGTGCCTCTTCTCTCCCTCGCGCTGATCGGGTTGAACACGACTTTTCTTGTCTGGGGAACTACCCTTCGCGGTTATGGTCTCGGCTCCGCGTTAATCATTCTCACCTTCGGTTTAGTGTCGAAGGTATTGGTCGAGCCATCGCCAGCCCGAATTGCCGCGGCCGCTTTAGTATCCCTCGCTTCCGTCCAATGTCTTCTTCACAACCTCGTTCTCATGTGCGCGCTCGCCGGTTCCGCAGCCGCGGTCTGCCTGGTGCGAAGAAATCCTAAGCAGGTGATTGTTTTTGTCGGCCTTCTCGCACTCTGCATGATTTCGTTTGTGCCTTACATGGGGGCGTACTCGAGTGGCAGCGCGTGGAGCCTGGTGGTCGAGTTTCCGGTTACGTTTCGGTTGCTGTGGAAACAATTTACCTTCGCGCTGGGCAATCCCACGCGGGAACTGGCTTGGCTCTGGCACATCGCATTTGTGATCTTGCTCGCCGTTTCGATCTGGCGGCTCTATCGCGTTCGCTCAAGCAAGCCTGCTCCGGAATGGGATTTCCTGCTGTTTGGCATGCTCGTCGCTATCGCGGCGATGATCGGCTACTACGAGTTTCTACAACTGCTTAGTTACCTGGCGCGCTCGTGGTATTATTTGGCGCTTCTGTCGCTGCTCGCGGTTACGCTGGACTTCGTCGCCGCCAGTCTCACCAGTCTGTTGTGGATGCGAATCGGGCGTCTCCTCTTCGCGGCGATAGCTCTGGTCGTTTTGCCGTTCAATGCCTGGCCGAAGGTACTCGAACGGCAGACGAACATAGACATCGTGTCGAAGAAAGTGGCCGATCTGGCCAAACCAACCGATTTGATCGTGGTCGCGCCGTGGCAGTACGGCATTTCATTTAACCGCTACTACCATGGCGCGACGCCATGGATTACGCTGCCGATGATTGCCGATCTTCGAGTGCATCGCTATGACCTGATGTTCGAGAAAATGACATCGCCGCATCCAATCGACGACGTACTGGACATGGTCAGCCAAGCGCTCGCCTCTGGAAATCGCGTTTGGTTCGTTGGCGGAATCAAGCTGCCGCCGCCCGGCAAACAGCCGCTCTCGTTGCCGCCTGCGCCGAGTGACGCGTTCGGTTTCGACAACGCGGCCTACACGGAATCGTGGTTGGAACAACTCGGAGCTTTTGTCCGGACACACAGCGAACACGGTCAGACCGTCTTGCTGCCGTCGACCGCAGCGGTCAACGACTTCGAAAATGTGCCACTATTCGCGGTCGAAGGCTGGCGATGATCAGCGCCCGCGGTTTTCAGAAACGTCAGGGCACCGAAGCTGCTCGAATTCTAAGGATGAAACCCAAACGCGATCTGCGCACGGTCTGCATTCTCGCGCTCGCGCTCGTCGCGCTGACCCTGAAGCTCGCGATTGCCTACAATACCATCGGCACGAATGATGCCGTATTTTTTTATGGTTTCGCAAAAGTTCTGAGCCAACACGGTCTTGAATGGACTTATCAGCACAGCCGCTACTTCAATCATCCGCCGCTAACTGCTTACTTCTTGCGAGCCATCTACGCCTTAACCGAGCAACGGTGGTGTCAGGACGTTGGTGTCCATTTTCCGTTTCTTCTTCGCTTGCCCGGAATCATTGCCGATTTCCTAGTCGTCCTAGTTTTGCTGCGAATGACAAAAACGGATTTGCGTATTCCGACCTGGGCTTTGGCGCTTTTCGCGCTCAGCCCAGTTTCCCTAATGGTTTCCGGATTTCATGGGAACACCGATCCGGTTATGGTGCTTCTGCTCTTGTGCGCGGCATGGATGTGTTTAAGCGACCGGCCAGCGCTCTGCGGACTGTTCTTTGCCCTTAGCTGTCAGGTCAAAATCGTTCCGCTGCTTTTGTTACCAGCGTTCTTTTTCTTTTGGCTGTCACAAGGCCGCGCCCGCGGTTTCTTGATTCCGGCGGTAATCACAACCTGTCTCTTGTGGTTGGAGCCGCTGCTGAATTTTCCAACGTTGTTTGCGAGAAGCGTTCTCTTTTACGGAAGCTACTGGGGAATCTGGGGCGTAACATATTGTTTGCGGCTGACCGGCGTTCACGACTTCAGCAGGGTCGGCTTTTTTGACCTTGAGCCCGCGCAAAAGTTCGTCGTTACTGTTCTGAAAATGATAATCATTGGCGCTGCTTTGCTGATTGCATGGCGGCGCCGTCATCTGGGCGGAGAGCTGTTCATCCATTCCTTGGCTTACACTTGGATCGTGTTCTTTGTGTTGGCTCCGGGGGTCTGTGCGCAATACCTGATTTGGCTCGCGCCGTTTGTCCTTATTCTTTCGCGCAAGCTTTACATGTGCCTGCTCGTTTCGAGTTCGGTCTTTTTGTTCGCGTTCTACAACGTGACAGCCCACCGCTTACCGTGGTTATTCGCATTTTCAAACAATCAGCTTAGCGGCCTGTGGGCACCGTGGTCCCTTTTACCATGGATCGTGCTGATCGCCGGATCGATTGCACTTTGCAGAAAAACCGCACAAGCTAACCCAGCTTTCCGCCTCTTCAGCTTCGAAACATCACGTGCCGAAAGCACGTAGTTGATGATCGAAACTCAACCTCGCCTGCGCAAGATCGGTATTGTGCTGCTGGCGCTCATCTTCGCGCTCGGAATTTTGCTTCGTCTTCCGCCGGATTCATTTGGGCCGGCCGGACCGTTGCATGCAATCGCCGCGATCCATCCGCAGGCGGCGTTTAAGCAGATTGGTTTCGACGAGGGCCTCTACCGAGACTATGTCAACGCGCTGATCAAGGATGGAATCACCTCCTACCCGGACATCGTCGAAGGCTACATCGAAGTTCAGAAGAAACTGCCCGGCTCCATTCTGCCGCCGCTGCGCTTTCTTTACATTTTCTCAGCTTACTCCTGGCATGCTATTTTTGGCTCTGAAGCGCTTGAAGCGCTGCATCATGTCGCCGCGCTCTTTAGCGTGCTTACGCTTGCTCTCGCGATCACTTTTGTCTGGCGGCTGCGCGGATCGACATGGGCGCTGGGCGTCGCCGCGCTAATGGCCGTCGCACCGACGCAGATTCATATGTCGCAACATGCGCTGGTGGACGGTTTCTTTACTTTCTGGGCGCTGCTTTGTCTTTGGTTGCTTTGGGAAAACTTGGGTGCACCGCGGGATTGGCGCTGGCTGATCACCTACATTTCCGCGTTAGCTTTGCTCGTTCTAACGAAAGAAAACTCATTTTTCGTCTGGGTCGCGGTCGTTGTTCTCATTGTTACGAATCGTTGGCTTCAATTCGGCGCCGTCACGCGTGAACTCGTCGTCGCTACAATGCTTGGCCTGCTCCTCGGCGTTGTCGCCCTGGTCTTTCTGGCCGGCGGCATCGACATGTTCTTGCAGACGTATCAATTGTCCGTCGGCAAAAATTTTCAGCTGCGTTACGCGATCCTGACGGGCGACGGGCCATGGGACCGCTATCTTGTCGATCTTCTGTTGGTCAGCCCGGTGATTTTGATTCTCGCCCTCGGATCAATCTTTCGCCTTGATCGCACGAAGAAGCCGGAACTTTTTATGTCGATCTTTATCGCCGCGAGTTATCTCGTGATGTGCAACATCAAATACGGAATGAACCTGCGTTACGCAAACATGTGGGACATGCCATTGCGTTTTCTGGCGCTCAGCGCGCTGGTTTCGCTGACCGCTCCACTTCGACGCTGTCGCCCCATCGTGCTCGGCATCGCGGTCGCATTGATCTGCGTCATCGAGCTGCGCCAATACATCATTCTGGCGGTGCAGTTTCCGCTCTACGAATTGGTGCCGGAAGGATTACTGCGCGCCCTTCACATCTTGAAGTCGCACTAGGCGACGCGGCCGTTCGTTAGGCCACGCGTGCGAGCATTTCCGAGCGCAAGGCGGCGCTGCTCGAAATTGTTTCCTTCAACAAATGACGTGCATCCGGTAGGGCGCGTGCGCGAATGCAAACTTGATAGGCAAACAAACTCTTCGAGAGCTTGAGAAGCAGTCCATTCAGCGCGAGCAGGGCACGACTTCGACGATTCATTCCAAGCGCGAGCGGGAATGGCGCCGGCACGCCGCGCGCTTCCAATACTTCGTAGCCGGCTTGTTCGAGCAACGAGCGCAACGATCGGAAGGTGAACAAGCGTCGATGCCCCAGGCCAAGAATGCCTTTCCGGCTGTAATTGAACTGGCCGAGCGCGAGCATGATTCGCGTGATGAAAAACGCGACGTTTGCCGCGGTGATGATCACTTCAGGACGACGGCCGGCTGTCTTCTGTCGCAATTCGTCGATGAAACTTTCCGGATCGTGCAAATGCTCGACCAGATCCATCAACAGGATTTGATCGAATTGCGCGAGATTGGACGGCAAATGGGGCAATGGCGCCGCGCTCATCCCGTTAGCTGAACTTTCGGCCAGCTCGTTTGTGGCGAAATCAATCGCCGTGACGCGACATAACTTTCGCTTCAGTTCCTCGGCCACGTTGGGATGACCGATTCCAAGTTGAAGGACGTATCTGCCCGGCACGCACGCGTTCACGGCAAATGTTTGAGAGGAAGGAAACCCGAGCTTGTCGCTGTGCGTCGTTACTTGCGGATCGACATCGAACTTTCGGTCGAAGAAGAGATGGACCCCGCACAGGCGGCCCTTGATTGTCGACCTGACGATCTGCCACGCGTACTTTAGTCCGTTCACGCGGCAAATTTCGTCGCCGTAAAACGTCGGGATCGGCAGCTCGACGATCCGCAGTTTTTTTAGCACGAATTGAATGATGATCTCGGTGTCGAAGTGGAAATCGTTCGTGTTTTTTTCGAACGGAATTTGAGTGAGCGCCGAGGTGGCGTAGAGCCGATAACCGGAATGGAATTCTGAGAGCGCGGTGCCGAGCATTCGGTTTTGAAACGCGGTCAGGATCTGGTTGCCGATCCATTTGTAAAGCGGCATGCCACCGCGCAACGCGGCGCGCTTGTCGAGCATGCGCGAGCCGAAAATAGCGTCCGCTTCGCCCCGCAACAGCGGCTCGATCAGCTCCGGTAACCTTTCCGGTGCGTACTGGCCATCGCCGTGGATCAGCGCCACGATGTCGAAGCCGTTATCGAGTGCGTAGCGATAACCGAGTTTTTGGTTGCCGCCATAACCTTGATTTTCCGGTGTGCGCAGGACGGTGATTTTGAATTCGGAATTGAGTTGTTGGTAGCGTAAGCCTTTGACAAACGTGCCGTCTTTCGATGAATCATCGATGATCAGCACTTCAACGTCGTCCGAATGCAGCGACGCCGGGATGCGGCTCAAGACTTTTTCGATCGTCGTCTCGGCATTATAGGCGACGATAAAAATCAGCAGACGCTTATTACGAAGATCGACATGTGGAGGCTGGGGTTGAGCGAGGCGCATGTCGGCCCTTTCGGAGCTAGAATCAGGCCAGTCGGCGCCGATGACAGACGCTTAAATTTAGCAAATCGCTGGGATCGAACCAATGTTTTTAGCGTCTTGGCGTGTTAGCGGCTCATCTCTGATCGAGGCCAAACAAATGCGGCTTCGCCGACCAAGTTTTAGCATCGAGCAGGGACTGCTCGATCCACCTATGCGTGGCGCTTGTCGATCTAATCAACGCTACGAGACCTTGCCGAGGGCCGAGTTTGCCGTCGCGAGCAATGCCTTGTCGTCGTTGTCGTTTAGATCGCTGAGAAAACCGCGGACGCGCCGGAAAGATTGCCGCAGGAAGAGGTCGGCCGCGCCATTAGTCGAGGGGCGGGAGTCGCCGTTTCGGCGGGCAAGTTGAAGCTCGGCGTCCCAACGGCTGAGAACGCAGGTCGATGCGAAAAGGTCCATCGCCGCGCCGGCGATCCGTTCCTGCACCAGTTGCATGTCTAAAATGGGTTCGCGATACGCAATGAGGGCGCGGTTCACGGCTAAATTGAAACGCCAAATCAAGCGACCGAGTTGCTTGGCAAATGAACCCAGTTCGGCGCTGGCCACCGGTATATCCGGAATTCGCACCGCTGCCCCGAGCCGGTGCATACCAGCAGTCCACGCCTTACCAATTCCCGCACGCGATGGTTTCAACATCGTGTCGTAAATTTCTTTGAACTCCATTCCGGGACCGCGCATTCCCACCAGCGCGATGAATGAAGTGAGCACTTCGTTGCTGCCTTCGCCGATTTGATTGATCCGCGCATCGCGCAGCATCCGTTCCACGGGAAGATCGACAAAGTAAGCCGATCCGCCATAGATTTGGAATGCGTCGTTGATCGATTCCCAAAGTCGCTCGGTCGTGAAGACTTTCAGCATCGCGGTCTCGACCATGTAATCCTCTAGTCCGCGATCGATGAGCGACGCCGTGATCGTGGTCATCGCTTCCATGGCGTAGGTGTCGGCCGCAATACGCGCGATTTTCTTTTTTACGAGATGAAATTCGCCAAGGGTTTTGTTGAATTGTTTGCGCGTGTTCGCGTGTTCGGTCGCCAATCGCAAACAAGTCTTGGCCGCGCCCGTGCAACACGCGCCGAACGTTGTCCGGCCAAAATCGAGCACCGTTAGCGCGACTTTCAGACCTTTGCCGGGCGGGCCGAGAATATTCTCTTTTGGGACTTTGACGTCGCGGAGCGCGAAACGTCCGGTGGCGGTGCCCCGGATTCCCATCTTCGGCATGCGCGCTTCGAGTATTTCGAAGCCAGGCATGTCCGGCGTAACCAGAAATGCCGTGATCGCGGTTTTATTTGATCCGGGAACCGGCGTCCGCGCCATGACCGTGAGCACGTGCGCGATGGCTGCGTTGGTGATGTAACGCTTCTCACCGTTCAAAATAAAATGCGAGCCGTCTTCGCTTGGATGCGCGGTCATTTGCACATTCGCGGCGTCGGACCCGGCCTCCTTTTCGGTGAGCGCGAATGCGCCGAGCTGTTCGCCATTCACAAGCTGCGGCAGCCATTTTTGTTTCTGCTCGTGCGTTCCAAAGAGCAACAACGCCCGAATGCCGATGGAATGATGCGCGTTGACGAACACGGAGGTCGACGCGCAGCGGCGGCCGATTTCTTCCAGCACTTTGCAATTCGCCATTTGCGTAAAACCGCGGCCGCCGTACTCGGCCGGCGCGGTCATCCCGAGCACGCCCACGCGCCCGAGGCCGTCAATTACGTCGCGCGGAATCTCTGCCTCTCGATCTATTGCTGCGGGGTCGAGCTTCTCATCGAGAAACTCGCGCAGCTCCGCGAGCGTCTTGTCTAACTCCGTTTGCTGCGCTGCCGGAATGCGCGGATAAGGCAGCACCCAATCGGCCACGAAGTGACCTTGGAAAAGACCTTTCGCAAAACCGAGCGCCTGCGGCCCGGCGAAAAGAAGCTCTTCCGCCTGCTGAATCTCTTTTTGTCGCTGTGTGTCGAGTTTGTTCATTAAAGCTGTCTCCAGAAAACAGCGGGCCACGCATTGTAGCCGTGCGCGCGCGCGTGTCCAATCAGGCGCAGCTCAATTCCGATTATTCAACCGGTATCGCTTGTTAGCCCGATCTCACGTCTGAAGTTGGCTGAGTGCGGGAATTCGATAGAGACGCAAGTCTTCCTCGGTGAGCTCTTCAGCCGGAACAAGGTGATAGTGGCGCTCTGTTCTGATGCGAACGCCATCTGACGTCGTTTCAAATTCGAAAAGCGCGATTAAATCAGATTGAATGAACTGCGCCCCCAACGGCCGGCAGACTGCATCTCTGAACTTCGCGGCGCACACCGCAATATCTTGCTCAATTTGAACGACGCTCATTCGATCTTTGCCACCCTTCGCCTGCACAGGAATCACGTAATGAGCGCCCTGGCGATCCACGCCGATATAAACTTCATCAGTTTCCACCTGGCCGAGGCTCGGGACACTCGTGCGCAAGTGGCTCTGAAGAGAGTAGCACGTAACGCCGGTGAAAATGTCAATCAGCCGATTGTACCGAAGTTTTGCAAGAAGCGCTTGTTCATCGCTAAGGGCATATTTGACGATCATCCCGGGAGTTGCGTCGGGCA
>WNGG01009614.1_pt2 | contig 12697 bp, 10 predicted proteins | sample 5400661 | NCBI WGS metagenome assembly WNGG01 (sample SAMN13153372, study PRJNA577476) | soil metagenome | isolation source: 100 cm soil or saprolite under Garry oak tree replicate 1 | place: USA:California | collected 2016-06-15 | reverse complement strand
GTGTAGCAACCGGCCCGGGCTCATCGATCCGGCGTCCTGTTCCCAGTCCGGCTCTGGGATCTGGGGCCGCACCGGCGCCGTCATCGACTCTGCGAGCGGCACCATCTTCGTCGCCACCGGCAACGGCCTCTGGGACGGCAGCGCCAACTGGGGCGACGCCGCCCTGGAGCTCGATGCCGACGCCACGCACCTGATCGGGAACTACACGCCGACGAACACCGCAGCGCTGGACGCAGGCGATACGGACCTCGGATCGACGGCACCGGTACTGCTCGGCGGCGGGTTGATCGCGCAGAGCGGGAAAGACGGGCTGATCCGGGTGCTCGACTGGGGCGCGATGAGCGGCGTAACCCCGCACCAGGGCGGCGAAGGGCAAGTCGTGTCCACGCCCAGTGGCGGCGGCCTGTTCAGCGCGCCGGCCGTGCTGCGCAACGCGACGGGCACCTGGTTCTTCGCGGCGGACGGCGGCGGTACGGGGGCATGGCGGTTGAGCAACGGCCAGATGCAGCCGGTCTGGGGGAATCACAACGCCGGGACGAGCCCGGTCATCGCCGACACCCTCCTCTTTGTGTACGACCCGAACGGGGGCGGACTGCGCGTGTACCGGTCCGACACCGGGGTGCAGCTCGCGGACCTGGCGTGCGGAGGTGGACACTGGAATAGCCCGATTGTGATCGACGGGATGATCGCGCTCCCGGAGGGGAACTCGAATGCCCATGCCGCGAGCGGCGTGCTCGACATCTGGCGCTTGCCCTGAGGGCAAGCCGCGGCGTCCGGCGCGAAACGCCGCGCCGCTCCGCTCGTAAGACGCGACAGACATGACCGCCTCGATCAGCCCTGAATTCCTGGCCCTCCAGGAGCTGCTCGCCGGCCGCTATTCGATCGAGCGCGAGCTCGGCCGAGGCGGTATGGGGATCGTGCTGTTGGCCCGCGATGTGGCGCTCGACCGCCCCGTCGCGATCAAGCTGCTCCCGCCGCACCTCGCGACCCGCCCCGACGAGCGCGAGCGCTTCATCGAGGAGGCGCGCACCGCTGCCGGCCTGGCGCATCCCAATATCGTGCCGATTCACCTCGTCGAAGCCCGCGGCGAGCTGGTGCTGTTCGTGATGGGCTTCGTGGACGGCGAAACCCTGCGTGATCGGGTGGAGCGGGCCGGTCCGCTGCCGCCGCGCCTGGCGCTCAAGCTGCTGCAGGAAGTGGCGTGGGCGCTCGGCTACGCCCATCAGCGCGGCGTGATTCACCGCGACGTGAAGCCCGACAACATCCTGATCGAGCGCGCCACGGACCGCGCGCTCGTCACCGACTTCGGGATCGCCCTCGGGAGACGCACAGCCGAAAGCGCCGGCGGCCCGATCGTCGGGACCGCGCGCTACATGAGCCCCGAGCAGGCGTGCGGCGAGCCCGTGGACGCGCGCAGCGACCTGTACTCGTTGGGCGCGACCTTCTTCTACGCCCTCACCGGCCGGGCACCATTCGAGGGGGCAAACCTGCCCGCCATCCTCACGAAACACGTGTACGAGACCGCCCCCCTGGTCCAGGCGCTGCGGCCCGAGGTGCCCGCCAAAGTCGCGGCCGTGGTCAACCGCTTGCTCCGCAAAGCCCCGCCCGAGCGGTTCCAGACGGCGGACGATCTCGCGCGCGTCGCGGGCGAGGTGCGGGGCCGGGACTTCCGCGCCCCGCCTCTCGTGCGTGCCTTCGTGCGGAACGCGCAAGTCTCGACCATGGTGCTGGTGGCGCTGGCGGTCGCCGGGCAGGGGGCGGGAATAATCGGGGCGATCCTCATCTTCCAACTGGTCGTCGTGGCCCGCCGGCTCTTGAAGGACGGTTTCGCGTTCGGCGACATCCGCGCGGCGTTGCTCGCCGAAGCGCAGGTGCAGAAGGAGGAGGCCGAAGTCACCAAGCAGCGAAGCTGGTTCCGGAAGCTGGACTCGTTGTGGTACCGGATCTGGGCCGGCAGAGCCGGAGGCGCGTTCTTCCGGCTCGCTGGGTTGGGCCTCAAGGCAGCCGCACGCCCGGCCCTGCCCTCGGTCGAGCGGACCGAGCTCGTGCTGGGACGCTCGGCGCTCTCCGCTTACAAGGCGCTGCCGGACGCGGAGCGGCGCCAGGCGCGAGATCTCCCGGACGTGCTCGAGCGACTGGAGACCGGGGCAGAAGCACTACGGGCAAGGGGCGACACGGGTGAATCGCTCACCGAGGCCGTGGCCGCGCTCGAACACCTACGCCTGGCCCTCGTGAAGCGGCAGTCCGGCGTGGGGTCGCCCTCCGATCTGACGCTCGTTCTCGAGCGCGCGAGGGCTATCGGGGACCACGTCGACCGCCGGATTGCGGCGGCGGCTGAAGTGCAGGCGCTCCTCGAGTAGTCCCGCGTCCACACCCCTGAAGGGCAGGCTTTAGCCTGTGAAAACACGAAAGCCGGAGAGCGTTGCTCCCCGGCTTTCGTTTTACGTAGCGAACTGGCTACGCGGTGACCCCACAAGTATTTCAAAAATCGGCCGAGGACGTGGCCGAGTCAATAGGTTAGCGAGGGTGCTGGTGGCAGGATTCGAACCCGCAAGGGCGTGAGCCCAGAGACGTGCGAAAATCACTTGGACGCGAATTATCCGTCGGCTGAAGCCGCGGCTCGGCCACTTCACACGCCCTTAAGGGCGCCCGCTTTCGCCGAGCCGGTCCTTCAGGACACGGAAACACGAAAGCCGGAGAGCTCTTGCCTCACTGGAGCCGATAAGTCTTCTTGACCAGCTCGTAGGCCAGCGCCCGCGCCATGCGACGCGCGTCGCTCTTGTCGATCACGTGGCGCGCTACCAAGCCGCCGAGATAATTGGCATCCATGCGTCGCGCCAGGTCGTGCCGCGCCGGGATCGAGCAGAACGCGCGGGTGTCGTCGTTGAACCCGGCTGTCTTGTAGATCGACGCCGTTTCGGTCGTCCGCTCGCGGAAGCGCCGCATCCCCTCCATCGAATCGTGAAACCACCACGGCGGGCCGAGGCGCACCGCGGGGTAGTGCCCCGCCAGCGGCGCGAGCTCGCGGCTGTACGTCGATTCGTCCAGCGTGAACAACACGAGCGTGAAACCCGGATCGTTGCCGTAGCGCTCGAGCAGCGGACGCAGGTTGCGCGTGAACTCCGTCGCCACCGGGATGTCGCCGCCCATGTCGGGACCGAAGCGCTCGAAGACCGCCTGGTTGTGGTCGCGCAGGGCGCCGGCGTGGATCTGCATCACCAGACCGTCGGCGAGCGACAGACGAGCCATCTCCATCAGTAAGTGAGCAGTGAAGCGGCGTTCGTCGTCAGCCGTCGCCTCGCCTTGGCGCGCGCGCTGAAACAGGCGCTCGGCCTCCTCCTCCGGCAGCGCGGCAGTGTACGGCTCGAGCACCGCGTGATCGGTCGCCGTCGCGCCCAGCTGCTTGAAGTATTTGCGACGCTCGGTCAGCGCCTTGACGAAGCCCGCGTAGTCGCGCACACCGCCGAGCTTCTCGAGCGCTCCCGGCCACTCTGGCGACGCGATCTTGAACAGCGCGTCCGGCCGGAAGGTTGGGATCACGCGGCCCTTCCACCTGGATTCGCGGATCGCACAATGGTGCTCGAGCGTGTCGGTCGCCGCGTCGGTCGTCGCCAACACCTCGATGTTGAAGCGCTCGAACAGCGCACGCGGCTTAAACTCGGGCGCGGCGAGCTGCTCGACGATCTCGTCGTAAATCCGCGCAGCCGTCTCGCCGGATAGCGAATCCCGAATCCCGAATACCTCATACAGCTCGTAGTCGAGCCACGCCCCGCTCGGCGTGCCGCGAAACAGGTAATAGTGCTCGGCGAATAGCTGCCACACCCGGCGCGGCTCGCCCTTCACCAAGTTCTCGAGCGGCACCCCGTTGGCGTAGAGCAGGCGCAGGATGTAATGGTCGGGCTTGACGATCAGCGACGCCGGCTCGGGGAACCGCGCGTTCTCCGCGAGAATGCGCGGATCCACGTGGCCGTGGGGCGAGACAATCGGGAGGTCGCGTGTCTCTTCGTACAGCGCGCGCGCGACGCGTCGTATCGAGGGATCGGGGTCAAAGAAGCGATCGGGATTCAAGTCAACACTCTAAAGAGTGAGCCCAGGAAATCACTGCGCTTAAAGCGCAGTGCTGTATGGGCCCACTCTTCAGAGTGTGGACTCCCATTCAGACTGTAGGCGCCCACCCCGGCGCGTACTCCCGCTGCCAATAGGTCATCGCCTGCTCGTCACCCTGGATGCGCCCCGTCGCGGGATCGATGCGCAGCGCGCGACCGGTCCACTGCGCGATGTTGCCCAGATGGCACAGGAGATTGGTCTTCGCGCCCTCCTCGATCGGCTGGCTGACGGGCGCGCCGGTGCGAACGCCCTCGACGAAGTTCGCGATGTGCAGCGCCGTGAGCTGATCGTCGCCGCTCGGCGCGAGCGGATCAGTCACCGGCGGAGCGACGTTCTGCTTCATGACCTTCTTGTCCAGGTCGTACACGATGTAGCCGTCCTGATCGACGACCATCGTCCCCGTCGTGCCGTGCACGATCGTCCCGCGGCCGCGGTTTTCGACGGGATAGGGATTGCAGCTCCGTCCCTGCCACGCGATCGCTCGGCCACCCTCGAACTCGAACGCCGCCTCCTGCGTGTCGGTGAACTCCCAGTCGTCCTCGAAGTGGTAGCGGCCGCCCGCGGACGTGACGCGCATCGGATGATCCACGCCAAGCGCCCAGCGCGCGACGTCGATCTCGTGGGTGCCGTTGTTGTTGATCTCGCCCGTGCCCCAGCGGCGGAACCAGTGCCAGTTGTAGTGAATCACGTTGTCCTTGTACGGCGTGCGCGGCGCCGGCCCCTGCCACAACTCGTAATCGAGATTTGACGGAACCGGCGCGGGGTTGCCCCGCCCGATGCTCGCGCGGCGGTTCGCGTACCACGCGCGCGCGAAATACGGACGGCCGATGATCCCGTCGCGGATCGCCTGCACGGCTTCGATGGCGCGCGGCGACGAGCGGCGCTGCGTGCCCATCTGGACGACGCGCTTCGTCTTGCGCTGCGCGTCCACCAGCAGCTCGCCCTCGCGCGGATTGTGGCTGCACGGTTTCTCCAGATAGACGTGCTTGCCGGCCGACAGCGCGAGGATGGCGGCGGGCGCGTGCCAGTGGTCGGGCGTCGCGATCACGAGCGCGTCGACGGACTTGTTGTCGAGCGCGCGCCGGAAATCGGCGATGCTCTTCACTTGCTTGCCCTGCGCCTCGTTCACGGCCGCAGCGGCCTTGGCCAACACTTTGGAGTCGACGTCGCACACACTGGCGACCTCGGCGTTGGGCGTCTTGGCGAACGTCTTCGCCAGCACGGTCCCGCGGCCGTTCAGGCCCATCACGCAGACAACGACCTTCTCGCTCGGCGAGCCCGAGGCGAAGAGTGGTGCGCGCGGCGCGATGAGTCCGAGCGCGGCGCTGGAAGCGGTTTTCACGAAGCGACGGCGTTTCATAGTGGCCTCACTTTGATGTCACGGAAATAGACTTCGTCGCCGTGGTCCTGCAAGACGATGTGCCCCCGGCGCTTTTCGCCGAATCCGGGAATCGTCTTGTACTTGCTGGCGGCCAGCAGCGAATCCATGCGGGCGGTGCCGAGCTCGAACTCGACGACTTTCTGCCCGTTGAGCCAGTGCTCGCCGTGGTTGCCGCGGAACACGATGCGCGAGCGGTTCCACTCGCCCACTGGGCGCAGGTGTTTTTTCTCGTTAGGGGCGATCAGGTCGTACAACGCGGCGGAGCGGTGGGTCGGGAGCTTGCCGTCCTCGTGGCGGTCGTCGTCGAGAATCTGGTACTCGAAGCCGAGGGCGGAGTGAGTGGGTCCTCCCTGGGTGCCCGCGCCTCCTTGGGCCATCGACATCGCTTCGGACACGTTGTATTTGACGCCGCTGTTCGCGTCGGGCGTGACCTTCCACTCGAAGCTCAGCTCGAAATCGACGAACGAATCTCGGGTCTCCAGGTCGCCGCCGACGAGGGGCCGCCCGTCAGCCACGCGCGGCACGTCGCCCGACGCGATCTTCTTGATCGCGCCGTTCACCACGACCCAGTGGGCGGTGGGCACGGTGTCGTAGCCGAGGCCGCGCCAACCAGTGAGCGTGCGGCCGTCGAATAGGAGACGCCAGCCCGCCGCGTGCTCGGCGGGCGTGAGCGTGTTGGGCGATTGGAGCAGAGAGAGGACGAGGACTGCTGTGATCATAGGGACTCCCATGAAAGCAGATCCCAAAGCAGGTCATCCGGAGCGCCGCAGGCGCGAAGGATCTGCCGGCTCAAGCCTCGGCGCCAGCAGGTGAATGATCGTCCAGGCCGTGACGTAAGCGAAGCCGCAGACGGCGAAGATCGACGCGTAGTTGCCTCCGGTGGCGTCGAGAATCCGGCCGGTGAGCCACTGGAACAGCACGCCACCCATTGCGCCGGCGAAGCCGCCGATGCCGGAGACGGACGCCACGGCGCTCGGCGGGAACATGTCGCTCGCGAGCGTATAAACGTTGGCCGACCAGCCCTGGTGCGCGGCGGCCGCCAGGCTGACGACGAGCACCGCGCCCCACAGGCTTCCGATGCGCGGCGCCAGGGCTGTGGGCACGATCGCGAGCGCCATGAGCAGCATCGCCGTCTTGCGCGCACGATTCACGCTCCAGCCGCGTTTGAGCAGGGCGCTCGACAGCCACCCGCCGCCGATAGACCCCACGTCGGCGATTACATACACCGTAATAAGAGGAAGGGCGACCTGCGCGAGCTTGATGCCGTACGCCCGGTCCAGGAATTTCGGCAGCCAGTACAGATAGAACCACCAAACGGGGTCGGCGAGGAACTTGCCGGCGACGATGGCCCAGGTTTGGCGAAGGGTGAGGAGCCGCAACCAAGGTGTCGACACCCTGAAGGGTGCGCCCGATGAGGCACTGCCCTTCAAGGGCAGTGATTCACTGGGCTCACTCTTTAGAGTGTTGTCACGATACAGGGCCAGCCACAGGAACAGCCACAGAAAGCCGAGCGAGCCGGTGAAGACGAACGCCCAGCGCCAGCTCCAGGTCAGGGCGATCCAGGGAACGATGAGGGGTGTGAGGATCGCGCCCGTGTTCGTGCCGGCGTTGAAGATGCCGGTGGCCAGGGCGCGCTCGTCTTTGGGGAACCATTCGCCCACGCTCTTGATGGCGCCGGGAAAGTTGGCCGACTCGCCCAGGCCGAGCAGCGCGCGCGCAGCCGAGAACGCCGCCGTCGTGCGGGCGAGCGCATGGCCGATCGCCGCCAGGCTCCACACGACAACCGCCGTGGCGAAGCCGCGGCGCACGCCCACGCGGTCGAGCCAGCGCCCCGCGATCAGGAAGCCGAAGGCGTACACCAGGGTGAACGAACAGACCACGGCCGCGTACTGCGACTCCGACCAGCTCAGCTCGCGCTGCAACGTCGGCGCGAGGATACTGAGCACTTGCCGGTCCATGTAGTTGATAGTCGTGACCGCGAACAGGAGGGCGCAGATCGTCCAACGATAGGAAGGGCGTGTAGCGGTCACGGTGACTTCAAAGCTACTTTCAGAACACGCGATGACTACTCGGCGAGAGTTCGTCGGAACTGCGGCGGCGCTGCTGTTGCCCTGGCAGGCGGCGCCAAAACTGCCTCTGGGCTTCTCCACACTCGGCTGCCCCACGTGGCCCTGGCCCAGAATTCTCGACTTCGCGGCTGAGCACGAGTTCGCCGCGGTCGAGCTGCGCGGCATCCTGACGAACATGGATCTCACCAAAGTGCCCGAGCTTGCGCCCGAGCATGTCGGCGACGCGCGACGGCAGCTGGCCGCACACGGGCTCTCCGTTTCTTGCCTCGGCGCCTCGGCGCAGATGCACGACATGGACCCGGTGAGACACGCGGCGCAGCTCGACGAGGCGCGCCGGTTCATCGATCTGGCCCACGCGCTCGGCGCCCCGTACGTGCGGGTGTTCGGCAACGAGTACGTGCCCGGCGTGCCGCGCGACGAGATGCTCGCGCACATCGCCGGCGCGCTGCGGGGCCTGGGTGACTATGCGCGCGGCAAAGACGTCACGGTGATCATCGAATCCCACGGGGACTTCACCGACTCGCCCGCGTTGCTCGAGATCCTCCAAAAAGCCGGCTCACCCAACGTGGCGCTGTTGTGGGACGCGCATCACACGTTCGTGTCGGGCAAGGAGCAGCCGGAGGACACCGTGCGGCAGCTGGGACGCTACATCCGGCACACCCATCTCAAGGATTCCGTCGCCGCAGGCAACGACCGCCGTTACGTTCTCACCGGCACGGGTGATGTGCCCGTGAAGCGGCAGATCGCGGCGCTCGCGAAGATCGGCTACCGCGGATTCTTCAGCTTCGAATGGGAGAAGCGGTGGCATCCTGAGATCGAGGAGCCCGAGGTCGCCATCGCGCAGTATGCGAGGGTGGCGGCGGGGTATTTGAGAGATGCGGGAGTGGGCTGAGGCAAAGATCCCTCTGGGGTCCCTCCTGAAATGTTTCAACACTCTAAAGAGTGAGCCTAGGAAACCACTGCGCTTAAGCGCAGTGCCTCATTGGGCCCACTCTTCAGAGTGTGGACAACACCAAAGCTGACATCCCCATGTTTTCGAAATGGGTTCAACACTCTGAAGAGTGAGCCCTGTGAATCACTGCGCTTAAGCGCAGTGCCTCATTGGGCCCACTCTTCAGAGTGTGGAACATGGGCTAATCTTTGCCTCCCATCCCTTCCCACAGTCCCTGGAGATACGTCGCGCCCAGCGCTCGATCATACAATCCGTAGCCCGGCCGCCCGCGCTCGCCCCAGATCATCCGCCCGTGGTCGGGACGCATCGGTCCGGCGAAGCCCATGTCGCGTAATGCTCGAAGGACGTCGGCAAGACTCACGTCTCCGGCGGCGTGCGGTGTCTCGTGAAACTTCCGCTCGCCGGTGACGCGCACGTTGCGGCAGTGCGCAAAGTGGATCCGAGGGCCGAGGCGCCGCACCATCGCGGGCAGGTCGTTCTCGGGGAGGGCGCCGAGGGAGCCCGTGCAGAACGTCACGCCGTTGGCGGGCCGGTCGTCGAGCTTCGTGAGTCGCTCGAGGTCTGAGCCGCGGCAGATGATGCGCGGCAGTCCGAAGATGGGCCAGGGTGGATCGTCGGGGTGGATCGCCATGCGCACGCCGGATTCCTCGGCGACGGGGACGACGCGCTCGAGGAAGTAGGCGAGGTGATCCCACAGCCGTTCCGCGTGCACCTTGCGGTACGCCTCGAGCAGCCCGCGTAGCTCGGTTGCATCATAGGTCGCAGCCCAGCCGGGGAGATCGCCGGTCCCCCGCCCGATGTCCATGCGGGCGAGCGCCGCATCGTCGTACGCGAGCGCGGTCGATCCATCGGGCAGCGGCAGCGCGAGATCGGTGCGCATCCAGTCGAACACGGGCATGAAGTTGTAACACAGCACCCGCACGCCCAGCTCGCCCATCGTGCGGATGCTCTCGCAGTAGTTCGCGATCAGGCGGTCGCGCGCCGGCCGTCCGAGCTTGATGTCTTCGTGGACCGGAATGCTCTCGACGACCGCAAGCGTGAGCCCGGCGTCCGCGATCTCGTCCTGCAGGTGCGCGAGCCGGCCCTTCGGCCACGCGTCGCCGACCGGCACGTCGTATAGCGCGCTCACGACACTCTGCACGCCGGGAATTTGGCGGATGTGCGCCAGGGGGATCGGGTCCGTCGGCCCGAACCAGCGGAAGGTCATGAACATCGCACGGTCTCCTGGTCCACACTCTGAAGAGTTCCTGGGCTCACTCTTTAGAGTGTTGACCTTCAAAGACGAGGCGGCTCACGTCCGCCGCCGTCGACCGGCCGAAGTCGCCGGCCTGGCCGAGCTTCAGTGCGCCGGCCGCGGCCGCGAACTCCACGGCGTCCTGCGGCGACTGTTCGGCGAGCAGGGCCGCGATCAGGCCGGCAGTGAAGCTGTCGCCCCCACCCACGCGATCGACGACCTGCACGACATGCCTATGCGAGCGAACGACTGCGCGCGCCCTGCTGTCATACAGCACGGCGCTCCACGCGTGCTCGCGCGGGCCGAGGATCTCGCGCGAGGGTGTAGCGACTGCGCGGCAGCCGAACCGGTCGGCGAGCTCTGCACCGTTGGCATCGATGCCCAGCATCGCGCGGACTGCGTCGCGGTTTCCGATCAGCACATTGGCCTGGCGCGCGAGGGGCTCGATGAGCGGGCATGGGTCGCGGCCGCGCCACAGCGCCTCGCGGTAGTTCAGATCGAGGCTGACCGTTACGCCGCGTTCGCGTGCGGCGGCGAATCCATCCCTCAGGGCCGTAGCCGGTCCGTCGCCAAGGGCCGGCGTGATCCCAGTGCCGTGCAGCCAGCGCGCGTCTGCGAGTGCCGCGGCCCAGTCCACATCGGCGGGTGTGATCTGCGAGAACCCCGAGCCCGCGCGATCGTACACGACGCGCATGGTGCGGAGGTCTGCACCCGGCTCCAGCGCGTCGAGCCCCGCGTCGCCCAGGGGGCCCTCAGGGAGACGCGTGATAAAAGAAGAAGGGACGCCGAGATGGCGCAGCGCGACAGCGACGTTGGCCTCGGCGCCGCCAAAGAACGTGTGGAGTACCGGCGACTCGAGCAGGCGCTCCTCGCCTGGCGGGCTGAGTCGCAACAGCAGCTCGCCGAACGTGAGGACGCTCATGCCGGCCGGGCCGCGGCGACGGCGTCCACCAGAGCGCGGGCGCGGCGCGTCAGCTCGCCCCAGGCCGCATCACGGACAAGTGCGGGGCTGACCAGCGCGCTGCCCACGCTCACCGCTGCCGCGCCCGCCCGGATCCACTCGCCGGCGTTCTCGACCGACACGCCTCCCGAAGGCACGATCCGCAGAAGCGGCAGCGGGGCGAGCACCTCTGGCAAGTACCGGGGGCCGAGCGTCGACGCCGGGAACAACTTGACCGCCGTGGCGCCCGCGTGCCACGCCGCGAGCAGCTCCGTCGGCGTGAACGCCCCCGGCACACACGGGACGTGGTGGTCGCGGCAGTAGCGCACAACGAAGCGGTCGAACGTGGGGCTCACCACGAAGCGCGCCCCGCGAGCGATCACGTCGCGGGCGGCCTTCACGTCGAGCACCGTCCCTGCTCCGATCATGCATCCCTTGAGCTCCTCGTCCGACGCGAGCTCGGCGATGGCCTCCAGTGCGCCGGGCGTCGTGAGCGTCACCTCGATGAGCTCCACGCCGCCCGCTGAAAGGGCCGCGGCTGCATTCCGCAGATCCGCTGCTTCCGGCAGCCGGACGACCGCGATGACACCGCCGGACAGCATGCGGTCAATCATGCGCCAACGCGGCCTCGACACCGTCCCGCGTCAGGACGGCCATCCAGCGCTTCGTCGCTTCGACGAACTCGGGGATGCGCGCCGCGTCGCCCAGCGCCTCGAAGGGCGACCGCGTGAACGTCAGGTGGGCCGCCGCCGCGAGCGCGAGGCCGGGCGCAGCGCGTCGGCCGATGAGCGGCACCACGCGGATCCGGAACTTGTCCTCCTGATTCGTCGCGATGATGCGCCACTCGTGCTCGAGCCACGGATTCGCGAACCGCTCGAGCACTTGATCCGCGAAAGCGCGCGCGTCGTCCGCGGGAAGATCGGTCGCGGGGATGATCTCCTTGAACAGTTGTTTGAGGAAGGGCGCGAGCAGCGGATGCACGGTCGCCTCACGCACAGTGCGGACGCCGGCGAGGAGCGCGAGCGGCGCGGTCGCGGTATGGACTGCGTTGAGCAAGCGCAGCTTGCGCTCGCGGTAGAAGCTGATATCGGGTGCGAGCAGCACGCTCGCGCTCTCAATAGGGAAGACCGCGCGCAGCTCGGCGGGGTCCGCCTCGATGGCCCACAGGAAGTACGGCTCGGCCACGGTGAGCAGCGCGTCGCGGTAGCCGAGCTGCGCCTCTAGGCCCTCGTGCTGATCAGGCGGCGGCGCGGTCACGATCCGGTCCACCAGCGAAGCGCAGAATCGCACGCGCGCTTTGAGCCAGGTGCGAAAGGCCTGCCGTCGGTCGTGCCGCTCCGCCAGCTCATCGACCATGGCTGCCAGCCGCGGTCCGTTGTCCGGGACGAGCTCCGTCGGGATGACGAACACAGGTGGCGCATCCGGTGTGCGCGTGAATCGAGCGTGGAGCGCGTCGGTCAGCCGACCCGGGAAAGGCGCGTCGATTCGGAACCCCGCCTCCGAGACATTGCTGACGATCACCTGAATCTCGGGCCGCGCTGCGACGTCGCGCACGGCGTTCCATTGACTGTCCGCGGCGAGCGCGCGCGAGATCGCGCCGATGAGGCTGACCCGTTCGAGCGGTGCGCCGCCGGACAGGCCGTGCTCGACCAACGTGAACAAGCCGTCCTGCGTGTTCAGGGCGCGGGCGCGGGGCGCTCCTTCCGCCGTGCTCTGCACGACGACGCTGCGCCCGGCGTACGCACCCGCGCGATTTGCGGTGTCCACCGCGGCCACGCACAGCGCGCGCAGCAGCATGCCACTGCCGAACTGGAGCACGCGCTCGGGCATCTGCGTGCGTCGATAAGCGCTCGCGGGCCACAGCGCGCCGGTCAAGAGGGGAAGCACACCGGATAAGCTAGAGTGCGCCGAGTGCCTTCGTCACCGCCCTCACTTTATCCGCCTCCTTCACGCTGAAATGCACTTCGCGCACGCCCGTTTCCCGCACGAGGGTCGCGACGCTTTTGGGAGTGAT
>WNGG01006811.1_pt1 | contig 12697 bp, 12 predicted proteins | sample 5400661 | NCBI WGS metagenome assembly WNGG01 (sample SAMN13153372, study PRJNA577476) | soil metagenome | isolation source: 100 cm soil or saprolite under Garry oak tree replicate 1 | place: USA:California | collected 2016-06-15 | reverse complement strand
CGACATGCGGGAAGCGCCGTCGCTCGTGCTCGCGTCGCGCCTGCTGGCCGAGGGAGCGGAGGTGCGTGCCTGGGATCCGGTCGCCAGGCCGGGCGAGTTGATGAAAGGCGCCCTCCTCGTCGACTCGGTGCTCGACGCCGTGCGGGGCGCCGACGCTGCGGTGATCGTGACCGAGTGGGACGAGCTACGCGGCCTGGCGTCGAAGGACGTGCACGACGCGATGGCGCGGCCGCTCATCCTCGACGGGCGTAACTTGCTCGACCCGGCCGAGACCCGTGCCGCCGGCTTCGCCTACGAGGGCATCGGCCGCCCGAGCTCGCCGTTCGAGGCGCTGCCGGAGACGGCAGAGCCCGAAACCAAGGTCTCGAGCTAGTGCCCCTACCAGCAATACTTGCCGGCCTCTGGCCCGCGATCACGCGGCGCCAGAGTCCACCCTCGCCCTTAGCAAGGCAGACCAGCCTTGCTGCGGTCGAGTGCAGCCTCTGGCTTGGTGCTCGCGACCCAGAGACTCGGCAGCATCACTGGCAGGGGCACTAATGGAAGCGATCATCCTCGCGGGCGGGCAGGCGTCGCGGCTCGGCGACGCGGCCCGGGGAAAGCCGAAGGCGCTCGTCCCGATCGCGGGACATCCGCTCGCGGAGTACCAGGTGTCCCAGCTCGTGCGCGCAGGCGTCGAGCGCGTGATCGTCAGCTGTGGCGCCGGGCAGGCGGCATTGTTCGAGGCGAAGCTCGCAGGGTTGGGTGCGGCGATCATCGCCGTCGCGGAGCCGGAGCCGCTCGGGCGCGGGGGAGGCGTGCGTTTTGCGGCCCAGCACCGAGAGGAGTCGGGCCCGCTCTATGCGTTCAACGGCGATGAGCTGCACGACGTCGACCTGCGCGCGTTCCTGGAGGCGCACGAAGAGCACGGCGGCGCCGCGACGATCGTGGTCGCGCCGCTCAGGTCGCAGTTCGGCGTGGTCGAGCTCGGCGACAACGACCGCGTGACGGGTTTTCGCGAGGCGCCGCGCCTGCCGCACTGGGTCAACGCCGGCGTCTACGTGCTCGACGACGAAGCGCTCGCCCGGATGCCCGAGCGCGGCGACCACGAGCAGTCGACGTTCCCCGAGTTGTCCGAGGAGGGGAAGCTGTTCGGCTTCCGCCACGAAGGCCTCTGGATCACGGTCAACACGCCCAAGGACCTGCAGCGGGCGGAGGAGCACTACGCCGCCCATCCGGAGCTCCGCCCGACACTCGCCCGCGGTCGCAGCTAGCTCCGTCAGTGCCAGGCACCGGACAGGTCCGGGCGGCATAGAGTCGCCCGGTGGGCGTGGACTCGCCGAACATCGGGGGGCTCGACGCGTGGGCGTTCGAGCCGCGCAAGGTGGAGAAGCCCTGGGGCCACGAGCTCATCTGGGCGGAGACCGAGCATTACGTCGGAAAGGTGCTTGTTGTGAAGGCCGGCGAGTCCCTGAGCCTGCAGTTCCATCGTGTGAAGGACGAGGCGTGGCTCGTCCAGTCGGGCCGCGCCAAGCTCGAGCTCGGCTCGGCCGGGGACGCGGTGCTGAGGGTAGAGGTGATCGGGCCCGGCGCTTCGTTCCACTTCCATCCGGGCACGGTTCATCGCGTCACGGCGATCGAGGACACGACCATCCTGGAGGTCTCGACGCCGCAGCTCGACGACGTCGTCCGCCTCGAGGACGCCTACGGCCGGGAGGGAACCTCCGAGCCTTAACACAGCTGTGGTAAGGTCTGCCGCTGTGGCTGGACTGACCATCGGCGAGGCTGCTGCCCAGACGGGCTGGTCGCCTCGGATGCTGCGCTATCTCGAAGGCGCGGGCCTCGTTGTTCCGCGCCGGAGTGGGGCCGGCTATCGCCTGTATGGGCTTCTGGAGCTGAACCAGCTCCGGTCCCTGCGGGAGCTCCGCCGTCGCCACGACGTGGAGCTCACGGACATCGCTTTCGCAGCTAGGCTCGAGCGCGACCCCGAGCTGCGGGCCGCGGTGGAGACCTGGCTGGCAGGCACGCTGCTGTCCGCCCTCGACTGGGAGCAGCGCAAGCACGAGCGCCTGCTCGCCGCCTAGTGAAAGGACTGAATGGCTACGACGAAACGGCATGACGTAAAGGACCTTGCGCTTGCGCCCGAGGGCGTGCGCCGCATCGAGTGGGCCGACCGCCAGATGCCTGTGCTCGCCGCGATCCGCGAACGCTTCGAGAACGAGCAGCCGCTCGCCGGCTACCGCATCTCCGCGTGTCTGCACGTGACGACCGAAACTGCGAACCTCGCGCGCACGCTGAAGGCGGGCGGTGCCGACGTTGTTCTCTGCGCCTCGAATCCGCTCTCCACGCAGGACGACGTTGCGGCCGCGCTCGTCGACGAGTACGACACCGCCGTCTTCGCGATCAAAGGTGAGGACAACGACACGTACTACGCGCACATCGAGGCGGCCGTCGACCACAAGCCGCAGCTGACGATGGACGACGGCGCCGACGTGATCGGCGTCCTGCACTCCGCGCGACGCGAGCAGCTCGGCGACATCATCGCCGGCACCGAGGAGACGACCACCGGGGTGATCAGGCTCAAGGCGCTCGAACGTGACGGTGCGCTCGGCTTCCCCGTCATCGCCGTCAACGACGCGCAGACGAAGCACCTGTTCGACAACCGCTACGGCACCGGTCAGTCGACGATCGACGGAATCATCCGTGCGACGAACGTGTTGCTTGCAGGCAAGCGCTTCGTCGTCGCCGGCTACGGCTGGGTCGGCCGCGGCGTCGCGTCGCGTGCGCGGGGGATGGGCTCGCACGTGATCATCACGGAGGTCGACCCGATGCGCGCCCTCGAAGCGAGCATGGACGGCTACGAGGTGCTGACGATGGAGAAGGCGGCGTCGGTCGGCGACATCTTCGTGACGGCGACCGGCGACAAGTCGGTCATCCGCAAGGAGCACATCAAGACGATGAAGGACGGCGCCATCCTCGCCAACACGGGCCACTTCAACGTCGAGATCGACATCCCGGGGCTCAGGTCGCTGGCGACCGACACGCGCGAGGCACGGGCCTTCGTCGAGGAGTTCACGATGGCGGGAGGCCAGCGCATCTATCTGATCGCTGACGGCCGCCTCGTGAACCTGTCCGCTGCCGAGGGGCATCCGGCACTCGTCATGGACATGTCCTTCGCGAACCAGGCGCTCTCCGCTGAGTACGCGATTCAGAACGCCGCCGAGCTCGAGCGGAAGGTCTATCCGGTGCCGGAGGAGATCGACAAGGAGATCGCCCGCCTGAAGCTGGAGACCATGGGCGTCGATATCGACACGCTCACGGAGGAGCAGGAGAAGTACCTGGCCTCGTGGGACGAAGGAACCTAGAAGCAGAAGACATCGTTCGGTACGAGGAGGACGGCCCGAAGGTCGTCCTCCTCGACCAGCGCCGACTGCCGGACGAAGAGGTCGAGCTGGAGTGTCGCTCGGTCGCCGACGTCGTCATGGCGATCCGCGAGCTGGCGATTCGGGGCGCACCCGCGATCGGGGTCGCCGCTGCCTACGGCCTCGCGCTGGCGGACGCGCGTGGTGAGGACCTCGAGGAGGCCGCGGCGTTGCTCACCGCTGCACGTCCCACCGCGGTCAACCTGGCGTGGGCGCTCGGACAGATGCGAGACGACCCGACACCCGCGCACGCTCGTGCCCTCCACGAAGAGGAAGTCGAGCGCTGTCGCGCCATGGCTGCGCACGCGGCTGAGCTGTTTGCTCCGGGCACGCGCGCACTGACGCATTGCAACGCCGGCGCCCTCGCGACGGGCGGTTACGGCAGCGCGGTCGGGGCGCTCCGGACCGCCTGGGAGCGCGGCGTGCTCGAGCGCGTCTGGGTCGACGAGACGCGTCCGTTGCTGCAGGGGTCGCGCCTCACCGCCTGGGAGCTGGAGACCGCGGGCATCCCGCACGCCGTGATCGCCGACTCTGCCGCGGCGTCGCTCATGGCCGCGGGCGAGGTCGACTGCGTCGTCACGGGCGCGGACCGCATCGCTGCGAACGGCGACACGGCGAACAAGATCGGCACCTACTCGCTCGCTGTCCTCGCCGCGCACCACGGCATCTCGCTCTACGTCGTCGCGCCGACCTCGACCGTCGACCTCGCGACGCCCAGCGGCACCGGGATTCCGATCGAGGAGCGCGCGGCGGACGAGATCACCACACGCTTCGCGGCACGCAATCCGGCTTTCGACATCACGCCTGCGGACCTCATTGCGGCGATCGTCACCGAGCACGGCGTCCACCGCGCCCCGTACGCACAGTCGCTCTCGGCACTCGTATGAAGGCACTCATCCTCGCCGCGGGCTATGCGACGCGGTTGCGGCCGCTCACGGACTCGATCCCGAAGCAGCTGCTGCCCGTCGGAGGCCGGCCGATGGTGGACTGGATCCTCGATCGGATCGAGGAGACGAGCGCCGACGAGGTGCACCTGGTCACGAACGGGCGCTTCGCCGAGAACTTCGAGCGCTGGGCGGAGGACAAGGACATCCAGATCCATAACGACGGAACGACGTCGAACGAGGACCGGCTTGGTGCAATCGGTGACATTCGGTTCGTCGGCCTCCACGACGACCTGTTGGTGATCGCGGGCGACAACCTGTTCGACTACTCCCTTGCGGACTACGAGCGCTTCTGGCGCGAGCGCGACGGCAGCTGCATCGCGGTCCTGGATGTCAAGGATCCCGAGCTCGCGAAGAAGTACGGCATCGTGGACGTCGACGAGAACGACCGCGTCACGAATTTCGTGGAGAAACCGGAGAATCCGCCGACCACGCTCTGCGCCACGGCGACGTACCTCTACGCACGCGACCACGTCCGGATGATCGAGCAGTACCTCGAGGAGCGAAACCCTCCCGACCAGCCCGGGAATTACGTCGCCTGGCTGCACAAGCGCGAGCCCGTCTATGCGTACCGCTTCGAGGGTCAGTGGTTCGACATCGGCGATGCGAACCAACTGCTCGAGGCGGACAACCGGATGCGCCGCAAGCGCGGCTTGCCTGAACGCGCGGAATATTCACCAAGCTGACACAGACACGTCACACACGCTGCTCTAGCGTGGTGACGTGCTCGATCTGCTCCTGCCTCAGCGCTGCCTCGTCTGCTCTCTCCCGGGAGCGCAGGTCTGCGACGGCTGCACCGCGGCGTTACGCCGCATCGAGCCCCCGCTCTGCGTGCGCTGCGGCGCGCCGACGGCCTGGCCCGTGCAGCGCTGTGGTGAGTGTGCCGGGCGGCGGCTCGCCTTCGTGCATGCTCGGGCTGTGCTGGCGTACGACGACCGGCTACGCCCAGTCGTGGTCGCCTGGAAGGAGCGCGGCTTGCGCCGGCTCGCCGGCTGGGCCGCGGCAGTCGTCCGGGAGTCGGTCGCGCGACCGGACGCCGCGTGTGTCGCGTTCGTCCCGGGCGATCCGGACCGCAGGCTGAAGCGTGGACACCACGCGGCCGAGCGGCTGGCGAGCGAGCTTGCCGCTGAGTGGGAGCTCCCCCTCCGGTCACTCCTGACGAGAGCAAGAGGGTCTCCCCGCCAGCGAGGGTTGACGCAACACGAGCGGCGCCGAAACGTCGCGGGCGCCTTCCTCGCGCATGGCCGTGTTCCCGCCCGCGTTGCGCTCATCGACGACGTCTACACAACCGGTGCGACGGCCAATGCGGCCGCGTCGGCACTCCGGAAGGGAGGCGCCCGCAGGGTCGAGGTCGTGACGTTCGCCCGCACGATTCGCATTCGCTAGGGTGAGATTTCCGGCTCACGAGGAGGCGCATGCGACTTCAGGTGAAGGGCAAGAACCACGAGGTCAGCGACACGATCCGCCGGTACGCCGAGGAAAAGATGCAAAAGCTTGACCGCCAGCTGCACGAGTTGGCGGAGGTCGAGCTCGAGCTCCGTGTCGAGAAGAATCCTTCGATTGCCGACAACCAGGTGGCAGAAGCGACCGTCCGGACAAAGGGGCCGACGCTGCGTGTCACCTATGCGTCGACCGACATGAAGGCCTCGATCGACCAGCTGACGGAGAAGCTGATCCGCCAGATCGACCATGCCCGCGGCAAACAGCGCAAAGACTGGCATACACGCGACAACGGCACCCCGAGCGGAGGTCCGATGAGCATCCCCGACGAAGATGAGAACGCCGAGCAGATCGTCAAGGTGAAACAGTTCTCGGTGAAGCCGATGAGCCCGGAGGAGGCCGTGCTGCAGCTCGAGCTCATCGGGCACGACTTCTTCGTCTTTCGCAGCGACGACTCCGGAGAGATCAACGTCATCTACCGCCGTAAGAACGGCGGCTACGGCTTGATTGAGCCGTCGGGGTAGTGGGACTCTTCCGGCGCAAGCCGCTGCACCAGCAGCTTGCCGAGGAGGGCGGGCTCGTGGAGCGATCCTCCGCGCCGCTGTTCACCGGGGTGATTCCGGAAGCCGGCATCCACGGCATTCCGCGTGAGCGGCAATACGACGCGGTCGCCACGACCGATGCGCCCGATGCGCAAGGAGATTCGGCACGTTTCGTCGGGCTGGAGGACGGATCGCTGCTGATCGAGGAAGGCGAGGGCGACCTGACCGTGCTCGCGGACGTGATCGAGCAGGAGGTCGCGCGCCCGTACCGTGCAACCGCGGTGCGCCGCGGCGAGACGACGTGGGCGATCGCTGCGCACAGGCTCCGCGTCGTTGAACTTCCGGAGCCGGGGGGAGACGAGGTCGAGCTGGTGTTGAAGGGCGATGAGAAGACCCTGGTCGTGGATGGGAACCGTTCGTTCGGCACGATGCCGGAGCTAGAGCAGCTCGCCGGCGGCGACGAGGTCATCCGGGCCGCGCGCCTGGACGGCACGCTGTGGGAAGTGCGGGTCGACCCGCTCTAGGGCAGGCGCATGAAGACAACGCGCCCCGGTTCCGCGGTGCGCGGCGACAGGTTGTAGGACACGACCAGAGTCCGGCCCTCGAGATCGGCTCTGATCGCCTCGTCGGCGAAGAAGCCCGTCGCTACCTTTCCACCCGGGTCGACGGTGTAGGCCGGAAACCGAAGGATCCTCCACCTGCTGTTGGCGAGATCGAGGATCCGAACCGTCCTCCCGACGATGACGACGGCACGTTTGCCTTGCAGCGCTTCGAGTTTGGAGCCCGCCGCGACGGACCACGATCCAAGCGACCGTCCGGTTTGGGCATTCCAGGCTCGCAGGCGGTGACGCTGCAGTACCGCACCGACGTCCTGACCAAGCAGGACGTGCGGCTCGTCGGCAGGGCTCAGGTAATAGAGGTTCTGCGGCGGACCGAACGTCCTCGTCCGTGGCAGCACAATCCGGTAGAGCAGTCGACCGCTCGTGTCGCGGACGGAGACCCTCCGGGCTTCGAGAACCGCGACGCGGCCTTTGGAGTAGCCCGCTATACGGCCCGTGAGCTTGTCGAACTGCATCGGCCCTTGCCCGCCGAGCCGCCACACGCCTGACCAGAGAACGCGCTGACGTTCTTGTCGCACTCTCCCGTAGACAATGCTGCCGCGATCGAGGCCGTACCCTTCGAGGAAGGTTCCGCCGAGAGGACCGCTGCCCTGTCCGCGCGCCGCTTCGAACGGAACCGGATCGCCGACATGAAGCACGAGCAGCGCCTCGTCGACGGTTTCGCAACAGGAGTTGTTGCAGTCGAACGCGGCGACCCGGCCGTCGAAGAGCAATCCTTCGGGCCAAGCGCAAGCAGGGATCGGCCATGACTCGGTTCTCCCACTCTTCGGCGTCCACACGAGGAACGGAAACGTCGGACGCGGTGTCTGCGGACTGTGCGCGAGAGGAAGCACGGCGACTCTCGCGCGGCTCAGCCGCACTTCCCCGACGAGATACCGCGTCTTCAGGATCGTGCGCGGTCCAGCACGAGTCGTCCGCTGCACCGCCGGAGGTGCAGCGATTGCGGTGAGCTTCCCTCGGAAGTAGACGGGGCGAATGTTCTCGCCTCCGTCGGGGTAGGCGTGCGTGAGTGCTTGCGCGGTGCGGGCGTCGACGCCGATCGACCACACCTGGTCGAGCAATGCACGTCCGACTCCGGTGTCGTTTCCGCGGACTGCAAGCAGACGCCGTCCGTCCGGTGTCCAGGAATTGGGATAGACGTCGCTGCCTTCGACTGATCGTGTCAGCACGCGGAAACCGGAACCGTCCGCGCTGACGACGGCGAGCTGGGCATGTCGTGCACGCAATGCCGTGAATGCCAGCAGGTTTCCGTCGGGCGACCAGACCAGCCGCGATGTCTGCTCGGCGAGAGCGACCTTGTGGGGCCGGCCGTCCTTCTTCGCTCGTATCCGCAGTCGGCCGCGTGCGTCGAGGAAAGCTCTGTGCTTGTCATCGGGAGAGACACTCGTTCCCTCGCCGCGTGCGAGCGTGACCTCGCCCTTCTCCGAAACGTAGGGCGTCGCATACATGTCACCGCCCCGTCGCGTCGTCCGTGTTCCGCTCGCATCGACGACCGTCGTGCCCGCGGAGTTGACGATCGCGAGCTTGTCTCCTTTGGACGAGCTGGCCAGAAGCGGCGCCATCTCCTCGCGCCTGGCGGTGACGCGGATCAAGCCGATGCCATCCGGGTGGACCGCGTAGACATCCCAGCGGCCGTCGCGGTCGCTTGCGAACACGACCCAGCTCGCGCCGCTTGCACTGTTCCCGTGGCCACAGCCGCAGAGGAACGCCAGCGCGAGGGCTGCGACGCCGATTGGACCCCGGATTCGACCCATGGCTGGGATCGATATCGGCACGGCCTGCGGGCCGCAAGAGGGCCGTAGCCGAGCCGGTACCCTTGGTCCCACGATGTCCTCCCAGCTCGGCTCCTTCGAGAAGGTCCTCCGGATCGGCGAGGGCCGCCGCATGAAGCGGCTGGCCGAGCAGGCTGCCTACATCACCTCGATCGAGCCCGAGTTCCGCGAGCTTTCCGACGACCAACTCAGGGACAAGACGGTCGAGTTCCGGCAGCGGCTCGAGAACGGCGAGACGCTCGAGGAGCTTCTGTTCGAGGCCTTCGCCGCCGTCAGGGAGGCCCGTCTACGGGAGTCCGACCAGCGCATGTTCGACGTTCAGCTGATGGGCGGCATCGTGCTCCACGAGGGCGACGTGGCGGAGATGAAGACCGGCGAAGGTAAGACGTTCGTTGCCAGCCTCGCGCTCTACCTGAACGCGCTGGAAGGCAAGGGCGTTCACCTCGTGACGGTCAACGACTACCTCGCCCAGCGTGACGCCGAGTGGAACCGCGGCGTCTTCGAGCGCCTCGGCATGACCGTCAGCGCAATCGAGAACATGATGCCGTTCGCGGAGCGCAAGGTCGCCTACGAGGCCGACATCACGTACGGAACGAACTCCGAGTTCGGCTTCGACTACCTGCGCGACAACATGGCGGTCAGCCTCGACGGGGTGGTGCAACGCAGCCATTCGTACGCGATCGTCGACGAGGTCGACTCCATCCTGATCGACGAGGCGCGCACGCCGCTGATCATCTCCGGCGAGCCTGAGGCGGCGGCGCAGATCTACCACGACTTCGCGCGCATCGCTCGCTCGCTCAACGGCGTGGCGCACGATCCGCTCCTCAAGGGCGGGAACCCGGATGCGGACTACGAGTACGACGAGAAACACAAGACTGTGGCGCCTGGCCACGCTTCGATCGCGGCCGTCGAGCGCGCGCTCCGGATCGAGAACCTCTACGACCCGCGCCACTCGCAGCTCGTCAACCACCTGACTCAGGCACTGAAGGCGGAGTCGCTGTACAAGCGCGATGTCGATTACGTCATCCAGGACGGCGAAGTGAAGATCGTCGACGAGTTCACGGGCCGGATCATGGAAGGACGCCGCTGGTCGGAGGGGCTACACCAGGCGATCGAGGCCAAGGAAGGCGTGAAGATCCAGGAGGAGAACGTCACGCTCGCGACGATCACGCTGCAGAACTACTTCCGCCTCTACGAGAAGCTCGGCGGCATGACCGGTACGGCGAAGACGGAGGAGAAGGAGTTCGTCGAGATCTACAACTTGCACGTCGTCGAGATCCCGACGAACGTCGACGTGGCCCGCGAGGACAAGAACGACCTGATCTTCAAGTCGAAGGACGGGAAGTTCGAAGCGGTGATGCGGGACATCAAGGAGCGGCACGCGAAGGGGCAGCCCGTGCTCGTCGGCACGATCGCCGTCGAGACCTCGGAGTACCTGAGTGAGCTCCTGACGCGGCAGGGCATCCCGCACAGCGTCCTCAACGCCAAGGAGCACGCGAGCGAGGCCGAGATCATCAAGGACGCGGGCCAGGCGGGCGCGGTCACGATCGCGACGAACATGGCCGGCCGCGGCGTCGACATCAAGCTGGGCGATGGCGTCGTCGAGGCCGGCGGGCTGTACGTCTTGGCCACCGAGCGCCACGAGGCGCGCCGGATCGACAACCAGCTGCGCGGCCGTTCAGGCCGCCAGGGCGATCCGGGCGAATCGCGCTTCTACCTCTCCGGCGAGGACGATCTCGTCCGCCTGTTCGCGGGCGACCGGATCAAGCGGATCATGGAGCGCTTCAAGATCCCCGACGATCAGCCCATGGAGGCGAAGATCCTCTCCAACCAGGTCGAGGGTGCGCAGAAGAAGGTGGAGGAGCAGAACTTCGTCGCGCGCAAGAACGTCCTCAAGTACGACGACGTGATGAACGCGCAACGCATGGTCATCTACGAGCAACGCCGCGCCGTCCTCGAGGGCCAGGACATGTCCGACGAGGTGCGCCAGTGGATCGACGAGGTCGTCGCCAGCACCGTCGCGGAGTTCACGCAGGAGGACTACGCGGAGGAGTGGGATCTCGAGGGGCTCGTGAAGCAGATGGCGGCGCTCTACGACACGGAGGTCACGGTCGACGAGCTGCGCGAGGACATGGGTGAGGTCACGCGGGAGTCGCTGACGGAGGAATTCCAGGAGGACGCGCGCGACTCGTACAACGCCAAGGAAGAAGAGCTGACGCCTGACCTGATGCGCGAGCTGGAGCGCTTCGTGATCCTCCAGGTCGTCGACCAGCGCTGGCGCGAGCATCTCGACTCGATGGACTACCTGCGCGAAGGCGTCCACCTGCGCGCGATGGCCCAGAAGGACCCGCTCGTCGAGTACCGCCACGAAGGTCACATCATGTTCGAGGAGCTCGGCACGCAGATCCGGGAAGAGGTCGTGCTGACGCTTTTCCACGCACAGCTCGCTCCGGAGGAAGCCGACGAGCTCCAGCGCGCGCAGCAGGCCTCGGGCGTGAACGGCGGCGGGCTGCAATATGCCCATGAGTCTTTGGCCGGCGCGGAGGCGATCGCCGCCGCGGGCGGCGGCGCCGCAGCCGCCACCGCGACGCTCGCGATGTCCGGCGGCGGGACGACATCGACCGCAGGCACCCTGCGCCCGATCGTGAAGTCCGAGAAGGAGAACATCGGCCGCAACGACCCGTGCTGGTGCGGCAGCGGCAAGAAGTTCAAGAAGTGTCACGGTGCTTAACCGCGCGAAGTCCGGCCCGGCTATGCCGGGCCATGATGACTTCGCACGGATTCGCCGCTAACGGCCGGCGCTGGGTGGCGGACGCCGGCAGAGCCGGCATCCGCGGAGGAAGCGCACGGCCGGCATCGCGGTGAGCGAAAAATGTCACGGCGCCTGACGGCGTCACGAACTTGGCGCACTTCTGTGACGCTTCGGTGCGCGTCTGGGGTCTGACCCTCGCCACGGCCCGCAGGGCCGTGGCTGAACCGTCCCGACCGGACATGGAGTTCGCGCCGAAAGTGTGGCTTTTCTTGCACAGCTGGCTGGCTCGGACATGATGGGGACAGTCCCCGGCATGTCCGTGCGCGTTGGCTAACATCGACGCATGGCCGAAGAAAGCGCACAGTCGCTCGAGCAGCAGCTCGAGGAGATCAGGACCCAGCTGGCCTGGGTCCGTGATTACCTTTGACCCGGATGCGCTGACCGCCCGCCGCGCCGAGCTCGAGCAGCGGATGGGCGAGCCCGGGTTCTGGGACGACCAGGAACGCGCGGCCAAGATCTCCACCGAACACTCGCGTGTCACACGCAAGCTCGAGAGCTACGAGCAGCTAACGCGTGACTACGAAGATGCCCAGGAGCTCTTCTCGATGGACGGCGGGATGGAGGACGAGATCGCCTCGTCGATCGCGCCGCTGAGGCAAGAGCTCGAGCGTCTGCAGGAGCAGGCGCTCTTCAGCGGCGAGTACGACGCCGGCGACGCGGTCGTGACGCTGCAGTCCGACGTCGGCGGCACGGACGCGCAGGACTTCACCGAGATGCTGCTGCGCATGTACGAGCGCTGGGCTGACGACCGCGGTTTCAAGACGGAGGTCATCGAGGCGAGCCCGGGCGAAGAGGCCGGCCTCAAATCGGCGACGTTCACCGTCGAGGGAGAGAACGCGTACGGGATCCTCCGGGCGGAGCGAGGCAAGCACCGCCTCGTCCGCCTGAGCCCGTTCGACCAGGCGCATCGGCGTCACACGTCGTTCGCCCAAGTGATCCCCGCGCCGCTGCTCGCGCAGGACGAGGACCTCGAGATCGACGAGGGCGATCTGCGAATCGACACCTATCGCGCGCAGGGCGCGGGCGGCCAGCACGTGAACAAGACCGACTCCGCGGTTCGCATCACGCACCTGCCGACAGGCGTCGTCGTCCAGTGCCAGAACGAGCGCTCCCAGACCGCGAACAAACAGACGGCGATGCGCATCCTCAAGTCCCGCCTGGCCGAGCTC
>WNGG01007122.1_pt1 | contig 12698 bp, 5 predicted proteins | sample 5400661 | NCBI WGS metagenome assembly WNGG01 (sample SAMN13153372, study PRJNA577476) | soil metagenome | isolation source: 100 cm soil or saprolite under Garry oak tree replicate 1 | place: USA:California | collected 2016-06-15 | reverse complement strand
TCGAGATCGGCGTTCGCATGGCGCTCGGCGCGGAGCCGCGCACAGTCATTCGCATGATGTTCGCGGAATGCGGTGTGCTGTTAGTCATAGGCCTCGCCATCGGCGCGGCGCTCGCCGGCGTGACGCTACGGTATGCGGCCGCGCTGCTGTACGGTTTGACGCCATTGGATGCGTCATCGTTCGTGCTCGCCGTCGGCGGGCTCGGCTTGGCGAGCGTGTTCGCCACATGGTTCCCCGCGCGCCGCGCTTCCAGGCTCGCGCCCACAGTGGCGCTGCGGGAGTAGCATGCTCCAAGACCCGCTTCGCGCTGCGCGGTTTCCGGCGCTCCCCGGCCTTCGTGGTCACGGTGGTGCTCACGATCGCGCTCGGCCTGGGGTTGAACACCAGCGTCTTCACGATTTTCGACGCCTACGTCCTGCGGCCGCTCGCGATCCGCGACCCCGGCTCCCTCTTCGAGGTGTTTTTCCAAGACCGCCGCGGCTGGGGCAAGAGCCTGTCCTGGCGGCAGTATCAGGATCTGCGCGCACTGCCGATCTCGTCGGAGAGCTTCGCGCACAAGAGCGCGTTCGCACGCTCCGAGCGCGGTCCCATGCTCGGCAATGTTGTGACGGGCGACGCGTTTCGCGTGCTCGGCGCCGCTCCCGCGCTCGGCCGCACGCTCCTCCCGGAGGACGCGACGCTCCCGTACGGCGAGCCGGTGGTGGTCCTGAGCTACGATGCGTGGCGTGGTAAGTTCGGCGGCGACTCAGGGGTGATCGGCCGCAGGGTCGTGGTGCACGGCATTCCTCTTACTATGGTGGGCGTGGCGGCGAAGCGCTTTACGGGCATCGGCACCGTGCCGCCGGACTTCTGGGCCCCCGTCACCCTGCTCAGTCGCTTGGAGGGAAGCGAGGATCTCTTCGGCCCGAAACAGCCCGAGGTCCTGCGCGCAGCGCTACGCCTCAAGCCCGGAGTGGACGAGCGCCGGGCGCGCGCCGCGCTCCTGACTTGGGCCGCGAACGCCACCGCGGCCCTGCCCGACTCGCTCCGCTGGACCCACGTCGATCTCGTCTCGGTGGCGAGCGCGCTCCCGCTTACGCCCGAGACGATCGCCATGTTCACGCCGGCGGTGGTGGCGTTCGGGCTCGTCCTGCTCATCGCCTGCGCCAACGTGGCCAACGTGATGTTGGCGCGCGGCATTGCCCGGCAGCGTGAGATCGGGATCCGGCTGGCGCTGGGCGCCGCTCGGGAGCGACTCGTGCGTCAGCTCCTCACCGAGAGCGCGCTCCTGGCGATTCCGGCAGCCATGCTCGGGTACGCCATCTCCCGCGGGACCATCGATGCCGGTGTGCGGCTCATGTTTGCGAGCGCGCCCGCCGAGTTCACGCCATATCTGCGCGTCATCCCCCTCTCCCCCGACGTGCGCGTCTTCGGCTTCCTGCTGCTAGTGGCGCTCGCGTCGGTGCTCGCCTTCGGGTTGGTCCCAGCGCTGCAGGCGACGCGCCCCCAGATCGTGCAGGCTTCGCGCGGCGAGGTGGACCCGACCTCCCGGCCGGGCCGCATGCGGACGACGCTCGTCGTGGGCCAGATCGGCATCTGCTGCCTGCTGCTGGTCGTCACCGGCGTCCTGCTGCGCGGCGCTCGCAAGGCAGATCGCCTTCCGACCGGCATGCGCACGAGCGACGTGGTCGAGCTCGATCTGGACGACCATGCTCGCGCTGCGGCACTGCGGCGACTCCGGTCCGAGCCGATCGTCACCGACATCGGCGCGTCTACGCAGGCGCCGCTCGATGGCATGTACCCGTCGCTGGGGGTGCGCGTGTCGGGTGCGCCGCGCATCGCGGTCGCGGGCGTCGATTTCGTGCACGCCGGTTTCTTCCGCGTGCTCGACGTTCCGATCGTGCGCGGCCGCGCGTTCACCGCCGACGAAGAGCGCCAGGCGGCGCCGGTCGCGATCGTCAGTGAAGCGGCCGCGCGCGCTCTCTGGCCCACCGCCGATCCCATCGGGCAGTTCGTGGAGCAGAGCGCTGAGCCGCCGCGCCAGTCGCGCCTGGCACGCGTGCGGTCGGCCCGGGTGATCGGCGTTTCGCGCAACGCCGTGAGCGGTTGGATCGGGACGGGCCTCGAGCGGCCGGTGATCTATTACCCGACGGGCGCCGACTCCGGGCGCACAAAGATCCTCGCCCGCGTGAGCGGCGACGCGAGCCAGGCACGGCAGCGCATCGACCGCGACATCGGCGCCGTCGATCAGAGCGCGATCATCGAGATCCACACGCTGGACGACTACCTCGCCGTGCAGCGCTGGCCTTTCAAGATCTTCTCCTGGGCCTCGTCCGCCATCGGCGCGATCGCGCTCCTGCTCACGCTCATCGGCATCTACGGGGTGCTCGCCTATGTGGTGGCGCAGCGCACCAAGGAGATCGGCATCCGCATGGCGCTCGGCGCAAGCGTCGGCGGTGTCGTCGGCCAAGTGCTGCGGCAATCGGCGCGTTACGCCGTAGTCGGGATCGTGCCGGGCACCGTGCTGGCGCTGGGCGTCTCGAAGCTGTTCGCGTCGGTCCTATTTATCGTCGACACGTTCGATCCAGCGGGATACGCGTTCGGGGCGACGGTCGTGTTGCTCGCTTGCCTGGCGGCGGCGTGGGCGCCGGCCCGCCGCGCGGCGCGGGTCGATCCGCTGGTGGCGTTGCGATATGAATGACCTCCGCTACGCGCTGCGCACGCTGGCTCGCAGTCCAGGACTGTCGCTCGCCGCCGTGCTGACCCTGGGGCTCGGCATCGGGGCGAACACGGCGATGTTCGGCGTGGTGGACCGGCTGTTCTTCCGTCCGCCGGCGCACGTGGTTGAGCCCGATCGCGTGGCGCGACTGTACGTGACGACCACGATGCCTGGGTACGGCACCAACACCATGTCGATCGGCACCTATCCGCGCTACCAGGACTTCCGGGACCGCGCCCGGAGCTTCTCGGCGGTCGCCGCGTACGGCAGCGGGCGCTTGAGTCTCGGCCTCGGCGCACAGGCAGAGGGCGTCAGGGGCGAGTTAGTCACGGCGTCTTTGTTCTCTCTGCTCGGCGTCCGTCCGGAGCTGGGGCGCTTTTTCGGCGCTGACGAGGACAGCGTGGGTCACGCGGCGCACGTCGCGGTGCTGAGCCGGGAGTTTTGGCAACGCCGGTTTGGGGCGGACCCGGCGGTACTCGGCAAGACTCTGCAGCTGGGGCGCAACGTGTACACGGTGATCGGCGTAGCGCCCCGAGCCTTTGCCGGAATCGATCTCGACATCCCCGACCTGTGGTTGCCGATCACGGCGGCGGCGCCTGAAGTCATGGGGCCCGGTGCCTTGTCACCTGGCAGCTTCTGGCTATCGGTCATCGCCCGGCTCCGTGCTGGGGTCGCTCCGGCACCGGCCGCTGCCGAGGCGACGGCGATTTACCGCGGCCGATTCGTCCAGACCGGCGATTCTACCGGAGTCGTGTCGCTCGGCTCCGTCCACGAGGCCCTCGGACCCAACGTGACGAGCGACGCGAAGCTTTCGCTTTGGCTCGCCGCGACGTGCGGGCTCGTGCTGCTCATCGCGTGCGCCAACGTCGCCAATCTGCTGCTCGCTCGCGCCGTGCAGCGAAAGCGAGAGATCGCCGTCCGCCTGGCGCTCGGCGCCGACCGCGGCCGGCTGGCCCGGCAGCTCCTGGCGGAGAGTGCTGTGCTCGCGGTGCTCGGGGCCGTCGCGGCCCTGCTCATTACGCTCTGGTTTGGGCCGGTCTTGTCGTCCTCGCTCCTCTCGGAGTCCCCGGCGACCGGAGCGCTCGACACGCGTGTCCTGCTGTTCGCCGCTGTCGCCGTGCTCGCAACCGCGGTGCTCGCGGGCTCCGCACCGGCGTACCAGGCCGGCCTGTTCGACCTCTCTCCGGCCCTCAAGACGGGAGAGCGCGAAGGCACTTTTCAGCGGTCGCGGCTTCGCACCGGCCTCCTGGTAGGCCAGGTGGCCCTCACCGTGGTCTTGTTGACAGGCGCAGGATTGTTCGTCAGTAGCCTGCGCCACGTCCAAGGCCTGCGCTTGGGATTCGATGCCGACCGTTTGATCGTCGCGTCCGTGGACCTGCAGCGGCTCGGTTATGAGCGCGCGGCAGTCAATACGCTGTATGAGCAGATGCGCGACCGCGTCAAGGGCCTGCCGGGCGTCAGCGGAGTGAGTCTTGCGATCGGAAGTCCCTTCGGCTGGGGCTTCGCGATGTCTCTCGATGTGCCGGGACTCGATTCGCTCCCTCGAGTGCAGAGCGGAGGCCCGTATCTCGCCGCAGTTACGGCCGACTATTTCCGGACGATGGGGACCGCGGTGCGGCGGGGCCGTAGCTTCACCCCGACCGACGTACTGGGATCGCAGCGAGTCGCGGTGGTGAATGAAACCATGGCTCGGTTGTTGTGGCACCAGGAGAACCCAATCGGGAAGTGCCTCAAGATCGGCGACAAGACCAGAGCTCGGTGTACGGAGGTGATCGGCGTCGTCGAAGACGCGCGCCTCAATCAGGTCACGGACGACATCGTCGTGCAATACTTCATCCCCCTCGCACAAGCGGACTCCGTCATGGGCTCGTCCGTGACCGCGCTCCTGGTCCGAACCGCGGGTGACGCCGAGCCCCTCGTCGGCGCCGTGGTGCGGGAAATCCAGGGCACGTCGGCGGACTTACCCGCCCCGAGCGTCGACCCCATGCCGCGCCTGTTTGCGCGGCAGGTTCGTCCCTGGCGACTCGGCTCGTTGCTCCTCAGTCTGTTCGGGGCTCTGGGCTTGCTGCTCGCGGCAATCGGGCTGTACGGCGTTCTCAGCTACGTCGTATCGCAGCGCACCCAGGAGATGGGCATCCGCATCGCGCTCGGCGCCGGCCGGCGCGACGTCCTCGAGCTCGTCATGGGACAGGCCCTGCGGGTCACCGCGTGGGGAGTCGTGCTCGGTGTCGCGGGTGCGCTGGCGGCGGGTCGCGCGATCGCTTCACTGCTCTACGGCGTTACACCGCACGATCCGCTGGTGCTCTCGATTGTGATCGTGATGCTCGGCGCGGTCGCGGCGGTGGCGAGCTACCTCCCGGCCCGCCGGGCGACGAAGGTCGATCCGATGGTGGCGTTGCGGTATGAGTAGGGGCTCGGGATTCGGGGCTCGGGACTCGGGGGCTCGGTGGTCGAGCGTCGTGCCCGGGGCCGGACGCCGTCCCGCAACCCCCGAGCCCCGAGGCCCTAGCCCCGAGCCCCTATGAGCGACCTCCGCTACGCACTCCGCACCCTCCGCAAGAGCCCGGGCTTCACGGCCATCGCTGTGCTCACGCTCGCGCTCGGGATCGGGGCCAATACGGCCATCTTCAGCGTGTTCTACGGCGTGCTGCTGCGCCCGCTCCCGTATGCCCACCCCGAGCGGCTCGTTGGACTGGCGCAGGCATTCCGCGGCGGCCGGAGCGCGCAGCGCGTCACATATGTGCAGTTCCAGTTCCTCGAGCGATACGGCCAGGTGTTCGAGGCGCTCACCGGGTCGTCCTCCGTGGGCTTCAGTGTCTCGAGCGGCGCCCGGGCCGACCGTGTGCACGGCGAGCGCGTCTCTAAGGACTACTTCCGCGTCTTGGGCGTGGCCCCGGCACTCGGCCGCGGCTTCACGCAGGAGGATGATCAGGCGACGGCGCCGAGCGCGATCATCCTGAGTCACGGGCTGTGGCAGCGAGGGTTCGGGGGCGATCCAGGCGTGATCGGATCGTCCGTCTTGCTCGACGGCGCGGCGAGCACGGTGGTCGGTGTCATGCCGCCATGGTTTCGCTCACCCAACGGCGCCGAGGCGTGGTCGACGCTCGCCCAGGTGGGGCAGACGGTCGGCGGCGGGAAGAACGTGACGGTGATCGGTCGACTGAAACAAGACCTGACGCTTGCCCAGGCGCGGGCCGGCATGGCGCTGCTGACGGACGCGTTTCGGACCGAGTTCCCGCGCAGCGTCTCCAAGAACGCCACCCTCGATCTCGACCCTTACCGGACCCAGATCGCGAGCGATCTCGAGGCGCCGTTACGCGTCTTGCTCGGCGCGATCGGGTTCGTGCTGCTCATCGCCTGCGCCAACGTGGCGAGCCTGATGCTCGGGCGCGCCGCTACGCGCGAGCACGAGCTGGCGGTGCGGACCGCCCTCGGGGCGTCGCGTGGTCGCCTGGTGCGTCAGCTCCTGATCGAGAGCGTGCTGCTGGGACTCGCGGGCGGAGCGGCAGGCTTGCTCGTCGCGGGTCAGGGCGTAAGCCTGGTGCTCGCGCTCGCGTCCGGGGGCCTATCCGGCATTACCGATGTCCGACTGGACGGCTGGGCGCTCGGGTTCACGGCCGTCCTCTCGCTCGCGACCGGCGTTGTGTTCGGGCTGATACCTGCGTGGCATGCGACGGGTGCCGGGCTGCACGAGGTGCTGAAAGAGGGGTCGGCGCGCACGGCCGGCACCACGCGCCAGGGGCGCCTACGCCAAGTGCTAGTGGTGGGTGAGATCGGGCTGTCGCTCGTGCTGCTCGTGGGCGCGGGCCTCTTGATTCAGACGTTCGCACTCCTGATCCGCACCGATCCCGGCTTCGACCCGCGTCACCTCGTGGCGGCGGAGATCTGGCTCACGGGCACCAGGCACGACTCGACGCCCAAGATCTCAGCTTTCTACGGCGAGCTCACCACGCGGCTCGAGGCGCTTCCCGGCGTGGATGCGGCCGCGGTGATCGAGGCCGGGCTGCCGCTCGAAGGAGGCGGCAACACGCCCGCGCTGGTGAACGACAGCGTGTGGTCGGTCGATTACCGCAGCGTCACGCCGGGATTCTTCCGCACGCTTGGCACACGAGTGCTCGCGGGACGCGAGTTCAATGCGACCGACCGGATGGGCAGCGCGGCGGCCATTATCGTGAACCAGGCGTTCGCGCGTCGCTATTTCGCGGACGGCCGGTCGCTCGGCCGGACGGTGGTGCTCCGGGGGTACGATGACCAGCGGCGTCAGGTCGTCGGCGTGGCGGGCGACGTCCGGTCGTCCCCGGGTGAGCCGGCGCGGCCGACGGTGTTCATCCCCTCCGCACAGACGCCCGCGGGACTGAGCCGGCTGTTCGGCAACTGGTTCCCCATCCATGTCGTAATCCGAACAAAGGGCAACCAGACCGTAACGGTCGCCCAGCTCGCCGCGCTGGTCCGCGCCGTGGATCCTCTCGTGCCGCTGGGGCGAGTCCGCGCCATGGACGAGGTGCTGTGGTCGTCGCTCTCGTTCCAGCGCTTCCTCATGCTGCTGCTCTCGGTGTTCGCGGGGCTCGCGATCGTGCTGGCGGCCATCGGGATTTACGGTGTGATCTCCCATCTCGTCGCCCAGCGTACCCACGAGATCGGTGTCCGCATGACCTTGGGTGCCCAGCGGGCCGACGTGCTGTGGATGGTGGTCGGTCGCGCCGCGACGCTGACGGGACTCGGCGTCCTGCTCGGCCTGGTCGGCGCGCTCGCCCTGACTCGGTTGATCGCCGGCTTCCTGTACGGGGTGCGCCCCACCGACGTGCCGACCATTGTGGGCGTCGTGGCGCTGCTCGGGACGGTTGCGCTTGCGGCGACTTGGTTGCCTGCCCGGCGGGCGACGAAGGTCGATCCGATGGTGGCGTTGCGGCATGAGTAGGGGTTCGGGATTCGGGGCTCAGGACTCGGGGGCTCGGTGGTCGAGCGCCGTCCCCGAGGCCGGACGCCGTCTCGGCACGCCCGAGCCCCTAGTCCCTAATCCCGAGCCCCTATGACCGACCTCCGCTACGCTCTCCGCACGCTCGCCCGCAGCCCCGGCTTCACACTCGCGGCCGTCGTCACGCTGGCGCTCGGCATCGGCGCCAACACGGCGGTGTTCAGCGTGGTCGAGGGAGTGCTCTTGCGGTCGCTGCCGTTCCCGGGCGCCGAACGGCTGCTGCTCATCCTGTCCAAGAGGGGCACGTCCCCGCTGCGCGCGTACGAGACTTGGCGCACGGCGACAGGCGCGTTCGAGGACATGGCGGCTGCCAGGGGCGAGGACCCGGTGATGATCTCGCCCGAAGGTGCCGAGCGCGTGATGACGTGGACCGTGACCGCGAACTTCTTCTCCATGCTCGGTGGTCGCCCGATCCTCGGCCGCGCCTTTCTCCCCGAAGAGGACCGCCCGGGGAGCCCACCGGTCGCAGTGCTGAGCTACGCCTTCTGGCAGTCGCGCTTTGGCGGCGACCGGCAGGTGCTCGGGCGCACCGTCACGCTCGACACGGTGGCCTACACGATCGTGGGCGTCATGTCTCCCCATTTTCGGACCCCGGCCGGGTTTCGGCACCCCGACGACACTCAGCTATGGCGGGCGCTCGGGTCCTTCCTCTCCGGGCCCGGGGGCGCCGAGTGGGCACGCCAGGGCAGTTTCTGGGTCTTCGGCAGACTCCGACCCGGCACTAACTCGGCAGGAGCGCTGGCCGCCCTGAACATCGTGTCACACCGCTTGGAGGACGGCGATTCTGGTGGCCGCGCGTTCGCTCCGGTGGTAGCGCCGCTGCACGAGTCGCTGGTGGGTCGCGTGCGTACGCCTTTGCTGCTGATGCTCGGCGCGGTGAGTCTCGTGCTGCTCGTGGCGTGCGCGAACGTCGCGAGCCTGCTCCTCTCTCGGGGCGTGGCACGCGCGCCGGAGCTCGCGGTTCGGGTCGCGCTCGGGGCGAGCCGCGCGCGCCTGGTGCGTGAAGCGCTCACGGAGTCCCTGCTGCTGGCGTTGGCCGGCGGAGGGTGCGGCGTGCTGCTCGCCCTGTGGACCGTGCCCGTACTCGTCGGGCTCGCAGGTGGCGAGCTCCCGCACCTCACCAACATCAGCGTGAACGTCCGGGTCCTCGCGGCGGCCCTCGGCGCCAGCGTACTCGCCGGGCTCGTGGCGGGGCTCGTCCCTGGGCTACGCGCCTCGCGGCAAGCGCCCGGGGACGCGCTCAAGGCCGGAAGTCGCGGCGCAGCGGGCAGCGGGCATGCTTGGCGGCAACGGACGAACGACGCGTTGATCGTCGCCCAGCTCGCCCTGACGATGGTACTGCTCTCGGGGGCGGGACTCCTGACGCGCAGCTTTGTCCGTCTGGTCCGCCTGGACCCGGGGTTCGACCCGACCCACGTGGTCGTGGCCGAGCTGCACCTCCCCGCAGAGCGCTACCCGACAGGTGCGGCGCGGGCCGCGTTTGTTCGCGACGCGCTGCAAACGGTCGGCTCGCTGCCGAGTGTCGTCGGCGCCGCGGTGAGCGAGGGGATGCCGTTCGGCGGATCCGCGTTCGGTACCGTGGAGATCCCTGGGCGGGGGGAGCAACCTGAGTTGCCGATGGCATGGCTCTCCGCGGTCACGCCGGACTACTTTCGCACGCTCGCCATTCCTCTAATACGTGGCCAGACGTTCGACCGAGTTGGCGCGCCAGCGGGGGTGATCATCGATGAGGCGGCGGCGCGCGCGTACTTCCCGGGCGCAGACCCGATCGGGAAGCAGATCACGTTCTATACCTACCGGACACGGACGATCATCGGGATCGTGGGCGACGTCCGCCAGCGGAACCTGCACGATTCACCGCCGCCGCACATTTACGAGTTCCAGGGGAATTCGCCCGGTGGCTATTTCCAGGTGTTGGCGCGCACGTCCGGTGCCCCCACACAGCTGGTCGGCACGCTGCGCCAGACCATCCGGTCACTCGACCCGAACGTTCCCATCGATCGTGCCGCGCCGTTCGCCGCCTGGCTCGGCGACGCGATGGTCGCGCCGCGCCTGTACACGCTGTTACTCGCGAGCTTCGCCGTACTCGCGTTGGCGCTGGCGGCCACGGGCGTGTCCGGCATCGCCGCGTACGCCGTGAGCAGGCGAACGCAGGAGATCGGGATCCGGGTGACGCTGGGCGCCGGCCGGGCGGCGGTGCTCCGTCTCATCGTCGGCCACGGCCTCGCTCTCACCTTAACCGGCATCGCCCTCGGCGTCGCGGGTGCGCTCGCGACCACGCAGGTTCTCAGGGCGTACCTCTTTGAGGTCGGCTCGCGAGATCCGGTGGTGCTCCTCGCGGTGGGGTCGGTAGTCGTGGCGACCACGTTGGTCGCGAGTTATGTCCCGGCGCGTCGCGCGACAAAGATCGACCCGATGGTCGCACTCAGGTCCGAATGATCGACGCCCTCCTCGCCGACCTGCGCCACGCCGGGCGTCAGCTCGCGCGCAGCCCGGGCTTCACGCTGGGTGTCGTCCTCACGCTGGCGCTGGGCATCGGGGCGAACGTCGCCATGTTCTCGGTCGTGGACCGGATGTTGTTTCGGGCGCCGCCCTTGTTGCACGATCCCGGCGCCACACACCGCATCTATCTCGCGCGGACCTTCAGTGGCAAGGAGCAGGCGTCCAGCTACATGCAGTACGCGCGCTACGTCGATCTGTCGAGCTGGACGACCGCGTTCGCGCGCACCGCCGCGTTCACCGAGCAGGACCTCGCCATCGGCGTCGGGGCCGAGGCGCGTGAAATGCGCGTCGGCATCGTGAGCGCAGGCTTCTTCGGCTTCTTCGACGCGCCACCGGCGTTGGGCCGCTATTTCACCACGCCCGAGGACAGTCCTCCGAACGGGACGGCGGTCGCTGTGCTCGCATACGCATTCTGGCAAACGCGCTATGGCGGCCAGCGGGAGGCGCTCGGCTCCACGCTCCAGATCGGTCCGACGCTGTACACGATCATCGGCGTCGCGCCTGAAGGATTCGCCGGCTTGTGGCCCGTGCAGCGACCAGTGGCGTTCATCCCCATCACGAGCTATGCAAGCGCGAATACCCTACGCCTGCGGGGCGAGAGTTGGTGGACCACCTATCACTGGCAGTGGCTGTCGATGCTGGGGCAGCGGAAGGCGGGAGTGACTGTCGCGGCCGCGAATGCCGACCTCAGCAACGCATTCCTCCGCAGCTACGCCGCCCAACGGCCGGGCAGTCCTGGGCTGACTCCGGCGGAAATCGCGCGGCCGCGCGCTTTCGTGGCGTCGGTGCTGAGCGAGCGCGGACCCAACGAGTCGAGCTTTGCGAAGGTCGCGACGTGGATCAGCGGGGTTGCGCTGATCGTGCTGCTCATCGCCTGCGCAAACGTCGCGAATCTGCTGCTCGCCCGCGCGCTCAGGCGTCGCCGCGAGATCGCGATTCGACTGGCGCTGGGCGTGAGTCGAGCGCGGCTCTTGTCGCAGCTCTTCACCGAAAGCGTGCTCCTGGCCGTGCTCGGCGGCCTCGCCGGCGTGGTCGTCGCCGATTGGGGTGGCGCGGTGCTGCGCGCGCAGTTCCTGGCGAAGTCGTCCGAGGTGAGCGTCATGGGCGACACCCGCACGCTGCTGTTCGGCGCCGTGGCGGCCCTGTGCGCCGGACTGCTCACCGGCCTCGCACCGGCCCTCACCCAACACGCCGACGTCGCCGGCGATCTCAAGGCCGGTGTGCGAGAAGGGACATTCCAGCGGTCGCGCGTGCGCATCGCGTTGCTCGTGCTGCAAGGAGCGCTTTCGGTGGTGCTGCTCGTCGGTGCGGGGCTGTTCGTGCGCAGCCTCCGCCACGTGCGCGTGATTCCGCTGGGCTACGACGTCGACCCCGTGCTGCTCGTGGACCTGAACCTGCGTGGTATGCAGCTGGACAGCGCCCGCAATGTCGCGCTGCGCCGTGAGCTGCTCGAGACGGCGCAGGCGATGCCGGGCGTCGAGCAGGCCTCGCGGCAGCTCACGGTGCCCTTCTGGAGCACCTGGAACATGGACCTGCATGTCGCGGGGATCGACTCGGTGAGCCGCCTGGGTGAGTTCGATCTCAACGCCGTGACCCCGGAGTACTTCGCCACCCTCGGTACGCGCCTGCTGCGCGGCCGAGGCATCGGTGCAGAGGACACGCCGCATGCGCCCCGGGTCATGGTGGTGAGCGATGCGATGGCCAAGGCGCTCTGGCCGGGTCGCGATCCGATCGGTCGGTGCGTCAAGGTGGGTGCGGATACCGCGCCGTGCAGCTACGTGGTCGGCGTCGCCGAGAACATCAAGTCGCAACAGCTGGGCGATGATCCGGGGCTGTTCTACTACGTGTCCTCGGCGCAATGGCATCCCGAGCAGGGGGGACTGTTCATCCGGACCCGTGGGGAAGCTACGCGCTATGTCGAGACGATCCGTCGCCGGCTGCAGCAAGTCATGCCCGGCGCAGCGTACGTCACGGTCACGCCGCTGCGCGACATCCTGGGCGAGCAGACGCGCTCGTGGCAGCTGGGCGCGACGATGTTCCTCGCTTTCGGGGCGCTGGCGCTCGCGCTCGCGGCGATCGGACTCTACAGCGTGATGGCCTACAACGTCGCGCAGCGGACGCAGGAGATGGGCGTCCGCGCCTCCCTCGGGGCACAAGAGCGGGACCTCATCAAACTCGTCATCAACGAAGGCTTGCGGGTCGGCGTCGTCGGAATCGTGATCGGCGTGATGATCGCGCTCGCCGGAGGCCAATGGCTCGGGCCGCTCTTGTTCCAGGAGTCGCCCCACGATCCGCTCGTCTTCGGGTTCGTGACGGTGGTGCTGCTCGGCACGACGGTGTTGGCGAGCTTCGTGCCCTCGCGGCGGGCGGCGCGGGTCGATCCAATGGTGGCGCTGAGATATGAATAGGGGCTCGGGATTCGGGGCTCGGGACTCGGGGGTGCGGTGGTCGAGCGTCGTGCCCGGGGCCGGACGCCGTCCCGCAACCCCCGAGCCCCGAGGCCCTAGCCCCGAGCCCCTATGA
>WNGG01006809.1_pt1 | contig 12698 bp, 11 predicted proteins | sample 5400661 | NCBI WGS metagenome assembly WNGG01 (sample SAMN13153372, study PRJNA577476) | soil metagenome | isolation source: 100 cm soil or saprolite under Garry oak tree replicate 1 | place: USA:California | collected 2016-06-15 | reverse complement strand
AGCACTTTGATGCACGTTCGCAGTTCGAACGCTGGAATGTCGGCAAGTAATTCATGTCGAAGTTCGTCCGCCGCGGTTTTGATCGGGGCTATAATGCGCTGGGCGCGTCGGCCGAGGTGCACCATGTTGCAACGGCGATCGTGTGGCGAGCTCTGCCGGGTCACCCAACCTTCTCGCTCCAGCCTGTGTAACAGCGTTACAACGCTGGGTTCTTCCACACCGAGCCGTGCTGCAATTTCCGCCTGCGTAAGCGCGTCAGAGGCGACAGACAAATGCAAAAGCGTCCGCCATTTTGCCTGGCTTAAACCCATCGGCTTGAGCCGTTCGTCCAGCTTCAGCCGCCAGGCGCGAGCGGTTCCGTGCAATAGCGGACCAATCGTTTCCCAGTCGGATTTCATGGATTGAAATTAGTTAGCATGCTAACCAATTCCGTTTTGGGATGCTGTCAACGGCCCTTTAAAGGCGGCCCGACTTCGAAGAGAACCATCTCGCGTTTGTGGAAATCCTTTATGCGGGCGAGTTGATGCGCCCACCTTGGCGCCCATTTTTGCGTAGTTATCGCCTCCTGCTCGTTTTCGGTTCGGACGAGAAAATAATGTGTATTCGCCGGCAGCTTCGTGATCTCAGTCGCATAGTTCAACGGCGCTTTCACGTAGAAGAACACCGGCTGATAATCCGGATTCACCGCGTAAAGCGTCTCGCTCACGGGAACGATGGCGTTGATCTCTGCGGCGACTTTTTCTACTTGCTGTCTGTTTCTCAAAACGAGCGCGGTGAAGGGATAACCTATTCCACCGATCACGAGTCCAAGTCCGACGAAACCCGCGACCACCTTTGCCCAAACTCCCTCCCCTCCCAGTCGAAGTTTATGAGGCCAATCCAAGGCATTGCCGGCATAGCTCATCGCCAGCAACCATGAGGCTGGAACCACTGCCGGCATGCTGTACCGGGGGAGCGCGCCCGGCACGAGATTGACGACGAGAAGCGGTCCGACAATTCCCCAAGTGAGAGCGCGCGCCAGCCGCCGCTGCCCGACACCGTGGAACTTTGAAAATCGGATAAATGGCAACAGGACGAGCCAAGGCAGAAAGTACATAAGACTGCGTGGAATATTTTGGATCCAGCTGAAAAACTTGAAATCAGTGTCAGTTAACCGGCCGCTCAACTGAATAAACCATTTGGATACTGCCAATCCCGTAGTTGTGCTCTGGGCGAATGGAATCGCCCAAGCCGCACAGATCACAAACATAATAACAAGAGCGGCAAAGTGCGCGGGATGGATCAGTAAACGCCAATTCTTCGTCTGCCAAAGGACAGCCATTACGAGCGCATAGAAAAATACGAGGTGAAGCGGGCCTTTCGCCAGCAGGGCGAGTCCGAGAAAAATCGACGCCGGCACCCAAATGAGCCATGGGGATTTTTCTTGAGAGCAAAAAGCTAACCAAAAAATGATCGCGAGGCCGGAAAGTGACACGTAGAGCGCTTCGATCTCGATCAATCGGCCCTTTTCTATCATGCCGATGTTTGTCAACCAGATCAGCGCAGCGGTTGTCGATCCGCTCGGGCCAAGACTCGCGCGTGCCACCGTAACAAACGCGATCGCAACCGCGAGCACGGAAAGCGCCGACGGCAGCCGCGCTGTCCACTCGTTGCGCACGCCAAAGATTTTGAACGACGCCGCCACCACCCAGTTCACCAGCGGCGGCTTGCGGAAATACGGGATCCCTCCCACTTGCGGGACAATGTAATTGCCAGTCTCGAGCATCCGTATCGCCGGCAAAATGCGTCGGCCTTCTTCTCCTTTGATCGCCAAAGAGCCAAGTGCTGGAAGATAAATGGCCACCCAAACCAGCAGGACGATTAATAAACTTCTGTTCCGCGAAATCATTAGACGTTGGATGTTCGATCTTGAGTTTTCAACGTCAACTCAAACCGACCCGCAGCTTGACGACGCATCGGATAAGGCTAATTTGTTTTTCTAGTCCGCGCGCTGATCGGAGTGGGAACTGGTGTCCCACTCTTTTTAGTCTGCGGGCTACATGTTTTTATGAACGCAGAATTTATTGCCATGCTCGACTACCTTGAGCGGGAGCGCGGGATCAAACGCGAAATCCTGCTCGAGGCGGTCTCAAACGCGCTGCTCTCGGCTTCCAAGAAGAGCGTTGGCGCGTCACGCGATCTGCGCATCGATATCAACTCTAAGACGGGCGAAATCCGCGCGCTCGCGAATTTGCTGGTGGCCGATCATGTCAGCAACCCACAGGACGAGATCGAGCTTTCAAGGGCGCGCAGAATCAAACCGGACGCAAACATCGGTGACACCGTCGAGGTGGAAGTGACGCCGCGAAATTTTGGCCGCATTGCCGCGCAGACCGCCAAACAAGCGATGATGCAGCGAATTCGCCAGGTCGAAAAGGAAATGATTTATGAAGAGTTCAAGGATCGCGCGGGAGAAATCGTCAGCGGCACGGTGCGGCGTTTCGATCGTTCGGATGTGATTCTCGATCTAGGGAAATTTGAAGCGATTATGCCCCAGCGCGAACGCGTAGTCGTCGAAGATTACAATGTCGGTGACCGGCTCCGCGCCTATGTGGTCGCGGTGGAAAACGGCATCCGCGGCCCCGAGATCATCGTTTCGCGCAGTCACCCGAATTTCGTGCGCCGGCTTTTTGAATTGGAAGTGAGCGAAATCGCCGATGGCACAGTTGAAATTCGCGGCATCGCGCGCGAAGCCGGTTATCGGACGAAAATCGCAGTCTGGAGCGCGAACGAAAAAGTGGACCCGGTGGGCGCTTGCGTCGGAATGCGCGGTTCACGCGTCAAAAATATTGTTCGCGAGTTGAATAACGAAAAAGTCGACATCATCCGCTGGAGCTCCGACCCGAAGGAATTTGTGCTCGAAGCCCTTAAACCTGCCAAAGTAAAGAACCTCGTGTTCGATACCGAGAAAAAGAGCGTGCAGATTTCGGTGGATGAAGATCAACTTTCGCTCGCGATCGGAAAAAAAGGGCAAAATGCGCGTTTAACTTCCCGGCTCACCGGCTGGGAAATCAACATCGGCAAGGATATTTCGGCCACAACCGCGGTCGAACAAAAAGTGGCGCAGGCGGCGCAGACGCTCGCGGGTGCGCTGCCAATTACCGAAGAACAGGCGCTGACGCTTGTGAAATCAGGTTTTACCAATTTGGAAGGATTGCACGACGCGGATGTGCAGGATTTTGTGGACATACTGGCGGTGGACGAGACGAAAGCGCGCGAGATTCACGAGGCGGTCCATCAACAAGAGGTCGCGCACTAAGATGGCTCTGGTTTAACCGCTCGAGCCATGAGCGAAATTTTAGAGGAACAACAATGGCAACAAAGACGAGCAGCAAGACCGCCGCGCGTAAACCGGCCGCGCGTAGAACTACTGCTGCCCATAAGCCAGCTGCGCCGAAGGCCAGGATTTCGAAGAAAGAACCAGAGGCTGGCGCCGAGTCGACGCATAAGAATATAGCTACGCGGGCAAAAGCGCGCACTCAGCTAGCACTCGCAAAAACCCCGCCGCCACCTGCCCCCGTACCGCAACATGAAGTGGAGAGCTTGTCGCTGATCGACAAGAAAAAGCCCCGCAAAGCGGCGGACGAAGACGACGTAAAACCGAAGCGCGAGGTTCTGCCTCCGATTTCGCGAATTCGAGCATCGTTGGAAAGACCAGTTGCTACCGAAAAGGCCGCCGCGCAAGCAAAGCCACAAGAGGCGCCAGCGGTCTCGACCGAACCGCCGAGTATCCCTACCGATATTACAACTGCCCCACCGGCAGCCCTACCGCCCCCGCCTGAGACGGAAGCCGAGGCGCAAAAAGTCATCCACATCAAGCCGCCAATCATCGTCAAACAATTGGCAATCGAGCTCGGATTAAAACCGCATCAGCTCATCGCGGAGCTGATGACATTCAACATCTTCGCAAATATCAACCAAACCATCGAGCCGGATATCGCGTCGAAAATTACCGAGAACCACGGATTCGTTCTGGAAAAAGAACGCCGTGAGAAAGGCGGCGGCGTTCACAGGGTCGAACAGGTTGTTGTGGCGCCGCCTCCGCCCGTCATTGAAAAGGAAGAAGAACTTAAACCGCGCGCTCCCATCATTACGTTCATGGGGCATGTCGATCATGGCAAAACCTCGCTTATGGATGCGATTCGTAAGACGCGGGTCGCAGCCGGTGAAGCTGGCGGAATCACGCAGCACATTGGCGCTTACAGTGTTGAGCACAATGGAGCAAAGATCACGTTTATCGATACCCCCGGTCATGCGGCTTTCACCGCGATGCGCGCGCGCGGCGCTAACGTGACCGACATCGTCGTGCTGGTCATTGCAGCGGACGACGGCATCATGCCGCAAACTATCGAAGCGATTAATCACGCCAAGGCCGCTTCCCATGTGAAAATCATGGTGGCAATCAACAAAATTGATCTGCCCTCAGCTAACGTCGACAGGGTCAAGAAACAATTGCAAGAACGTGAGCTCGCGCCGGAGGACTGGGGTGGCGAGACGATTGTCTGCCCTGTGTCTGCTACAAAAGGCACAGGCATCGATCACCTCCTCGAAATGATGACTCTGCAGGCGGAAGTGATGGAACTGAAAGCATCGCCCACCGCCACACCGCGCGGCACCGTGATTGAAGCGCAAGTCGAAGCAGGGCGCGGTCCCACGGCCACTGTTATCGTGCAAATGGGAACGTTAAAAATCGGTGATCCTTTCATTTGCGGGGATTACAGCGGCAAAGTGAAATCGCTGATGGACGATCGGGCCCAATCGATCAAGAAAGCTGGTCCATCCACGCCGGTTAAAGTGCTTGGTTTCACGGGGCTGCCGAACGCGGGCGACGAACTTCTCGTAATGGATGCAGAACGTTCCGCAAAAACGTTAAGTGAAGAACGTTTGCTGGCAAAACGCACGGATAAATTAATCGTGCCACAGCGCGCCACGCTTGAGAGTCTGCTGGAAGCTGCCGATGGGAAAAAGGTTTTGCGGATTGTCCTGAAATGCGATGCTCAGGGTTCGCTCGAAGCGCTGGTTGGTGCGCTGGAACAGATCGAAAGCAAAAAGATCGACTTGGAGATCATTCACTCAGCGGTCGGGCCGATCTCGGAATCGGATATTTTGTTGGCAAGCGCTTCAAACGCCGTCGTGGTTGGCTTCAATGTGAAGGTTGAGAACATGGCCGTTTCCGCCGCGAAACGCGAGGGTGTGCAGGTCAAGCTTTACAGCATCATTTACGAACTGCTCGATCAAATCAAAGAGGCGATGGCGGGCTTGCTGGAACCGGAACATCGAGAAACTGTCATAGGACATGCCGAAGTAAAACAGGTTTTCGAACTGAGCAAAGGCATCGTCGCCGGCTGTCTTGTCACCGATGGTCGCATAGCTCGCGCCGGACGCGCCCGTGTCCTCCGCAAACGGCAACCAGTGTACGATGGCGGGATTTCGACGCTGCGCCGTTTCCAGGATGACGTGAAAGAAGTGCGTTCCGGCCTTGAATGCGGCATCAAGCTCGGCGACTTCAGCGAATATCAAGTGGGCGACATTATTGAATGCTACCAGCTTGAAGCGATCGCGCAGAAGCTGTGATCAAACAGTTAAAATGTTACAAAGGTTACAAGGCTAAAAGGGATTGGCCGCAGCAGCCTTGTAACCCCTTTTTAACTTTGTAACTCTTTTAACCTCCAGTTGCCATGAAACATCGAATGTTACGGGTGAACGAGCTCTTAAAACGCGAGCTGAGCGGCATCGTTGCGCGCGAGATTACATTCGAAGGTGCTCTCGTCACGATCAATCAAGTCGACGTGACCGCTGATTTAAAAAATGCGCACGTCTTCGTCAGTGTTCTTGGATCGGAAACCGGCGCAAGCGTGATTAATAAACTCGAATCGCAGCGATCCACATTGCAAGCTGAGCTGGCCCGTCGCGTCACTATGAAATACACGCCGCATCTCACTTTTCATCTCGACGATTCCATTAAACGCGGAGCTCGCGTCATCGAAATTCTGCAAGAGATCGAAACGCCCCGCGGCGATCACGAGTGAGCGCGGCACGATCCAAATTCGACGAAATCGGCCGGGTATTGCGGGAGCATAGGCGTTTCGCGGTTTTAAGCCACGTTCGCCCCGATGGCGACGCACTTGGCAGCCAGCTCGCGCTGGCGCTATCGCTTCAGAAACTCGGCAAACAGATTCGGGTCTGGAATGAAGATGGAATGCTTGAGAAATATTCATTCCTGCCGCGCGCGGAGTTGCTCAGTAAACCACCTGCCGCTCCGGAAGATGTTGATGTTGCGATTGCGCTCGATACAGCAATTCAAAATCGGCTTGGCACCGCGCTCGCAGCGGTTCATTCAGCGAAGCTTTGGATCAACATCGATCACCACTTGAGCAACCCAGGCTACGGCGATCTCGTCTATGTCGATCCAACCGCGCCGGCCACAGGGCAAATTATTTTCGACCTGATCAAAAATCAGGGTTTCCCATTCAATCGCGAGATTGCCGAAAACCTTTTCGCTGCGATCTCGGCCGATACCGGATCATTTCAATATCCAAAAACCAGCCCGCGCACGTTCGAGATCGCGGCACAGCTAGTCTGCACCGGCATCGACGTTGGTCGTTTGAACCAACAACTTTACGAAAATTATCCACGCCGCCGGATAGAACTGCTGCGAGAACTGCTGCGCACGATGCGTTTCGCATCCGAAGATCGCGTGGCAAGTTTTAGCCTGAGTTTGAAAACGGCGGCAGCGCTGCAGGTTCTACCAGAAGACAATGAAGGTTTAATCGATCACCTCCGCGCGATTCGTGGCGTTATTGTCGCCGTGTTTTTCGAAGAACTGTCCGATGGCAAGGTGCGCGTCAGTATGCGTTCGAAAACTGATACCATTGATGTCTGTGTGATCTGTCAGAAGTTTGGTGGCGGCGGACATACTCTCGCAGCGGGAGCGCGCGTGCGCGGGACACTCGCCGAAGTCGAACAGAAAGTGTTGGAGGAAATTTGTGACGTCGTTGAGTCCCATTCTTGACGGTGTCCTGCTCGTGGACAAGGCGGGAGGAATGACTTCGCATGACGTTGTCGCGCTAATCCGGCGAAAGCTCGAGATTAAAAAAGTGGGCCACTGCGGGACCCTCGACCCGATCGCAACCGGCTTGCTTCTCCTCACCATCGGGCGCGGAACAAAAGTTCAGGATTTGCTCATGAGCGAAGACAAGGAATACGCCGGCACGCTCACCCTTGGCATCACGACCAGCACGCAAGATCGACAAGGTGAAATCGTCAACCAGCGCGAAGTGCCGCCGCTCGATGAAAGCGCGATCAGCGCGGCGTTTGAAAAATTTCGGGGCGATTTCTATCAACTGCCGCCGATGGTTTCAGCGAAAAAGCACGGAGGTGTTCCCCTTTATAAACTGGCGCGGCAAGGGCAAGTGGTTGAGCGCGAGCCGCGGCTCGTCCACGTGTATCGTTACGCTATCAATCGGATCGCGCTCCCGGAAATCGACTTCAGCGTCCTTTGCAGCAAGGGTTTTTACGTGCGCACGTATGTCCATGATATCGGCGAGGAACTCGGTTGCGGCGCTCACCTAAAATCTCTCCGGCGCTTGAAGTCCGGACGTTTCGATGTCGATCAAGCAATTGGCGTCTCGCAGATCAAAACCGTTTCGCGTGAGGATATCCTGAGCCGTATCCTGAGTCTGCCGGAGGTATCGCGCATGCGCGGAGCCTGACGGAAAATGACGAAGCTCGAAAAACGAAGGAAATCCAAATGACGAAACCCAAATGACTCTGTGGAAATTGCACTTTAGTGCTTCGTGCCTTGTCATTCCTTCGTCATTTGTCATTTGTCATTTGTCATTCTATTGGTGAAAACGCTCCATTCCATTTCCGAACTGGCGCAGTTGCGTGGCCCGCTCTTTCTGGCCATCGGAGTTTTCGACGGCGTCCATCTTGGTCATCAAGCCGTGATTTCCGCTGCCACGAGTCATGCCGATGCGGCAGAGGGGTCGCCGGTTGCAATGACTTTTGATCCGCACCCACTCAAAGTGTTGCGCCCGCAGCACGCGCCTCATCTGCTCACTGCCACGCAACACAAAATCGCTTTGATCCGCGACCTGGGGGTCGAGCATCTTCTCATGATCAGCTTTCACAAGAAGTTCGCAGCCACTTCGCCAGAGGAATTTGTTGAGGAGCTCGTTATGCATTCGAGACCGCTACGCGAAATCTGTGTCGGCCACGAATGGTCGTTCGGAAAGGATCGGCGCGGAAATCTCGATCTTCTGAGAAAACTTGGCGCGCAATTTGATTTCAGCGTGATCGGAGTTCCGCCTGTGACAGTAAACGGCGAAGTGGTCAGCAGCACCGCCATTCGGCAGGCTGTAGAGGGCGGCGATTTCGCAAGAGCAGCGGAAATGCTTGGCCGGGAGTACACCATTCTCGGCACAGTTACACGTGGTGACAACCTCGGAAAGAAAATCGGATTCCCAACTGCGAATTTGAGCGCGCACAGCGAGCAGTTCCCGCCAAATGGCGTTTATCTTGCCGAAGCATGGATCAACGGCGTTTCATATCACGGCGTCATCAATCTCGGTTATCGCCCAACCGTTAGCAGCGGAAAATCTGAACGCGTGCTGGAAATTTATCTGCTCGACTTTAATCGCGACATTTATGGCGAAGACGTCGAGGTGCGATTCTTGCGGTATCTCAGACCGGAACAAAAGTTCGACAGCATGGGGGCACTGGCGCAACAAATCGATCTCGATGTGCGGCGGGTACGCGAACTGTGCGCCGCAAGATGATGCGCTGAGCTAGGACTGCAATTCGCTTGCCTTCGCGATGGCAGCGATAGCTCCGGCAGTCATAACCAACAGACCGCTGCCAAGCGCGAGAGCAAACAGCCATACGGCTGGCAGCGTAACCAAACGTTCCATCGCGACGATGAGAAAACGTCCTCCATCCGAAGCAACGTAAGCCAGCGCACTTGCGAGCAAGGCGGCTGCCAAGAGGATCGCGCCGCGAAACGACCGGCGCGTGCGACGGGGAGCGGGTAATTGCTGCAACACGCGGGCAGTAAAGCCGCTGTCATCGATATATGGCGCTGCCTCACGCAATTGTCGATCTAACTGATCTTCCTCGCTTATTTCATCCATTTTAATTAGGTCCCCATTCAGCCAGCGTGCGTTTTAATTTCTGCCGGCCCCGCAAAACATTCGTTTTCACCGTACCAAGCGGAATGCCGAGAACGCGCGAAGCTTCATCGTGCGATAAACCATTCTGACAACAAAGTAAAAGCGCCGAGCGTTCATGCAGCGGAAGCAAACTGAGTGCGTGCATAAGATTATGCCTTAAAGCGGAATCGACAGCCTGAGGATCCTGCTCGGCTTGAAGTTGCTCGTCATCGATGCCGACAAGTTCTTTGCGCCGCCGCGCGTCCTCTCGAAAGCAATTATATGCGATCCGATAAAGCCACGTGGAAAAACGCGCTTCGCCACGAAAGCTGCGGATGTTTTTGTAAGCTCGCAGGAAAGCTTCCTGCGCGAGGTCATCGGCGAATGCGGCATCGGTTCGGGTGAGTTGGCGCAGCATGCCGCGCACACTCGATTGATGCCGCCGAACCAATTCCCCAAAAGCGTGCTGATCGTCGTCAACAAGAACTCGCGCAACGAGATCTGCATCTGTTAGCTCCACGTCCGCAGGTTACGGTACGGGTGGCGGGTTGTCCTTCCTTCCCTCCAGTTTCCATACCAACAGGTAACCCGCACCAATCAGGGCTGGAATCATCCCAAGCGTCCACACACCGCTATCCCAGTCAGCAACCATGCCAAAAAAGATCATCAGACCGGCCCCGACCATTAAGAGCAAAACCCCTCGACGCATGTCCGAGCGTTGGCGCTGTGCGGGCGGTGGATTCAACAGGGCCGCTGGCACTTCCTGGCCTTTTTCCACCATTAAGCGGACAGTGCGGTGCAAAGCTCGTGTCTTGGAAAAGCCAAAGTACATGATGACCGCGACGATCAATACCGGAGCGCCAAAGACAGCCAGCATCGTAACTACGACAATCGGGATTACCTGGGATGGAATGTCTTTGTCCTCGATGGCGTCCTTGTCCCTTTCGATGCGGATATGCCCGCCTGTTTTGAACTTTTTGTCGAACCGTCGCCGAATCTGGTCTCCCAGATCGCCTGAGGGCAGCGTGGTAGCGCTTGGTGCGACCGAAACGGCCGGCGCAGATTGTGCGGGGCTAACCGCCGGAGAAACGGCTGGGGCTTGGGCGAAAGCGCAGACCGCGAGCGCAACCGAGCAGGTACAAGCAATAAACAGAGTCTTCATAGTCATCCTTTGCGAATGAGATGACGCCTGCCTCCCATTTGGATTCAAAAATTTTGGCAATTTTTGCGTTCGCCTGAGCAATTAAAGAGTTGCAGTACGCAGCCCACTGGACATTATTGCTACCCTCTCAAATTGCGGGTGTAGCTCAGTGGTAGAGCACCTCCTTGCCAAGGAGGACGTCGCGAGTTCGAGCCTCGTCACCCGCTCCAGTCTTCGCTTAGAGCGCAGTGAAAAGCGAAGACTTGAGCGCCACGCCGTAGCCTTGCGCGAAGGCGGACCGCACCACGCTCTGAACTACAGCTGGCGAGGCCAACTTTAAAATTCCGTTCGAGCTCACATCGATCCTCATTTTCCTTTTACAGGCGAAATCGAATTGTCCTGAAACGCGTGCGATTGTAGATTCGAGGTTATGAAATCCACGTCGTTTTTCCTGTCGTTATTCGGTGCACTCGCGGCAGCACTGTTCTGTTCCGATTCAACTGCTAGTGCAACCGAGGAACCAAAAGACAAAACTCTCTGGAAAATTACCGGACAACTCGAGGAAGCCTGCTCCTGTGACGCAGCCTGCCCATGCTGGTTCAATTCCAAACCAACAAAAATGACCTGTGGCGGCGGCCAGGTTCTTTTCATTGAAAAGGGCAACTACGGGAAGGTGAAACTCGACGGGCTCGCGATCGCGACCATGGGGCAGAGCCCAGCGGATAAGACCATGATGGAGTCGTTCGGCAACTGGAATTTTTCCTACAATTACATCGATGAAAAGGCGACGCCTGAACAACGCAAGGCATTAGAAGCAATCGCCGCCAAGGTGTTGGCGCCCGGCGCTTCGAAGAAGACTGAAACTCGCTACGCGCCAATCACGCGCAAAATTGAAGGGAAAGACCACGAGATCACCCTCGGCCAGTATGGCAGTTTCCACGGTCATTTAATCGAGGGGGGCATGGGTGGTTCGCCGAAAATTGTAAATCCGCCGGGAGCCGATCCGGTCCATCACGAATACGCACAAGGGCGGACGTCGAAGATGACGTATAACGATGCCGGCCAGAATTGGTCGTGGAACAACTCGAATTACATGTTCGGGACTTTCTCAGCCGATAATGTCCAGTACGAAAAATATACTGCGGGTCTCGCACAAAAAATGGGACCAACAAAGGACGAAAAGACCTCCGAAAAACAATAGCCTTCAGTCATCTTCGATTCTCTGCTTCTCCCGGATGGAGAGGGTTGGTGACACGGCGCCCATCGCTCGAAAACCAGTTGACGCGAACGAAGGGCGACAGCTACGTTCCAGAAGCCTTTGGCGGCCTCGGTTTCTCTGCATAAAACGCGGTTTAATCTTAAGCCGCGCAAGATCGACATGCAGACCGACGAACTTTCCTACGCCATCATTACTCCCTACTCGATGCGCAAATCGCGCACCGGCGGGATGGTCGGGCGGTTAATTTCACGGACAGGGCTCGACTTGGTGGGCGGACGCATGTTTGCGCCGAGCCCAGAATTGGCAAAGCGCTATTCGGAGACAATCGTAACGGAAACGGATTCGCGTCATCGCGCAACGCAGGAATTGATTCGCGAGTATGTGCTGAAAAATTTCACCGGCAATGTCCACGGTCCACGGCCGCGTGTTCTGTTACTGGTTTTTCGGGGGCCCGACGCAGTGGAAAAGATGCATTGCACGGTTGGTCATATCGTGCACGAGCGCACCAGCGGCGAGACAATCCGCGACACTTTTGGTGATTACATCACGGACGATTCCGGAAAGGCGACCTACTTTGAACCTGGCGTGTTGACAGCTTTCGAACCACGAGCGGTCGAGCGCGATTTGAAATTATGGTCGGAATTTTCCGATCGCGATGGCGGGATCCTGGACGAAGTCATTACCTTCCCGGCCGGCGCAAAGATCGAGAAGACCCTCGTGCTCATTAAGCCGGACAATTTCAAATTTCCAAATTTGCGGCCGGGCGGCGTCATTGAAGTTTTTTCTCGCTCCGGCCTGTACATCATTGGCTTTAAGGTTCATCGGATGAGTGTCGGGCAAGCCGAGGAGTTCTACGGTCCCGTGCTGCCATTCTTGGAACAGAAATTGGGACCGGCGAGCGGCCGCGAAAATTGGGAGAGCATCGTCGAATTTATGGCGGGGCGTAAGCCAAGCGAATGTCCGCCAGAAAAACGCAACGTGCCAGGTACGGAAAAGTCGATCGCCATCGTTTACCAAGGGGTTGACGCAGTGAGCAAAATCCGGGACGTGCTCGGTCCAACCGATCCGGCGAAAGCGCCGCCCGGTTCAATCCGGAGAGAGTTTGGACAGACCATCATGATCAATGCCGCGCATGCTTCCGATTCCGCCG
>WNGG01017244.1_pt1 | contig 12699 bp, 16 predicted proteins | sample 5400661 | NCBI WGS metagenome assembly WNGG01 (sample SAMN13153372, study PRJNA577476) | soil metagenome | isolation source: 100 cm soil or saprolite under Garry oak tree replicate 1 | place: USA:California | collected 2016-06-15 | reverse complement strand
GCAAGAGGAACAAGCCCTTGTCGGAACTGTACCAGGCCGCATTGGGACGAAGAGCGGCTGCCGAGAGGCCTGGCGGTTCAGGAACCGTATACGAGTAGAACGCAGGCGCTTTGAACGTTTCGTCCCCTGGCCAAAACCCAGCACTGATCACTTCATGCGAGTAGGCTTCACGGGTGATCCGATCAGCCCCTTTGCGCTCGGGTGCGCGTCGTCCCGAAAAGCGCGAGACCGCCAGGTCGAAACTCCCCCAGAAAAAATGGACCGGACTGCACTTGCCGAGAAAAGGGGAGCGGAATTGCTTGAAGACCTTGTCGACCTGCACCAGGATGCGCCAGAAGCGGTGGGCATAGACGGGGTCGTAGGAGGCATGCACCTCATCTTCATCACATCGAATGGGATGCTGCACCTCACTGGGCATCGGATTGATCGTGACCTCGATCCCCAGGGCGTGCAAGCAGGCCATGAATTCCCGGTAAAACGCAGCGACGGTACGGGGGATCAGCGGCATGGCTCTGGTGGTCCCCTCGCTCGTGCGAATGAAGAGGGTGTGATCGATGAAGTCAAACTCCACTTCAAAGGTGCTGCCTCGATACGGGATGGCAGCTGTGGTGAGCCCCCGCGGTGTGACATACAACGTGACATGCCACCAGTGGTTCACAAAGGGACTCAGCTCCATTCTGACCTTGCCCACGATCTGCATCCACAGATGGAGTGTCTCGCAGGTGTCCCTCCATGCCTCAAATGGGAGCGATGACCATCGCTCCGCTCGTTCCCCTTGATGTGTCGCGCTTGTGCTTTCCATGTATCTCCTCGCTGGTCGTCTCTTTGATCCAGTGTTGAGCGCCTCGAGGGGCGTCACGATACCTTGCTGGCTGCTTGGAGTGCAGCCAGCAAGGTATCCTGCTCCCTATCTTCCTCATCCCCATATTGAACCAACGTCACCGCAGTTGTCTCAGGCCCCTGACGGTGATCCCGTCGGCTCGGCGGTACAGCAAGACGTGTTTGTGGTGTCATCGTCTTTTTTCCTTCCCATGGTCTCTTCTTTTGGAAGCGGTGTTGTCTGCATCCGTCAAGAAGCGGTCAAACAAACTCGAGCATCACCTGGTCAAGATAACACCAGCCCCAGTCCTCTCCCGGCTCACATGCCTTTTCTCACATTGCATACTCTCCTTCCACTGCTGGGAGTTCGAGCAGGGGGCATCGAGGAGATACCCTACGGACCCGTCACCGACTGCACGCTGACGGGCTCTTCGGGCTGAACGCGTCGGCACCAGTGGACCAGGGCCTCGACCAGTTGGCGGATCTCTTCGCGCGTCCCCTCATCGCGCAGGTCCACGTCCTCGTCGAAGAGTCTGGAAGCCTGTGGCACCAGCACCTGCGGGTCGGGGACCACTATGGCACCGATTCGACTGAGTTCCCCTCGCAGGGCCGCCTGCGCGTTCGCCGAGCCCGATTTGCCCAGGACCGCTCCCATCACGGCCACCGGTTTGTTGCGCAGGACACTGCGGCCTGTCGGTCGCGAGGCCCAGTCGATCGCATTGGCGAGTACCCCCGGCACCGCGCCGTTGTACTCGGGGGTGGCGATCAGGACGGCGTTTGAGGTGGCGATGGCATCCTTGAACCGGTGAACCGGCTCGGGGTCGCCCACGGCCTCGACGTCCTCGTTGAAGAAAGGCAGCTGGCCGATGTCGAAGAACCGCACCTCCACCCCATCGGGGGCGAGCGCCTCGGCGGCACGCAGCAACCCTCGGTTGTAGGAGCCCTGCCGCAGGCTGCCCGCTATAGCCAGAATTCTAAACGGTTTCCTGTCCACTGTTCGTCTCCCGTGTCGGTAGGGTTTGCTCGGCTTCGCAGTACTCCGTTGAGGATGCTCTCGCTTCTTCCCTGCTTGGGAAGCGTGAGATGATAGTGCTTGCCCACACGTTCTCTCCTTCGGCTGTCAAATCGTGCGCTTTCTTCATGCCTTGCCCACTTCCCCTGCTCACCGCTGCTACTCCAGATCAGGTTCGACGTCGATGCGACGGAGTACTTCATCGTTGATCTCCCTCTAACCGCATCATCGTTTGCCTCTGTTCATCGACAATCGTTGTCCATCGGACAGCATTGATATCTTAAATTCAAGGCATTTGTCAAGGCTCTTGGAGTATGACACCGATGTCTCTCCTTTGTCAAGAACGTGTTTCGTTCATTCCGAATGCATCACCTTGTTGAGTGTCTGACGGGTTGATGGCAAAAGATCATCCCATGCGGTGGTCTGCCAATCGTCGAGACCGTCTCCCGGGGGAATCCAGGGTGGAAGGGAAACCAGCATGCGATTGGCCAGGGCGCTCACAAACGGCTCATACGCCTCTCGAAGCTCAGCCAGCTTCTGCTCGGTTGCCGTTCCCTCCTTCAAGCGGATGCCGGAATTGGCAAGCATGTCTTGCAGCTGGGCAAATTCGGTCGATGACAGCCGATTCACTCCGGTTGTGGGTGACGTATCCAGGACCTGGGCGAGGTCGACGACTGCATGACGGGCCATGGCAAAGGTAAATCTGGCTGCTTCGTCCGGTATGTTCTCAATGCCCGTGAGGATCAGCGCGCACGTATCCAGGATGACTGTCAAGGCCCCCACCCAGGATTGTTGATCGTGTTGCGAGCGATAGAAGGCCAGGACAGAATACGACAGGTGGCTCTCCAGGATATCCGCGCACCACACTTCCCAATCGTGCAGGAGCATACGCAGTTCCTCGACGTTCCTACCTGCGTGATTACGACGGAGAACCTCTGCCGCAGTTGGTGGAGAACCTGCACGCGCGTCCAGCAGGGAGATTCTGAGCTCCCGCCGCGAGAACGCCTGGTAGATGATGGGCACATAGCTGATCACCAATGCCAGAAAGCCGAACCCCAACGCGACCTCGATCACCACCAGCAAGCGGGCCACTCCCGGCAGGGGCGTGACATCCCCCAGGCCAAGCGTGAAAAACGTGGTTCCGCTCAGGTAGAGATAGGTGATGAAGCTGATCGTCTTCTCAGGGGCATTCAATGGAAGAGCCAATCCCCACAGCAGCAGTCCAAATCCGAGGACGAAGAGCGCCGCCCAGAACACGAACAGTGCTAGCAAGGAAAGCGGTCCCAAATAGCCCAGATAGGACTCCCGTCTTGTGTTCGATTGTATGAGGTGGCCGATGGATTTCCACCCGATTTGAGTCAGACGATAGAAGAGTCGAGCCAGGCGGATGCGTCGTGTCACGCGGCGCGGTAAGACGATCGTCTCAAAGGCGTCCTGGGCCACCAGCACAATCAGCACCATCCCGAAGATGACCGCAAGTAGTCTCATCAGTTCCTCCTTGTTGACGGACGAGTATTCTTTCCGTATGTGGCGCAGTAGGTTGTGTTGCAAAAAACAAGAGGAAAACACATTGAGCGTGGGTTAAGAAGCCACTCCAAACAGTTTGGCAACCAAGGCAAGCCTTTGTGCTTCTATCCCCTTTTTCCATTCCGTAGCAGGAGGTCAGCAGAGAGAACGAACGTTATGGATTGCTCTCAAAGCCTTTTTGAGCTGACAGACCCAGTTTTTTGAGCAGGTGAGCAGCCTGAGCCTGCTCTTCTGGAGTCAGACCGCTCACGGCCAGGTGGATGGCCTCCGTGTGTTTGGGGAAGATAGCCGCCAGGAGATCGCGGCCCTGTGGCGTCAGTTCCGCGAAAATGACGCGCCGGTCATGCGGAGAGGGTCTGCGGACCAGCAGCTGCTTTTGCTCTAACTTGTCAACGGAATAGGTAATATTGCCGCTGGAAATTAAGACTTTCTCGCCGATCTGCTGGAGCGGCAGAGCCCCTTTATGATAGAGGGCCTCAAGGATGGCAAATTCCGTCGGGTTCAAACCATGGCAACGGGCATCGCGTGCCGCGTAGGCATTGACCCAGGTATTCGCACGAAAAAGGACAACGAACAGTTCCAACGCAGGATCTTTTTGAGGAGGGTCTGACATCATGCTCTCAACTCCAGTTGCTGACCAACAATCTCTAATTTAAGATAATTGTAGCGAAGAAAGAGGACCCTGTCAAACGGAGGCGCGGGTGTATTGGCCCAAACCAGCGGTGATTCACCTGATGTGGAAGCCCTCCGCTGGTTGTACGAGTGCAGGAAACCTGCATATCTGCGCGTTTACCCTTTGCGGATCAGTGCGTCGGTCCTGGGCTGATCTCCCTCTCGGCTCTGACGGGCAAATTCAGCCTCGCAAGCCTTATGACTGAGTTGGGTGGCGACCAGTATTCCTGCGATGAGGATACAGCCAGTTGCGACCAGGTAAGCTAGCCCATATCCAGCAGCCAGCGAGCCATGCGAGAGGTGCGTGCGAGTTGCCGCCACCGTTGCCAGAAGAGCAAGACCTATTGCCGAGCCAATCTGCTGGCTGGTCGCGAACAGACCGCCGACCATCCCCTGCTGCTGTTGATCCACGCCCGTTGTCGCTCCAACGGATGCGCTGGGGAAGGCAAGGCCCATACCAAAGGCCGTCAGCAGCATTCCAGGCAGTACCACTGTGAGATAGCTGCCACCGAGAGAGAGGAAGGAGAGCCAGATCTGCCCAGCCCCTATCGAGGTCAGCCCGATGAGCAACATGCGCTTGACACCCAGGCGACCAAGAAGACGACGTGTCAGGAAAGTGGAGGTGAGAATGACCGTGCCCGTTGCCGGAAGCAGCGCTAGCCCGGTGAGCACGGCACCGAATCCCTGCACCTGCTGTAAGTACAACGAGGTGAAGTAGACGTAGCCGCTCACCACCGCCCCCATGAAGAACATGGCTCCTAGGGAGGCGCGATGGGTTGGGGATACAAAGTAGGCGAAGGACACCAGCGGCGTGCTCACCCCTCGGCTACCGAACCCACCGATAACCCGACTCTCACAGACGGTGGATCAATTCAGGTGTTCAGCCATCGCCGCAAGCCCGCCACAAACTCCGAACAGAGCGACGCCCACGGAGTTCCTAACGGATCACGGAGATGTTGAAAGCCGTGGTGTTCAACGTCGAGAACACCGCTAAGGAGAGGAAGACATAGTGTTCAGTAGCGTGCGATGTGGCGATGTCGCCCAGGTCGATCTGTGTTTCTAAAGCCCAGCCAAGATCGGTCAGGAGCTGGGAGACGACCTTTTTTGCTTCCGGGTCGTTGCCTGAGAGAAAGACGGTCGTTGCGGCGGGGAGCGTCTGGGGACTGGGCATCACGGAAACATTGACGGTGTTCAGTGACTTGACGACCCGCGTGTCGGGAAAGGCTTCCTGAATCTTCGTTCCGAGGCTTGTGTTGGGGTAGACGAGAGCGAACTGTTCCGTCAGTGCGTTGCCCACATCGAGCAGAACTCTTCCCGAGAGCGTTTCCGCGCCAATCAGCTCGAGGGTTTCGAGGGATGCGCTGCCCGGCGTTGCATTGACGACCACGTCAGCAGATGCGGCTGCTTCGCGCAACGTAGTCACCGGCGCGGGTAAATAGTCCCTGGCATCTGGATTGCGAGAGCCGAACACGATCTCGTGTCCGGCGGAGAGAAGGCCTTCTGCGAGCGTGCGCCCGACGCGGCCAGTTCCGATGATGGCGAGTTTCATACTTCCTCCTTCGTTTGCTGTGTACTCGAAGCGATTGCATCCCGGTCACACCGGCCTTGACGAGTCGCCTTCGAATGACTCATGTGCTTCCAACGGTTGAAAAGCCTCTATCGCTCTTCCCTCAAGCAAGTATATCCAGCCCGTGTGAAATGTATCCGCCACCGCGGCTAGTCAGGGCAGAACGATGGCTCACGGTTTGTTTCGTGATGGAGTACACCCTGGGTGGCACCTTGCGGTCACGCCATCCCAAAGGGACACATCTCTCCTTAGAACAGATCGTGACCTCTGTGAAACAGCTCGCTTCGGCTCTGGATTATGCCCATCAGCAGCGGGTGATCCATCGGGATATCAAACTGGACAATCTCTTACTCAACGCCAAAGACGAGGTAGTCCTCAGCGATTTTGGCCTGGCGGTGGTGCAACGAACCCTGGATTCCCTCTCGACACAGAATCCAGCGGGAACTCCTCTCTACATGGCTTCGGAACAGATCCAGCGTAAACCGTGTGCGGCCAGTGATCAATATGCACTTGGCATCATGGTGTATGAATGGCTCACAGGCGAACCGCCTTTTCGTGGCGCACTCTTTGAGGTGTTCAGTCAGCACCTCTATCAGCCACCACCTAGCTAAGGTGCCTCTTTTCCTCCTGGCTCTCGATTCCAATCCATCTCGAAGCGCTCAGGGCTTTCCAGATCGTATGTGGGCATCTCTTTCCAGGGTTTTTATTTATTAGGAACGTGAGCTGACGGATGTAACTACTGAGGTCAGGATTGCCAATGCTGTTAAAATAGGGCTATGACAGCAGAAGAACGCATAGCGCAACTGGAGTTGGAACTGGCACGGGAGCAAGCCAAGACGGCCAGAGTAGAAGCAGCGTTGGCCAGGGAGCGAGCGGAGAATGCCTCCTTGCGCCAGCAGATGGAGCAACTCTTGGCACGCTTGCGAGAGGTGGAAGGGCAACTGGCCAAGGATAGCCATAATAGCAGCAAACTGCCGTCGAGTTCCCGTTGCCTGAGGTATTCCTGTTTAGAAAACGCATCTTGCTTCTAGCGAAAAGACAACAAGTATGAACGAGCGGAACCCTGATCTGTCGGCGCGATATCATCACCGCTCCAGGTGAAATAGTATTATAGAGACAGGGAGAAGGATGAAAGTGATGCCTGCTACGTCGCTGAATTATGTTGAGCTAGGGGACCGCGGTCGACCCACGGTAGTTCTGCTCCATGGGATGGGTGTGGGACATCGAATGTGGCAACCACAGTTGGCTCCCCTGAGCGAACGATACCATGTCATAGCTCCAGACCTTCCAGGAAATGCTGGTTCGATCGCCAGCGGCCCATTTACCATGACTGGTGCAGCCTCTGCCACCCTCGATTTGTTGCGTGAACGGGGCAGAGAAACCGCACATCTGTGCGGTCTGTCGGATGGAGCGCCGGTCGCCCTCCAAATATACCTTCTTGAACCAAGCCGAGTTGCGAGTCTCATTCTCAGCGGCAGTCCGCCGCCCACCGGCAATCGTTTTCTCATGATGATCCCGCGTCTTATTCTCGCTGCTCTTCCCTTAGACACATTACTGAATCTTCTTTTTAAAGACATTCCCGGTACCTATAAGGAGCTGGTTGAGGCGATGAAAGGGGATATGCGACGAGCTGGCAAGCAGGGACTTTCCACTATGATAAGGGAAGCAGGTTCGATACGTTTTCGCGAATCTCTCCGGCAGATCAACGTACCCACCTTGGTCTTATGTGGAAGTAAGGATGGTCTAGGCGAAAGAAAGGCGGCTCAGGAGTTAGCTGCTTCTATCCCTCATGCTGAACTTCAGCTCATCCCGGAAGCGGGACATATCTGGAATTTGGAACGGCCAGAACTGTTCACGCAAACGGCATAAAGAGAAGGTTCAACCGCACGCTACGGACAAAGAGGAGCGGAAGAGCCTATGGCAGTCATTCGACAAGAGGCCCAAATCATGATATTCTTTCGGTGTCACTTTGATTGAGAAATCGCGATTTCTTGAGCGATAAATGGCACGGTCGTGCCGAGGCCTCGCCGTCGCTCAGCCGTATGATGAGGAGAGGGCTGCTCCTGAGCACCACTGTGTTGAGGGCAGCACGAGGAGGACCAGGATGTCGATCACCTACACCAATCGCAAAGGCGTGACGTATACGCTCTACCGGGGACAGACCAAGACTGGCAAGCCACGCTATTACTTTGGTCGCCCAGACCAGAATCAAGATGAAGCGGTTACGGAGCTCCCAGCCGGCTTCACGATCAGCGAGAGCGTCAACGGTGTGGTCTCCCTGGTCAAAGAGCGCCCCTCACTGATCCAGCCAGAGGAGGTGGCGACCATCGAGGCCGCGGTGCAGCAGCACCCCCAGGCGTGCCGGTATCGGGTCGGCGTCAAGCACGACCGGATCGAGATCTACGAGCAAGTCGGCCCCGATTACGACGCTCTGTTCAGCGAGCTGCAGATGGCCGGTCTGTCGAGCCCGGATCTCGCCGAGCGGTTGCAGGCCCAGGAGGAGCGCTACGCCCACTACACACCGGTCTTGCGCTTCATCCTCCTCGATCCCAGGCAGCGGGAGTTCGGCGCGGAGCGGATGTGCTACCGAGGGAGTATCGACGGCTGGTTGGAGCTGGCGCAAACGGGACCCGTGGCGAAGTTGGCCCATGCGCTCATTCCCACCTTGGACACCGATCAGTTCTATGAACTCTGGTGAGTTCTCAACCAACCAGACCTTGGAGGTGCTCTGAACATCTCGTCGAAAATCATCAACGGTCGTAATTATATATTTCTCCTCGTGCTTAGCGGGGAAAATGGGAGCCAAAAATGTCATGACCCCTTTTTTGCAACACAACCGATTTCAAAGTGAAACCTATATTCGCTATAGTACGTAATTCTATATACCAGCGGAAGAAAAAGGATCACTTCTCATGACAGAGCAGCACCCGTTTAAAAGGCGCGATTTCCAATTCTGGTATCGTTCTTCTGTGCGTACGTTGGTATTTGCGGTATTCCTCTAGCTATCACGACCTTAAGGAGACAGTACCCGTGAGAGATATTCTCGTTGGCTGCGGCCAGATTACGTGGATCAGGTTTACGTCGAACGGGCCCGAGCGGCTGACGCCCGAGGAGCAGGTTCTGACCGAGATCGCGCAAGCGGGCTACGATGGTGCGCCCGCGAGCCCCGAGCGGGACCGCTCCGCGCAGGAGACCATCGAGCTCTACAGTCGATACGGTCTGCGACCGGCGCCAGGGTATATTGGTACGGCGTTCTGGAACAAAGAGCGGCGTGACGAGATCCTGGAGCGGGTACGACGACACGCGTCCTTTGCGCGTGCGGTCGGCTGCACCGAGCTTTATGTCGCACCGGGTGGCTTTGACTACGTGACACGCAGCGGTCGGCCACGCCGTGAACTGGCAGGACATGTGCGCCCGGAAGACAGCCTGACGGACGAGGAGTTCAAGGTCTTCGCCCAGACGCTGAATATGGTCGGCGCGATCACGCTCACTGAAGGCGTACGCAGTTGCTTTCATAATCATGTCGGCACCGTTATCGAAACACGCGAGGAGATCGACCGCTTGCTCATGCTCACCGATCCCGATCTGGTCTTTCTTGGTCCTGACACCGGCCACCTGGCCTGGGCTGGCGTCGATCCGGTTGCCTTTTGCCGTGACTACGCCAAACGTATCAAGACGCTACACCTCAAGGACATCGCTTCCGACGTGCGTGACCGTGGGCGGGACGCTGGCTGGGATTACAGCACTTTCTCGCAACAAGGCATCTTTGTCGAGCTGGGCGAAGGCTGTGTTTCCTTCCCGGCAATCTTTGACATCCTGCGTGCGGTGGACTTCTCGGGCTGGCTCATCGTGGAGACGGATGTCACTCAAAAGCCAACCGCGTACGAAAGTGTGACGATAAGCCGAGCTTATCTTCGCAGCCTGGGGGTGTGAGAGGAGTATATTCCTATGGCGCAGTTTCGTGTCGGTATCATCGGCTGCGGCCGCCCGTGGAAGTCGCAGGGCGCCTCAGGTTTCGGGATGGCCCACTTCCATGCCCATGGCTACACCGTCTCGGCTGATACCACGATCGTCGCACTGGCCGATATCAACCTGGATAACGCACGTGCGTTTCAGGCCGAGCACGGCGGCGAACGCATCTACGCCGACTACCAGGAGATGCTGGCGCAGGAGCAACTCGACATCGTCAGCATCTGCACCTGGCCGCACCACCATGCGCCGATGGTCATCGCGACAGCCGAGGCGGGCGTCAAGGCGATCCACTGCGAGAAGCCGATGGCACCCTCGTATGCCGAGGCGCTGCGGATGGTTGACGTCTGTCAGGCCCACGGGACGCAGCTGACCTTCAACCACCAGCGACGCTTCGCAGCACCCTTCCACACGGCACGCGACATCCTCAGGTCAGGCTCCATCGGGCAACTGCAGCGGCTGGAGGGCCTATGCAGGAACCTCTTCGACTGGGGCACGCATTGGTTCAATATTTTCGGCTTCTACAATGACGAAGCAGCGGTCACGTGGGTGATTGGCCAGGTCGATTGGCGTGGCGGCGCGACGATCTTCGGTGTCCCCACCGAGGGCCAGGGGATCAGCCTCTTCTCCTATGAGAATGGGGTGCAGGGTCTGCTGCTGACGGGGCACGGAACCGAGCGCAAACTGAGCAACCGTCTCGTCGGCAGCGATGGGGTGATCGAAGTGACCCTGGGCGCGACATCGATACGCGTCAGAGGCAAAGGGGATGCTGACTGGCACGACGTCCAGCTTGCACACGGGGCGGACGAGAGCCTGAGCGAGCTCGTGGGACGGGGCGTGCTGGATCTGATCGATGCCCTCAAGACCGGCCGCGAGCCGGAGCTATCGGCACGTCGTGCGTTGCGTGCCACCGAACTGATTTTCGCGACCTACGAGTCGAGCCGTCGGGGTGGGCGTGTCGAGCTTCCACTCGAAGCGCTCGAGTCGCCTTTCCCTGGAGTAGCGCCATCGATGACGTAACTCCCTCGGCTCGTTGCGAACATTCAATGTTGAGGCATGCTTGCCGATGCACAATGTAGCAGCTATTTCAGGATAGCGAGTGGCTCACTCTTCGACTAGCGTTTACATTGTGATGCAAAGCAGCCGCTTCACCCTCATCCAGAACAGCGCCGCAATCCTGGCCTTATGCCCAATCCATTTCAAAGACGAGACCATCTCGCTTTGTCATCCCTTCGCTTCACGAGTGTCATCCTGAGCGCAGCGAAGGATCTCTGTCCGGCGAGAGATCCTTCGCTACGCTCAGAGCTTGCCCTGAGGAACGAAGGGATGACACTCCTGCATCGGCTTCGTTTGACTCGCAAAACGTCTTCTTTGAAATGTATGGCCCTTATGCCGCAAGCTTCACGGTGGCTTTTCTTGTCTCAAGATCACGGGCTTGTGGAGAGTAGGAATGCTCGTCCTGGCTTGTTTCCACGACCCGGAGCAGGGGAAGTGGCTCAGCCGGTGACTGAACTGGACGGTGCAGGGAAATGTTTGCCAGCAGGTGAGATTGAAATGCCCAGCGTGGTTGAAGCACATAGCCGTGGGCATTTGAGACCGTAATACCGACGCGCCAGAACTCCTCCAGAGAGGCAGGAACGGGTCGGCAGACCAGTCGGCCATCCACAAGCTGTTCAACAAGGAACCCATGCGCCACTAAGGCAGGAAACTCTTGGGGAGTTGGAGAAGCAGGTGTTTTCCCAAACTGCCAGAGCTGCGACATCACCACTTTATCCTGGCCTTCTGGGAGCTGGTTCACCCGCTCCCAGATGCTTTCCATTTCCTGCCAAGAACGTGGTGTAGCATCAAGCCTATCTGAAGACGAAGAGAGTTGCATAGAAGACCTCACTTTTGTGCATGTTGCCTCGACGCTGGGGCAACATCTATGGAAAAGATGCGCCTCCCCGAGAAGGGAGAGCAGGCATCGCTAGCTATCATCGCTTATCCATAACGTAGCACATCTTTGGTCCGATTACTGTAGCATCCCTCACAAAAGGAAGGTGATGTATGTGACTTTTGCGAATGACTCTCCCAGGGCTTTTCGGTTTTCCCGTAATGCTGAAACGGCATTGCAACTAGAGCAGGTTCTGCATATTCCAGCCTCTTTCTGGTTAAAACTAGAACAAGACTATCGCGAGTCTCTTGCTCATCTTGCTGAAGAGCAACGCCTACTTCCACGAGGCAGGCCATATTCTCCGGCATGGAAAGCGACAAGTTTTCCTGGAAATAGACCAGAAAGAGAGAGAAGAAAAAGAGGATGAAGCAAATAGATTCGCCGCAAATCTCTTGATTAATCATATCCTATGGCAACGATTTATAACGCAAGGTTCTTATCGTACAAAGGCTGGTATTTCGGCAGAGCCAACTGTGACTTACTGCGGCTGTGTGTCCTGGAAAAAGCCTTTCAGAGAGTGGGGAGCACCACGCAGGCGACTCATGAGCTTGAACACCAGCAGGAGCAGAGGAAGCTGAGCGAGAAAAGCTACCCCATGGACGATGTAATGGGACACGGTCTGCTCAGGGACAAACGGCCAGATGGGCAATGGCAGGACGCTCAAGACTCCCAGCCCATGAAGTATTGCCAGCACCCACATCCCAGAGAGGGGAAGAAAGCTTCGGGGGAAACGCCACCAAGCCAGAAAAATGAGCAAGGCAAGCAGCAGGTCAACCAGACTTACAAGCGTGAAACCGAATTGCGCCGGAACCCTGTAGAACTCATGACTCCATCCTCCCAGCCATGCCAGGATCAAAGCTCCTGCCACCCAGAGAGGGTGTAGGGGGAAGGTGTGGCGAACCGCCATGGGGATGGTTTTCGTTTGTGGCCTGTCTTGTCGAGTCATTCTTGTTTCTCCTTAGTAGGTGTGCTTATATGAAATCCTCTCAGCTACTGTTAAGACGATGAGAGGTTCATTTTTTTGTTACGTGATCTCGGGGCTTTACATGGAGTACACTTCCGCATAAAGAGAAGGTTCAACCGCACGCTACGGACAAAGAGGAGCGGAAGAGCCTATGGCAGTCATTCGACAAGAGGCCCAAATCATGATATTCTTTCGGTGTCACTTTGATTGAGAAATCGCGATTTCTTGAGCGATAA
>WNGG01009312.1_pt1 | contig 12702 bp, 14 predicted proteins | sample 5400661 | NCBI WGS metagenome assembly WNGG01 (sample SAMN13153372, study PRJNA577476) | soil metagenome | isolation source: 100 cm soil or saprolite under Garry oak tree replicate 1 | place: USA:California | collected 2016-06-15 | reverse complement strand
ATGCGAGAAAGTCGGCATCGTGTGCTTCAGTGGCAGTGAGCGGGGAACCAGCAGCCACTGTCCGCGATGCGGCTGGAAGAAGAAGCCGAAAGGCCGAAACTGGACCTGTCGGCGTTGTGGTTTTGTTGGCCACCGAGATATCGTCGGGAGCATGAATATGCACCCGATGGCCTTTGGTTCGCGGATTGGCTATCCGACTTCGCTCACGTATCGACGGCCCGGCCCCTTGCGGGACAGGCGACTGGATAAACAACGGTCGCCCGGTGGAACGTCGTAGTCCGCCCGGACGCGGGCCTGCGGAAGGGGCCACCCGTTCGTACCGCAGTCGTCCAGGCAGTGGCGTCGCCTCTCAGCCACCAGCTGTGCTGGTCCCCCTTTGGGGGAGCGGTCACGGAGGCGACGAAAGCGCCTGGAAGCCTACCCCCTTCCTGGGGGCGGGAGCGTCACGAGATACTCCTCATTAAAGGATAGCTTATCGGTTTGTGGTATATTGAAGAAAACAATCAGAGCATTTTGAACCCCGCTGAGAGGTAATAGTATGAGTCTACAACAACCGGATAGTTCTCCCCAGGCCTTACGGCCAACACCCGTTGTCACCTGTTTTCTCATGCGTACTGATAACAACGAACCTCGCATTCTGATTGTGCGGCGAAGCCAGCGCGTTGGCAGCTATCAGGGAGATTGGGCTGGCATCAGTGGATTTATAGAACCGGGTGTGACAGCAGAAGAGCAAGCCTATACCGAGATCCGTGAGGAGACGGGTTTACAAAAGGAACAGGTGCACATGCTCAAGCGGGGTGCAGTCGTTGAGCATGTTGACCCTGCACTGGGACGACACTTTTATGTCCACCCGTTCCTCTTCAACGTACTTACTCCTGACGCTATCCAGACCGACTGGGAAGCGACCGAGATGCGCTGGATTTCGCCATCGCATCTGAAAGATTATGAGACGGTACCAAAGCTACCAGAAGCCTATGAATCCGCTGTGAATGGCGAAGAGGTATGATTTGGGGACACCCCAAGCCCCGGCAGAGGGCTGGCCGCCCTCTGCACTCCCGCTCCTAATGATCACTCTTCAGCCAGATTTGATATTACATACGCTCAATAATCGTTGCAATTCCCTGGCCGACACCGATGCACATGGTTGCCAGGCCGTAACGTCCTCCACGGCGTTCCAATTCGTGCAGCAGAGTGACCACCAGCCGCGCTCCACTGGCACCAAGTGGATGCCCCAGGGCGATTGCTCCACCGTTGACATTCAACTTCTCCTGGTCAATCTCTAGTTCGCGTACGCACTGGAGCACCTGTGAGGCAAACGCCTCGTTCAATTCAACCAGGTCAATTTCGCGCATTGAGAGTCCAGCACGTTGCAAGACTTTCCTTGTAGCAGGAATAGGACCTAACCCCATATAGGCCGGGTCAACACCAGCGACGGCTGAGGTGATAATACGCGCTCGTGGTCGCAGGCCCAGTGCTTCTGCTCGACTACGGCTCATAAGTAGCAGTGCAGCGGCACCATCATTGATTCCTGCTGAATTGCCAGCCGTGACCGTCCCATCTTTACGGAAGACAGGCTTTAGAGCTGCCAGCTTCTCCAACGAGGTATCAGCGCGTGGATGCTCATCCATCGTCACCAGCACATCCTCACCCTTCTTCTGCGGAACAGGCACGGGTACTACTTCCTCTGCAAAACGCCCGTCTCGCTGCGCCGCGACGGCCCGTTGATGGCTGCGAAGTGCATACGCATCCTGGTCTTGCCGACTCACTTTATAGCGCTCTGCAACATTCTCCCCCGTCTCTCCCATACTATAGGGATGATGCATTGCTGCCAGGCGCGGGTTGACGAAACGCCAACCCAGCGTTGTATCGTACATATTCATATTGCGGCTGAAGGCGCTATCTGCCTTGCCAAGCACGAAAGGCGCTCGTGTCATACTCTCCACCCCGCCAGCAACAAAGGTATCACCGGAAGACCCGCCAGCAACAGGGCCATACGCGCTACATTCCGATTGTCCTCACCTGCCTGGTTTGCGCAGCCGAGAACCACATCTTCAATGCTGTCTGGATCGACATTGGCACGCCGCACCGCTTCAGCAATCACCAGTGCAGCGAGATCATCTGGACGTACATCCTTGAGGCTCCCACCATAGCGGCCAATAGGAGTACGTACAGCCGAGAGAATGACGGCTTCTTCCATTGGCTATCTCCCTTGAAAGTCTGCTTTGCGCTTCTCTATAAAGGCCCGCATACCCTCACGCATATCCTCAGTAGCGAACAACAGGAAGAAATTCCTGCGCTCAAGCTCCACACCTTCCGTCAGGAACGTCTCAAAAGCAGCCACGACAGCTTCCTTTGCCAGGCGCACGGCAATAGGAGCCTGGGCAGCAACTACTTTCGCCAATTTTACTGCCTCAGTAAGATGTTCGCCCTTCGGCACAACGCGATTTACCAGCCCATGTGCCGCCATCTCCTGCGCACTCACCTGCGCGCCTGTCAGTACCATCTCCATTGTGCGATACTTGCCTAGAGTGCGTGCCAGGCGCTGTGTACCACCCGCACCGGGCATCACACCGATCAGGATTTCAGGCTGCCCGAAACTGGCATTCTCCGAGGCTACTATCATGTCGCACTGCATCGCCAGCTCGCAGCCCCCGCCGAGAGCGTAGCCACCGACAGCTGCAATTAGCGGCTTATGAATCTGGCCCACGCGCTTCAGGGCCTGGAGGTTGCCCATCATCATCTGGATAGGCGATTTGTCGGACATCTCCTTGATATCGGCTCCGGCGACAAACGCTTTGTCTCCTGCCCCGGTGATGACGATACAGCGAATCTCCTCATCGCGATCAAGGTTCTCCAGGGCATTGATAAGTTCCGCCACAAGCTGAGAATTGAGGGCATTGCGCGCATCAGGCCGATTCAGTGTAACAATACCTACACGCTCATCACGGTCAACTAAGATGTACTGGTAATTCTCTGGCATAAATAAGTCTCCTCACAAATGTATGTTGTTTACTGGTTATGGCACGGACATAAGGACAAGCAACATGTAGCTATCGTAGTATATCACTCGTTGTCGGCAAAAGAGATTGAGTCATGAGTACGGCAGGTTGACCGCGGTCAGCCTGCCGTACTCATGACTCAGATTGCTTGTATACTAACCCCTCACCTCGTCCACACCCCTTCTGGATCGTACTCCCGAATCACCCGCAACTCCTCCGCGCTCGGCGGCACCGTCTCCCTGCAATCAGGTGCTAGCAGCAACTTCCAACCCGTTTGCTCCTGCACCTGCCCTATCGTCGTTCCTGGATGATACGACTGTAATATCGCCTCACCATCCTGAGAATCAAAGGTAAAAACTGCCAGTGTCGTAATCAGCGCAGCCGGACCACCTCTTGGCAGTCCGACTCTTTGCCTCCAGGCGATGCCAGCAGGGCCATGCTCATCGGGAAAACCATAGCCGGGACTGGTGACAAAATCTACACGCTCACGCAGGCGGTGCCGGTCATGTGGCATGATGATGACAAGGCGCTGGGATAACGAGGCAATGTCTGCACCGCCACCACTTCCGGGCAGGCGTACTTTGGGGTGCTTCCAGTCTCCAATCATGGATGTATTCAGGTTACCGTAGCGATCAATCTCTGCGCCACCAATGAAACCCAGGTGCACTTCACCTGCCGCCATCAGCCCCATTACATTAAGTGTGCCTGTTGCCCACAATGCTCCAGTGATATTGGCCGAATCACCCATTGTATAGAGCAATTCTGCTGCTGGCGCATCTCGCAAGATACCGGTCTCGAAGAGGCCAACGCAATCAGGAGCATGGGTATGTTTCGCCAGGGCAAATGCAATGAGCGGTAGGCGCATGCCGACAAAGACGTGTTCTCCATTGCGAATCTGTCTTGCGGCGCAGACGACCATTAGCTCTCTAGGTGTATAATCCATCAGGTAAATGCTTTCTACAGATCATAAATGGTGAATCGCCAGTACGCTTAGTGGTGCATTCGCTCATTCCAGGGGAAACCGTAGGGGCCGATTTATCGCGCCCACCGCCGATTGATCGGCTCTGGGTCTCCTCTACGTATTGAGCGAATGCACCGCTTTGACTACCATGAAGTAAACAGCCAGCATGGGCAGAAGATCAGAGCTCGTCTGGATTCACCCCAAGGGCACGTAGTTTCTCGGCAAGAAGCTCCGCTCTCTTCGCGTACATCTCAGCTCGCCTGGCCTCTGCTTCGGCTTCCGTGAGCCGACGTTGATTGTCCCGATCATAGAGCCGGAGGTATTCCCCATCAGGGACAAGCCAGCTGTCCAGGTGAGGACTCCACAAACGCCCCTGGGAATCAGCCGTCATCTGGACCATCTCTTCGCGTTTCTGGTCAAGGTGCCAACCGATCAGCCGGGGATATCTTTTTTTCCAGAAAGGGGGATCATTGGGATCAAAGAGATAATATTCCTGGACGCCCATCCTGGCATAGCTATGCGGCTTCTCCTTAATGTCTCTCTCCCAGGTTTCCTCCGATGCAACCTCGAAGACCACATGGGGAGCTGGTCCCGTCTTGCCCACCCGCCAACTCTTGGTCTTCTGGGAAGGAAGTGAAACCCCTTTGATCACAGCAATATCAGGAATGATCGGAAACTCATATGGATCAGATGTCTGATAAAAGTTCAGATTGTCACAAATCGCACACACTTCGGCTCGGAAGTGCCAGCGGAGCACCTCAATAAGATAATGCACGAGCTTCGAATGACCGATGGCCTCCCCCATCAGATCCTCCTCGGTGGGGTGCGTGTCATAGTAATATTGCACCTCATCTTCGAGGTGTTTTACCATCGTGTTCTCCTTTCCTGAGCGAAGAAGGTGATGCTAAACGGCTGACGCTTGCCCTTTCCCAACGCACTCCGCCCGGCAAGTACTATGGTTCTGTCTATAATACCATATGTCCAGGCCAAGCTCATCACTCAATCAGTGCAGGTTCCATCGCTACTTTAATAGGAGCTTCTCCCTCCCTGGCTTGACGAATCGTGATATCCGCAGTCAAGTTCAGCGCAGAGAGGAGTTCTATGAAAGTGCTCAGTGTAGGGTTGACTTCATCAGAAGAGAGCAGGCGCGAGATGGCTTCTCGCTTCTTCCCCATCAACGTGGCAAGCTCTTCTTGAGTCATGCGCCGCTGTTTGCGTATCTCATCAATGGCATGCATGAGTTCTAGCTCAGCTGCCATTTCTCGATAGCCAGCAGCAACCTCTTCGTCCTGTAAAAATTTTCGACGGCGTTGTTCAAATCTACTCATTGCCTTCCTCCTTCTCAGGGCTGATACGGTGAGTACGCTTATATTCTGCCCAATACCTAAAGGCTTTCTTCAGGTCATCTTCAGACGCTGGTTCACCGCTACGTTTGGTGTATCCATGAAGCAATACGATTCGCTCACGCTCACCGTCAAAGCCAAATAACTCGCGAGCAAGCGTTCTACTATGTATGGTACGAATCTCCCACAGTCCCTCATAACCATAACATTTTTCTATAAACCCGCCGCCTAGCTGATAGCCCTGAAGCTCTAATTGGTCAAGTATGACAAGCAACTTTCCTAAAAGCTTGGGATGTCTAGTCCTCAGAGCGTCTTCAAAGACCTCGGCTGGTTGGGCCGTGTCTGCTTGCTCAAAATACTCAATCGTCCATTTCATAAGCAGATTGTAACATATATGTTACTAACTTACAAGCCCTTCGGTCACAAATTTTCAATACCCATAATCTACAGGCGCAGCATAATGGTGCTCTTTGACTCCCAATCCGCGTATCCGTTCCTCACCCAGTTTCGTGACATACTCCGTGCGAGTTGCTATCTGCAAAACCCATTCCTCAAGCCAGTTCTGGAAACCCTCCAGGGTGCGTGTCCGCACATGATATTCGTGGTAAAACGCATGATCGCGGTTGTAATAGCCCTGCACGGCGGATGGATGCGCTCCCCAGGGTTCATGCACAACGGCACGTACTTTGAAGGATGGCCCCAGCACTCTATTCGGGTCGCTCACAATGACCTCGCGGGGTACAATCTCCTCGGCAATCAGAATGACATCTCGTGCTGCAAGCATTGCTTCCTCGCACAAGCCGATATTGCCCCAGAGGTGGGCATTGCCATTTTCATCGCTGCGTTGCACATGGATGATTGCGACATCCGGCTGAACGGCTGGTACCAGCAGCAGGGGTGTGCCATCCAGTGGTGATTGTTCCTGACGGAAGGTGGGGTTCTGGCGTACGATGTCGCTTCCGAGTAGCGAGCGTGTAGGGATGTAAGGAGAACCGAGACTGGCTGCCAGCAATGCCAGTCCGATCGTGAGATTACTATGTTCCTCGATAGTGATCGCCCTGGGAATAGACTTTTCTGTCGCACGACGGTAGCAGTGGCCCAGTCCTTCGCTGACATTACCTACCCATGCTGCTTTGATCTTCTCGACGCAGCCTGCCCCAATCAGTTGATCGAACAGCATATCTGAAATAGGCCCGATAAGTGTCAGATTGCGCCGTTGCTGGCGAATGATCTCAAAACCCGCAGCAAAAGGAATGAGTGGTTCGAGAGCCAGTCCCAGGGCAACTGATGCTCCATCAGGGACGCATCGCGCTATGGCTTCAGTCATAGAGAGTAGTTTGCTCATGCTGGTTTGTACTCCATAATGATATTTGCATAATCATCCGAAACGAAGATATCATCGTTGCCATCAACAACAAGCCCTTGCGGCTCGATGAATCCCTTGCTTGCCAGTGTCTCATGCTTACCTGTACTAAGTCTTACACGAATCAGCGCATGGATAGATGGTTTAAGGTCTATCACGAGCAGGTTACCATGTTTATCGATTGCAACATCATCCGGCATGCCAAAACCTCCCATGCGTGTCGTTTTACCTGCAGGAGTAATACGCCAAATCGTACCTCCGCATTCATCGGCAACGTAGATATTTCCCTGGGCATCGACTACTGCTCCGACGGGTCGCACAATACCAGAGACTAAGAGCGTGAGTGTTTTCCCATCCGGGCTCATGCGGTATACCTCACCCGTTGGACTATCTGGCACAATGATCGTATTCGTGGTGGGATCAAAAGCAATGCCATCTACACCGTCCTTACAGGGCGCTGCGCTCGGTGTGCCTGGCAATGTGCGCAGAACTGTAGGCGAGTGTGCCCCAGGCGGAAGAGAGAGGATACGATTCGTATGCTGCTCAGCAATAATCATCGTGCCATCCTGTAGAACAACCATGCCCTCTGGCCCGGCCACTCCTCGAAGGAGCACAGTTACCGAGCCATCGGCATTCACCCGGCTGATGGTTCCATTGTAGAAGTCACTGAATAAGAGCCGCCCCCGCTGATCGAAAACCAGATCGTCGGGTCGTCCTACTCCTTGCAGAACTACACGGGACGTATAATGAGTTGGTGTTGTATCTGCTCCGCTGCTTGGGCTTGCAGCAGGTGAAGCAACACCCCCGGTCGGAGAAGATACGGCGGTTCTGGTAGGAACGACGCCAGGAGGGGACGAACTGGCACAGGATGTGAGCAAAATGAGGAGAAAGCAGGTGCAGACGATCGTGGTGAAGATCCAGGGTATGGAACGGGGTGGCACGGTCGGGTATTGGCCATTAGATATGTAGTGACACCCCTTGTGGGTGTCATGGGGCGGGGTTCTGGGGCCATCCTGAGTGCCTCCAGGCCGGGATTCACCCATAAGGCATTTGACACTGGTAAGCCGGGCTAGCATGTTGTATCCTTCCTGATCATAGCCTCTACAGAATTAGAGAAGCATCCTATATCTATATCGTATAGCTATTTGGATTTGGGCAAAAGTTAACCGTAGAGGAGCAGCACATGGCTACGCTAGAACAAGAAGGCGCGGAATTTGACTCTCCACGCCAGCCAGCAATCACTCTCCCCAAAGTCCGATGGACACAAATTTTGGCAATCAGCGTCTTTGCGCTCGCGCTTAACTTTCACTGGAGTGCTATCAGTATTATCATTCTTCCCAGCCAGGTTTTCAAGCTGGTTGGTGCTTTGCATAAAGGGGAGGCATTAGCCTTTGTGCTGGTGCCTGGAGCTTTCGTCTCCCTTTTCGCCAACCCATTCTTTGGCATGCTTAGCGATAGGACACGAGGTTGGTTAGCCTCGTGGGGACGCCGCCGCCCATATATTCTGCTCGGCACGCTTGTCAACATCGGGGCCCTGATCTGGATGGCAGTAGCACCAGATATCCCTTCGCTGGCTCTCGCCTATATTCTTGTGCAATTCTCTAGTAACGCTGCCCAGGCAACCTTTCACGCCTTGCTGCCAGACCTCGTACCACCCGAACAACGCGGCTTAACTTCCGGTACTATCGGCTTCCTCTCCACTATCGGCAGCATCGGCGGAGTGATCCTGGCAGGCATGCTAATCGATGCCAGAAACCCTCTCCCGGTCTACCAGCAGAAACTCGTGCTCACCTATGGTATCATCATCGGCGTTCTGCTAACCTTTATGCTCATCACCATCATTTCGGTACGTGAGAGGAGAGGACTTTCAGCCCGACTCGCTGCCCAGGAAGAAGCGCAAGCTGCTGAGCAACCTTCATCAAGTCAGCAACCCGCACGGCGTCCCTGGATTACACGTTCCACAGTACTTAACGTTGTTGGAACGCTCATCGTTGCAGGGATAGCCTGGGGTATTATGACGCTCTGGAATGCTATCCATTTCGCCGGTGTGTTGATCAGTGGGGATGTACAGCAGCTTATTCTTGAGGTGATTGTGACGATCGGCTTGCTGCGCCTGTTCGACTTCCATCCCCGGCGCGATCCCGATTTTGCCTGGGTACTGCTGACACGTCTCGTAATGATGCTCGGCATCTACACCATCCAGACATTTCTCCAATTTTACCTGCGTGATGCAGTTGGCGTGCCAAACCCTGAACAGGAAACAACCAGCTTCGTCATCATCGTTTCTCTAACCAGTCTGGGCAGTGCATTCGTCGCGGGCTGGCTCTCGGATAAATTTGGACGCAAGCGTATGGTCTACCTCTCTGGTGGGTTTATGGCCGTCGTGGGACTCGTCTTTATTATCACGCAATCCCTGCCTATTGTGCTCGTAGCGGCCGCAATCTTTGGCCTTGGCTACGGCGCATATACAAGTGTTGACTGGGCATTAGTGGCCGATGTGCTACCATCCCACAAAAACTATGCACGAGATATGGGCGTCTGGAACATCTCGCTCTCGTTACCCCAGGTCATCGCGCCGATCCTCGGAGGTCCACTGATTGACCATTTCACGGCTACCCACCAGCCCATCCTTGGCTACCAGGTGCTTTTCGGCATGTCTATCATCTACTGCCTGATTGGAACTGCGGCGGTGAGTTTTATCCGAGGAGTAAAGAAATAAAGAACATCTCCTCATAAAATCTGGGCACCCTTGCGAGCGCCCAGATTTTATGAGGAGATGTTCTTCTGGCTATCTAGACGGGGCAGCATCTCTTGCAGATACCAGGTCGCTATCAGCAGACACCTGCGACATCTGCATCTGCTCAGCATCCTCCAGAAGTTGATGCATCGTCTTGAGTGGTGCACCAGTGCCTCCCCTGCGGAGCATGACCATCTCGGCGGCAATGCTGAGCGCAATTTCGTCGGGTGTCTCTGCTCCCAGGTCTAGTCCGATGGGAGCATGCACCTGCGCCAGCCGTTCTCGCGATATCCCTTCTTTGAGTAAGTCCTTAAAGATGTGCTTGACTTTGTTTGGACTACCAATCATACCAACATACGCCGCCCTGCTCTCGATAGCTGCTCGCAGTGCATCCTTATCGAGATGGTGACCACGAGTGACAACGACAACCCAGCTTGACTCATCTGGCTCCAGCTCGCGAATTGTTTGCGGGATATCTCCAAAAGTGAGCTGCACTTTGTCGCCAAAAGCATGTGGATCGGCCAGGTCACGACGATCGTCGACCACCACGATACGAAAGTCGAGTCGAGAGGCCAGTCGTGCCAGGGCCTGGGCAACATAACCGGCACCAGCAATAATCAGTCGTGGTTCGGGACGCAACACTTCAATAAATACCTCTAAGGTCGCTCCGCAGCTTCCTACAGCCTCACCCTGGTCAGCATCAAGATGGACATGGGTCAGGTAAGAGCGTCCCTCTTGCATTGCCTGCAAAACTTCATCAACAACCTGTCCGTCCACCTTAGGACCCGAGAAGCTCCCACTCCTTGTACCATCTGCACGTACTAACATCTTGGTCCCAATGCCACATGGAGCGGCACCAATAGTTTTGACGACAGTCGCTATTCCTACACGCTCTGCACGCTGTAAGGATGCCTGGATTTCATTGTATATTGCTGTGGTAGCCATTCGCGCTTCACCTATGCTTCGTGTTATGCTCATACATTGAATAGTAGGTATATAAACAGTATAACATAAAAAGAGGGGAGAACATTCCGTCTATGAACATCGACTTCGGCAAAACTGCCTGGGACTACAGCCGCCACCGTGCAGGCTTTCCACCTGTCTTCTTTGAGCGCCTCGCTGCTTACGGCATTGGCACTCCTGGTCAGCGCATCCTCGACCTTGGCACAGGTACGGGAACACTCGCTCGTGGCTTCGCCTTGCGTGGCTGCATTGTTACAGGTCTTGATCCATCTGCTCCACTTATCGAAGCAGCCAGAGAACTCGACCAGACAGCAGGTGTGACTATTCAATACGTCATTGCCAGGGCTGAAGAGACAGGACTACCTGGGGCCAATTTCGATGTGGTGACTGCCGGGCAGTGCTGGCACTGGTTCGAGCGTCAAAAGGTGGCGCAAGAAGTCCGTCGTCTCCTTGTTCCGCATGGTAGATTAGTCATTGCCCATTTCGATTGGATACCATTGTCAGGCAATGTGGTCGAGGCAACCGAAAAGCTGATTGAACAGCACAATCCTGCCTGGAAACTGGGAGGAGGAACAGGCTTGTATCCGGCATGGTTGACCGATGTGGCTATCGCTGGTTTCCAGGATATTGAAACCTTCTCATTCGATGTCCAGGTGCCTTACAGCCACGAAGCATGGCGAGGTCGTATTCGTGCGAGTGCAGGTGTCGCAGCCAGTCTTCCACCAGAGCAGGTCGCTCGCTTTGATGCTGAACTCTGGGATCTGCTCAAGGAGCGATTTCCTCGGGAGCCATTGGAGGTACCGCATCGTGTATTCGCGGTTATTTGTACAGGTCCAGAACAGTAATTGTTTTCTGTTCCTACAAAATGCCATCCACTCCGCAAGAGGAGCCTATCAGAAAACGGATGCCATTCCGAAAGTTGTGTAAAGAAGAACTCCTCAAAGAGGTAGTAGAGAGCGGATAATACAGGCAGAAGTTGTCCCTTTCACTCAAAACCTTCAAGTTCAACAAGGAGGGAACTCTGCCTGTATCCAAGAAAAAGCATATCCCATCGGAGGCTGCCCTTTCAAAATCGGAGCAATCTTCTTACCTGCTGCCGGAGCAGCAAGAATTTCATCAGCATCTGCGTGCCCTGGCTCAAAGCGCTGTGCAGACGGTCTTGGAACTGGTGATGCGTAAGGAGTGAAATGCGTTCATTGGAGCGGCGTGGGGAGAATGCAGCCCCAAGCGCAAAGGCTACCGCAACGGCACCTCCACCCGTGATCGGGTGACATCGACTGGTCGGTTGGAGAACATTAGAGTGCCCAGAGATCGGGAAGGTCAGTTCCACATCCAGGAGTTTGAACGCTACCGTCGCTATGAACCGCATATCGCCGAAGGTCTGACACAGATGTTCGTGGCTGGGACGAGCACGCACAAGGTGGGGGAAGTCCCTCAAACCCTCATGGGAGTCACCTCCAGTGCCAGCACGATCAGTCGCCTCAACCAGAGCCTCTCCCAATAATTTGAATCGAGGTAAAAGGCCTATCGACCACCCTGGACCACTTCCGTCTCTGGCACATAGCGCTCCGCGTGACCAAGTGGAGTAAACCAGAAAGCGAACGCTACGAGAAAGACCAGCAGACCAACACTGCCGTAGACCAGGCCCACATTCCCGGTCTGCGCAAGTGCCAGACCGCCAAGCAGCACCCCCAGCGAGCCAGTTGGCCATGTTAGTACTCTCGTGAAGGTGATGACGCGTCCAAGCAACGCGTTAGGAACGATCAGCTGGGTCATGCTGTAGGCGCTGATCAGAAAGAGTACGTCTGTCCCGCCGCGCAAGGCCCAGATCACGAGGACGGATGGATACCAGCGAGTGAATGCCATGAGCACGGTAAGCAACCCCAATACCATTATCGATCCTAACGCGACGACGCCAAACGACCAGCGCTTGCGCAAGCGGTTCGTCAGCAGGGAAAACACAATGACCCCAATACCGTCGCTGGCATAAAGCAGCCCTATCTGCGTATCGCTTGCCCGCAACCATTGTTTCGCATACAACACGATCTGGACATCAGCCGTCGGCAGGATGAAGTTGAAAAGGAGCAGCAGCAGCGTGAGCCAGAACAAGATCGGGGAGCGCAGCACGTAGTGCAGTCCTTCAAGGATAGCATTGCCGATTCCTGCCGCCACTTGCTTCTCGCTTGCGCTGGCGTTAAAGCTCCTCTTGACGAGCAGGAGCGAGACAGTGGAGACGAGAAACGAGGCGGCATCAATCAAGAGCAACAGGGGCAGTGGAACACGCACGAGCAAGAGCCCTGCCACAAGCGGCCCAATGATACTGGCCATTGAGAAGC
>WNGG01009035.1_pt1 | contig 12703 bp, 12 predicted proteins | sample 5400661 | NCBI WGS metagenome assembly WNGG01 (sample SAMN13153372, study PRJNA577476) | soil metagenome | isolation source: 100 cm soil or saprolite under Garry oak tree replicate 1 | place: USA:California | collected 2016-06-15 | reverse complement strand
CGCGGTTGCCTGGAAAGCGCGGGACTTCTTGCGCTCGGCGCCAGCGCCACGTTTGTCGCATTGCTGATTTTCTGCGGCGCCGTCGGCAAGTCCGGACAATTTCCGCTGCACGTCTGGCTGCCGGACGCGATGGAAGGCCCGACACCGGTCAGCGCGCTGATCCACGCCGCCACCATGGTCGCGGCCGGCGTATTTCTCGTTGCGCGCGTTTATCCGCTCTTTTCGTTTGGCGCGATCGACGGCGTGACGCCGTCACTCACCGTGGTCGTATCCATCGGGGTCATCACGGCGCTGATGGCGTCGCTCATCGCACTGGCGCAGTTCGATATCAAACGCATTCTCGCCTACTCAACCGTATCGCAATTGGGGCTGATGATGGTTTCGCTCGGTGTCGGCGGTGTCGCGGCCGGCATGATGCACCTGATTGCGCATGGCTTTTTCAAAGCGCTCTTGTTCCTCGGTGCTGGCTCGGTTATTCACGGCACGCACCACGAACAGGACATTCGCAAAATGGGTGGCCTCCGATCCCTCATGCCACTCACGTTCCTTACCTATGCCATCGGCATGATGAATCTCAGCGGTGTGCCGTTCTTTTTTTCCGGCGGATGGACGAAAGAGGAAATTTTGCACGCCACCGCGCATTGGCCGACTTCGCTCCTGCCGCATTACCTGATGCTTGCCGGAGTCGTGCTGACCGCGCTCTACATGACACGACAGATGATCTACGTCTTTTTTGGCAACCGGCGCCCGGCCTCCGAGCATGCGCACGAAAGTCCGCGCGTTATGACGATACCGCTGATCGCGCTCGCGATTTGCTCGATTGCTTTCTGCTTCGTGCTCGCGCCCGCGTGGCCGTGGTTGCACTCATATTTCAACGGAGAGACGCCACATTTTGACGTCGCGTTGCTGATCCAACCGATTCTTTTCGTTTCGCTCGCGTTCGTCGCTGCCGGCATCGGGCTCGGCTTCGTCGTGTACCGCAACGCTGGCTTACAAGATCGACATCGTGCTGCGGAGACCGATCCTTTCGAATCCGCTCAACCGATTCTGTTTCGTTTTCTCGGAAACAAAATGTGGTTGGACGAACTTTACGCAAACACCGTTATCGCCTTTAGCAAATTGGCGGCGCGCATTTCCGATTGGATGGATCGAAATGTCTGGGACGGTCTGGTGCGCGCGCTCGGCGGCCTCGGCCAGCTTCTTGGAATTTTCACGACTAACTTCGACGAGCGCGGCATCAATGCAGGAGTTGATGAAACCACAGCCGGTGCGCGCGGCCTTGGCAGCGTGATATCCGGGTGGCATTCCGGCCAAATCCAAACTTACCTCGGCGCTGTCGCTGTTGGCATGCTGGCGCTGCTCATTCTTTACGCATGGCTCACCTGACCACAGCACTATTTATTGTTCCGCTGGCCGGCGCTCTTTGCGTGACCGTCGCACCGAAAAATTTCGCGCGCGGAATCGCTCTCGGATTCAACGCGCTGACCGCGATTCTCGCCTTCATCTTATGGCAAAACTTCGACACGACCGCCGCCGGCCTTCAGATGGTCGAACGGCACAACTGGATTCCCACGATTGGCGCTGAGTACCTCGTCGGTGTCGATGGATTAAGCCTGCTGCTCGTATTGCTGACGTCGCTCATTTTTCCGTTCGCATTTTTTGCGCAACGCGTCGGCCGCGGTTTCTGCGCCCTGATGCTGGTCATGCAGGCGGCGCTCTACGGAACGTTCACCGCACAGAATTTCATCCTCTGGTTTTTGTTTTATGAGATGAGCCTCGTCCCTCGGCAGTGTGGCCATGCTGCTCTCCTTCCTCGGAATTTATTTCGCGAAGGGCACGTTCGACTTCGCCACGCTCGCCGATCTCGGAAAGTCCGGGCTGCTCACCGGTAAGCTCGCGTGGTTCGCCTTCGCCGGAATCTTTCTCGGGCTCGCGGTGAAAGTGCCGCTCTTTCCGTTTCACACCTGGCTGCCCGACGCCTACGAAACCGCGCCCACCGGCGTCTCCATGGTGTTGACCGGCGTGCTCTCGAAGATGGGCGTTTACGGTTTCGTCCGACTCCTTCTCCCGCTCTTTCCCCACGAAATCAAAGTCCTCGCTCCGTGGCTGCTTAGCCTGGCGATTTGCTCGATCGTGTTTGCCTCGCTCGCCGCATGGGCTCAGTCGGACTTAAAGAGAATGGTCGCGTACTTGTCGATCAACCATCTCGGCTACTGCATGCTTGGTCTCTTCGCCGTCACTGCAAGATCGACAGTCTCTTTGATCGACATGCAGGCGGCATTGAGCGGCGTCTTCCTGCAAATTTTCAACCACGGCATTACGGCGGCCGCGCTCTTCTATTACGTCGGATTGCTCGAGCAACGCCGCGGCTTGCGCGGCATCGACGATTTCGGCGGTCTGATGCAACGGACGCCGTTGCTCTGCGGCTGGATGAGCGTCGCCATGTTTTCGTCGCTCGGTCTACCCGGACTGAACGGATTCATTGGCGAGTTTCTCATCTTTAAAGGTTCGTTCGCTGTCGCCGCTTCATTCACTGCCGTTGCGGTGATCGGTCTGCTTGTCACGGCGATCGTATTTGCGCGCGCGATGCAAGCGCTCTTCAGCGGCCCGCTGGCTGAGCGTTGCAGCGCCTTCCCCGATCTCCTGCGAAACGAGAAGCTCGTTATCGTTCCAATCACGTTGCTGATGTTCGCCATCGGCATCGCGCCCCAGTTTGTCTTCAACATCTTCAACACAACCGTCATTCACATGGCGCGCTTGTTTAGCTGAGATTCACCCGAATGAGTAAGGAAATCGTTCCGATTGAGCGAATCGCGCGATCGATCCTCGTCATTCGCGGACAAAAGGTGATGCTCGATTTTGATCTTGCAGCGCTCTACGGCGTTCTTAGCGGCCATTTGAACCGCGCCGTGAAGCGAAACATCGGTCGTTTCCCTATCGATTTTATGTTTCAGCTCGGCGTCGAAGAGGGGCATAACTTGAAATGCCAAATTGGCATTTCAAGTTGGGGCGGGCGGCGTTCATCCCCCTACGCGTTCACTGAGCAAGGCGTGGCGATGTTGTCGAGCGTGTTGAAGAGCGAGCGCGCGGTCAAAGTGAACATCGCGATCATGCGCGCCTTCGTAAAGTTGCGCGAGGCGCTCGAGACAAATCGCGAATTGGCCCGCAAATTTTCCGAACTCGAAAAACGAGTCGGCAAACACGACGAGAAGATTGACGCGATCTTGGAAGCGATCCGGCAGTTGATCGCGCCGCCGACAAAGCCGCGTCGTGAAATTGGATTTCACGTTCGCGAGAAAGCTCCACGCTATCGGACGCGTAAACTTTGATGATCGCCTGGACGATTTACATCACGTTTGCCGGCGCGGTAGTGCCGCTTTTCCTGCCGCGCGTTTTTTCGCGTTGGATCGCGCTGCTAACTACCGTTGCGGGGTTCGCGATCGGTTTAGCTGCTTTGTTCCGCGACGATGTCGATCTTACGCACTTCACCACGATCGTGCGCGTTCCCTGGGTGCCGATGCTGGGAATGAATTATCATCTCGCGGTCGACGGCATCAGCCTGACAATGGTGCTTGTCACTGGCATCGCCGCTGTCAGCACGGTGCTCTTTTCGTGGGACGTCGATCATCGTCAGAACGAATTTTTCTTCTGGCTGTTGCTCGTGGTTGCCGGTTCGTATGGCGTCTTTCTCAGCGCCGATCTTTTTCTCCTTTTCGTCTTCTACGAGCTCGTCATCGTGCCGAAGTATTTCCTCATCGCGATCTGGGGATCGACCAACAAGGAGTACGGCGCGATGAAGCTGACGCTTTATTCCTTTTTTGGCGGTGCGCTCGTTTTCATCGGAATCCTCGCCGCTTACGCGACCGCCGGCTCATTAGACCTGAATCAACTCGCGCAATTTCAATTTACCCCGCAACTGCAATCGTGGGTATTCCCGGTTTTGTTTCTCGGGTTTGCCGTGCTCGCCGGCATCTGGCCGTTGCACACCTGGGCGCCAACCGGTCACGTCGCCGCGCCCACCGCCGGCTCGATGTTGCTCGCCGGCATTGTCATGAAACTCGGCGCCTACGGCGGGCTGCGTGTCGCTATGACTCTTTTCCCGCAAGGTTTCCACATGTGGAGCAAATGGATCGCTGTCCTTGCCGTGATCGGGATCGTTTACGCGGCGGCGGTGGCGCTGCGCCAGCGCGATCTGAAATTCGTCATCGGTTACTCGAGCGTGAGCCACATGGGTTTCGTGCTGCTCGGGCTGGCCACGGCCAACGTGCTCGGCGTCTCAGGCGCGGTGCTGCAAATGTTTTCTCATGGCGTGATCGCGGCCCTGCTCTTCGCCGTCGCCGGGCGCATGGTCTACCGACGCACCCACACGCGCGATCTCGATGAATTGTCGATCCTAGGACTGAGTCGTGCGCTGCCATTTGCCGCGTTCGCTTTTGTCATCGCATCGGCCGCGTCAATGGGCATCCCCGGGTTCAGCGGATTCGCCGCCGAAATCACAATACTCCTCGGCGCGTGGAAAACTTTCCCTGTGGCGGTGTGGATCACGGGCGCAGGCATGGTGCTCGTCGCCGCGTTCACACTGCGCGCGCTAAAGAAATCTTTCTTTGGCGAGAGTTCAGGTAGCGCGGCCGTCCCGGCCGCCGCTGCCGGTGTCTTGCCGGTAACAACTTCTTTAGAATCGCCGCGAGATACGATGATAAGCGCCCGAGACGGGCGCTCTAGCCTAGAGCCGATCACATTTGCAGAAAAATGCGGCGCCGGCCTGCTCATGTTCGCCACGCTCGCGATCGGCCTTTATCCCAAGCTGCTGCTCGATCGCATTCAACCCGCTGTCGAGGCGATGCGCTTTCTCAAAGGTTAAAAAGGTTAAATGGTTACAAAGTTATAACAGGCGCACAGGGTCACCGATTCACCCGTTTAACCATGTAACATTTTAACGTTGTAACGATGTCCTATCTCGACCTTCTCAAACTCGCATCCTCCGAAGCGATCGTCACGGTGACCGCGCTTGTGGTTCTGGCGATCGGCCTAATCCGGTGGGGCGAGGCTGAAATGCCACTCCGGCTCGGAGCAAGCGGACGAACTTCTGCCCTTTGTTCCTTAGTCGCCGCGCTCGGACTCGCATTCGCTGTCGGTGCGGTCCTGACGTTACCGCAGCAGGCAGCGCTGTTCGGCGGGATGCTGGTCATCACGCCACTCACGTCGCTCTTCAAAATCATTTGTATCGCGCTCGCCTTTTTCACGGTCCTGTTGGCATCGGGCAATGATTCTTTGCGCAATCACGGTGAATATCTCGCCATCATTCTGCTCGCGACCGTTGGGCTCATGCTGCTCGTCGGCAGCGAAGAATTACTCATGATCTTCATCGGTCTCGAGCTGACCGGTCTCTCGCTTTACGTCATGACCGCGTTCGACAAAACCGACATCCGCTCCGCCGAAGCGGGCCTGAAATATTTCCTGTTCGGCAGCACGGCCAGCGCGTTCACACTTTTTGGAATCAGTTTCATCTACGGCATGTCCGGGACGACGAGTCTCGCCGCCATTGGCCAAAAATTGACCACCGCATCGGCGCAACCGCTGCTCGCTGTCGGCATCACAATGACCCTCATCGGGTTCGCGTTCAAAATCGCCGCCGCGCCGTTTCATCTTTGGGCGCCCGACGCTTACCAGGGCGCGCCCGTCCCAAGCGCCGCGTTCATCGCCTCGGGCTCGAAGGTCGCGTCGTTCGTTGTGCTCGGAAAAATCGTGCTCGTCGGCTTCGGACCGGTGCACGGGAGCGCGGCATGGCACGCGATGGTCGCCGGTTGGTCGCCGCTGCTCGCCGTGCTCGCCGCATTGTCCATCGTTATTGGCAATCTGGTCGCGCTCGCCCAAACCAACGTTCGCCGACTGCTTGCCTACTCGGCCGTCGCGCACGCCGGGTACACCTTGCTCGGACTCGTCGCCGGCGGCCGCGACGGATTTTCCGCGACGCTGTTCTACACCACCGTTTACGCATTTACGCTCGTCGGCGCGTTCGGCGTCGTCGCGCTGGTGCGACGCGAAACCGGCGGCGACGATCTACAACACTTTGCCGGACTCGCGTCACGCTCGCCAATTCTCGCCGGGTGCATGTCGATCTTCATGCTGTCGCTGGCCGGCTTGCCGCCGCTCTCAGGATTTTTCGGAAAGTTCTACCTGTTCAGCGCCGCCCTGCGCGCCGATCCAAACCACGGCCTGCTCTGGCTCGTCGCGGTCGCACTCTTTGGCAGCCTCATCTCGCTCTACTATTACCTGATCGTCCTCAAAGTTATTTTTTCGGAGCCTGCCCTGAGCGAAGCCGAACCGGGCTCGTCACCCGTCACTTATCACTTGCCATTTCTCCAAAAAATCTCGCTCTCAGTGCTTGGCGCGATCGTACTTTTCCTGGGTATCATCCCAGGACCCTTGGTCTCTAGCATTATCGCGGCGCTACCCTAAGGTGAACGGTGAACTTGCCTTCGGTTCCCTCTGGACCGCTTATGATGCAGAGGTGACTGCGCGAATGACAGAAGCTGCGAAGAAGGTGCGAGAATATCTCGCCGAGATCGGTAAACGCGGCGGCATCGCGAATCGGCGCGAGCGCACGCGAGCGCACGCGAAGAAGACGGTCGCTATCCGCGAAGCCAAGCGCGCTGCTCAACGAGCTGGAAAGCCGTTGCCTCCTCGCGATCGGAGGCTGCTCAAGCTTTCTTGATCGCTTTTTGCAAGCATCGTAAGCCGCTTACGATGGAGCGGAAAACGACGCGCGCTGGAGTTTTAGATGTGAATATTCCTCGGTCGTAAGCCGCATACGATGCATGCAGCGGCGGAGGCGCGGCTTGGAAGTCGAGAAGATTACTCGGCTGCGCGGTGACACGAGATTACCGCGCGCCGATAACCTAGGTGAAAAAGATTGCGGAACACGGCTTCCGCGGAGCAGCATTTCCTCATGATTAAAGGTAGTGAGGTTCGAAAAGCAGACTACACGATCGAGCCGCTTATTCTGGATCGATGGTCACCGCGCGCGATGTCCGGCGAAGAAATTTCTAACGAAGAATTGATGCGGCTCTTTGAAGCCGCGCGCTGGGCGCCTTCGTCTTTCAATGCGCAACAGTGGCGCGCGCTCTATGCGCGCCGCGGCACCGAGCATTGGCCGACCTTCCTCGGATTACTCGTGGAGGGAAACAAGGCCTGGGCGCAAAACGCGGCCGTTCTCGTCCTCTTCATTTCGCGAACGACATTCGAATACGACGGCGAGCCTTCGGTCACCCATTCGTACGATTGCGGCGCAGCGTGGGAGAATTTCGCGCTGCAAGGATTCCATCAAGGTTTCGTCGTGCATGGGATGGAAGGCTTCGATTACGACCGCGCCAAAACCAAGCTAAAAATTCCGGACGGATTCCGTGTCGAAGCGATGGCCGCCGTCGGCAAACCGGGCGCGAAGCAAACGCTACCCGAAAAACTGCGGGCAAAGGAAAGTCCAAACGACCGCCGCAAACTGATCGAGAGCATCTGCGAAGGTCCGTTTCGTTTTTGAAATGTTGGAGGCGGCACGGAAGTCGATGAGATTTTTGGATAGGCAAATGATCGCTTCGTTGTCGTCAATCTGATAGAAGATTGACGTGCAATTCGAGTTCGATCCGCAGAAGAGCCACCGCAACAAGGCGAAACACGGAATCGATTTTGTCCAGGCGCGGGCAATCTGGAAATCAAAGCACGTCCTTCTGGGTGCCAAAGATGCTTTGGAGAGGCGATATCTCGAAGACAAGTTCGATCGGTGCGAAGACGTGCTCGATTATTTCGACGGGCGGAAAGCTCCGTAATCAATCCGAACTCAAAGGGATCGGTCGCGAAAACAAAGTTTGCGTATCCGGCAAAGCGGAATTCCAATCGCCGCGCTGTGGTTCTCGAGAAATCAGCGACTTATCGCAAAAAGAAATAGGACGCAGCCTCCTTTCCCGCCGCATCATAAGCCGCTTACGATGCATGCATTTCACTTGCGAAAGTGCCAAGCTGACATCTGATCCGCCGGAGGACGGATTCGCCGTGGCGAACTTCTGATCTCTGGTCGCTGTCCTCCTTGGCTCGCCGGCCTGTCACGCCATAGCCAGCGCGTCGGCGGAAGCGTCGGCGTAGCCAGCTGACCTGTTGGGAGATCAGCTACACGCGCAAGATGCGTGAGAAAAAACGCGAAGTTTGAGGCGGCTTTCGGAGAGTGGAATTTGTAACTTCGGGACTTGTGAAAGTACGCGGGTAAAAGTAGAAATCACCGCATGGGTCTAATTATTCTTATCGTTGTGATTCTGTTGTTAGTCGGGGCTTTCCCGACAGGCGGTTATGGATTCGGCTACCGGTCGCACGGCATAATCGTAACCATTCTCGTAATCGTTTTGATTCTGTATTTGCTCGGTCGCCTGTAAAGTGCGCGATCTAGATGGATCGTTCGCTCGGAATGACAAGTAGTCGCGTATCATCTAGCGCGTAAACCGGAATCCCCGGCGCAATCAAGGCGCTGCGCGCTTGGCACTCGCATCATCGCTTCGCTCCCTTGAGCTCCGAGCGGCATTTCTGACCTCTGATTTCCGACGTCTGGTCGCTGTCCTCCTTGGCTCGCCGGCCTGTCACGCCATAGCCAGCGCGTCGGCGGAAGCGTCGGCGTAGCCAGCTGACCTATTCGAGATCAATTACACGCGCAAAAATAGCTCTGTGCCAATATCTCGAGTGGGATCGGGGAATGCGAAATTCAATCTAGCGCACAACGTCGCGTGCGGAGACAATGCTCGCAGCTGCCCTTTTTGACCAACTAATACAATGCCAACGCACGAACATCGCTGGCGACAACGCGAACCATGGCCACGCTCGAAGCGGTGATGGGCCAGATTTATCTCACCGTGCTCGTGGCGCGGCTCGTTGGCCTGCACATCGTGCACGCCACCGGATTACGTTCTGATGACAAGGGCTGAACCGCCGCCCACAATGGAAGTCGACGACATTTTTGGATACGACAAATTGGTCGTAGCGGCCGCTTCCGATTTCCCTGCCACGCAGTAGCTTTAGGGAAGGCGGGTGCCTCCGTCTCTGCCATCTGACATCTGACTTTGCCCCGGGGTCGCTATTTTGCGAATTTGTGGTATGTTCTTCGATGTCTAAGAAGCCTGGTGCCACTTTTTCACGTCGGATGCCCGACAACATTACCGAAGAGCTGGTGGCCGTGCTTTCTTCCAAGGACTCGTTCGAATTCAAACCTTTGTTCGACGTCCTCCTGCTTAATCTCCGGGAACGGAACGCTGCCAGTGGAGGCGAAGAAATGCTGCGCCTGCGTTCTTATGAAAAGCTTCAGGGCTTGGTCAATCAGGGCGTGGTAACAAGAACGGTCACAGGGGCCACGAAAAAATATAAAGGAGTTGCGGCGCGAATGACCACGCTCAAGGCGGAGATGAAACTTTTGCGTGCGGACTGGAGCGAGAAGCTTCGGGTAAAAGCCGCTGCGCGGAGCTGACCTCTAGCGTCCTTGGCTCGCCCGTAGTCCCGCGACTGCGGGACGGAGGCGGCTGAACCCGTTCAACGACACGCGCCAGAAGTAACGCGATTTTTTTCTGGCACTGTCAAGCTGTGATAGATTCGTGATGACAAACTCCCGGGGCTTCAATATTTTACAGTATGCCCACGGCTAAATATCGTCCAATCCGCGACGTGCAACGGAACGGGACTGTGTCCAAAACTGTGATCAGAGAAGCTGTCCGGAAAATCGCAGAATTGAAGCGAACTGATCCGAAAAGATATAAGGCGAGGATCCGATCTGGTTCGGGCAAAGAGGTTTTCTTGGTCGTCAAGCACGGCTAAGCCGGAATGCCAGCGGCGCCGAGCGCTAGTGTTTTCATCAATTGTCCATTTGATAGACAATACCAGCCGCTCTTCGACGCTGTTGTGTTTTGCGTTGTTGCCTGTGGCTTTGAACCGAGGTGCACGTTGGAGCTGACGGATGCGGGCGAAGTTCGGATTGAAAATATTTATCGGTTGATTGGGCAATGTAATCACAGCATTCACGACATTTCTCGGACGGAAGTCGACGACCAGCCATATCAGCTACCCCTGTTCAATATGCCGTTGCAACTGGGAATTTTTCTCGGTGCCAAACGATTCGGGGGGCGCTCGCCCCAAAAGCGCTGTTTAATCATGGATCGCGCACCATATCGCTACAAGCGCTTCATTTCCGATATCGGAGGTCAGGAGATCAAGGCACACGATAGAAAGCCGGCTAAAGCAATTCGACATGTTCGGGATTGGCTTCAAAGCGCGCCGGGCAAAGCTGCGATTCCCGGCGGTGCGATGATCTGGGGGAAGTATGGACAATTTCGGCGGGAACTGCCTGTGATTGCCGAAGAAGCGCAGCTCGATCCGGCGCAACTGACGTTCATCGATTACCTTCAACTTGTGCTCAATTGGTTGAAGGAGCACCAGTGACACGCTTAAGCGGTTTGTAATTCGACTCATCAAATGGAAGTCGACGACATCTTTGGATACGACTGGGGAGCATAGGCCGCTGGCCTGTCCCGTTTGGCGGCTCCGCCAAACGGCCTCTGTCCTCTGATCCGCCGAAGGACAGCTTCCGTGTCGAAGCCATGGCCGTGGTGGCAAACCCGACACGAAAGAAACGCTGCCCGAAAAACTGCGGGCAAAGGAAAGCCCGAACGACCGCCGCAAACTGCGCTGAACGGAACGTGCGGGGAAGCCGCGACATAGATCACAAAACCTGAGGGGCGAAGGTGAGTGAGCGGGTAGCGAACGAATCAATGGAGCGTGCTGGGAAGCCGCGACATGGATCACAAAACCCGAGGGGCGAGGGTGAGAGCCACTGGCAGTGCTCGAATCAGAGCATCTGCGAAGGTCCGTTTGGGTTTTAAACCGCCTTCTGCCTGCCCGACTTTAACTTCAGCATGCTTGCGCTTGTGAAAGTTGGCCTCGACTCTCGCATCATAAGCCGCTTATGATGTATACATGAGCGTGCCACGTGGATGAAAGAGTCTGAAAAGAGAGTGCGCGAATATCTCGCCGAGATCGGCCGACGCGGCGGACTGGCCAGTCGACGCGAGCTGACACGCTCGCATGCAAAACAAATGGTCGGCATCCGCAAAGCCAAACGCGCCGCGCTGAAGGCTGGAAAGCCCTGGCCTCCGCGCGATCGCAAACTGCTAAAGCTCTCCTGATTAGCGCTTCCATCGTAAGCCGCTTACGATCCGTAACGCTCTTGGACCTTTCAGTCCGACCATCCATGATCGATCATAAGCGGCTTATGATACATGAGAGATGCGGGTTCTGTTTTGAAGATTGGGCAGGAAGCAGTCGGCAAACCCGGCGCGAAAGAAACGCTGCCCGAAAAACTACGGACAAAAGAAAGCCCGAACGACCGCCGCAAACTGCGCTGAACGGAGCGTGCGGGGACGCCGCGACGTAGATCACAAAACCCGAGGGGCGAGGGTGAGAGCCACGGGCAGTGCTCGAATCAAAGCATCTGCGAAGGCCCGTTTCGATTCCCCGTCGCGCCGTAGTCCCGCGACTGGTGGGACGAAGGCGGCTGAGCCGATCAACTTCGCATCGTAAGCCGCTTACGATGGATGAAAGCAACGTGCGGGTGAATAATTGATTCGTTGTCGTAACGCGTGTGGCGGTCCCGTGAGATCGACATCGTGGAAGTCGACGACATTTTTGGATGCGACTGGGGAGCATAGGCCGCTGGCCTGTCCGTTTCGGCTGCCAGCCGAGACATCCGGTGTCTGCGACAGCAGGCTCGTTGGCGCTACTCTATAAACTCCGCGATCGACTGATATTTCTGGGTGAGCTCTCGGATGCGGCGCTCGTAGTGGTGAATGCGGTGGATCGAACGGTAGATCAGCCACGAGCCGAGCATGACCAGACCAAAGTTCAGGAGGAGCAGCGGCACGAGCAGCGGCATCACCTTCCCGAAGCTGTAATAGCGTGAGGTCGCGATGAGCACGCTCAAGACGGACAGAGGCAAAGCGAAGACGGCGATGCCGGTGCGCAGGGCAGCCAGCGAAGTTCGTTTCTCAGCGAGGAGCACTTGGACTTCGCCAAAGATGAGATTGTCTAGCTTGGGCGGTTCGTCCGTCTCCATACTCATTTGCTCTCCAATCTGTGCTCGTCCGTTCCAGATAACCAATAACAATTAACCGATAACTGCGGCGCCCGCCGCCACTTCAATGACACTATGCACAAATAGTCCGCTGCGTCGCACGCAGACGTTGGAAGGGATGTCGATCTTGCAGATCGACAGTCACATCATAAGCGGCTTATGATGCATCATTGAACCGCAAATGACAGAAGCTCAAAAGAAAGTGCACGAATATCTCGCTGCAATCGGGAAGCGCGGCGGACTCGCTAGCCGGCGTGAGTTGACGCGTTCGCACGCAAGACAGACGGTCGCGATCCGCGAAGCAAAACGCACCGCGCTGAAAGCAGGAAAACCGTGGCCACTGCGCGACCGCAAACTACTGAAACTATCCTAAGGAGAATTCATCCATCGTAAGCCGCTTACGATGGAGAAGAAACATCGCGTTTTGGTGGGTACATGGTCAAGAGCGGTCGCATCATAAGCGGCTTATGATGCATAGTGATGCCGGTTGACAGTTGAGTGGCCGGCGATACCGGTACGCAGGGCAGCCAGCGCGGTTCGTTTCTCAGCGAG
>WNGG01006805.1_pt1 | contig 12703 bp, 8 predicted proteins | sample 5400661 | NCBI WGS metagenome assembly WNGG01 (sample SAMN13153372, study PRJNA577476) | soil metagenome | isolation source: 100 cm soil or saprolite under Garry oak tree replicate 1 | place: USA:California | collected 2016-06-15 | reverse complement strand
ATTCCATTTTCTGATACGCCTCTCAAGACTTCACAGAGACCCAAGTACCGGCGGCCGCTCCACTTTCCCCGCATCCTACTTGGTGGTCCACAGGTCGGCAATGAGAAAAGCGATTTCCTGATCAGGATCTCACATTTCCTGATCAGGAAAAGCGATTTCCTGATTGCCGACGAAACCTGGCATGCGACGACAGCTAAAGTGAGGTCGTCTCGGATACCTGCAGACCGGTGGTGCGAGGCCTCAGGTTTTCACGCGCAGCAGCATCCACAAGCCGCCGAATCCGAAAATCAGGTTGGGAAACCAGGCGGCGATGAAGGGCGATAGCCGGTTGATGCCGCCGAGCTTGTCGAAGAACTCAAACGCAGACCAGTAGAAGATTCCGATCGCCAGGCATACTCCAATCCCATCGAACGCGCCTTTTTTGCCTGTCGTGAAAGAAAATGGAAATGCCGATGATGGCCATGATAACGACACCAGCGGAAAGGACAGCTTTCGATAGAGGTCGACCATCAACGTGCTGACGTCGAACCCGCTCCGTTTTAGATCCGTGATATACCGCTTCGACCAAATAGTTCGGATCGAAATAGTTATAGTGGTAAATGCGGGCGGTCCTCGGACCTAGCGGTAATCGCTCCACTCAAATCATCGAGTGAAGTCCGCAAAGTTGCCTCATCAAAAGGCGGCGGCGCCGCGAAGACTTTATCTACGCAGATGCCCTTGATGACAGCGCCCGCTGCGGCGCGCACCTCCGCATCGGACAACTTCGCGAACCCTGTCAAAACAATCACTTTCTGAGTCATGGTCCACTTCCTTTTGGTTGAAAATGGTTCATGGTTGAGTTGTTGTTGTTCAAAGTGACCCGTCTACGCCGCGTAGACGGTTTTCTCGGCGCCGGACACCCATCGGATCGACGCAAAGAAAGTCGTGTCTGTGGCCTCGACACATCGGTCGGCCACGGAGCGATATCGGAACGGCCTGAAGATAAACGTTTCCAGAACGAAGTGAATCGCCGGAGGCCTGGAGCGAATCGGTGCCGGCTCCAACTGATTTCGGGATGGCTTGAAACGATATCGCTTTGGCTCAAAGTGATATCGCTTTGACTTAAAACGGTATCGAAAAATCGGGTATCGCTGCTGTTGATTGATTTTAAGGATACTTGCTTACGGTCATTTCGATATCGGTTTGAGTTAAAGCGATATCGCTTTGACTTAAAGTGATGTCGAAATGAGCAAAGGCCACGCGTTGTCGGCTGGATGCCGATTCAGGCCAGCCCGAAGCGATGCGGGATTGAAGCCAATCGACAAGCCGGAACCTCGAAGTGAATCGGGGCCATGCCAAAACCGATTGCATCTGACGCAATGAGGTATCGCTCCGGCTTGAATTGATCTCGATCGGTATTGGTCCGATTTCTTTCCATAAAAAATGGCCTTCTATAGGTAAAACCGCCGGAAATGAAAAGTGGACGAAACGAACTGGCCAGCTATTTCCAACAGCCCATGAGCTGTCAGAACTTTTTTTGACGGAAAGATTATGTAAACCGGATCTCCTCAGGCCGGCTGGTTCTAGCGCCAGATGGTCGTCGAATAGGGAATATAGGAAAAACAGGCGAACGAGTCGGTGGGTGGGTTAAAGAGAGGCTGCGTCTTTCCGCTTTGATCCTTTCCCAGTTCTTCGATCCCACTTGGTCATGTTTGCAAGCGGGGCAACTGAGGGCCAAATTACTCATCACAGTCTGGCCACCACGCGAACGCGGCACAAGATGCTCAATGTGAAATGTAACTCCGGTGCCAGCTTGCAGCAGACGACAATACTCACAAGCTCCTCCAGCGCGTGCTTCAACCAATCGCCGGTAAGCTTCGATCTGCCACATGCACTGTCATTCGGCAGAGGACCGACCCCAAACCGTCACGGGGACCGCATCCGCGGGCGGACGAGGTGTTTCCTTTTCGGAAAACCGGACCAGCCTCTTCGCGTTTCCAATCATTAATTGCTGGACTTCAGCGACGAACTCGCTCGTCTTACCACCTGCGGAGCGCTGGAACGAAATCCAACCAACAGATGGGATTCGCAACACGGTTGCACGGCTGCTGGGAGGCGAATCGTTGTAAATCCTTCGGGCCTAAACAATCAATCACGATTACCCGGGAAAGAGTTTTTCCCCTTTGACAAGCGTGCAGGGGCAAAGTACTCTGAACTTGTTAAATTCGGTGCATATTTAGCAATGTCAATCTAACGGATGGAGCATATAGTGAAACTTACCAGAGATATTCAGAGCCTCAGCACGTTTAAGCGCGATACCGCAAAGCTTGTCCGGCAAATGAAAAAAACGAGAGCTCCGGTGGTTTTGACGGTCAACGGAAAGGCTGAATTGGTTGTGCAAGATGCTGAAAGCTACCAGAAATTACTGGAAGCCAAAGATCGAATGGAGGCAATCGAAGGCATCAAACGCGGTCTCGAAAGCATGAAAAGAAATGCGGGGAAGCCTGCCGAGAAATTCTTCCGGGAATTCTTTGCCGAGAAAGACATTCCCAGCGAAGAATGAAACGCCTCGCCGTTATATTCGAAGAGTCCGCCCAAATCGATTTGCACGAGTCTTACGATTGGGGGTGTCGGACTTGGGGCAAGCGTGAAACTCAGCAATGGGCTCGCGAGCTTCGGAGCGCAGTCCTGAAGCAATTAGCCGTGACACCAAAAGCATTCCCGCTCGCACCCGAAAATGACGAGTTCTTTGAAGAAATCCGTCAGATGGTTGTTGGCCGATATCGCGTGTTATTTACGATCAAACGTCGCAAGGTCCACGTCCTACATGTGAGGGGAGCCTACGTCGGTCCGCTGAATCCAGTCGAAGACGTTTCGTCGAGCTAATCAATTGGACGTCCTTTGAGCATTGGCACCATCGGACACAATGCATCCCCTCCGCCGTCACTACACTGGGTAGCACATAGCATGCATGCGTCGATGGAAAATCGCGCCGACGGACGGAAACCGCAAAATAGTGGGGTTTCGGTTTTCTACGTCTTCACTCGCAGCAGCATCCAGATACCACCGAATCCGAAAATCAGGTTGGGAAACCAGGCGGCGATGAAGGGCGACAGCCGGTTGATGCCGCCGAGCTTGTCGAAGAACTCAAAGGCAGACCAGTAGAAGATTCCGATAGCGAGGCAGAGTCCAATCCCATAGAACGCGCCTTTCTTGCCTGTCGTAAAAGAAAATGGAATGCCGATAATGGCCATGATAAACGACACCAGCGGAAAGGACAGTTTTCGATAGAGGTCGACCATCAACGTGCTGACGTCGAACCCGCTCCGTTTTAGATCCGTGATATACCGTCTCAATTCTGGATAGGTCATCTGCGCCGCCGTGCGAACCTCCTTTTTGAAATAATCGGGACCGTCGAGCTGGTGCACGTCGAATCGGTCAAACCGCCGGTAGTCCACTTTGCCTTTCAAGTCCATGCGCCGTACCCAGCCATCTTCCAGAACCCAATGTGATCCTTCCCACGAGCCACGGGTCGCGAACACCCACTGATTCAGTTCAAACGTGTTCGGTATGAATTCGAAGATCGAAATTCCGCCAAATAGATCCGCGTTCGGATCGAAATAGTTATAGTGGTAGATGCGGTCGCCGGAACCTGCCATCCATTTCCTCTGAGGATCTCGATATGTTTGAGGTGCGCGCCCCTTGATGACGTTCCGGTATTCATCTTGCCGCTGGTTCGAGTACGGCAGCATAAAATCCTGAACGAAATAGATCGTCCCAGACAGTGCCAATCCCATAACAATCAGCGGAAGCCCCAATCGATAAAGGCTCACTGCTCCCGCTTTCACCGCAAGAGTCTCGTTCGTCTTCGTGAGCGTTCCCAGGTTGATGAGTATGGCCAACAGTACAGTCAGTGGAATTACGTAGTACAAGATTTGCGGCAGCAAGTAGAAAAAGTAACTAACGACGATGGCGGTGTCGATGCGGTTTTTGACGATATCGGGCAATAGCTCAAACAGCGTCACGAGAATGAATACGGCGACAAATACGATCAGGACCAACACGAAGAAAAACCAGAACCCGCGCAGCACGTAAACATCGAGCAGTCTGAAAAATTTCGGATGATGCGTTAGAGAATACCTCCAGCGGCTAAAACGTGTCCGGCTGGTACGAAATCCAGAGAAGATTCCGGAAAACCACCGCATCGTTTCGGCGAGCCGGTTTAACAGCCGGTTTTCGTGTTCACGATCGGATCGCGCCTGAAGAATCAATCCCAGTATTGCGAAACCCAGGTTCGGCAGCCACGCGCCAAGAAAGGGGGAGAACTGCGCAGTACCGGCAATACGGGTACCGCCGATAAATGCCAGATAATAAAGCAGCATCAAAATGAGACTTAGAACCAGACCCATCGACCTGCTGCCACGTGTGGTGGAAACCCCCAACGGCAGCCCGACCAGCGTAAAGACCAGACATGCAAAGGGAAGAGCGAATCGCCGATGAAACTCTACTCGTTCTTCGCGTGTCGCCGTTCTCGCCCGCATTTTGTTCCAAATGGTTCCCGTCGGGATTTCCTGAAGTGTCGGCATGTCCGGTTTCGCGGGGGTCTCTGGAATTGGTACCGAGATCCTCGTTGTCTCGAACGTGTCAAAAGAGTAGCGGTCGGGCGAAAGCGGCGAGACAACATGCGTGCTTCCGCTGGTCAATGTAAGTACGAACGCGTGATTCTCGTCGTCCTTGAACAGGTTGCCGGAACGGGCAAAGGTTACACGGGGCTGATCGGGTTGCGTCATATCGGCCAGCATGATGCCGTCCCACCGGAACCCTTCGGGCGCTGTGTTTTCAACATATAGAACCAAGTTTGTCAGGCTTTCGTTGAAGACGCGCGGTTTGACCTCCAGCGAAACCTGCCTTGCAGCAATCTCGTACCGCAACTCCCGCAAACGGCTTGCTGTGCCGGGCGCCACAGAAGCGTTGATCGCCAGACTCGCAGCGCAGCCGATGACGCCGAGCAGCATGACAGGAAAGAGCAGACGAATCATGGAAAGGCCGCTGGCGCGGAAGGCGATCGCTTCGCTATCGGACGATATTCTGCCGAATCCGGTCAAAATGCCTACCAACACGGCCATTGGAATGGTAAAAGTTAAGACGTTGGGTAGGATGGCCAGCGAAATCGTCCAGGTATCGGAGATCGTGGCTGATTGGCGGACGATCAACTCCAACAGCCATCCGATTTCGCGTGAGAAGGCCAGAAACGCGACGAAGGTGAGCGCCGCTAGCGCAATAACCGATGGGAAAAAGATCTCTCTAAAAATGTAGCGGTCAAGGGTCTTCATTTTTTGGAGGCTGCGCGCCAGCGTTGCGTTTCGTAATTATGCGTCGGCAGAGCCTCATTCCCCTCCTTGCAGAGGAGGGGAATGCTTGCGTTTCGCGAAAGTTCGAAACAATATTCTGCATCATTATGTCCATTCTCGTCTCATTTCTGTGGCACATGCATCAGCCCTTTTACAAAGATCTCGTCGGGGGAGTCTATGTCATGCCGTGGGCTTACTTGCACGGCACTAAGGACTATCTGGGAATGGCCACGCTGTTAGAAGAATTTCCCGACATTCATCAGACATTCAATCTCGTACCGTCCTTGCTGTTGCAACTCGAGGAGTATGCACGGGGCGATGCACGCGATCCGTCCATGGATCTGGCTTTCAAGCCCGTCGAGCGGCTGAGCATGGAAGACCGTGGCAGGATCATCGAGCGTTTCTTTCCCGTTCCGATTCGAACGATGCTGCAGCCGTTTCCGCGGTACTTCGAATTATATGAGCGGCGAAGCGATCCCTCCCGTCACCATACTTTCTCGGACCAGGATATTCGCGATATTCAAGTGTGGTGGACACTCGTTTGGATCGATCACGACCGGCGGCCCAAGGACCTCGTGGAGAAAGGGAAAGATTTCTCAGAAAACGACAAAGCCAGACTGCGCCAGATCGTTATAGATACGATTCAAAACATCATTCCCGAGTACCGGCGCATGCAAGATCAGGGAACGATCGAGGTATCGACCTCTCCCTTCTACCACCCCATCCTCCCGATCCTCATCGATAGCCGCGTGGACGACGGTAACGTTCCTGTCGCCGTAAATTTTCCATACGACGCGCGCGAGCAATTGTCGCGGGCGCAAACATTCATGCGCGAGCGCTTCGGAAGAATTCCGCAGGGACTGTGGCCTTCCGAGGGTTCGGTTTCAAACGATGTGGCGCTCCTGGCCGCATCGCTCGGCTTTCGATGGCTTGCCACCGACGAGGGTATTCTCGCCAAGTCCGGGATCGACCTAAGCTGGGATAACCGCCGCCGGCTTTATCGCCCGTATAAACGCGGTGCCATGACAGTCTTCTTTCGGGACCGGACGTTATCGGACCTGATTGGATTTCAGTACATGCATGCTCCGGCCGCCGAGAGCGCATCCGATCTCATTCGGCGAATCAGAGAGCTTCCCAGGGACTCGCACGTTGTGATCGCGCTCGACGGTGAAAATCCGTGGGATTACTACCCGAACAGTGGCCGCGATTTTCTCCGCCGGCTGTATGAAGGTCTTCAGAAAGAACCGGTGTTCGAGGCAGTCACAATGTCGGAGGCTCTCGAACGGCAGCCGGCCGAGAAACTCGATTGGCTTGCGCCGGGATCATGGGCCAATGCGAATTTCAGTATCTGGATCGGACATCCTGAAGATCATCAGGCGTGGCGATGGATCGTCCGGGCACGAGCGGCACTGATGGATCAGAAAGGCCGCATTCCGGAGGATCGTTGGAATCTTGCCTATGAAGAGTTGCTTGTAGCGGAAGGCAGCGACTGGATGTGGTGGTTTGGAAATGATTTCTCGAGTGACAATGATGCCATCTTTGATTCGCTGTTCCGTCAGCATATCGGGAATATTTTTCAAATAGCGGGTCTGCCCGTCCCTGAAGGGTTGAGCGAGCCCATTAAGAAAAACCTCGAGGGTAGAAAGCTCGTCATGGCCCCGCCGCCACAAACCTAATATGAGTTTGGAAACGGCCATCATCCTGGCGCACGGCGCGGGGCAGGGAATGGACTCCCCCTTCATGAGCTATTTCCACGCGGAGCTTCAAAAACGCGGGTTCCATTGTGTCAAATTCAATTTTGAATACATGGATGAGAAACGCCGCGTGCCTGATCCGCAGCCAAAACTTCAGGCCCGCTACCGTTCGGTGATCGAAGACGTCACCAAACACCACCGGCTAAAACGGCTCATCATCGGCGGAAAATCCATGGGCGGGCGAGTCGCCTCCTACGTTGCGGCCGACTTCCCGGAAGTCAGCGGCTTGATCTTTCTGGGCTATCCACTTCATCCGCCCGGCAAACAGGATCAGCTTCGCGACCAGCACCTGTACGGTTTGCACGTTCCAATGCTCTTCATCAGCGGAACAAAGGATACCTTTGCAGAAAAGGCTTTGCTGGAGAAGGTAGTCCGCAAAATTGGCGCCAATGCGACATTGAACTGGATCGAAGGCGGCGATCATTCCTTGAAAACGAAGCGCGGCGACACACAATCGCCGGCAACCGCTTTGGACGCCATTGTTCGTTGGATCGAGGGAATCTGAACCCAGCAAAAGGAACAGCCACAAAAAGGCACAAAATTCACAAAAAAAGCTTTTGTGATTCTTGTGCCTTTTTGTGGCTATTCCCTTTTCGTCGCCTAGGACCGCACCTTGACGGCTTGCCTGGACGCGGGAACGTACATGCGCGAGGCGTATTCCTTCACCATACGGCTTGCGGAAAAACGGGGAACAATGGCGCGAATCGTTTCCTTCAGCATTTGAATCCAGCCGTGGGGCAGGTCGTTTTTGTCGCGGTCGTAGTAAAGCGGGATGATCTGTTGTTCCAACAATCGATATAACGATTCGGCATCGGCGGCATCATCATAGTGGACCTCGAGGTCTTCCGGAGGATCGCCGATCGCCCACCCGTTGTTGCCGTTGTAGCCTTCATACCACCAGCCGTCCAGCATGCTGACGTTTAAAACACCATTCATCGCGGCCTTCTGGCCACTGGTGCCACAGGCTTCAAGGGGAGGACGCGGATTGTTCAACCATACGTCGACGCCTTGCGTGAAGAAATGCGCCGCATGCATTTCGTAATTTTCAACGAAAGCGACATGGCCGGCCATGTCGTTGTCAGCGGCCAGGGAATAGATCTGGTGGATAAGGTGCTTCCCGTGTTCATCGGCTGGGTGAGCTTTCCCGGCGAAAACGATCTGCACGGGACGCCACTGATCGAGCATCATCGTTCGGATGCGATTCATGTCATGAAAAATCAGCGCAGCTCGTTTATAGCCGGTAAAACGCCTGGCAAATCCGATCGTGAGAGCGTCCGGATCCAGCAGAGTTCCCATTGCGATGACCTGCCGAGGATCGACTCGGTCGAGCGACCAGCGTTCACGCGCTTTTTCGCGGGCAAACGTCAGGAATTTTCGTTTCAGTAGCAGGTGAACATTCCAGATTTCCTCCTCCGGAATGTCCATCACGCGATTCCAAAAGGAAATATCATCATGCCGATCGACCCACTCCGGTCCGAGATGCCGGTCGAAGAGCAGGCTCAATTCCGGCGCAATCCATGTCGGGGCATGGACGCCGTTGGTAACCGAAGTGATGGGAACTTGATCTTCCGGGAGGTTAGGCCAAACAACCTGCCACATGCGGCGAGTCACTCTGCCATGAAGATGGCTGACAGCGTTGCGCCACCCCGTCATTCGCAGCGCCAGCACAGTCATGTTGAATGAATCGCCGAACTTGCCGAGTTCCATGAATTCCTGTTTCGTCAGACCCAGATCGTCCCAATACCCGGCGAAGTGCTTCTCCATCATGTGAAAAGGGAACGCATCGTGACCGGCAGGTACAGGAGTATGAGTGGTGAAAAGGCTTGTGGCGCGAATCTGTTCCGCTGCCTCTTCGAACGTTTGTCCCTGCTGAACGAACTCCCGCACACGCTCGAGGAGCATGAACGCGGTGTGGCCTTCATTCGCGTGAAATACGGTGGGCTGGATTCCAAGGGCGCGAAGGACACGCACGCCACCGACGCCGAGCACAATTTCTTGCCGAACCCGATGCTCCTTGTCTCCGCCATAGAGCCGCGCAGAAAGCTCGCGATCGCCATGCTGGTTCTCTTCGACATCTGTGTCCATGAGATAAAGCGGCACGGAGCCGAGATTCACACGCCACACCACGACAAAGACACGCAAACTTCCGACGTTCAACTCGACCAGGAACCGTTCGTCATGCGTCGGAGCTGCGGATTCGATCGGCGCTTCCCGGCGTTCCAGCAGCTCGTAGATATCTTCTTGCCAACCGTCAGCTTGGATCCTCTGATGAAAATATCCTTGAGGGTAGACAAATCCCACGCCCAACAAAGGAATTCCAAGGTCGCTGGATTCCTTGCAGTGATCGCCGGCAAGGACTCCTAGGCCGCCGGAATAGATCGGAAGGGAAGTGTGAAGACCGAACTCGGCTGAAAAATAGGCGATCGGCTCCCGGGCCAAGTCGGGAAACTGACGAGGAAACCATTTATCGTTACGCCGGGTTGCTCGATCCAGTGCCTTCATCGTGACCTCATACACGCGAAGGAAATCCGGATCGCGAGCCGCGGCAGACAGGCGCACCGGTTCGATATCGTGCAGAAGCTTGACAGGGTTGTGTTGTGTGTTTTTCCAGAGATCCGGATCAAGTCGCTTGAAGAGAAGCCGGGCGCGATAGTCCCAACTCCATTTCAAGTTATAGGCCAGTTCTTCCAGCCGTTCAATCCGCTCAGGGATTTGCGGAAACCGTCGTATCTGCATCCAATGTGTAGACTCGAAACCCCGCTTCAGGCCAAACAGCGCTCGAAACTTTGGATAAAGTAGTCCACTTCTTCTTCGGTCAGGTGTCCTACGTGACCGATCCGGAACGTCGTGTCCTTTATTTTTCCTAACCCGCCGGCAATTTGGATCCCGAAGTCGTTTTCCAGCCTACGACGTAAGGCCGGGATATCAAATCCTTTAGGAGGAATTACACCCGTAATTCCATTGCCAGGCTTCAATGCATAAATTTCCATACCGGAACGATGAACAAGATTCCGGATCTGGTCCGCTACCCGCCCACGCCGGGCGAAAATTTTATCCATTCCTTGCGCGTGGATGAAGTCCAGTGCCCCGTCCAATTCCAGCAACAATGAGAGTGCCGGTGTGAAGGGGACTGCTCCTTTCAGTTTCTTCCAATCGAAGTAAAACCTGAGGGTGTTCGACTGTTGCGCTTTTTCCCACCCACGTGCGCCAATAGCAACCACGCCCAGACCCGGAGACACCATCAAACCCTTCTGCGAGCCCGCAACGACGACATCGATATTCCAATCGTCCATGGCCATCGGTGAAACCGCGAGTCCGGATACAGCGTCGACGGCGAAAATTTTGTTCTGCGACCGGACTAATTCTCCGATTTCAGCCATATCGTTCAGAACGCCCGTCGAACTCTCGCTCCATGTATGAAAAATGACGCGGGCGTTCGGCCATTGTTTCAGGGCCCGATCGACCTCAGCCAACGTGGCGCCCCGCCGCCAATCAACATCGATGGTGTGAACCGACACGCCATAAGCCATTGCAATATCGGCCCACCGCTTCGCAAACGTTCCACCAACAATGACGATGACATCCTCTCCCGGCGATGTGAGATTTACAACTGCCGATTCCATCGACCCTGTTCCGGACGCCGCGAGGAAAAGTATGTCACCTCGAGTTCCGAAGAGCGGCTTGCAGCCGGCCTCCAGTTTCGAGAGTAATTCTGACATCTGAGACGACCGGTGACTGAACAACGGCCGGTCGCCCGCGACCCTCACTTGCTCGGGCACCTGCATCGGACCGGGTAAGAAAAGCAAGGGCTTACGCATTAAAACTCCTCGAAATCTACAAAAACAGGAGACCGCTCCGGCCAGAAAAACGACCAGAAGACAAAACATCATCATACCAGAAAGAGTCTAGTTCCGGGCCGAACAACCGCTTTGGGAATCCGATTGAGATCAACGCTAAAGTTAAGAGCGGTTCCCTCCGATATATGGGGGAGATGGCGGGCTGCGGCCTGGGAAGAACCGTTGGGCGATTGACAAGAGAGTGTCAATACAAGAAGTTGGCGCTTTGGACAGCAGTTGCCCGAGCAGAAAGGATTTCTGATTTGTTTTCTATATTTAAGCGTCCAGAGGGCAAGTATCTGCGCTCCATGATGCACGTATTCTTGTCGTTGCTACTGCTATTATCGCTCTCGTTCAACGGCATCAGCCAGGTTCCAGAGGTTGTCGCCCCTACTTCTCTCTACGTGAATGTGACCGGAGGCAAAGAAATTGTGGGGCTCACTCCGGCCCAGATCCGCCATGCTTACGGATTGGATGACATTGCCAATCAAGGAGAAGGGCAGACGATTGGAATCGTCATGCCGCTTCATAATCCGACGATTAAAAGCGATGTCGATGTTTTCAGCGATAGGTTCGGTCTGCCGCGGTGTACACCCGCGAACTGCGACTGGCTTGAAACACGCTTCTATCCGAAAGGCATCGTTCCAGTGCCTGACGTTGCCTGTTCTTCTTCTTGTTTGCAGTCGTTTCAGTTGGAAAGTTCTCTCGATGTAGAGTGGGCACACGCGCTCGCCCCCAAAGCGCGAATTGTATTAGTGGAAACCAGCCGTTTCGTTGCGGATCTGCTGGATGCCGGTGATGGAGCCATTGCCTCTGGAGCAAGTGTGATATCGATAAGTTGGGCCGTTCCGGAGAACGGCCGCTCCAAGGCAGACAGACTCGCTTTAGATTCAAGGTTCGTTAAGCCGCACGTGGCGTTTGTCGCGGCTGCAGGCGACACCGGTAACTATTCTTGTCTGGGCGTTGCTTCTTTATGCTGGCCCGCAACTTCGTCTTACGTCACAGGAGTTGGTGGTACAAAACTGCAACTCAACTCGAAAGGAGACTACGGAACTGAAACTGCCTGGAAGGACGGGGGAGGGGGCTTTAGCCTCTATGAGGACGTGCCAGATTATCAGAAACCCTTCAACCCTTACGCAAAACGCGGAGTGCCGGACGTTGCCTACCACGCAGATCCACAAACTGGATTTGCAGTTTACGATTCGAACCCCTTTCTGGGCTCGACCGGCTGGCAAGAAGTCGGCGGGACTAGTGCGGGTGCGCCGCAATGGGCGGCCTTGATCGCGATCGCCAATTCCATCCGAAACGCCGCCAGGCCCAAGAAAGCCACTCTGACCGGAAGTAACCCGCATCTCTACTCGACAGCAACCGGCCCAGCCTACGCCAGCAACTATCACGACATAGTTGCGGGAAACAACACCAACGGACAGTGCGGTTCGCTGTGTTCGGCAACCACGGGCTACGATTTCGTAACCGGTCTTGGCAGCCCGAACGCGGCGAATCTCATTAACGCGCTGGCGAACCTACCGTAAACTAGACCTCTTCCGAACAACTCTATAGTATGGAAGGGAAATGCGTCCTCCCGAATACCCGCGTCCTTTTGATGTCCGGTTCGCGAGGCGCTTTTTCGTGCGTTTCGGCGTCGTTGTCATTGCTTTAATCGCGGCCTTTCAATCAATCTCGTTCTATGTGGAGAGTCTGTGGTTTGCGAGCCTCGGCTTCGAACCGGTGTACTGGTATCGCCTGAAGGCAGAGGCAACTGTATTCTTAATATTTGCTGTAG
>WNGG01021636.1_pt1 | contig 12704 bp, 11 predicted proteins | sample 5400661 | NCBI WGS metagenome assembly WNGG01 (sample SAMN13153372, study PRJNA577476) | soil metagenome | isolation source: 100 cm soil or saprolite under Garry oak tree replicate 1 | place: USA:California | collected 2016-06-15 | reverse complement strand
TGACCAGGCGGATCGGTCTTTCGCCGGCCAGGAGACCCGCGATGAATACGACGACCACGGCGGCGAGGGCGAAGACGAAGGCGTCGGGGAAGTAGCGCTCGCAGGCTGAGGCGATGAACGCGCCGACGCGCGCCAAGGGCGCGTCGCCGCTGGACGCGGTGTCGTTCCGGGGGGCGGCGGTCACGCGCGCGGATTGTAATACAATAACCGGCATGGATCGCCTGGACGAAAGTCTCCTCAATCTAATCGTCGAGACCTCGACCAACCTCCCACCCGATGTCCGCCGGGCGATGGCGCGTGCCCTGGGGAGCGAGCAGCAGAATACCCGGGCGGGGCAGGCCCTCCAGGTCATCGCGTCCAACATCGACATGGCGGCCGACTGCGAGGGACCGATCTGCCAGGACACCGGCTGGCCGACGTTTCTCGTCAGGACTCCGATCGGCGCCGACCAGATGCGGATCGAGGAGGGGATCAGACGGGCGATCTCGGAGGCGACCAAGCGGGGCAAGCTCCGCCCGAACTCGGTCGATTCATTGACCGGCAGGAACAGCGGCGACAACCTGGGTCCCGGGACGCCGACCGTCCACTTCCAGCAATGGACGCAAGGGGACGAGATCGAAGTGCGTCTGCTCCTGAAGGGGGGCGGCTGCGAGAACAAGAACATCCAGTACTCGCTGCCGATGGAGCTCCCGAACCTCGGGCGCGCCGACCGCGACCTCGACGGCGTGCGGAAGTGCCTGCTGCACGCCGTCTGGCAGGCGCAGGGGCAGGGGTGCAGCGTCGGCGCCCTGGGGGTGTGCGTCGGAGGCGACCGGACCACCGGTTATGAGCACGCGAAACTGCAGCTGTTCCGCACGCTCGACGATGTGAACCCCGACCCGAGACTGCGCGAGCTGGAGGACTACGTCGTCAGGACGTCCAACGCGCTCGGCATCGGCACGATGGGGTTCGGCGGCGGCGTGACCCTGATCGGCTGCAAGATCGGGGCGATCAATCGATTGCCCGCGTCGTTCTTCGTGTCGGTCGCGTACGATTGCTGGGCGTTCCGCCGTCTCGGCGTCGTCCTCGACGCGCGCACCGGTTCCATCAGGCGATGGCTGTACAAGGACGCCGCCCTCCCGCAGAAGATGACGGCACGGGAGGGGTTCCCCCTCACGGGCCAGGAAATCACCCTGATGCCGCCGCTCCTCGAAGCCGACGTGCTCAGGCTGAAGGTCGGAGACGTCGTCCTGATCAGCGGCGTCCTGCACACGGGGCGCGACGCCGTGCATCATCACCTGATGACGCACCCCCCGCCGATCGATCTGCGCGGGCAGATCCTCTACCACTGCGGTCCGGTCGTCCTGAAGGAGGGGAGCGGCTGGCGCATGACCGCCGCGGGCCCCACGACCAGCATCCGGGAGGAGCCCTACGAGGCCGACGTGATCGGACGGTACGGTCTGCGGGCGGTGATGGGGAAGGGAGGGATGGGCGCCAGGACCCTGGCGGCCCTCAAGGAGCACGGCGCGGTGTACCTCAACGCCATCGGCGGAGCGGCGCAGTACTACGCCCGCTGCATCGAGAGTGTCGTGGGCGTGGACCTCCTCGAGTTCGGGATCCCCGAGGCGATGTGGCACCTGCGCGTCAAGGAGTTTCCTGCCATCGTCACCATGGATGCGCACGGTCACTCGCTGCACGCCGACGTCCAGAGCGCTTCCGGCGAGGTCCTCAAGACGTTCGCGGAGCCTGTGTTCGCCGGGTCCTAGCCACCGGTGCCGCGCGACGCGACCAGCCGGTCCAGCTCGGTCTTGAGACGGGCCAGGACCTCGTCGTAGCGGTAGGTCCCGACCGTCACCGACTTGGCCTTCAGATTGACGTGCGTCGGCGCGCACCACAGGCCCAGGTCGGCATCGTCCGTCTCGCCCGGGCCGTTCACACGGCAGCCCATCACGGCGATCGTGATGGCGTGCTCGCGGGCGTAGGCCGTCACCTCCCGCACCTTCTCCGCCAGCTCCACGAACGCCTCGTTCTCGACCCGCGAGCAGGAGGGGCAGGAGATGATGTTCAGCTTGCCGCCGAGATTCTCGGGGACCGACCGGAAGCGGCCGCGGGCGATGTCCTCCAGGATCGAGCGGCCGGCGGCGATCTCCTCCCCCTTGCGATCGTTCGGTACCGTGAGCGACACGCGGATGGTGTCGCCGATGCCGCGCGAGAGGAGCTGCTCGAAGGCGACGCGCGTCTTGATCACACCCTCCGGGGGGAGACCGGCCTCGGTCACCCCGAGGTGCAGCGGCACGTCCTTGCGGACTTCGGCGAACCGGACGTTGGCGTCGATGACTTTTTTCGGCTCGGAGTCCTTGAGCGACACGCAGTAGCGCGTGAAACCGAGATCGTCGAGGAGGGCCGCGTGCTCCAGGGCGGACTCGACCATCTCGGCGACCGAGTCACCCGCGAACCGGCCCGCCTTGTCGGGATCGATCGACCCGCAGTTCACGCCGACGCGCAGCGCGCAATCGTGCTTCGCCGCCACCTCCGCCAGAAAGGCGACCTTGTCGCGCACCGGCCGGGTCCTCTCATGGTGGTGCAGGTGGCCCGGGTTGTAGCGGATCTTGTCGACGAAAGGCGCGACCTCCGAGGCCAGGCGGTAATTCTCCTGAAGGTCCACGGACAGGTTGGCCCCGGTCCGCTCCCGGATGGGGCGGAGGGCCGCCACGTCCCGCGCGCTGTCGACCGCGATCCGGACGATGTCCGCCCCGGCCCGCTCCAGGTCCAGGATCTGGCGCACCGTCGCCTCGACGTCCGAAGTCCGGGTGGCGCACATGCTCTGCACCGCGACGGCGTGACCGGAGCCGATGGTCGTCCGGCCGATGCGCACCGCGCGCGTGGGATTGCGGGGGAGGAGGGTCCGATCGATCATGCCGCGAGGATCATAGCACCCCGAAGCGGCGTCCGGCCCCCGCCCGCACGCGCCCGGCGCGCAGCTCGGCCAGGGGATAGAAGGTGTCGCGCCAGCGGATCCCTCCCCGGACGAGCGTCCTGAGGGCGGAGTTCCAGGCGGCTCCGAGGAGAACCAGGACCGCGACGGGATAGAGGAGCGACAGCAGAGCGGCGCTGCCGCCGTAGCGCCGCGACTGCCTGCGGAACCCCCAGGCGATGACGACCGCCTGGAGCAGGAAGGGGAGCCAGGCGGCGGCCGGCACGGCGCCGCCGGCCGGGGAAGCGAGGGCCGACGCAGCGATCCCCGCGGCCAGCGGCCCGAAGACCAGGAGGATCGACGCCACCGTGAAACCGACCAGCTCCGTGACCGAGTAATCGATCCCGGCGAACAGGTTCTTCTCCAGTCCGCGCGCCACGTTCAGGGCGCCCTTGTGCCAGCGACAGCGGACGAGGCCGACGCCGTCGAACAGACGCTGGCGCGCGCCGCTCTCCTTCAGCAGGCGGCCCAGCGCGTAATCGTCGGTCGGGTCCATCTTCAAGAGCGAGTGCCCCCCGATCCGATCGTAGGAGGAGCGGCGCACCAGGTTGAAGGCGCCGATGCCCGCGCCGCCGCGTCTTTTGTCCCGGTCCATCTCGTAGACGCGCGCCGCGAGCAGGTACATCTGGGCGAACACCGAGAGGAGCGCCTGCTGCAGTGCCGAGACCGGACGCTGATCGGGGATGACGGCGAGGTGATCGAGGTGGCGCGTCGTGGCGAGATGAACGACGCGCGCCAGGAGGTCGTCGGCGACCAGCTCGACGTCGCCGTCGAGGAAGAGGATCCAGTCGCCCCGGGCCCGCAGGGCACCCAGGTGGCAGGCGTGGCACTTCCCCAGCCAGCCGCGCGGGAGATTCCGGTTGTGGATCGTCGCAAGACGGGAGCCGGAGGCCCCGGCACCCAGCCGATCGAGGATCTCAGAGGTGCCGTCGGTGGAGCGATCGTCGACGACGATGATCTCGAGGGCGGGGTAGCGCTGCGCCAGGAGCCGGCGCACGGTCGTCCCGATCTCCTCGGCCTCGTCACGCGCCGTCACCACCACCGACAGGGACGGCAGGGGACCGGGGACCGCCGGGGTCGACCCGGCTCCGGCGGGACAGCCGTCGAGCCCGATGGCCGAGCGCAGGACCGCGATCTGGCGCGCCGCGCGGCCGAGCAGAAGACCGAGCAGGGACCAGGCCACGAGCAGGAGCGCGGCGAGGCAGGCGAGGGCTGACACGCTCGGGGGCCGGTCGTCAGGAGGAGGAAGGAGGAGCGGCGAACACCGCCGAGCGGGCGACGTCCTCCTGCCGGATCCTCGCCGGGTCGAACGCCTCGAGCGCGGCGATCAGCTTCTCGAGCGCCTGGTCGAACCCCGGGACGGTCTTGCGGGCGCGGCTGAGGGGATTGCAGCGCGCCAGCACGAAGTTCTTCACGAACGGGTGGTTGATCCCGCGCCGTTTCAGCCTGTCGACGATCTCCTTGAGACGGGTGTCGGCCGCTTCGACACGCGCCGCCCGCTCCTGGCGCGTGCCGTAGGAGCTCTTCAGGGAGGACTTCAGGAACCGGTCGACCCTCCTCAGGATCGGCGAGAAGGCGCCGCCCGCGAAACGCGGGTGCTTCTCGTACAGGAGACCGAGCGTCAGGAAGTAGGGCTCTTCGAACTGGAAGGCGAACGCCTCCTCGTCGCGCTTCTCCCCCCGCTCGATCAGACCGCGGTACATCCGGATGACTTCGAGCGACTTTTCCTTGAGGTTGTGCGCCTTCTCCGTGTTGAGGGCCAGGATCTGGAAGGCGACCTGCGTCTCCGGGATGACGATCGCCGGCACGAACGCGGCCTTCAGCTTCTCGAGGACGTGCCGCCGGTGGTTCCCGTTGGGCGTCCAGTACCCCCCGTCCGCGCGGACCGCGACGACCGGGTCGACGAAACGATCGATCTTCTTGATCACCTTCAGCAGCCGCTCGGCGTGCGCCTTCGAGAGATCGCGCTGGTAGGGGGTCGGCTGGACCTTGTCGCGCGGCAGCAGGGCGAAGATCTGCCAGTGCCCGCCGACCGGCTCTCGGTAGACGGCCAGGGCGCTCCCTCCGTCTTTTTCGATTTGCCCGGCCAGCTGGATGACCTCGGCCGGCGGTTCCTTGTCTTCCGGATGAACGGCGAACCCCAGGCGCTCCACGGTCCGGCTCCTCCGTCCCCGGCCGGGAGAGCCGGCCGCGGACACCGCGAACCTTACCGCGAAGCCACGCGGACGGGCAAGTGAACCTCCTCCGGGTTAGAATGTTTCCATGAGAAGACTCCTGACTGTTGCGGGCCCCGCGCTTCTGGCCGTAGCGCTCTTCATCCCGACGGTGGCGGCGGGCGAGCGCGGCCGCTTTCCCGGTTTTGTGTACACCTCCCCGGAGGCCATCCAGGATGCGCAGGCGGCCCTGGTGGCGCTCAAGTATCTCGAGGAGAAGGGACACAAGTCCGGAGAGTGGGACGAGCCGACGCGCGCGGCCACCCGAAGCTTCCAGCGCGATCACTTCCTGCGACCGGACGGGCGGCTCGACGGGGACACCATGGCCCTGCTCATGAGCCACAGACCCCCTTCCAAGACGCGCTGACTACTGCTGCGCGCCCCCGGGCCACTGGTAGAACGAGTTGTTGGTGAAGATGATGTCGCAGTTGAAGTTGGCCGTGGGGCCGCCCGGATTCGTGCCGGAGACTCCGTCGGCCCCGTAGCTGGTGATCGTGTAGACGGTGCCGGCGGAGTTCGTATCGATGTGCCAGCCGTTGCTCCAGCCGTCCCCGGGCGGGACCGTCTTCAAATAAAGCGAGACGTAGCCGCTGAGGACCTGGGCGTTCGCGTCGGTGAGACTCTTGGGATAGGTGTTGTTGTCCACGGCGTAGGACTCGAGGGCGTTCCCGATCGTCTTGATGTCGGCGAGGGTCCGGCTCTGCTTGGCCTTGTTCATCGCGTTCCGGAGATTGGGGATGGCGATGGCGGCGATGAGCCCGATGATCGCCACGACGATCAGGAGCTCGATGAGGGTGAAGCCGGAGTCATTCTTCGACTGGCTCGATCGATCCATCGCCGCTGAGGACCAGGACCGTCGGGACGTCGTAGGTCCGGGCCGCCCCGGACATCAGGGCTGCGACCCCGACGGCACCGCTCCATTCGACAAGGAGGTGCTCCGTCCTGAGAAGGAACGCCGCGGCCTCCTTGATCGCTTCGTCCGGGACCGTCACGACGTCCGACACGAAGGCGCGGCAGACGGCGAAGGTCAGGTCGCCCGGGCGCGAAGGGAGCAGGCCGTCGGCGATGGAGCGCACGCCCGGGAGCGTCTCCGGCGCTCCGGCCCGCAGCGACGTCGACATCTTGGCGGCTCCCTGGGGCTCCACTCCGATCACCCGGATGCCGGAGCGGTGATAGGCGCAGGCGAGGGCCACTCCGGACACGAGCCCCCCTCCGCCGACCGGCACCAGGACGGTGCCGACATCCGGCATCTGCTCCAGGATCTCCACGCCGCAGGTCGACTGCCCGGCGATGATCCAAGGATGATCGAACGGCGGCACCATCGTCAGACCGCGCTCCTTCTCGAGCGCCTCGGCCCGCTCCTTGCGCTCGATCGACGTCTTCCCGACCCGGTGCACCTCGGCCCCGAGCGACCGCACCCGCTCGAGCTTCAGGAGGGGTGCGGTCTCCGGCATCACCACGACCGCCTTCGCCCCCGCCCGGCGCGCGGCGAGCGCCACGGCGATCCCGTGGTTCCCCGAGGAGTACGTCAGGACGCCACGCTCGCGACCGGCGGGTGACAGGCGCGCGATGAAGTTGGTCGCGCCGCGCATCTTGAACGCCCCGCCCGACTGCAGACTCTCGCACTTGTAGGCCACCTTGTGTCCGAAGCGCTCCGACAGTCCCTCGGACACGAGCAACGGCGTCACGCGCGCGTTCTTCGCCACGCGCGGCCTCGCCTCGCGCAGCTCCTGGGGTCCCAGGCCTTCCTTCTGGAAATCCACCTCGTCCGTCATGCCGGAGTCTCCGCCGCGGAACGGGAAGTCCGTATCTTCCCCCAACGCCCCCCGCCGCGGCAACTCGGACGGCCCCCTGAATCGAAGATCGCCTTACGCCGGCGGCCGCGCGGACCTTATAATGTCGGGCAGGGCGAAGGGAGACGCATGTTTGCCAAGGAAGGACTCGAAGGGGTCGTCGCGGCGCGCACCGGGCTGAGTCTCATCGACGGCGAGAAGGGACGCCTCAGCTACCGCGGCTACTCCATCCACGACCTGGCCGAGAGCTCGACCTTCGAAGAGGTCGTGCATCTCCTGTGGTACGGCGAGCTGCCGACCCGCGCCCAGCTCGAGCAGACGCGCAAGGACTTGTCCTCGCAGCGCGCCCTTCACCCGGACGCCCTCGATCTCTTGAAGACCTTCGCCAGGGACGCCTCGCCGATGGACATGATGCGCACGGTGGTGTCGGTCCTGGCGATCCACGACCCGGACGTGCACGACTCGACCCGCGAGGCGAACCTTCGAAAGGGGATCCGCCTGACGGCGCAGATGCCGACCCTCGTCACGGCCCATGACAGGCTGCGCAAGGGGAAGGACCCCATCCCACCCGACCCGGGGCTCGGTCACGCGGCGAATTACCTGGCGATGCTGCACGGCACCAGGCCGGAGCCGCTCGCCACGCGCGCCCTGGACGTCGCCATGATTCTGCAGATGGACCATGGCCTCAACGCCTCGACCTTCGCCGCGCGCGTCACCGCCGGAACGCTGGCCGACCTGCACGCCGCCGTCACCTCGGCCGTCGGCACGCTCAAGGGGCCGCTGCACGGCGGGGCCAACCACGACGTGATGGTCATGCTGCGCACCATAGGCGAGGTGGAGAAGGCGGCCGAGTTCGTGCGCATGGATCTCATGATGAAGAAGAAGATCCCCGGCTTCGGACACCGGGTCTACCGCACCATCGACCCGCGCGCCCTGCACCTGCGCTCGCTCTCCGAGAAGCTCGGCAAGGCGGTGGGACAGGAGAAGTGGTTCCAGATGTCGGCGGTCATCGAGAAGACCTGCAAGGAGCTGAAGAATCTCAACCCGAACGTCGACTTCTACGCCGCGTCGGTCTACTTCATGCTCGGGTTCGAGATGGATCTGTTCACGCCCATCTTCGCCTGCAGCCGCGCCCCCGGCTGGATCGCCCACGTCATCGAGCAGCACACCGACAACCGGCTCATCCGGCCGCTCGAGGAGTACATCGGCCCGCCGGAGCGGCCGTACGTGCCATTGGACAAGCGCGTTTGAAGCTCGAGCCCTTGCCCCCCCCGGGTCGATGTGAGAGGATCGAGACCTGCCGCGGAGGACGAGCATGCCGGCGCCGGCCGACTACAAGAACAAGTTCCTGAAGAAGCCGCCGAAGCGTCTGGCGGTCATCGACCAGAACTCCTGCTCCGGCTGCGCCAACTCTCCCGCCTGCGTGGCCTTCTGCGAGACGGTGACGGTCAAGGACGCCGTGGTGGACGCCATCCGGTACGTGTCGAGCCCGGATGCGCCGAACAATCTTGCGGTCATCGAGTACGACAAGTGCATCGGCTGCGCCCTGTGCGCGGAAGTCTGTCCGTGGGAGGCGATCACCATGTACAACTTCGAAGAGGCCTGGGACGTGGCGCCCGAGGTGACGCTGGTGCCGTACAGCGAGGAGATCGACGTCAACCGTAGTCCGGAGGAGAACGAGGCCGCCGCAGCCCCTGCCACTTAGAAGAACCGATCGAGGCCGGTCGCGCCCGCCAGAATCCTCGGCCGGTCCTGTACCCGGAGGGACTTCCCGATGGACGTGGTCGCACTTCTTCTCGCCGCCGGCGAGTCGGAGCGCATGGGGACCCCGAAGGCGCTCCTGGAATGGCGCGGTCAACCCCTCCTGTCGCACCAGATCCAGCAGGTCCAGAAGAGCCGTGTGAACGAGTGTTTCGTCGTCCTCGGCAAGGACGCCGAGCTCTTGCTGCCGCTGGTGCGCTCGCCGATGCGGCCCGGCTGGAAGGCCCGCCCCGTTTACAACCCGCTCTACCGCGAGGGGAAGTGCGCCTCGATCCAGGCCGGCCTGGCGGCCGTGGCCACGCCGCCCGACGGGATCCTCGTGGCCTCGGTCGATCAGCCGCTGGACGCGGAACTCCTGAACGCGCTCCTGAGGACCGCTGAGACCGAGTGGGAGAAGTGCGACGCGGCGGGAAGGCGCAGCATCATCGTGCCGGCCTTCCACGGGCGGCCCGGCCACCCGCCGCTGTTCCGGGGCTCGCTGTTCGCCGAGCTGATGGGGATCAGCGAGGAGACGCACGGGCTGAAGGCGGTCGTGCGCAGGACCCCGGCGCGCGTCATGCAACTTCCCTGGGACGATTCCGGGATCCTGCTCAACCTGAACACTCCGCTGGACCTGCCGTCTATCGCGGCGCGGCGGGAGCTGCGTTGACGGGACGGAGCCTACTCTCCCACGGAATCGCAGTCCACGGCTGATTTCCCTCGATCTCCACCCGCCTCGCCGTATACTTCCGGCCTCCATCATCATGAATACGGATCAACGCCGGACCGCCCGTCTCCTGCCGATCGCCCTGGCTCTCTGCCTCGCCCTGTCGGCCTCCGCCGGCGGTGGGACGGCTTTCGGGGCCGGAGGTCCCGGGGGGCGCGTGGCGGTCCGCTCCGGCGACCCCGCCCCCGTGGCGATCGGCATCGGTGCCCGGTTCGACAGTATCGCCATCGCGCCGGACGCCCTCCTGTTCGTCGACGCGGCCGGCAGCGCCCTGTTCGAGGAGCGCGCCGGCGAGCTGCGCATCCTGGCGCACGCCGGCGACGCGGGCGCCTCGGGGAGCACGATCGCCTCGCTCCGGGCCGTCTCGGCGGGGGCCGATGGGACGATCGCGTTCCTGGCTCTCCTCCCCGATCGACGCGAGGCGATCTTCCGGATCGGACCCGGGGGCGGGCTGCCCGAGCAGGTGGTGGCGGCCCAGGACGTTCTGGAGCTGCGGGACGGCCCTGCGACCGTCGGATTCATGGACCCGCCGGTCGTGGATTCCGGCGGGGCGGTCATCGCGTCGATCCGTTTCCTCGAGGTGCCGGGGGCGATCGTCAGGTTCCCGGTCGGGGCCGCCCCGCAGATCGTCATCGAGACCGGCGACCCGCTCGGGGGGGGTGAGTTCGTGGCCCCCTTCGCGGCCCCGGCGGTGAACGCCTCGGGCCGCATCGCCTTCACGGCGTCGCTTCTCACGGGGGAGGGGGTCGTGTGCACGGTGGCCCCGGGCGAGACGCCGATCCTCCTGGCTCTCTTCGCGCCCCCGGCCGGGTCACTGTCGCCGGTCCTGACGACGAATCCGCCGGCGATCAACGATACCGGGCTGGTCGCCTTCCTGCTGGTCGATCGCGGAACGGTTCGGGTCTACAGCACCGGGGGAGGCTTCTCGTTCCTGGTCGCGGGCCCCGGCTCGTTGGCGCCGGGCGGCGGAAGATTCACGGAGATCACCGAGTTCCACCCCGCGATCGACGCGGCCGGCCGGGTGCTGTTCGGGGGCGTGCGTTCGAACGGAAGGAAGGGGTTCTACCTGTCCAACGGCATCCCCTCGACACTGGTCGAGCAGGGAATGCCGGCGGGCCCGTCGGGGACCTTCACCGGGCTCGAGTCCGAGCCTGCCTCCGGCGGCGCCGCGGCACGCGGGACGGACGGGGTCCTCCACGTCGCGGCCTCGGCCACCTCCGCCGCGGGGATCTTCTCGGTCGGAGGCGGAGTCACGGTGCTCGAGGTGGGGAGCGACGATCCCATTCCCGGGCCGCGGTTCGTGTCGTTCCTCGATCAGCGGATCCCGCTCGGGGGGGGCGGACCGTCGCTCGCGCCCGGGGGCCTGATGATCTTCGACGCGCGGGTCACCACCGGACGGCGCGGTCTGTTCGCGCGCGATCGTTCGGGGACGATCCGCCTCCTGACCATGGACGGGGACGCGGCGGAGGATGGCGGCCGCTTCGTGGGCGACCGGTTCGCCTACGCTTCGATCAACGACGGCGGAGCCTTCGCCTTCCTCGGCGAGGCGTTCGATCCGTCCCGGCCCCCGGCAATGTCCCTGTTCTACGGCTCGATCGACGGTGGTCCGGTGCGGCGGATCGTCGACACGGAACTCCTCCCGCCGGGGGCCGCGCTGGCGGTCACACCGGGGTCCGGGGATCGCGTCAAGGGGGCCCCGTCGCGTCTGAACCTCCTCGGGCAGATCGCCGTGCCGGTGGCGCAACCGGACGGCACGTCGATCCTGATGGGATACGACGGCTCGTCGCTGTTCAGGATTGCGGGGCCGGGGGACCCGGTCCCGGGCGGAGGAACCATGACGAACGCCTTCACCGGCTCGCTGTTCACAGGACAGCCGGTGCCGCCGGTGCTCGACCACGGAGGCCGCCTTCTCTTCGGGGCCCAGATCGCGTCGGGCGAGTCGGCGCTCTACGCAGAGAACTTGACGCCGTCGGGCGGCGGCGTCCCGACGCGGGTGCTGGGGTCGGGGGACGAGGTCGAGGGAGGGAGCCTGAGCCCGTTCGAGTTGCAGGCGTTCGACTCGGATCAGGCGGGGAGGATCGCCCTCCAGGCGATCTACAGCGAGGAGTTCGATTTCGCGGACTTCGTCACGGGTCCGGGCCCCGCCGCGCGCCTCGCCGCGCGCTTCGACCCGATCCTCGATCGCGGATTCGTTCTGTCGGTCCTGCCGCTGCTCGCGGTCCTCGATCAGGGGAGAGTGGGGTACGGGGTCGAGCTGTTCGACGGATCCGAGATGATCGTCGTCTCCGATCCCGCCTCGGGCTCCGACCCGGACGTCCTGGCGGAGACCTCCGGGCCGTCGCCGGATGGCGGTGCCTATCTTTCGTTCCGCTCCGCCCTTCGCGACCCCGGTCGTCTCGCCACCGACGGACGGGGCACGATCGCCGTGGCCGCGTCGACGACCGCCGGACCGGAGGAGATCGTCCTGTTCGGCGCGTCGAACGCCGCCCCGGCCGCGGAAGCCGGCTCCGATCTCATCGCCGAGTGCGCGGGCCCGGACGGCGCCGGGGTCACGCTGGACGGCAGCGCTTCGTCCGACCCGGACGGTGACGCGCTCTCGTACCGTTGGACCGGGGCGTTCGGCGAGGCCACCGGTCCCCGGCCGAAGGTGACGCTCCCCCTGGGCGCGTCGATCGTCACGCTGGTCGTCGACGACGGGCAGGTCTCGAGCGCGCCGGACACGGTCCGGGTCGAGGTGCGCGACACCCTGCCGCCGTCGATCACGATCGCCGCGACGCCCTCGATCCTCTGGCCGCCCGACGGGCGTCTCGCCGACGTCGCGGTCGCAGTCCAGGTCTCCGACCGCTGCGATCCGGTCCCCGCCGTCGTCCTGAGCGGGGTCGCGAGCAGCGAGCCCGGGACCGGCCGCCCCGGGCCCTGGATGTCGGGCGCGGGCACAGGGACCGACGATCGCGCGGTTTCCCTGCGCGCCGATCGCGCCGGCCCCGGCCGCATTTACACGCTCACCTACAGCGCCACCGATGCGTCCGGCAACTCGGCCGCCGCCGTCACGACCGTGTCCGTCCCGCACGATCAGCGCCGCTAGACCCTGTTCGCCTAGCATCCGGATCCTCGAGTTCGAGACGCGAGCGGATCCAGGAGCCGCACCGCGCCGCGGCCCGCCTCGCGACCGGGAGGACCGGAACCCGCCTCCCTATTGCCTCGCTGGGCCGGAATGGTCAGAATCCCCCCGTGCCAGCCGCCGAAAAGAACTTCGACCTGTTCGTGATCGGCACCGG
>WNGG01006803.1_pt1 | contig 12706 bp, 9 predicted proteins | sample 5400661 | NCBI WGS metagenome assembly WNGG01 (sample SAMN13153372, study PRJNA577476) | soil metagenome | isolation source: 100 cm soil or saprolite under Garry oak tree replicate 1 | place: USA:California | collected 2016-06-15 | reverse complement strand
CCGCAATAGCGGCGATGCGCGCGCGCATGGCGTCGCGGTGCGGCGCGATCCGCGGCGCCTCGCAAACGATCGTAACGTCAAGATGCGCGATCATGCCGTTGCGCGCGCGTACGCGTTCGCAGGCAAAGCTGAGAAAACGATCCGATGGTGCGCCCTTCCACTGCGGATCGCTTGGCGGAAAATGCGCGCCGATGTCGGCTTCGGCAAGCGCGCCGAGAATGGCGTCCACCAGGGCATGCAGTGCGACATCGGCGTCAGAGTGGCCGGTCACGCCGTGTGAATGCGGAATGCGAATGCCTGCCAGCGTGACGTGATCGCCGTCGGCAAAAGCGTGGACGTCGAAACCGTTGCCGGTCCGCACGTCCGATAACGTCGCTAGCCGCGCAATCTCGGCGCGCTCAAAATCGTCAGTAGTCGTCACTTTGACGTTGCCGGGCTCGCCTTCAAAAACGCTGACCCGCTGACCGGCCCATTCGGCAAGGGCTGCATCGTCAGTGAAAGTTTCGCATTGCGCCGCGGCCGCGCGCCGATGAGCTTCGAGGATCGGGTCGAAAGAAAACGCCTGAGGCGTCTGCACAATTCGTAATTGGCTGCGGTCAAGCGTCTGGGTAACCAATGCGCGATTATCGATGGTTTTAACGGTGTCGGCGAGTGCGACGCCCGGCACTGCTGCGCCGGTGGCCCGACCGGCAGCGATCGCGCGATCAATCAGTCCAGCGCTGACAAAGGGGCGTGCGGCATCGTGAATGAGGACGAGCGCCGGAGCGCGGCCCGCTAAAGCTTCCAGACCAGCCCGAACGGAGGCTTGTCGGGTGGCGCCGCCTGCGACTGGCGATAACAGCTTTCTCAGTCCCGCAATGGCTCGCTGATAAATCTTGTCGTCGTTCGGATTGATGACCGGCTGCACTGAGTCGATCTGCGGGTGGCTAAGAAAGGCCCGCAGCGTTGACCGGATCATCGGCTCGCCGGCAATCGGCCGATACTGCTTGGGCACATCCCCGGGGGCGCGCTCGCCGCGCCCCGCCGCCACGACTACAGCCGCAACCGTATCGGTCATGAAAATCAGTGCTCCGCTCGCTTTGGCTTTATCGCATGTCAGCGCCCGGGCGAATGGGTCCCGGCGAGCTGATTGGAACGAAAGGTCGTGCTCGACAAAGGTTTGGATATTGCACTGCAGCACTTGCGCCAGAGCTAAAATTGGCTAAACTCTATGCAGTAGCTCAGAGCCGCCTAATTCCTGTGCAGCGATGTTGCCAATCCGCATCTTACATTTGAAAATAGAGTACAACTGCATGACATCGCAGGGCTTTTGCTGGCCAGCCATACGTCCGTTGATCGATTTGGATCGCCCGAAATGAGCGCCGTTGAGACCCTGCTAGCCGGAACGCCGGCAGATGCCGTGCTCAACGCTTTGCCCCATCCGGTCATTGTTGTGGCAGCCGACGGCAAGGTGGTCGAGGCCAACGCGGCCGCGGAAGCGTTTTTCGAGGTTTCGCTGCCGCTACTGCGGCGTCACTCGCTGCGCGAGCTGGTGCCGTTCGGCAGCCCCTTGCTCGTACTGGTCGAGCAGGTACGCAGGCGCAGTGCAGCAGTGAACGAATACAAAGTCGACCTCGGCACGCCGCGCAATCCCGGTGATCGGCTGGTCGACTTGCACGTCGCGCCACTGCCGGAGCAACCGGATTACGTCGTCGTGATGCTGCAAGAGCGCACCATTGCCGACAAGATGGACCGCCAACTCACGCATCGCGGCGCAGCACGTTCGGTGATCGCGCTTGCCGCGATGCTCGCCCACGAGATCAAGAATCCGCTGTCCGGCATTCGCGGCGCGGCGCAGCTGCTCGAACAATCGGTTGACGACGACGACCGCACGCTGACGCGGCTGATTTGCGAAGAAGCTGACCGCATCGTGAAGCTCGTCGACCGCATGGAGGTGTTTAGCGACGAGCGGCCAGTCGAACGCGAGCCGATCAACATTCACGTCGTGCTCGATCATGTGAAACGCCTAGCACAATCGGGCTTCGCCCGGCACATCAAGTTCGCTGAGGATTATGACCCGTCGCTGCCACCGGTCCTCGCCAACCGCGACCAGCTCGTTCAAGTGTTTCTGAATCTGATCAAGAATGCGGCCGAAGCGATCGGTGAAACGGCAAGCGGCGGCGAGATCGCGCTGTCAACCGCGTTTCGGCCGGGCGTGCGCCTGTCGCTGCCAGGCGCCAATACGCGTATTTCGCTGCCGCTCGAATTCTGCGTCAGGGACAATGGACCGGGCGTGCCCGATGAACTGATGCCGCACTTATTCGATCCGTTCGTAACCACAAAGCCGACCGGATCGGGCCTTGGCCTTGCGCTGGTTGCGAAAATCGTCGGCGACCATGGCGGCATCATCGAATGCGAGTCGCAACCGCGACGTACGATCTTTCGTATCCTCATGCCGAAATACGCCGCGACCTTGAGCGGCAAAGGCGGCCAGCCGGAGAGCCGCGCTCCAGCGCAAGGGAATCATTGATGCCCGAAGGAAGCATCCTCATCGCGGACGACGATGCGGCGATCCGGACCGTGCTCAACCAGGCGCTGTCGCGCGCCGGCTATGAAGTCCGCTCCACCGGCAATGCCGCCACGCTGTGGCGCTGGATCAGTCAAGGCGACGGCGATCTGATCATCAGCGATGTGCTTCTGCCGGATGAGAGCGCCTTCGATCTCTTGCCGCGCATCAAAAAATTAAGGCCGGACCTGCCGATCATCGTGATGAGTGCGCAGAACACGTTCATGACCGCCATTCGCGCCTCCGAACGCGGTGCATACGAGTATCTGCCCAAGCCATTCGATCTCAAGGAGCTGATTGCAATCGTCGGCCGCGCGCTATCGGAGCCGAAGGAAAAGCCGCGGCCGGCGCCGAAGTCGGAGGAGTTCGACTCGATCCCGCTGGTCGGCCGCTCACCGGCCATGCAGGAAATCTATCGCGTACTGGCGCGCCTGATGCAGACCGATCTAACGGTGATGATCTCGGGAGAGTCCGGCACCGGCAAAGAATTGGTGGCGCGCGCGCTGCATGACTACGGCAAACGCCGCAGCGGGCCATTCGTCGCAATCAACATGGCCGCGATTCCACGCGATCTCATTGAATCCGAATTGTTCGGCCACGAGAAGGGTGCTTTCACTGGCGCCAACAGCCGTAGCTCGGGCCGTTTCGAGCAAGCCGAGGGCGGCACGCTCTTCCTCGATGAGATCGGCGACATGCCGATGGAAGCGCAGACGCGACTGCTGCGCGTGCTGCAGCAAGGCGAGTATACGACGGTCGGCGGCCGCACTCCCATCAAAGCTAATGTCCGTATCATCGCGGCAACCAACAAAGACCTGCGCCAGCTCATTCAGCAGGGCCTGTTCCGCGAAGATTTGTTCTTCCGGCTTAACGTCGTGCCGCTGCGGTTACCTCCATTGCGCGAGCGCAGCGAAGACATTCCCGATCTGATCCGACATTTCTTTGCTTTGGTGGAGAGGGAGGGTTTGCCGCCGAAGCAGATCGATCAAGCGGCGGTCGAGCGCCTCAAGCGCCATCGCTGGCCGGGCAATGTGCGGGAACTCGAAAATCTGGCGCGCCGGCTTGCTGCGCTTTACCCGCAAGAGACGATCACAGCCGGCGTTGTCGACGCGGAATTATCTCAGCCCGCCTTGGCGACCCCCGGCGAGAGCCATAGCGGCGATGAGAACCTATCCAACGCGGTCGAACGTTACCTGGCGAGATATTTTTCTGGATTCGACGGCGCACTGCCGCCACCCGGCCTGTACCACCGCATTCTGCGCGAGGTCGAAGGTCCGCTACTCTCTGCCGCGCTTGCCGCCACGCGGGGCAACCAGATCCGTGCCGCCGATCTTCTCGGCGTCAACCGCAACACTTTACGTAAGAAAATCCGCGACTTGGACCTTCAAGTCTATCGCACTGGCAACGGCTAGAAACCGCGACATAAATTCCCTGTGCCGTCCTGCCGGATCGCCTAGTTATTGTCGCAATCGGGCAACATTGTTGTATAAAAGCATCACTCGGGTGGGTGGGCGCAGCAATTTTCATTGCTCATCCGGTCGTCTTTTCACCTCACAGGACAGGGTTCGGACCATTTAACATGGCGACTGTCGACCAAGTTGCCGCACTCGATCCAGCGGGCGCCGCGCCTGTGCCCATTGTTTCCCGGCTGATTGGAGCCTGCGCGGTCGGGGTAGCGCTGTTGTCCGCCACCGCGACCTTTCTGGTGCTCGCCGGACTTACGCCGATCGCCCCCGTCCATGAGGTCGTAGTCGAGCTTCTGCTCGGTAATGCGGTTACCGGATTACTATTGCTCGGCATCATCGGACGCGAGGTCTGGAAAGTCATACAGGCGCGCCGTCGCGGTCGAGCAGGATCGCGCCTTCACGTTCAAATCGTCGGGCTCTTCGCCGTGATCGCGGCGGTGCCGACCGTCCTCGTGTCCGTGGTCGCCAGCACCACGCTGGACCGCGGGCTCGACCGGTTCTTTTCGACACGCACCCGCGCCATGATCGAGCAATCGCTGATCGTCGCCAACGCGTATGTCAGCGAGCATGCCGAGGCGATCCGCGGCGACCTGTTGGCCATGGCTTACGACCTCGGCCGCGCCAAGCCGATATTCGATCAGGACCGCGATCAATTCCAGAAAATCATTAGCACCCAAGCTGCCGGCCGCAGCCTATCTGCTGCGCTGCTGATTAAGTCGGATGGCTCGACAGTCGACCGAGCGGGCGTAACCGTGGACAAGAAAGTCGTCCTGCCAACGGCTGATCTGCTCGCCGAAGTCAATGAAACCGAGCCGCGGGTCGCCCTGATCCCCGAAGACAATCATCTCGCCGCCGTGGTTAAGCTGCGCGGTTATGACGACATGTACCTATACGCGGCGCGGATTCTCGATCCGCGCGTCGTCGCGCAATTGCGCGCGACTCAGGACAGCGTCGGCGAATTCGCCAATCTCGAGGCACGTCGCCTCGGTATCCAGATCGCATTCGGACTCATGTTTGCGGTCATCGCGCTCATTGTGCTGCTTTCGTCGGCCTGGCTTGGATTGGATTTTGCCAACCGGCTGGTTGCGCCCATCCGTCGTTTGATCGGCGCCGCGAATGTGGTGTCGACCGGCAATCTGAACATCCAGGTTCCGGTGCGCCGCTCGGAAGGCGATCTCGCCCGGTTAGGCGAGACCTTCAATAAGATGACGCAAGAATTGCGCACCCAGCATGAAGACATCGTGCGTGCGCGCGACCTTATCGACAGCAGGCGCCGCTTTACTGAAGCGGTGCTCGCCGGCGCCAGTGCTGGCGTCATTGGCGTCAATGCCAGCGGGCACATTTCTATCCTCAACCGCTCGGCGGAGCGGCTGATGGGCCGATCAGAAAGCGACGTGTTAGGGCTGCCGCTTACGCGAGTGGCGCCCGAGCTCGGAGAAATTTTCGAGGCGGCCCGGACGGGTAATCAGCGGCTCATTCAAAAGCAAATGGCCATGAGGCGTGATGGCCAAGAGCGAAACTATTCCGTGCGCGTGACCAGCGAACAGGCGACCGAAGCCGAGCACGGCTATGTGATCACGATCGACGATATTACCGAGCTAGTACTGGCGCAGCGCTCGTCAGCATGGGCCGACATCGCGCGACGTATTGCGCACGAGATCAAGAACCCGCTCACTCCGATTCAACTCTCCGCCGAACGGCTGCGCCGCAAATATGGCAAATCGATCTCGGACGATCCGGCCGTCTTCGAGCAGTGCACCGAGACGATCGTGCGCCAGGTCGACGATATCAAGCGGATGGTGGACGAGTTCTCGCGCTTCGCGCGTATGCCGAAAGCAGTGCCCGCCGATGAGGACGTCGCCGATGCCGTGCGCCAAGTGGTGTTCCTGCTGCGGGTTGCTCATCCCGATATCGATTTCGATGTCAACCTTGAGGCGGAGGCGATGCCAGCCCGCTTCGACCGGCGGCTCATCTCCCAAGCGCTGACAAATATTATCAAGAACGCCGCTGAGGCAATTGGAGCAGTGCCGGCTGCGGAGCTCGGTCGTGGCCGCATCGCGGTGCGGGTCAACCGCGAAGGCAAAAACGTCGTCATCGATGTGATCGATAATGGTATCGGGCTGCCGAAGGAAAACCGCTCCCGGTTGCTCGAGCCCTATGTGACCACCCGGGAAAAGGGCACCGGCCTCGGGCTCGCCATCGTCGGTCGCATTCTCGAGGAACACGGCGGACGCCTTGAACTGCGCGACGCCGCCGAAAAGACTCCTGGCGCGCGCGGCGCCTGGATGCAGTTGCGATTCAGCGCCGAGGCGGCCGCGGCGCCGACCGAACAGCCGCCGATCGAAACGCGCACGGCGGCAGAATGATTTCAGGATAGGGCGACGGTTACAGCATGGCATCCGATATCCTGATCGTTGACGATGAAGCAGATATCCGCGACCTGGTCGCGGGCATCTTGCAGGATGAGGGGCATGGCACGCGCACGGCGCGCGACAGCGATGAGGCGCTTACCGCGGTCATCGCGCGCCGCCCCAATCTCGTATTTCTCGACATTTGGCTACAGGGCAGCCGGCTCGATGGTCTGCAGCTGCTCGACAGCCTCAAGCAGCAACATCCAGAGCTGCCCATCGTCATGATTTCCGGACACGGAAATATCGAGACGGCGGTGTCAGCCATCAAGCGTGGCGCCTACGACTTCATCGAAAAACCATTCAAAGCCGATCGATTGTTGCTCGTCGCCGAGCGCGCGCTTGAGAATTCACGGCTCAAGCGCGAGGTGCGGCAGCTCAAGCAATTCGCCCCGCTCGCGGCGACGCTGGTCGGACATTCGCCGGCAGTCAACCAGTTGCGGCAGACGATCGAGAAGGTTGCCCCGACCAACAGCCGCGTTCTCATTGTCGGCCCGTCCGGCAGCGGTAAGGAGCTTGCCGCGCGAACTATTCACGCCCATTCGGCTCGCACCACCGCGCCATTCGTGGTGATCAATGCCGCCGCCATCACGCCCGAGCACATGGAGACCGAATTATTCGGCATCGAAGGCGGCAACGGAACGACGAGTCGCAAAGTCGGCGCGCTTGAGGAAGCGCACGGCGGCACTTTGTTTATCGACGAGATTGCCGATATGCCGCGCGAAACGCAGAACAAGATTTTGCGCGTCTTGGTCGATCAGACTTTCCAGCGTGTCGGCGGCAGCACCAAAGTGACGGTAGACGTGCGCATCGTCTCCTCGACCAGCCGCAATATCGAGTCTGACATTGCCGCAGGTAAGTTCCGCGAAGATCTATATCACCGGCTCTCGGTGGTCCCGATTCGCGTGCCGGGATTGGCCGAACGGCGCGAGGATATTCCTGAGCTCGTCGAGTATTTCATGGCCCAGATATCGCAGATGACCGGTTTGCCCAAGCGGACCGTCGGCGCCGACGCGCTGGCGGTATTGCAGTCGCATGATTGGCCGGGAAATGTCCGCCAACTCCGCAACAATGTGGAGCGCCTCATGATTCTTGCCGGCGGCGATCCCGAGGCGGTGATCACCGCGTCGATGCTGCCGCAGGACGTTGGCTCGATGATCCCGAACATGCCGAATGGCAATGGCGGCGAACACCTGATGAGCCTGGCGCTGCGCGAAGCGCGCGAAGTCTTCGAGCGCGAATATCTATTGGCTCAGATCAATCGCTTCGGCGGCAATATTTCGCGCACGGCCGAATTCGTTGGCATGGAACGCTCGGCGCTCCATCGCAAGCTGAAAGCGCTGGGGATCGATTGAGTCACAGCTATCAGGGATCAGGAATCAAACACGAGATCCGCTCTTACCTTCCTGATTCCTGATTCTTGATTCCTGATTCCTGGTTTCCTGATAGCTCATGTCCCGCATTGCCTACGTCAATGGCCGTTATCTGCCGTTCCACGACGCCAAAGTTCACGTCGAGGATCGCGGCTACCAGTTTGCCGACGGGGTTTATGAAGTTTGCGAGGTGAGGAGCGGTCGGCTGATTGACGAGCGGCGCCACCTTGAACGACTCAAGCGCTCCCTTGGCGAACTGCAGATCCGCATGCCGATGTCCGCGCGTGCGCTCGGAGTGATCCTCCACGAAGTGGCCGCGCGCAATCGGGTCGGCTACGGCATCGTTTATCTGCAAATTACCCGGGGCGTGGCGCGTCGCGATCATGTTTTTCCGTCTCGGGACATACGGCCGAGCCTAGTAGTGACGGCGCGAGCATTAAACCGGTCTCGCAACGAAGCGTTGGCCGAGCAGGGCATTGCCGTGATCACCGTGCCGGATAACCGCTGGGGTCGGGTCGACATCAAGACCACGGGACTACTATCCAATGTGTTGGCTCGGCAGGCGGCGCTCGAGCGCGGCGCGCGTGACGCTTGGTTCGTCGATGAGGATGGCACGGTGACCGAGGCCTCTTCGGCGAATGTTTGGATTGTCACACCCGCCGGAACACTGGTGACGCGACACGCGGACCACGCAATCTTACGCGGCATAACCCGCACCGTTTTGTTCGATGCCATCAAGGCACAGGGCCTCGCTGTGCAGGAACGAGCATTCACGGTCGAGGAGGCGTACAGCGCCCGCGAAGCCTTTATCACCTCGGCGAGCCAAATCGTGCTGCCGGTAGTACGGGTAGACGGCCGAACGATTGGTAACGGTAAGCCGGGTCCGGTAGCGACAGCCCTTCGGCGCGCTTATCACCTTTACGCCGAGACGGGATAGCCCAAACCGGCGCGAAGTTGGGCTTGCATCGCTCTGCGCCCGGCCTTCTAATAGTAGGATACCGGGACCTGTTTGGCTCCGATCTGTGGGATCGCAAGCAGAACCAAAAAGCTAGTAAAAAAAGGCCAAAAATGTCCGTGGGGGCAGGGGCCTGCGGCGCAAAAGAACGGGGCAACGGCCATGGCAGCCGACCGCGCACAAAATCTCCAAGACACTTTTCTCAATCACGTCCGCAAAAACAAAATTCCTCTCACCATATTTTTGGTGAACGGCGTCAAGCTGCAGGGCGTCGTCACCTGGTTCGATAATTTCTGCGTGCTATTGCGTCGCGACGGCCATTCCCAGCTTGTCTATAAGCATGCTATTTCGACCATCATGCCGGGCCACCCAGTGCAGCTATTCGAGGGCGCCGAAGAAGCGCCGTCCGGGGAATAGGTTCGATTGGAGCCGCGCCGCCGCGACACGCGCCCGTTGATGCCGCCTCAGTCCGCCCAACGCGGGGGCGGCAGACGCGGTGAGGCTCCGGTCACCGGCCGTGCACTCGTGATCGAGCCGGTCCTGCGCCGAGCCAGCACGGCCGGCACGCGACCTCCAGCGGCAAAGCTCGATGAAGCGATCGGCCTTGCGCGCGCCATCGACCTCGAGGTCGAGCAATCCGGCATCGTCATGCTCAACGCGTTGCGGCCAGCCACCTATCTTGGCAAGGGCAAGGTCGAAGAGATTTCCGGCCTGGTCAAAAGTTTCGATGCCGGCATCGTCGTGATGGACTGCGCGCTTTCCCCAGTACAGCAGCGCAATCTGGAAAAAGCCTGGAATGCGAAAGTCGTGGATCGCACCGGGTTGATCCTGGAAATTTTCGGCCGGCGAGCGCGGACCCGCGAGGGTGCGCTGCAAGTCGAACATGCGCACCTGACCTATCAAAAAAGCCGCCTGGTCCGATCGTGGACCCATCTTGAGCGTCAGCGCGGCGGCTTCGGTTTTCTCGGCGGTCCTGGCGAAACCCAGCTCGAAGCAGATCGCCGTATGATCGACGAGCGGCTCGCCAAGATCGAAACCGAGTTAGGCGGGGTGAAACGCACGCGCGCACTGCATCGCGAAAGCCGCCGGCGCGTCCCTTATCCGATCGTCGCCTTGGTCGGCTATACCAATGCCGGCAAATCGACTCTGTTTAATCGCATGACGCAGGCGAGCGTGCTGTCCACCGACATGCTGTTCGCCACGCTCGACCCGACGCTCCGCGCTGTGGCGCTCCCTCATGGCGCACGCTTCATTCTCTCCGATACGGTCGGCTTTATTTCCGATCTGCCGACCATGCTGATCGCCGCTTTTCGTGCCACGCTTGAAGAGGTGATCGAGGCGGACGTGATCCTGCACGTTCGCGATGTTTCGCACGAGGATGCCGAGGCGCAATTGCACGACGTCGAAAAAATCTTGAACGAGCTCGGCATCGACCCGCGTAATGAGGCCAATGACAAGCGTTCACTGATCGAGGTCTGGAACAAGATCGATCGGCTCGATCAAGCTGCCCGCGAGCGTCTCGCCAATGTCGCCGAGCGGCGCTCCTCAAGCAATCGGCCGGTACTAGCTTCCGCAACGACGGGGGAGGGGCTCGACGCGCTCGCCGCAGCGATCGAGGCGCGGCTTGCCGCCAGCCGGGAAGTGATTGAACTTTGCCTCGATCCTGCCGACGGCGCCGGGGTAAGCTGGCTGCACCGCCATACCGAAGTTCTCAGCAAGTCAGTCGACAAAGACGGTCGCATTGCCATGACCGTGCGGGCCGATCCGGACAAGGCGGCCAATCTAAGGGCGAAGTTCGCGATGCCTTCAGTACCGGTGCGGGGGCATTGATTCAGTACCTACTCCGCTTCCTTCGCTTCGTTCCAAAGTGCATCCATTTCAGCAAGCGTCGACTCTTGCGGAACCTTGCCGCGCGCGGCGAGCCCGCGTTCGATTACCGCAAAGCGTCGTTCGAACTTCTGATTGGCCCGCCGCAGCGCTGCTTCGGGATCGACATGGAAGTGCCGCCCAAGATTCACCACAGCGAACAAAAGGTCGCCAACCTCGGCCGCCGTCGCGGTTTCGTCCATTTCCGCTCGATTGAGCTCGGCTTCGATCTCGTCGGCCTCCTCGCGAATCTTGTGCAAGACAGCGCGCGGATCCTTCCAATCGAAGCCGACTTTGCTCGCCTTGACCTGCAGCTTCAGCGCACGTGTAAGGGCAGGGAGTGCGACCGGTACTCCCGAGAGCGCACCTTCTTGGCCAGCGGTTTTGCTTGAAGCCTTTTCCTCTGCCTTGATCCGCTCCCACAATCCTTCCACGGCGTGGGGCGTCTGCGATGTTTCATCGGCAAAGACATGAGGGTGCCGGCGGATCAGTTTTTCAGTTATAGCTTGCACCACATCGCCGAAGTCAAACGCGCCCTGTTCTTCGGCCATGCGGGCATGAAACACAACCTGCAACAAAAGATCGCCGAGTTCTTCTTTAAGATCCGCGAGATCACCGCGCACAATGGCGTCGGCAACTTCATACGCTTCCTCCAGAGTGTACGGCGCGATCGTGGAAAAATTCTGCGCCAAATCCCAGGGGCAGCCGGTTTCCGGTCGGCGCAGCGCAGCCATGATTTCGAGAAGGCGATCGATGTCGCGTGAAGGTGTCATCGCCGAAATTCCTGATACAGTCGTCGGAGCAGGGGATCGCGCCGGAGCCGCGGACCCTATCAGACTTGAAAAATCGCTGCGAGCGATCCCATAAGCGACCCATGCCGGTTTCAGCCTATCTTCGCGCGGTTGCGCTTCTGATTTGTGCAGCGGCTGCCCTATTTGTCTCGGCCGGCAGCTTCGCCATTCTGAGTTTCTGGCTGTATCTGGCAATTCTTGGCGTGGTCTTCATTATTTCCTTCGCCATGCTCGATCGTGGACTGCTCGAAGAGCGGATGCGACCCGGCGGTAGGCCAATTCCGCTGGGGCTGCGCCTGCTCAATGTCGTGCTGATTGTTCATTTGATCATTGCCGGCCTTGACCGCGGTCGCATGCACTGGAGCGATACCGTGCCCCCATGGCTGCAGGCCGCGGGCTTCTTGATCATTGCAGCAGGTTACGCGCTCGTGTTCTGGGCAATGCAGGTCAATCGATTTTCGTCCTCAATCGTGCGCATCCAGTCCGAGCGCGGCCAATACGTGGTGACGAGCGGGCCGTACGCCTTCATACGACATCCGGCATATGCCGCGGGCATCTTGATCGTCCTGGCGAGTGGCGTCGCGCTTGGTTCGTGGCTTGCCGCCGCATTTCTCATTGCCGTCAGCTTGCCGTTCCTGCTGTACCGAACGATTACCGAAGACCGCGTGCTGCAAAGACAGCTGCCCGGTTATGCCGACTATGCACGACGAGTGAGGTGGCGGCTGATCCCAGGGATTTGGTGATGTCGGGCGGGGAGTTACACGCCTTTGTGGAGGTGGAGATTTAATGCCTCATTCGCATAAGAGATATTATGGAATATCTGTCATTATGGCCCGTATTTACGGAGTTTCTGCCAGCGTCAGTCCCATTCCATCGAATGCAGGCACGACATGGACCGGCAGCTTCCCGCGCAGGACATCGTAATCCAAGTCGGCGTGTAGGTTGGTGAGGACGGCGCGCCGCGGCTTTAACCGCTCGATCCATTGCAGCGCTTCCGCAACGGAAAAATGGCTCGGGTGCGGACGGTAGCGCAGCGCATCGAGAATCCAGACATCGAGCCCGGTCAAGCTTGCGAGGCTCGCCGGCGGAATGCCGCTGACATCGCAGGAATAGGCAAGCCCGCCGAAGCGAAATCCCAGCGCGGTGATATCGCCGTGCTCCTGCAGGAAAGGCGACACGGTGATTGGTCCGCCCTTCCCGGTCACCGTCACGGCGGTGCCGGCAGTCAATCGGTGCTCGGTCGCGATCGGCGGATAGTCGCTTCCGGGCGGCGATTGGAAGCAATAGGCGAACCTCGTCCGCATC